>Ga0299907_10000433_pt1 | contig 20163 bp, 18 predicted proteins | sample RVTome_16_FD_198680 | JGI IMG/M metagenome (GOLD analysis project Ga0299907, IMG submission 198680) | Soil microbial communities from uranium-contaminated site in the Upper Colorado River Basin, Wyoming, United States - RVT152D67 (version 2) ...
GTTCGCCATCGCGGTCGGCGTGGGTTCGCTCATCATCATCCTGTACGGCGAGAACCCGCTCGACGTGTACAGCGCGATGCTCAGCTTCGCCTTCAAGGACGTCACGAGCATCGGGACCGTGCTCTCAATCGCGACACCGCTCATCTTCGCCGCGCTCGCCGTGTCGGTCTGCTTCAAGGGTGGTCTGTTCAACATCGGCGTCGAGGGTCAGTTCCTGGTGGGCATGGTCACGGCGTCGTGGGCGGCGCTCACCTTCGACTTCCTGCCGGGTCTCCTCCATCTCGCCGCGGTGCTTCTCTTCGCCTGCTTGGGAGGGATGGTCTACGCGGCCGTCCCGGGGATCCTCAAGGTGACGACGGGAGCACACGAGGTCGTGACGACGATCATGATGAACGGCATCGCCGTCAGTATCGTCGCGTACGCGCTCAACGGCCCTCTGAAGTTCACGGAGGCTCCGCCCGGCCAGAACGTCGACCTGCGAACGGACATCTTCGAGCCCAGCGCCCTCGTGCCGGACCTCGGGCACCTGCTCGGTATCAGCGGCTCGGCACACCTGTCGTGGTTGTTCCCGATCGCGATCGTCGCGAGCGCGATCGTCTGGTTCTTGTTCCGGCGACTACGCCTGGGCTACGAGGCGCGCGCGGTCGGCTCCTCGGCGGGATCCGCCCGCGCTGGGGGGATCGGCATCGGCGGCGTGCAGATCAAGCTGTTCCTGATCTCCGGTGCGCTCGCGGGCATGATCGGGATGCAGCAGGTACTCGGTGAACGGGGCGCGCTCGTTCAGAACTACGAGGCGCAACTGGGATTCACGGGGATCGCCGTCGCGTTCCTCGGGCAGAACAACCCGATCGGGATCGTGTTCGCCGCGGTCCTGTGGGCGATCCTTTCGCGAGGAGAGACCGCGCTGCAGCTCGGCACCAACCTGCCGAGGGAGTTCGTGATCATCCTGCAGGGGATCCTGATCTTCTCCGTGGTCGTCGTGTATCAAGTCGCGAAGCGCCGGCTCGCCAGGCGTGAGCTCCAACGCGCGGGTGCCGAGGTCGGACTCAGGGACACGGCGACGACCGAGGACGAGGCTCCGCAGGAGGCCTGATGGACCTCACCGACATCGGCGCCTCGATCCGGATCGCCTTCACCTACTTCACGATCCTGTATCTCACGGGCCTCGGCGGATTGTTCAGCGAGCGCTCGGGGATCGTGAACATCGGTCTCGAGGGGCTCATGGTGATCGGGACCGTGACGGGAGCGGCAGGAGCGGCGATCTTCGCCGGTCCTGCCCCGGAGGGGATGGGATTGGGCGCCGGGGGTGTGGTGCTCGGACTGCTGTTCGGTGCGCTCTGTGGCGCGCTCTTCGCGTCGGTGCACGCCGTCGCTACGATCAACTTCCGGGTGGATCACATCGTCTCCGGGGTCGTGATCAACCTGGTGGCGATCGGACTTGCCCGGTTCCTCTCGTTCGTGTTCTTCGAGCAGGCGACGCAATCGGATCCCGGCGGTCCGCACTTGCCGAGACTCGACATCCCGGGGCTGTCTGACATCCCGTGGGGACTGGGGAATGCGTTCCAGAACCTCTCGCCGGTCGTGCTGTTCGCCGCCGTCCTCGTCTTCCCGGTGTCATTCGCGCTCTATCGAACCCGTTGGGGCCTCCGCCTCCGGTCCGCCGGCGAGAACCCGGAAGCCACTCGGTCCCTGGGAGTGGCCGTCGCACCGCTCCAGTGGCAGGGCGTCTTGCTCTCCGGCGCGCTGGCCGGCTTATCCGGCGCCTTCCTCGCAGTGGAGGTCGTGTTCAACTGGCGGGAAGGGCAGACCCTTGGGCTCGGTTTCATCGCCCTGGCCGCTCTGATCCTGTCGAACTGGGATCCTCGACGGCTCTTGGCGGCCGCGTTCCTGTTCGGGTTCGCGCAGGCCATCCCGCTCCGTCTGGACGATGCGCCGTTGATCTCCCTGTTGCCGCCACAGTTCATCAACATGATCCCCTACGTCGTGACCATCGTGGCGATCGCCGGCTTCGTGGCGAAGGTGCGCCCACCGGCTGCGGCAGGCCGAGCGTATGAGGGGGCGGGCGGCACGTAGTCCCGGCCGCTATTCGGTCCCGTGGAGCCGATCACCGAAGTCGCCGAGGCCCGGCAGGATGAAGCCGACGTCGTTCAGCTCCCGGTCGAGCGCGCCGGCGACGATCGGCACGTCGGGATGATCGGCCTCGAGCTTCGCGACGCCTTCGGGCGCCGCCACGATGCACACGAACGAGATCGACGTCGGCGTGGCATGGGCCTTGACGTGTGCGATGGCCGCGCTCCCGGAGCCACCCGTCGCAAGCATCGGATCGAGCACGAGGGCTCGCCTCCCGTGCATCGGCGGAAGCTTCGCGTAGTAGTCCCGGGGCTCCAGGGTCTCCTCGTCGCGTTCCATACCCAGATAGCCGACCACGGTGTCGGGATAGAGGTCCGTGACCGCGTCGAGCAACCCGAGCCCCGCCCGAAGGACAGGGATCGCGACGAGCGGCTCCGCGAGCCGGGTCGACTTCGTCTCTTCCATCGGCGTGTCGATGGTGACGCGCTCGGTGAGGAGGTCGCGGGTGGCCTCGATCACGAGCAGCCATCCCAGCCGGCGGGTGAGGGTTCGGAACTCGGCCGGGTTCGTCCCACTCTCTCGCAGCCGGGAAAGGAGATCCTGGGCGAGCGGATGGTCGAGGACCGTGATCGACATGGAGCGAATCCTAGTCCTGCGAACCGGAGCGTGGGCCTGTTGACACCGGCGCCGCCCGACGGTCACGATGGGCCCCTCATGCAGCGGTTCTGCGGTGACTGGTTCTTCTACTTCGGGCGTGTCCCGGCGTAGTCGCCTGTCGCCAAGAGAGCACAGGGGCCCCGGGCGGAAGACCCGGGGCCGTTTCGTCCCCGGGGCCGTCCCGGCGCCGGAGGAGGTCGCGGATGGTCGTCGTGATGAAGCAGGACGCGACGGAGGCGGACATCGAAGCCGTCTCCGAGCGGGTCCGCGGGGCGGGCGGTGAGGCGTTCGTCTCGCGCGGCGCGGTGCACTCCATCGTCGGCCTCGTCGGCGACACCGATCGCTTCCAGGCGATCGACTGGAAGCAGATGCAGGGCGTCGATCACGTCATCCGGATCGGCAAGCCCTACAAGATGGTCGCGCGGGACCTCCACCCCGAGACGACCACGGTCAAGGTGGGGACGACGCCGGTCGGGCGCGGGACGTTCACGTTGATCGCCGGGCCATGCGCGGTCGAGAGCGCGGAGCAGACGATCGCCGCCGTCGAGGCCTCGAAGGCGGCCGGCGCCACGATCCTGCGAGGCGACGTCTACAAGCCGAGGACGTCGCCGTATTCGTTCCAGGGGCTCGGGGAAGAGGGTCTCGAGATCCTGCAGGACGTCAGGCGACGTACGGGCCTGCCCTTCGTGGTGGAGGTCGTCGATCTGAACCAGGTCGAGCACGTGGCCGAGGTGGCCGACTGCATCAGGATCGGCACCCGCAACGCCCAGAACTTCGAGCTCCTCAAGGAGGTCGGGCTCTCGAACAAGCCGGTGATGCTGAAACGCGGTCTCGCCATGACGATCGATGAATGGTTGCAGGCAGCGGAGTACATCGCGCAGCGGGGGAACTCGGAGATCATCCTGTGCGAACGAGGGATCCGCACGTTCGAGCCGGCGACGCGCAACACGCTCGATCTCGCGGGCATGGCGGTGGCGCAATACGAGTCGCACCTGCCGGTGATCGTCGATCCTTCGCACGCGGTGGGCAAGCGGCACCTGGTGGCCCCGATGGCGAAGGCGGCGGTCGCCGCCGGGGCGGACGGTGTGATGGTGGACGTCCACCCGAACCCGGAAGAGGCGATGGTGGACGGGGCGCAGGCGCTCCTCCCGCACGAGGTGGTAGAGCTCGGCGAGCAGCTTGCAGCGATCGCGGCCGCCGTGGGCCGCACGATGAACCGCTAGCGGGCGACGGCCGGCGACGTTAGCCGGTGGTCTCGAGGGTCGCGACGTTCGGGATGAGCTCGACGATGTCGCACTTCCCGCGCCAGCGGGAGAGCGACTCGTCGGGCGGCCCCACCCGGCTCCGGCGCCGATCCACCAGCATCTTCGCGGCCACCTCCCACTCCGGACCCTCGAGCAGCCGCTGCGCGGCGGTGAACTCCTGGAGCGACGTGTCGCGCAATTTCCGCCGGGTCACCACCACCAGCTCCTGGGCGTCCGGGACGCCCGGCACGGTTTGCTCGTGCGCCTCCGGATCGCGGCAGGAAAGCAGGTAGATCTTCCCATCCTTGAATGCGAACCACACCGGCGCCATCCGCTTGTCCCCGTTCACACGCGTCCCGACCCAGATGACGTCGGACTTCCGCAGGCCCTCCTCGGTTTCCTTCGGGAGCTTCAGCGCCGCAGCCTGGACATACACCGGGAACTCGATCTCCCCGATGATCTCGCCTTCGAGGATGAACGAGGCGACGTACGTGCCGGTCTCTTCGAGCACCGCGTCGTCGATGCGGTCGAGCTCGACCGTGAGGTCCATCGCGCCCTTCATCCGCCGTACCTGCGGGCCCCACCGGTACAGCGTGCGCCCGGACGGGCCTACCAATCTGATCTCTTCGGAGACGAAACCGGTCGGCACCTTCCACGCCCTGAAGATCACGAACGACAGCGCGGGACCGGGCTGACCGACGAGATAGATGCCGTCCGGCGCCGTCTCCTGATACGCGTCCCAGACCCGCTCGTCGACGACGGCCGCCGATATCAGCTCACCGATGGTCATCGTCGGGCGATGATAGCCGACGGGTCGACGACTCCGGCCTAGACGGTGCGCGCGAGCCAGAGGCGGGGCTCATCCAGCTCGGGGAGCGAGGGCATCGCGTCCGACGAGTCCCACATGCGTGCGAGCGTGACCTCGTCCGTCTGCTCCACGACCACCTCGCAGAACGCTCGCCCACGACGGTACTGCTCGCGCTTCATATCAACGCCCAGCAGACGCTCGAATACGGGGTCGCCGTGCTCGCCCTCGCGGTATCGCTTCATCGCCTCCTCGATCCGGGGATAGGTGCCGAGCAACTCCGCACCCAGCGCTTGCATCACATGGTCGCCGTAGCCCTCAGCGGCCGCCATGAACGCCTGGATCCTTCCGAGCTTCAAGCGCTGCTCGTCGTCGAGGTCCGCCCAGAAGAGACCATCCTCGGACTCGGCGAGCTGCTGGAGAGCTTGAGGATCCGCCGGATCGAGCGTGGCGAGCCGGCTCTGCATCCCCTCGACGTCGAGCTTGAGCGTCGAGAGGTAGTCATCCAGGAGCTCCTGGAACCGGTCACGAACCCATCCCTGGGCGAACTCGAACCGATGGGTCACCTCGTGGAGGGCGACGAGCGTTCGGAACTCTCTGGGATCGAGGGACCAGTCGCGCTCGAACGCGACGAGGTTGGGGACGACGAACAGGAGCTGGCCCGGTCCGGACCTGGGGAGCGCGATGTCGTACTGGCCCAGGACCCGCTGGGCGAGCATCCCGAGGACCTGACCCACCTGGGTACCGAGCAGGAGCGGGGAGAGCTGACGCAGGAAACCCGAGAGCTGTGCCATCTCCGGCGGCAGCTGGTCCCCCGCGCTGCGCTCGATCGCATCCGTCAGCCGTTTCGCCGCGGGTTCGAGAAGGCTCTTCAAGCTCTCGGCGTTGGCGTTCACCCATCCGGCGCGGCGTACGGCGTGCACCTGCGCGACGTCCGCCGGCGCCGCCAACCCGGTGAATCTCCCGACATGGAGCTCCGCCACGCGGACCGCCTCTTCCAGCATCCGGAGATCGCCTTCGGAGGGTTCCAGGTCCGGCCCGGCCTCGACCGCGTTCGCGACACCGACCTGCCGGGCCAGCTCCCAGTTCACCGGACCGGTCGACGCGGACATCACGCGTTGCAACTCCCGGAACAGGGGAGCGTCCCTGAACGCCTCGGGATCTCCGGGGTCGAAGCCGAACCCGCTACTCACCCGTCCATCGTACGCGGGCCCTCCCGTTACGATGTCCGCCGTGTCTCAGGCTGTCCTGGTTCGTATCTCGGCCGAGCCGCTCTCCGTCGACGAGGCGCTGGGCTTCGTCGGTGACCCCGGGGCAGGTGGGACGTGCGTGTTCGTCGGAACGGTCCGTGATCGATCCGACGCGGGGGACGTGACGGGACTGCACTACGAGGCATGGGACGATCTGGCGGATCAGCGCCTGGCAGAGATCGCCGCCGAGATGATGGATGGGTGGCCGCTCCGGAAGGTGGCGATCCTGCATCGGACGGGGGACCTAACGGTCGGCGAGGCCTCGGTCGTCATCGCGTGTTCGGCGCCGCACCGGGCCGAAGCGTTCGAGGCGTGCCGACGCGGGATCGAGCGTCTCAAGGGAGACGTCCCGATCTGGAAGAAGGAAAGACTCACTTCCGGCGAGGCTCAGTGGGTCATGGGGAGTTAGGTGGGCCGCGACCTGGCGATCGATCTCGGCAGCGCAAACACCCTCTTGTACCGGCAAGGGGACGGCATCGTCTTCGACGAGCCCACCGTGGTCGCGCTCCACGGCAACGGTGAAGTTGTCGCGATGGGGGAAGAGGCCTGGCAGATGCTCGGGGGCGACTCCGGCAGCGTGCTCGCCGTCCGCCCCCTTCGAGAAGGGACGATGACCGATTTCGATGTAACGCAACGGATGCTGGCGATCGTGCTCCGCCGCGTCGGCGTCACGCGGTTCCCGAAGCCGAGGGTGCTCGTCTGCGTTCCTCCTTCGGCTTCCGCCGTCGAGCGACGGGCGATCGAGCGAGCGATCCGGTATGCCGGCGGGCGGCAGGTGGTCCCCGTGGAAGAGCCGCTCGCCGCCGCCGTGGGTGCGAATCTGCCCGTGCACGAGCCGCTCGGCAACCTGATCGTCGACATCGGCGGCGGGCGTTCGGAGATGGCCGTCGTCTCCATGGGCGGCGTGGTGTCCGGCCGCTCCGCGAACCTGGGCGGTTTCCACCTCGACGCGGCCGTGCAGGAATACATCCGGGTGACGTACGGGGTGTCGATCGGGGAGAAGTCGGCCGAAGAGCTGAAGGTGGCGATCGGTTCCGCCTTCCCCTCGCCGACGGGTCGGGCGGCCATGGTGATCGGCCGGGAGCTTTCGACCGGGAACACCGTCGAGGTCAAGGTGGACGAGGACGAGATCAGGCAGGCGATGGCTCCCACCGTCAAGGCGATCGTCGGTGAGGTTCGGATGACCCTCGCGGAAGCACCGCCGGAGTTGACCCACGATGTGCTGGAGACCGGGATGTTCCTCACGGGAGGCGGCAGCCTCCTCAAGGGCCTGGACATGCTTCTGGCTCAGGAGTGCGAGGTCCCGGTCCACGTGGTCGAGCGGCCCCTCGAAACGGTGGTGAGTGGCGCCGGGAGGATGCTCGAGCACCTCGACGACTATCGGAATTCCTTCCAGCTGCTCAGGCGGGGATAGGGGTGACCTTCTCCATCGCCGCTGCGGATCCCGAATCCGGGGACTGGGGCGTGGCCGTCGCCTCGAAGTTCCTGTGCGTCGGGGCCGTGGTGCCGTGGGCGCAGGCCGGTGTCGGCGCGGTCGCGACGCAGTCCTGGGCGAACACGGCGTTCGGCCCGGACGGCCTCGGCCTGATGGGGAAAGGGGTCCCCGCCGAGGAGTCCCTGCGCCGTGTCCTCGACGGCGACGCGGGCCGTGAGGATCGGCAGGTCGGGTTCGTGGACGCGGCCGGCCGCGCCGCCACGTTCACGGGCTCGAAGTGCATGGACTGGGCGGGGGGCGCGACCGGCCGCCGGTTCGCCACGCAGGGCAACATCCTCGTCGGTGAGGAGGTGGTCGCGGAGATGGCGCGCGTGTTCTCGGCGGCGGAGGGGGATCTGTGCGACCGGCTTCTGGCCGCGCTGCTCGCGGGTGACGCGGCCGGTGGAGACCGGCGGGGCAGGCAGTCCGCCGCCCTTCTCGTGGTCCGGGCGGGCGGTGGCTACGAGGGCCGGAACGATCGATACATCGATCTGCGCGTGGACGACCACCCGGACGCGCCCCGCGAGCTCGCCCGGATCTTCGACGTGTATGACACTACGATCTTGATCCGGAACGACCCGCTCCTGCCCGCGGCCCCGAACCTCGTCGCAGACCTGCAGAGCCGCCTGGGCGCTCTCGGGAGATACGCGGGTACACCGTCCGGTGTGTACGACGACGGGACCCGGACAGCACTGGCCGAGTGGGCGGGGAGGTCCAACCTGGAGGGTCGACTGCGCGACGACGATCAGATCTCGAACCAGCTGGTCGCGGAGATCCGCGACGTCACACCGGAGATCCCGCCTCCCTAGGTCGGGGAGTTCGCCGCCTTCTCGAGGAGTCCGATAAGGGTCGAGCCCACCAGGTAGATGGCGAACGCGAGCGTGGCCGCTCCGAGCGCCACGGCCACGACGAGTCCCAGGCTTCCGATGATCCGATCGTGCCAGGACAGCCGGTCATGAGAGATCGAGAGCCGCTCGAAGTTGGTGGGCGGCGCAGGCGGCGTCTGCTCCGCAGCCGCCGCCCCCGCCCATGATCCCGGGCCCTCCTCGACGACGGGGAGGTTGGCGGTCAGGCGATACACCGCGATGCCGACTCCCACCGAGATGGCGATGAGCAGTACGTATCCCACGACGTCGACCTCCGACCATGGAGCGTACCCCCGAGGCACGGCCGTGGCGAAGACCGGTATCCCGCGGCCCACGGCTACCATCGACCGATGCGACGTCCTCTGCGCTTCGGCGGCTACGTGCTCCTCGTCGTCGTCGCGTTCGCCGCCGGATGGGTTCCGCTTCCGTACTTCTCGCTCGGTCCCGGGCCGGCGCGTGAGATCGTGCCGCTGATCCACGTGGATGGCGCGCGGACCTACGCGTCGTCGGGGCATCTGGTGATGACGACGATCCGGTTCACCCAGGTGACCGCGCTCGGCGCCCTGGCCGCGTGGATCGATCCGGAGCGAGCGGTCGTGGACGAGGAGCAGGTCTACCCGCCCGGGCTCTCGCCCTCGGAGGAGGAGCGGCGGGCGACCTCCCAGATGGATCAGAGCAAGATCGCCGCCGCCGCGGTCGTCCTCACCGAGGTCACCGGTTATCCCCGTGAGCACGGGCCGGGCGCTTTGGTGGAGTCCGTGGGCGACGGCTGCCCTGCGGACGGTCGTCTGTTCCCGGGAGATCTGATCGTGCGCGTCGACGGTCATCCCGTCGAGTCGAGGCGCGAAGCGTCCCGTCTCATCGATGCCGTCCCCGCCGGCGACCCGATCCGATTCCGCGTCGAAGCGGACGGCGAGTCGCACGACGTGGGTTTGACCCGCGGCCGCTGCCCCGGTGTGGACGAGCCGCTGATCGGCATCTTGCTGGTCGAGCCGTTCCCGTTCGAGATCACGATCGAGAGCGGCGACGTGGGCGGGCCCTCCGCAGGGCTCATGTGGGCCGTCGGTCTCTATGACCTCCTCACCCCCGGCGACCTCACGGAGGGTCGGACGATCGCCGGCACGGGGTCGATCGACCTCGATGGAAGGGTGGGACCGATCGGCGGGATCCTCGACAAGGTGGTGGCCGCGCGCGAGACGAACGCGGACATCATGCTGGTCCCCGAAGGCAACTTCGACGAGGTCGAAGGGGTGGACGCCGGTGAACTTCAGCTGATCTCGGTTTCGACGTTCGACGAAGCCGTCGAGGCGCTCTCCTCATCGCAAGCGGCGACCTGAGCTAGGCTGCACGCGATGGCCACCACCGTCCGGATCCCCTACGCGCGTCGCCGCTGGCCGATTGTCGCGATCGCCGTCGTCGTCGTGGGGTTCATCCTCCTCTCGTTCCTCTCGAACTTCTATATCGACATCCTCTGGTACCGGGAGGTCGGCCTCTCCCAGGTCTTCTGGACCCGCATCTGGGCACAAGCGGGGCTCGCCGCCGCCTTCTTCGTCACGTTCTTCGCGCTCCTGCTCGTCAACCTCTACGTGACGCGCCGGCTGGCACCGAGGGTCGTCGCCCTGACGCCCGAGCAGGAGATCGTCGAACGCTTCCGGGAGAACATCGAGCCCTATCTCCGGTGGGCCCTCCCGCTCGGTGCGGCGGTCCTGTCGCTCTTCGTCGGTCTCGCCGCGTCGGGGCACTGGCAGGAGTTCCTGCTCTGGCGCTCATCCGATGGGATCGTGTTCAACAACCCGGAGCGGCTCTTCGACCGGGATCCCGCCTTCTACGTCTTCACCCTCCCATGGCTCAAATACCTGCAGGGCTGGTTGTTCGGGTCGCTGGTGGGGGTCACGGTGATCGTCGGGATCGGTCACTTCCTCCAGGGCGGGATCCGACCGCAGGCGGTAGGCCTGAGCGACAAGGTCGATCCGCAGGTGCGCGCCCACCTGTCGGTGCTGCTCGGGCTGGTGCTCCTGGCGAGGGCCTGGGGCTACTGGCTCGGGCGCTTCGACCTCCTCTCCTCGGAGCGAGGAGTGGTCGACGGCGCCTCCTACACCGACGTCAACGCACAGCTGCCGGCACTCACGTTCCTGACCATCGTCGCGGTGATCTGCGCCTTGCTCTTCTTCGTGAACGCGCGGTATCGGGTCTGGAGCCTGCCGATCATCGCCGTCGGGCTGCTCCTGGTCGTTTCGATCCTGCTCGGGACGGCGTACCCCGCGTTCATCCAGCAGTTCCGAGTGTCGCCCAACGAGCAACAGTACGAGCTCCCCTTCATCGAGCGGAACATCGGCGGGACGCGGCGCGCCTTCGGACTCGACCAGATCAGGCTCGAAGCTCAGTCCGCGTTCCGACCTCGGGTCACGGCGGAGGACATCGACGCGAACGACGCGACGGTGAGCAACATCCGCCTCTGGCGCCCGTCGGTGCTGCAAGAGAACTTCCAGTCCGTCCAACGGATCCGCCAGTACTACGAGTTCGACGACGTCGACGTGGACCGGTACGAGATCGACGGCGAGCAGCGGGTGCTGATGGTGTCCGGACGCGAGGTCTCCCAGACCGGCATCAGCAGCGGGGCTCAGACGTGGCAGAACCGTCATCTCGTGTACACGCACGGTTTCGGGGCCGTCGCGGCCCAGGTGAACTCGATCTCGCGGGACGGCGCGCCGCTGCTGACGCTCGAGGACATCCCACCAGACGGGGAGCCGGTCACCGAGCAACCCCGGATCTACTACGGGGAGACCGACGAGGTCGACTTCGTGGTCGTGAACTCCCAGACGGAGGAGCTCGACTACGAGGGGGCTGCCGGCGAGACGCCGTTCGTCTACGACGGGCGAGGCGGGATCGAGCTGGGCGGGCTCTTCCGGCGTGCATTGTTCGCCTGGCGCTTCCAGGACGCCAACCTGCTGATCTCCGGTCAGATCCAGGCGGATAGCAGGATCCTGATCAATCGCAGCATCGATCAGCGTGCGGAGGAGCCGCTGCCGTTCCTGACCTTCGACAAGGACCCGTACCTGGCGATCACGTCGGAGGGCTACGTGTGGATCTGGGACGCCTACACCACGTCGAACACGTACCCGTACTCACAGAGTCTGGACCTGGCGGAGGCCACGGCGTCGCTCCTCCCCTCCCAGGAGGTCAACTACATCAGGAACCCGGTCAAGGCAGTGGTCGACGCATACGACGGCACGGTGACGTACTACGCGGACCTGGACGAGCCCATCATGCAGGTCTGGAACCGAGCGTTCCCGGGCGTCTTCACGCCGATCGAGCAGGCGACGGACGAGCTGCGGGCCCACTTCCGATATCCCGAGAACCTCTTCCAGGCGCAGGCCTTCCATTTCGCGAACTACCATGTCCAGCAGCCGGAGGCGTTCTACCGCAAGCAGGACTTCTGGGAGATCCCGAGCGACCCGACGCTCCAGCAGGATGTGATCGGTCCCGACGGCGGACCCTCTCCGGCCCCGGAGTCGACCGCGAGGAAGCTCCTGCCCAGCTATCAGCTGATGAAGCTGCCCGGTGACGCCGAGGAGCGCTTCCATCTGATCGTCCCGTTCCAGCCCGAGAAGCGCCTGACCATGGTCGGCTGGATGGCCGCGAACTCCGACCCGGAGGGCTATGGGGAGCTGGTGGCCTTCACGCTCCCGGCCGGACGCGACGTCGACGGGCCGGGGCTGGTGTTCTCGCGCGTCAACTCCGACGAGGAGTTCTCGGAGCTTCGAACGCTCCTCGACAACGTCGGGTCGAGGGTGCTCTTCGGCGACCTCCTCACGATCCCGATCGAGGACTCGATCCTCTACGTCCTACCCGTGTACGTGCGAGCCTCGGGAGCGTCCGCCGTCCCGGAGCTCGAGCTGGTGCTGGTCGTGAACGGGTCCACGGTGACCCTGGCCGAATCCCTGCCGGAAGCGATCGAGGGATCCACCGGCGGTATCACCGGCGAGGGGCCTGAACCGCCGCCGGACGGCGAGGGCACCGTCCAGCAACCGATCGAACGTCTGCTCGCCGAGGCGGTGAGCCATTTCGTCGCCGCCGACGAGGCCCTGCGCGCCGGCGACCTCGCCACTTACGAGGACGAGCTCGAGCAGGCGCAGGCGTTGGTGGAAGAGGCGAACGAGTTGGTGGCCGGTGGGCCGGAGCCGAGCCCTTCGCCGACCCCTTAGTCCGGCAGACGGAACCCCGGGTCGGCCTCGAGTTCCGTGGTGTCCATCTGCGCCTTCTGCAGATGTCCCGAGTAGTCCCAGTTCATCGCCTGCCACCGCGTGAACTGGTCGAGGACCCACAACCCTGACAGCCGGCTGCCGTTGCCGGAGCGCCCGTTGCCCCCGAAGGGGAGGTGCGTCTCCGCGCCCGACGTGGAGTTGTTCACGCTCACCATCCCAGCGGAGATCCGGTCGCGGAAATGGAACACGCTGAGCGGGTCGTTCGTGTAGATGCTGCTCGACAAGCCGTAGCCGTGTGTGTTCGCCAGTTCGATCGCCTGATCGGATGTGTCGAACGAGGCGATTCCCACGAGAGGTCCGAACGTCTCCGTCCGGTAGAGGTCGTCGTCGATCGTGACCCCGTCGACGATCACCGGGTGGTAGTACATACCGGCTTCAGGCTCGCCGACGAAGCCCGTGCGCGGGTTCGCCGACGTGATCCGACCGATGCCGTCCGAGCCGGAGACCGTGTGATGGGGTCGGATCAGCTCGAGCCAATGTTCGAATCGATCGCAGAACCGAGCCGAGATCATCGGACCGTACAGGACTTCCTGGGTCGGGTCGCCGATCGGCGCGTCCGTCACCGCCTTGGAGAATCGCGCCATGAAGTCGTCGTGGACGTCACGGTGCACGATCGCCGTGCCGAGGGACGTGCACCTCTGGCCTGCCGTCCCGAAGCCGCTGAACAGCGCGCCCTCGACGGCGAGATCGAGATCGGCGTCGGGCATCACGACGAGCGGGTTCTTCCCTCCGAGCTCCAGGCAGGGCGACTGCAAGTGTCGCCCGCACAGCTCGCCGATCCGCTTGCCCACGTCGGAGGAACCCGTGAATCCCACCTTGTCGAGCATCCCTTCGTCGAGGGCGCGCTCGATGCCCTCGAAGGTCGGCGCCCCCTCCGCGAGCACCAGCTGGAACACACCGGTCGGGATCCCCGCGTGCAGGATCAGCTGCGCGAACGCCTCGGCGGTGGCCGGGGTGTACTCGGCCGGCTTCCACACGATCGTGTTCCCGCAGACGAGGGCCGGCACGATGTACCAGGAGGGGACCGCGACGGGGAAGTTCCCGGCAGTCACGATCGAGGCCGCCCCGACCGGCCTGCGGAAGGTGAAAAGCTGCTTGTCAGGCATCTCCGACGGCACCGTCTGTCCGTAGAGGCGCCGGCCCTCGCCCAGGAAGAAGTTGCAGGTGTCGACGACCTCCTGGACCTCTCCTCGCGATTCCGTGATGGGTTTCCCGATCTCGCGCGTGATGAGCTGGGAGAGCGCCTCGAAGTTCTGCTCGACGAGTCGGCCGAGGTGCTGGATCGCCTGGCCTCGCACCGGCGCGGGGACCCCCGCCCATCCGGGCTGCGCGGCTTTGGCTCGACGGCAGGCTTCGAGGAACGTGCCGGCATCCCCGAGCCGCGCCTCGGCCACCGTCTGGTCGAGACGAGCGGGGTTCGGGATCGTCACCGTCCCTCCTGGGGCGCCCTCCACGGGGCGGCCGTCGAGGAGGGATGTGATGGTTCGTGTCTCGTTCATCCTCGAGGCGATGCTACCGGACGGTCTACGGCGGGTAGTGTTTGCACGTGGAGGCGCCGGGTAAGGGCCCGGGCGAAGGAGTGATGACATGACGTACGTGATCGCGGAGCCCTGCATCGACGTCAAGGACAAGGCCTGCGTGGACGAGTGTCCGGTCGACTGCATCTACGAGGGCCCCCGGATGCTCTACATCCACCCCGACGAGTGCGTGGATTGCGATGCCTGCGTTCCTGTCTGCCCGGTGACCGCGATCTTCCCGGAGGACGACCTCCCGGGAGAGTGGAAACAGTTCACCAAGGCGAACGCGGAGTGGTTCGAGGTCACCGGCCTGGGCTCGCCGGGAGGAGCCGCGCAGGCGGGGCCACAGGCCAAGGATCACCCGATCGTCGAGGCCTGGGAAGCCGTCTAGCTCCGAGCGCGGCGGATCTCCTCGTCCCGTCCTTCCGGTAGTGGAGGATGGGCGCCGGATGGACCTCCCGCCGGACTCCGAGATCGCGTTCGCACGGCGATCCGTCATCCTGATCGGTCTGGGCTACCTCGTCCTGCAGCTCCTGCTGTTCTCGCTCGACCGGCCGCCGAGCTGGGACGAGGCGATATACCTGTCGCAGGTCACACCGGGAGCCGAGCCGTTGCCGTTCGTCCCGTCGCGCGCGCGCGGAGTCACGTTCCTGGCGCTCCCCGTCCTCCAGCTCGGGGGCTCCCTCTCGCACCTTCGGTTTCTTCTCACCCTCGGTTCCACCGCCACCCTCATCGCGGCATTCCGCATGTGGGCTCCGATCGTCGGCTTCGGTGCCGCGGCGGCTGCGCTGCTGCTCGCCGGAGCATGGCCCGTCCTCTTCTACGGGTCGGAGCTCATGCCGAACCTCTGGGTCGCGTTGCTCGGGGTGGCCGCGACCGCCGTCCTTGCCCGCCGGCTCGCGGGTCGGGAGGGTCGCTACGACGAGCTGGTCGCCGGCGGGCTGGTCGCGGTCGCAGCCCTGATACGCCCTCTCGACGCCGTGGTGTTGGCTGCTGCCCTCGTCCTGCTACCGATCGCCGCACGGCGTGCGACGGTCTCGTGGACCCTCCATCTCGGCCTCGGCCTCGTCGCCGGATGGGCTCCGTGGCTGGTGGAGATGACCGCGCGAGCCGGGTCCCCAGGCAAGGCGTTCGCCGCGGCTGTTCGACTCGGCCATACGGGACGGTTGTCCTTGTTCGAGAACGCGCGTCAGTACCTCGCGCTCAGCGACGGGCCGTCGATCGGTCCGGTCACCCATCCCGACGTGCCGCTCTCCGGACTGCTCTGGTTCATCGGGTTCGTGATCCTCGTGATCCTCGGACTTCGAGCCTCGAGCCGGCGAGCTTTCTTGCCCTCTCTCGTGGTCGCGACGGCGGCCGGTGTCGCCCTCGCGACCGGATACGTTGCGCTGACCGACGCGCAGGCCCCGAGGTTCCTGTTGCCCGCGCTGGCCCTTCTCACAGTTCCTGCCGGCCTCGGCCTGGCGACGATCGTCGACGGGATCGGGGCACGTGACGGGTCCCATCCGGTTCGGTTCGCCGGGCGAGCCGTTGCCGCGATCCTCGTCATCGCCTGGGCCGTCACCCAGATACGGATCGCGGCGAGGGTCGAAGCCGGTGTGACGAGCCAGCGAGCCTCGGCCCAGCGGACCGGCCTCGAAGTGCGGAGGCTCGCGGCGAGGGAGCCATGCCAGGTCTACAGCGAGGGGAGCTTCCCCATCGTCGGGCTCGCCGCCGGATGCCGCGCGGCCCCGCTCGGGAAGGTCCTCGCGGGATGGACGCGTCGGTCTGCTCGCCTCGAACGCGACAGGGTTCGAGTGTTCCTCGTGCTTCATCGAACCAGGGCGCTCGCCCCGCCCGATGACACCGCCCTCCTCGCAGAGGTCCCGTCGGAAGGCGCGCTCACATGGTTCATCTACGGGACTGGCTGATCTTCGCCCGTGATGTGTTGCGGCGCCATCCAGTGACCGCTGGTGATCCATGAGAGTTCCGCGACGATCACCGCGGGCACGACGAGCCACGGTGAAACGAACCATGCGAGCACGCCGAGGATGCCTCTCGAAGCCGAAGCTCGTCGTCGTCCGGACCAACCGGGTCTTCCGCATCGCCCCACGTGAACCAAAGGAACCTCCGCGCGGGAACACGGTCGATCGTCGTGTAGGGACGATGCTCGAGCTTGAGGATCGGGCGGTGACCGTGTCGTCCGCCAGAAGACCATCCAGTGACCTGATCGAACGACAGAGGATCGACGACCCATCCGCCGCGTCGGGGAGGGTGATGCAGTTGCCTCGCTGTGAGGATCCGCGGATCCGTCACAGGGGATGAGCGCAACGTCGCGCGACGATGCGCTCACCGGCTTCGAGCGCCGACTCGAGGATGGCATCTCGCTCGTCGAGCCAGCGCCACCGAGCCTCGATCGCGCGATGTCGGCGCCGGCGCCGGTCCGCACGAGGCAGACCGTCTCCGGCCGTCCCAGAGGGCGACCAGATCATGTGGCGGTGAGCGTAGCTCCGAGGACCCCAAGACCGGGCATATGGATGAGGCCGGTACGCCGCGTCCGCGTCCATCTGTCATCTCGGGCGGGGGTCGATATCCTGATGATGCGGGGTGGAGCAGTCCGGTAGCTCGCTGGGCTCATAACCCAGAGGTCGCAGGTTCAAATCCTGCCCCCGCGACGGACGAGACGGGCGCCGCCGAAGGCGGCGCCCGTCTCATCTCCACCGCCCTCGCTGCCGATGACATGCGGGATGAGCACCTTCGCTCCGGTCGAGCTGCCCGACGACATCCAGCGGCGCCTGAACGTCTACAAGGCGGCAGGTGCCCTCCTCCTGATCGCCGTCTGGGGTTGGTTCGCCCTCGTCAAGAACGACCAGACCCCCATCTTCGTCTACCTCAACATCGCGGTGCACGAGATCGGGCACGTCCTCTTCCGATCGTTCGGCGAGCTGACGATGCTGATCATGGGATCGGGGTTCGAGGTGCTCTTCCCGTTCGCGGTGGGTGTGTGGTTCCTACTCGGGAAGCGCGACCTCGTCTCGACCGCGGTCGCGTGGGGCTGGGCGGCGAGCGCCATCGCGAGCGCCGCCACCTACATCGCGGACGCGGACGACGGACGGCTCGCGCTCCTCGGCGCGACGGGGCCAGATTCGGCCGGCGACTGGGAGCGGATCTTGGGCGAGGAGTTCTTCGACAAGGTGTACCTGGCCGACTCGATCGCCGGTACGGTCCGGACCTTCGGCTACGCGCTCTGGTTCGTGGCACTGGGGCTGGCCCTCTGGACGATCGTTCGGGGTCGCCTGCAGGGGCGTGCGGCGGATCCGATAGTCCGGCCGACCGCCAAGCCGAGCGCTCCGCTCGCCGTCCTGGATGACGAACAGATGTGGCGGTAACAGGCTCGCATCAGGTTCCTTCCGGAGTTGGAGTACGATGCTCCGGCCATCGGAACCTGGGGAGCGAGCCATGGCTGGAAGCACCATCTTGACCGAATGGCTGAGGCAAGTGCCGCTGTTCTCCGCGTGCTCGACCCGGGAGCTGCGCGCGATCGCGGGAGTGGTGAAAGACGTCCGCCACCCCAAGGGCACGGTCATCGCCACCGAAGGGGACCCCGGCGTCGGGCTCTTCGTGATCGTCGACGGTGAGGCGGAGGTCACGATCGGTGGCAAGCGGATGGCCATCCTGCGCCAAGGCGAATTCTTCGGAGAGATCGCGCTCCTCGACGGCGGGCCTCGTTCGGCGACGGTGACCGCCCGTACGGATATGCGGCTCCTCGGCCTCACCGAATGGGTGTTCCGAGGGTTGCTTCAGGAGCACCCCTCGATCGCCGTGAAGACCCTCGAGTCGATGGCCGGTCGGCTGCGCGCCGCCACCCAGGCCGCGACCGCGTAGGCCGCGCCGGCCGATGCCGGTCCTCTTGCGTCCGGACGGCGTCCACCTCTTCCACGAGGTCCACGGGCTCGAGGAGGCGCCCCCGCTGATCCTGCTCGAAGGGATGGGCGGCGACATCCCGGGCTGGCGCAGGAACATCCCGGTTCTCGCCCGCGAGCTCCGGGTCATCGCCTACGACTTCCGCGGCAACGGGCACAGCGACGAGCCACCGGGCCCGGCCACGATGGCGACGTTCGTGGAAGACACCCTCGCGCTCCTCGATTCCTTGAACGTCGACCACGCGCATGTGTACGGCCAGTCCTTCGGCGGGATGGTCGCGCAGGAGATGGCCCTCACGAGCCCGGAACGCGTCCGCACGTTGATCCTCGGCTGCACCCACGCGGGGCACCGGCACGCTCTGCGAGGGAAGAGCTCGAAGGTGCCGAAAGGGGAGCCGTGGCGAGCGATGTACTCGCCGAGCTTCCCCGATAGTCACCCGGAGCATGTTGCGGAGGACCTCCGGATCGGGGGTGCGCAGCCGAAACATACGCAAGGCGGGCGGAGACAATGGGAGGCGATGCAAGGGTTCGACAGTTTCGATCGGCTCCCGTCCCTGCGGCTGCCGGCCCTGGTCCTCCACGGGACGGAGGACCAGGTGATCCCCGTCGAGAACGCGAGGCTGCTCGCGGAACGGATCCCGGGCGCCGAGCTGGTGCTCCTGGAGGGCGCCGGGCATCTCTACCACTCGGAGCGAGCCGCGGAGTCTGATGCTGCCGTCCTGGACTTCGTCAAGAGGCACGAGGATGCCTGACGTACCCGAAGACATCGTTCGGCTGGCGGAAGCTCGCGCCGCCGCGCGCTCCTCGCGGGACTTCGCGGAGGCCGATCTCCTCCGCGATCGGATCGCCGAGGCGGGTTGGACCGTGGTCGACGAACCCGGTGGCTACCGACTGGAGGCCTCGACGGAGGAGGCTGAGCCACTCCTGCGTCGGCGTGCCAGCGACGTCTCCTCCGTCCTCGACGACGAGCCCGACGTGGACGCGAGCGTCCATTGGGTCTGCGAGGGTTGGAGCGAGGACATCGAGCGAGCGATCAGTGGCTTCCGCGCGAACCACGGCGGTCGATCCGTGCAGTACGTGGTCGCCGATGTCACCGATCGGGAGCCGGCGTCGTGGGGTGACGGGGTCGAGGTCGTGTGGCTCGAGGAAGGGACCGGGTGGGGTGCCGCGCGAAACGCGGGGCTGAAGCGGACCCGCGGCCGCACCGTGCTGATGATGGATGGCTCGGTGGAACCGACCGGCGACGTCTTCGGCCCGGTCGAGGCTGCCCTCGCGGATCAGACGGTCGGCATCTGCGGTCCGTACGGCATCGTGACCCACGACCTCCGGCAGTTCGACGAGGCGCGCACGGGCGATGTCGACGCGATCGAGGGCTACCTGATGGCCCTGCGGAGAGAGACTCTTGTCGCCGCAGGACTCTTCGACGAGAAGTTCAGGTGGTACCGGACGGCCGACGTCGACTACTCGTTCAGAGTGAGGGACCTCGATCGGCGGGCCAAGGTGGTCGACGTACCCGTCACCAAGCACGAGCATCGGATGTGGTTCAACACCGAGCCCGAAGACCGAGCGAGATGGTCGAAGAGGAACTTCTACCGGTTCCTGGACAGGTTCCGGGACCGCTGGGACCTGCTCGTGGACCCGCTACCCGAGGACGAGCGACCACATCATCATCACGAGGAACACGACCACGACGAAGGGACCCGCTAGTCGGTGGCGGGCATCGGCGGCGCAGGCGGGATCGACACGGCGCGCGCGCTCACGGTCGACTCGGCCGGTACCGTGTCCCGATCGGTCGAGGGCTCGTGCTTCGGCGTGGGTCTGATGGTCGCCGGATCCGGGATCTCCTTCCGCCCCTCGAAGTAGGCCTTCAGCTCGTCGCCGTCGATCACCTCGGTGGCGATCAACAGTGCCGACAGACGGTTCAGCAGCTCCCGGTGCTCGGTGAGGATCTTCTCGGCGCGGATGTGCGCCTCATCCAGCAGCCGGAGGACCTCTTTGTCGATCAGCTCCGAGGTGTGCGCGCTCACCTTGGGCATGGCGCCGGGCATCCACGCGTTCGGGTCGTCCCGGCCGAGCGAGATGGGTCCCACCGCGTCGCTCATCCCGAACTGCG
>Ga0299907_10000435_pt1 | contig 20159 bp, 19 predicted proteins | sample RVTome_16_FD_198680 | JGI IMG/M metagenome (GOLD analysis project Ga0299907, IMG submission 198680) | Soil microbial communities from uranium-contaminated site in the Upper Colorado River Basin, Wyoming, United States - RVT152D67 (version 2) ...
TGGTCAGGGAGAGGGCGCCCTGGGTCGATGTAGTCATGGGTACCCACAATCTCGACCGTGTGATCGACCTGATAGATCATGCCGAACAGTGGGGTCCGATCACCGAGGTCGTCGACGAGTTGCAGGCGATGCCGTCGTCTCTGCCCGCTCGCAGAGAGCTCGAGCACTCGGCATGGGTGACCATCCAGGTCGGGTGTAACAACACCTGCACCTTCTGTATCGTCCCATCTGTGCGGGGCGTCGAGGTGTCCCGACGGCCCGGTGACATCGTTCGCGAGGTGGAACGTCTGGCCGCTGATGGCGTGGTCGAGGTGACCCTCCTGGGTCAGAATGTCGATACATACGGTCGCGATCTCGCCATCGATGGTCGCCGACGGCCTATATTCGGTGATCTCCTGCGCCGGGTGGGCGAGGTTGAGGGCATACGCCGGGTCCGGTTCACAAGTCCACATCCGAACGACTTCCGCGAGGATGTGGCTCGGGCCATGGCCGAGACCGAGGCGGTGTGTGAGCAGCTGCACTTCCCTCTCCAGTCCGGCTCCGACCGAATCCTTGCCGCGATGCATCGTGGTTATCACCGGCGCAAGTACATGGAGCGTCTCGCCATGGCGAGGGAGACAATCCCTGGCCTGGCCGTGTCGACCGACATCATCGTCGGATTCCCGGGTGAGACCGACGAGGACTTCGACATGACCATTGAGGTCGTCGAGGAAGCTCGTTTCGATCAGGCCTTCATGTTCATCTTCTCGCCCCGCCCGGGCACCGCCGCCGCCGACATGGCAGACAGGTTCGTGCCGGAGGGGGTCATCCAGAAGCGATTCAACCGGCTGGTCGAGATCCAGAATCGGATTTCGGTGGAGCGGAACGCCGAGCTGGTGGGAGCCACCGTCGAGGTGCTGTCGGAAGGACCGTCGAGGAAGAACGTCGAGGTGGCAACCACCCGTACCCGCACGGGCAAGGTCGTACACGTCGAGGGTCGGTATCCCTCGGGTTCGTTCCTCGACGTCGAGGTGGAGGCCGCGGCGATGCATCACCTGCTGGGGACCGCGATCTGAGCTCAGGCGTTAAGGCCATCCTCGGGCCGACGGCCTCGGGCAAGACCAGCATCGCCATAGAGATCGCTCTCCGTCTCGGCGCAGAGGTCGTCTCGGCGGACTCCATGCAGGTCTATCGAGGAATGAACGTCGGGACCGCCAAGCCGACCAGCATCGAGCGTAGGGGAGTGACCCACCACCTGCTTGACGTGGCCGAGCCCGAGTGCGAGTTCTCAGTGAGCGACTACCGACGGCTCGGCCGCCAGGTGATCGACTCGTCTCCGGCGTCACTCATCATCACCGGCGGCTCCGGCCTCCATTTCCGGGCTCTCGTCGACCCGATGAACTTCGCCCCCACCGATGATGACGTCCGGTCGGAATTGGAAGATCGGAGTCTTGAAACTCTCGTCGCCGATCTCGCCGCTTTGGATCCGGAGGTAAGGCGCTTTGTCGACACCGCCAACAAGCGAAGGGTGGTGCGGGCCCTGGAGATCTTCAGACTCACCGGGGAGACGCCGTCTCGTCGTGCCCGATCGGCGGAGGCCGAAGACCTCAGGAGGTATGTGCCTGACATCGAGTTCACCGCGGTCGGAATCGACCCGGGCAATGCACTCGATGAGCGCATCGATCAGCGACTCCACGAGATGCGTAGGGGAGGGCTGGTCGATGAGGTTCAGGGTCTGCAAGACAGGTTGGGCAGGACGGCTCGTTTGGCGGTGGGGTATCGGGAGATCCTCGACCATCTGGCCGGGAAGTTGACCTTGGACGAGGCATTCGACGCCATCGGGCAGAACACCCGGCGATTGGCTAGAAAACAGAGGACTTGGTTTCAGCGTGATCCACGGATCCGTTGGATACCCTGGATGGAAGACGAATCCGATCGTGTCGAGAGGGCAATGGAGATGCTGAGTTGAGGCCCTTCCAATTCACCAAGATGCAGGGGCTGGGCAACGATTTCATCGTGATCGAAGGGCCGGAGCAACCAAGCCCGGTCGAGGTCTCCGAACTCTGCGACCGGCGGTTTGGTGTCGGTGCCGACGGGGTCCTGGTGGTGACCCGAGGAGACCCGATTCGCATGGAGTACTGGAACGCCGACGGCAGCGCAGCAGAGATGTGTGGAAACGGGCTGCGCTGTGTTGCTCGTTACTCATATGACAGGGGTTGGGCGCCTGACCGCAACTTCAGTGTGCAGACGCCGGTAGGGCTAAGAGGGGTTCGTGTATTCGAGGATCGGGTCGAAGCCGAGATGGGACGCGCCGTCTTCGGTGGGATCCGGTCGATCCTGGGGGCTGAGTACGAGTTAGTCGACATGGGCAATCCGCACGCAGTCACGTTTGTGGACGACCCCGCGGCCACCGATGTCATTGACGTCGGGTCGGCGTTGCAGAGCGAGTTCCCAAACGGATCGAATGTCGAGTTTGCCTCTCTCCATGGGTCGGGTGTGGTCATGCGGGTGTGGGAGAGGGGAGTCGGGGAGACCCTTGCCTGTGGCACCGGCATCGCGGCCGTCGCCGCCGTCGCCGCGGAGCGCTTCGGTTTGAGCAGCCCGATCGAAGTCTCAGTCCCAGGTGGTCAGGCGAGCATCGACATCCGCGACGGTGTCTCCTGGATCATTGGTCCGACCGAGTACTCGTTCAGGGGTAGCGTCGGAGAACGCTGACGACTTTGCCGATGAGGTCCACGCCCTCTGAGAACACCATCGGCTCGTAGGCGGGGTTCTCGGAGTAGAGGTAGATCTTGTCGCCTCTCCGCTTGAGACGTTTGACCGTGGCCTCTTCACCGTCGATGAGACAGGCAACGATCTCGCCGTCACGAGCGTCGGGCTGTTTGTGAATCGCAACGAGGTCACCTTCGTGGATACCTGCGTCGATCATCGAGTCACCTTTGACCTCGAGGAGGAAGACAGGTCCCTCACCGACCAGCTCGGTGGGAAGGGGCATGACCTCGTCGACGTGCTCGGCAGCGAGGATCGGAGTGCCAGCGGCAATGCGGCCGAGCACCGGAACATCACGCATACGGCGATCCTGCACTGCAGGTGCCGGCGTCTCGTCAATAACCACGATAGCCCGAGGCTTGGAAGGATCTTTCTTGATTATTCCGGCGGCAACAAGGGAATTGAGTTGGGCGTGAACCGATGAGGGCGAGCTCAAACCCACTGCATCGCCGATCTCACGAACTGACGGTGGATACCCACGATCCTCGACAGTGCGTCGGATGTAGTCGAGAACCTGTTGTTGTCGCTCGGTAAGCATTGCTGACTCCTCCTCGAACGGATGTTCGCCAGCTTACCCCGGAAGGGCCAGCCAGCCAAACATTTGTTCGATTTTGCTTGCCCATGTGTACCCGCTCCTCCAAATCTGTCAGACATCGATGGCAGGCTATGTGGTGTTGGCACTAATTCGGCTTGACATCGAACAACTGTTCGGTACAGTATCGAACGCACGTTCGGTTCCACCGAATGTCATCCAGCAAACAACCAAGCGGGCCCGATCAGGAGGGAGACATGCAGACATCACGAATTCAGCTTTCCGTTCAGCTGTCCGTGCTCCTTGCAACTGTCTCCATCGTCTTTCTCCTGATCGGAGGGGCCGCCGACGCTGAAGAGCCACCCGGCCCGACCAGCGAATATGTGGTCGCTCAAGGCGACACCCTCTGGGAGATCGCGTCCCAGCACGTAGCCACGGGTGAGGACGTCAGGATCTATATCGAAGCCATCAAGGAGAGATCAGGGATCATTTCCAGCTCGCTCCAGGTGGGTCAAGTACTGCGGATCCCTCAACCCTGAACCAACGGAACCCGTTTACCCTGGGGCGATGCTCTGCCCCGCGTGTGGCGCCACCGAGATAAGGGTGATCGACAGCCGTCCTGCCGAGAACGGGTCGTCGATCCGACGCCGACGCCAATGTGAGGTGTGCACCCATCGTTTCACCACCTATGAGCGTCTCGAGCCACAGCTCATGGTTCTGAAGCGCTCGGGGAAGTTCGAACCGTTTTCGCCCCCGAAGCTGGCGTCAGGGATCTCGGCGGCGCTCGCCGATCGTCCCGTCTCAGGGTCTGACGTGGAGAGCGTCGTCGACGAACTGGAAGAGGCGGTTCGCGCCACCGGTCCTCAGGTGAGCTCGGAGGACATCGGCAGACTCGTGCTCGACCGTCTCCGCGAGCTCGACGAGGTCGCTTACATCAGGTATGCCTCGGTGTACAAGGAATTCCAGGAGGCGGCTGACTTCGAGAAGGAGATGGCCGAGATGGAGTCGGACCACCAATGACGGGTCTTGCAGCGGGTCAGATCGCCGTCTCGACTCGCGATCCTTCAGTCTGGGAGGATCACCATCAAGGCAGCCAGAGTCTCATCTATCCGCATCTGGACCCGAGCCTGAATCTCATCAACCGAGTTCCATAACAAGTGTTCGGTCTCATCCAGACGGGCGTCCAACGAAACGAGGACGCTCTCGACTGAGGCCCTGTCGTCTTGTCGGAGTGCTTCCACGTAGCGTCCGAGGAAAGAAGTCAATTCTGCAGACAGGATGTCGAGTTGCTGGGTGATCGCGGGAAGGACTTCGTCGGGAAGTGCGGTACGCACGTTGTCGAATGCGAGCTGCCAAGTCCCGAAGGATCGTGCCGCCTCGTCGAGGGTGATCGAGTCTCGATCGGTTTCCAAAATGGGAGCGTTCAGGATTGGGAGGACGGCTGATCGGTATGCGTAAGTCCCCCGTACCAGACGGATGCCGTCAAGGGTCGAGCTGGCAGCTTTGAACGCAGCCGAGCGCAGGTCGTTCTCGGCGATCGAACCCGAAATGGTGAACAAGTCGCGGGCGATACTCTCCATCGAATCGAGATTTCCAAGGTCGATCGCAGGTTCTGGGTCGCGAAGACCCTGATTGAGCTCGGTGAGTAGTGGTAGCGCCGTCTCGAGTGTTTCTGCCTTGGTTGTCAGATCGATGCGTGCGCTCAACTCGGCCGCGGCGGGACGTTCGGAGAGCCAGTAGCCGAAGGCAGCGAGACCACCAACGACGACCACGATGAGAGTGATCATGCCCCATCGGACATTGGTTCCGGCGAGCTGGCGACCAAATTCCTGTGGTCTTTGGTCGGCCACTTCCTCCGCCTTGGGTGGTGCGGCCAGGTGCCGGCACCGTGGTGTCTCGTCTCCGATTATGGGCGAGTCCGACCAGGACCGGGTGACATCGGTGAACCCGAGAGATTCGAGAGACGAGAAGCGGACACGGCGTCTCCGGACCGTCGACCGGCGATCGGGCCGTTTGATTGTCGCAGTCATGAGAACACTCGCTTACAGTCGGGTGACTCCGCTCGATGTTCCGAAACACCATGCAGATCAACTTCGTACGTCTCGACCGAGGATTGCCGGTACCTCGTACAGCACATATCGGCGATGCCGCCGTCGATCTTCACTCCAGAGTGGATATCGTTCTGGGTCCTGGAGAACGCGCCGCGATCCCGACCGGAGTCGCTGTCGCCATTCCCGAAGGCTATGCCGGTCTGGTGTTGCCCAGATCGGGACACGCCATCCGGCACGGGGTCGGCGTCGTCAACGGACCGGGGCTCATCGACTCGGGTTATCGGGGGGAGGTGACCGTGCTGCTGATCAATCACGGTGACGATGATGTCGAGTTCGGCCGTGGTGAGCGCATCGCCCAACTTGCCGTCATCCCTGTTCCGGAAGTCGACTGGGTCGAGGTCGAAGGGCTCGACGAGACCGATAGGGGAGCGGGTGGATTCGGATCCACCGGTCGGTGAAGGCCTTTTGGTTGGACCCGTCGCCCAGGTACAATGCCTTTCCTCGCGCGGAAGTAGCTCAGTTGGCAGAGCGCAACCTTGCCAAGGTTGAGGTCGCGGGTTCGAATCCCGTCTTCCGCTCCAACGACGGTCAGAATCCGCCTCCCGGCGACGTGGCCGAGTGGTTAGGCGCGGGTCTGCAAAACCCGTTACACCGGTTCGATTCCGGTCGTCGCCTCGACAACAGAACGGGCCCTTAGCTCAGCCTGGTAGAGCGCTTGCTCGACACGCAAGAGGCCGCTGGTTCAAGTCCAGCAGGGCCCACAAGACAAAGCCCCTGATAGCAGGTACAAAACCCCAGGTAGACCCCGGTTTCTGACGGTTTCCAGAACTTCCCAACGTCTTACGTAGGTACTCAGTAACTCACGTCAGTTTGCGGACTCTCGCGGACACCCTGCGGACACCGTTCACCCCGACACACGCATCTGCAACTAGTACCTGGCGGTCTGCCAACGGTCTGCCAAACCCGCTCGAATCTGGTGATGCATTGGTGCGACGCAAAACGAACGACCGTTGGTAGCAACTGTGTGAAGCTGATCCCGCCCGGTCTCCTGGTTTACCGAGATCCGCAGGTGTGCAATCGTCTGTCTGTAATCCGGATTCGGATGCCTAACTACCCTAGAGACCTGTTCGATGAGTAAGGACGACACACATTATCGAGTCTGGGTGGGGCTGTCGGGGTTGCGCCAGCAGTTGAGCGGGTTGGTGGCCCGCGTCCAAGATGTGCTGTCAGCAGGAGCTTTCGACGGATACGTGCGTGCAGCCGATCTGCTGCTCGTTTCCGCATATTGAAGGATCGGGTCGGCAAGCCACCTCCGGGCATGGTCGTTCTTCAACGAGCGAGAAGCCCCGACCTTAAATCTTCTCGAAACAGGCGACGCCTTCGGTCAGCGGAATTGAGAAGTCAGAGCTGTCCGGGCACTCAGAGGCCGTCGCGACCAGCGCAACGACAGTCGCGAAGTGGTCGCCACACTCCGTTGGGAAGATCCGCCCCGCCGTGTCGAATCGGGCGCAACCCCCAATGGCCCATCCATCGTTTGGGTCGATGGTGGTTGTTGTTATCTGATTCAATTCCGCCTCTGGCTCTGGCAGCGACCCATCCCTCGAGAACACGAACGCCCCGACCACGAAGAGTGCCGAGACCGCCAGTAATGAGGTCCAGACGCCTGCCGATCGGAAGACAGGCTTACCCGGACCGTTCCCGCGGTCGTAGGCGTCGTCGTGTGGCCTCGGTCCCGGCATCGACGAGATCTTCCGACGAGAAAGCCAGTTCCGGACCAGGTCGAAAGGAGTCGTGAAGATGGAGACGACGCTCCAAGGCCCTCGAGTCAAGTTCCTCGTCTGCATTGCCCGGTACACGCCTGTGGCACATGTCTTGCACAGCTGCCCCTCGATCTTGTCGACCTTTCGCCAGAGGACACGTCCGGAGTTCGCCCTGAACGTGAAACGCAGTGAGGGGAGACGACCACAGACGATGCAGCCGTCGTTTGCATTCTTGGCGACATGGTCGGCCACATGGTGTTCGAGGCCGTAGGCGGCAAGGTGATGGCCACACCAGGGACACAACTCGGCCCCAGCCAGGGCCACGTCATACTTCGCCCGCTCGGCAGAGTCGGACAAGACCGCGAACGCTTCGTACCGGTCTCTCACCTTGTGGTGGTCGCTGTTGACCGTGACGTCGGGATGCGCTTCTCGCAGTCCCGCGAAATAGGCGTCGAGGATCTCGCCCTGGGATGCGGTTCTGGGCACCTCCAACACGTCGTAGAAGTTCTGGCTCATGCGCTCCTGTCAACGAGGCGAATTCTCACAAATGAATTAGCGGGTCAGCGAGGTGCTCGTTACCGCCCGGGTATGCGTGATCTGCATTTGCTGGGTCGGTGGGAGCCGGGCCCGAACTGCCGGGACGCGATCGCCAACATGGTGACGCCGCGCGCCACGCTGCCTTCCGCCATGAGGCTGCGTGCAAGCGAGAGCGGGCAGGTTCTCCGCCCGCTCTCGCCATCAATCGTGATTCGTATGCTGTGTGCTGTTTCTCCTCAGCGGCTCGTTGTCACCCGAACGTGCCTCCGATGCTATGCGAGACGCCCGCACCCGAGATCACTACGTTCGTGTAGCTCACAGAAAACAGCGTCGCCTGCTGTCCAGGCGGGCAGGATAGCGACGTCGCCGGCGGCATGAGCGTAAGGCTACCCGTCACCTGTCCGTTTCTCACCGGGAAGGTGCCGGAATCGGACACCACAGCAGTGGTCGCCGTCTTCTTTGCATCCGAAGGGACGTTTCCCCCGCCGTTGACGCATGCGTCGAGCCGTGTCGCTGTCGCAGTGACTTCGATATCCACGGTTGCGAAGCTGCCAAGCCCGCTCATCTTGAAGTCAACGTCGAGGTTGTTCCCGTCGAGCGTTGCTGTTGTGAACTTCGCCATGAACTTAGGGTTGGCGGCCGCGATAGCCGGGGTCACCGTCAGGAGTGTTAGCGCCAGCGCCACCAGCATGATGGTCATTCGTTTCATTGCTATATGTCTCCTATTGTGAAGGGGCTGCCTCCCCCTGCCTCAACGAAATTTGCCCCTGTTCGTGTTTGTTTGTTACAGGATCCTTCACCAGACGAGGGTTGAAGGGGGGGCGCGCGCTGAGGATTGCCGCACCGGCCTGGTCGTGCCACCACAAGGCACAACCCAATCCCAAAACATCGATGCGGGCGTTGCATTCCCAGCCGCCCCTTTCTCCCCAGCAAACATACACCTTCGCATCAAGGTTGGCTGTGGAAAACTTCAGGGGCCAGCGTGCCCGAAGAGAGGCGAATGCCCGTCCGGGAGATCCGTAGGCCAACCAATCGGCAGGCGTGGACGCGCAAGAAGCGCACCGCGGACTTGAGGTCCTCGATCTGGGTCGCCAAGGGGTGGCCAGCGGGAGCCGGTGGTCGATGGCGGCGACCATGAAACCGAGAACGCCCTCAGGCCAATTGTCTCACCGACACCATGCCCCTCGATTTGGGGTGACCCGATGTTGTGCACTCAACAAGCCATGCCCGGCGTTGACAAAAGGACAGGCGTTTGGAAGGGACGGCTCTCCGTGTGACCCAAGAGCAACCGGCTTTGCAAGCCGAATCGAGCGAGCGCTGACTCGGAGGCGTTTCCCCAGGTCGTAGAGGACCGGAGTCGAATTGTTATTTGCTCTTCAGGGGGGAGAGGATGACATGGTGGTCTCGATCTCGGTAGCGATTCGACTGCGGTGTTTGGCGTTCGTGCCATTGAATTGTCGAACATAGGTCTCAGACTCAGGGGCTAGCGATGTATGCCTGCTGGAAGAGGATGTGGACATGTCCGGCGTCGAAGTCGTCGGGCCCCGGAGACGGTCCGTAGGTTTTACTGTCGATGTGATAGTTCAGCACCAGGAAGACGGTCGGGTGGTCCCGGAGAGGGCAATCGCCGCGCTCACCAATCATCGACATCGGACCCGACGGAGAATCGACCTTGATGGTCGCTGCTCCCGTGTCGGATGCGATGACTGTTGCCTCCTCGAAGCGGCCATCATCGGCGAGTGAACCGCTGGCGACCGGACGAGCAGTTCCGACCGGGGCGACCCGTTCATCGGGCGCCACCTGCTCCGACATGAGATGCTGCCAGATGGTGTACACGCCGTTCGGGATAAGCCCCTCGAACCTGAGCTCGTAGCGAGCGCCATCGCCGAGGCACTGAATAGTGGCAGTTCCCGATGCCGCCAGCCACTCCTTGAGTGTGAGGTGATGTCCGTCTGGTGCGCGGATCTCTACGAGCGAGCCGTCTCCTGTAAAAACGCTGGCCGCATAGATGGGCTCATCGGGACTCTCCGGCACTCCGCCTTCGTCGTTCCTGATTTCACCAGCGGCGTCATAGTTCCCGTGGTTGACGACGACCGTGCCCTCGACTGGCTCGTTCACCCGGTTGCCGGGAGTCAGGGCATTCCGCGGTGTCGTCGAACTGAATGTGGTGGTCGACCCCCCATCGGTCGGCGAGCCTTCTTGCCCGCCGCAGGACGCAATGAAGACGAGAAGCGACCCAGCCAGAGCACCCGCCCGAATCGCCGCGACCACGGTCGATCCCCTGCTACTCATGTTTGAGGTGCCTTTCTGACGGGTGTCGCCACTGATGCTTGGAAGTCGGCTCGAATTCGGAGTGATCCGAATCCGAGCCGATCAGCCGGTGGCGACTCCTCCAGGTATCGCGGGAATGGGAGTCAGCTCTTACCCGTCGAAGTGCATTCGACCGGTGAACGTGATGGTGGCGAGTCCGTTGGAGTCCACGGTGCCCTCTATGTCGAAGGTGCCGTGGAGATCGGCCAGGTCACCAGTTCCTCTTGTGATCACCGCCATGCCTTCCAAGGTTTGGGATGCAAAGTCACCCGAACTGACCTGCACGAAGGTCAGGGTGCCGGAGCGCCCCTCGACGGCGCACGCACAGGTGATGGTTCCCTGGGCCGTGACTCTTCCGTTGGGATGCACGACTCCCTTTAGCTCATCTTCGAAGGTTCCTATCAGCGCGCCGGTGAAAACTCCTTCGGTGGTCTGATGGACGAAGGTGTTGGCACCAGCAGGTGTCGCCGCGAAACCGGTGATAGCCGTGACGGTCATTGTTGCGCTTGCCGCAGCCGGTGGCGATGCTTGAGCGAGCGAACCCCCAGCCAACAGGAAACCCAGGATCATCACCATCGCGACAATCACCCTGCGGGGACGTCTCAGCGCTGGTGGCGGGGCGCCAGCCCACCTTGCTGTCGTGTCGATCATCTTGGCTCCTCTCTGAAGCTCTGACGGCCGAAGCTCTTCCGGGCGTCACCTCCTATGCTCGGAAGCGAGATCGGAAGGCGATCGGAATGTGTTCGGAGCCTCGGCGAGCCGCTAGTTGTCTCGAGCCGGACAGGACTCGACGTGGAGATACAGGCCGCACTCGCGTCCCGTGAAATCCCGGGCGACCCGGCTGCGGGCCAGATCGATCAGTTCCTGCGGATCGAGACTGAGAAGGTGGGTCACTTCGTTCTCGAATGGAACCAGCAGGTGGCGCCCGTCATCGGAGAAGGTGGGCTCTCCGGGCACCGACCCGGTCTCGAGGGTGAACATTCGCTGTTGGGTTGTCACATCCCAGAACGTCAGCTGTCCGGTGAGCCCACCGGTGATCAACACGGATCCGTCGGGATTGAGTGCAATGAAAGTCAGCCCGTCGGGGGCATCGAACTGTGCCACCGGCTCAGCCGTTTCGGGTGGTGCGGCGAGGATGTCGTTCTCCTCGAACACGCTCACCAGCCCCGCTGAAACCGTGCCGAGGGCCACGAGCCGACCGTCGGCGCTGGCCGCGATGAACTGCGACGATCCTCCCTCCACAGGGATGGTCCCGACGATGGACCAGTCCGTCATGTCCCACAGCGCGGCGCCCTGCCTCCGGCCGGAGTCTCCCGTGACCAGATGCCGACCGTCGCTGAAGAAGCGACCGGCCCAGACGGCGTAGTTGCCTTCGGTGCGACTCGTCAGGTCGACGAGGGCGGTGAGATGCCGCCACGAACCGACTTCGTAAACGTGGGCAGCGCCGAAGTTGCCGATCAACAACAACGACGAATCAGCGCTGAATGCAGCAGGATTGCCACCGGGGTCGAGGACCGTGACCTCCGCCAAGGTGTTGGCATCGAGGATCCGGGTGGTGCCGATCGGACCGGAGGGGTCATCCCTAGTGGCTCCGGTTATGGCTATGTATCTCCCGTCAGGGCTGGGTATGGCGCGAGCAGTGATCCCGAACGCGGCCTGGTTTGGGAACGAATCGAGCAGTCGCCCGGATTCAGCTTCAAAGACGGTGGTGGCCCCGTTGTCGAATGAAGTTGTGAGCACCCGAGTGGCATCCGTGGTCCAGACGGCATGCGTCCCCCCCGAGCCTTGAGTCCCCGGGCCTTGATAGGTCATCACCTCGCCGCCTGAGAGGGCTGCCATGTCCCAGATGCGGGTATCGGCCCCACTGCTGGCGATGCGGAGCCCATCGGGGCTGAAGGCGACATCGTTTACCGGCGAGCGGTGACCGCTCAGGGCGACGGGCTCGCCCTCCTCTCCGATGTCCAGCAGGTAAGTCACGGTGTCCATCCCACCGACCCCGATGAGTGTTCCGTCCGGACTCCACTCGAGCACCGTGGCCCCGGCACCAGGAAACGTGTATTCCTCCAGTAGCTCATCGCTCTTCCCATCCCAGACCATGATTCTGTTGGCGCCGACGGTTGCGAGGAGCCGGCCGTCGGGCGAGTAGGCGGCGAAGTCGACTTGGCGGCCCTGCTCCAGTTGAAATAGCTCCTCTTGAGAACGGACATCAAACACCCTGACGAGATGGGTCTCCGGCTCGGGGACGGCAAGAAGCGTGCCATCGGGACTGAGCGCCGTCGACCAAGTTCCCGCCGGAAAGTCGAAGCTGATCTGTTCGGTAGCCGTTTCGACGTCCCACACGGTGACGGCGGTGGGCCGGCCTCCGGTGGGGGGGAGCTCTGAGAGGACCAGTGTTGCCCCGTCGGAGGTGAGGTGGGAAAACACGTATCCGGAAGAGTGATCGCCGATTGTCCGTATCAGCTGGTAGGAATTCGCGTCCCATACAGCAGCTGGGCTACCAGCGTGGGCGACGACGATCAGGTCTCCCTCTTGACTCCATGCCAGATCAGTCGGATCGCCGACCCCGGTGAGAGAGCCGAGGGGCTCTCCTGTTGTCGCGTCCCAGATATGAGCGTCCTGGTCCTCGGAGCCGGCGCCGAGGGTGACGATTCTGTCGCCGGTGGGACTCCATGCGACACGTCCACCACCGTCGACGGCCACGACCTTGGGGGTGGCAAGGAGCGCCTGGTGGAGAGCGGCGGTGGCATCCCAAGCGACCTCCCGGGGAGCGTCGACTGCGAGCTCGATCCCCTCGATCGCCAGCAGGAGAGCCAGGTCGTTGTCCTGGTCGAGGTTGACGTGCGCCGCGGAGGTGAGCTCGCGAACGAGGGCCGTCCGCTCTCCCCGCTCCGCTCTACGTTGTTGGCTGGTTGCGACGACCGCCAGGATGCTGGTAACGACCGCGATCACAGTCAGGCCAGTGATCATCATGCGCCGCTTTCGCCGCCGACGAGTTCGGCGTGCGTCTTCGCGGGTGCGACTCAAGGTGAGAAACTCGTGTTCGCGGCTCGTGAGTGTGAGGTCGGTGTCTGCGGCCCACTGCTCGAAATACTCCAACCGCCCTCCGGTGAGGAGAAAGGCCTGTTGGCGGCCGGAATCGAGCCACTCGCGCACCGCCCACTCCAGTCGATGGTGGAGCAGCAGGTCGCTGCGACTCGTGTCAATCCAACCCCGGAAGCGCTCCCATTCGTTGATCAGGGCCTCATGAGCAACTTCGACGGTTGCGCCGCGGGTCACCTGATCGTGATCGAACGAGAGAAGACGATGGGCGCCGAAGCGCTGCAGGATGGAATCGATGGTTGTGGAACCAGCATCGAACGACGCCAACTCGCTTCGCCGCACTCGTCGCCTGGTGTCCTCTCTGGTCTCGTCGACAGTCACCAGCCGGAGGAAGATGTTCTCCGTTGCCTTCTGCTCGACGCGGGTCAGGGACTGGTAGAGCTGCTCCGCCCTCCGGCTGAGCGCACCGGAGACCCCGCCGGTGCGCCGGTACGCGTCGATGGTGAGTTGCCGCCCTTCTCGGTGGTCGAACAGCTCGCCGAGAGTGTGCTGGAAGAGTGGGAGACTCCCTGGCTGGCCCTCGACATCACGAACGATCTCGGCAGCGAGCCCCGGCTCGAGCTCGAGTCCTATGTTGCGCGCCGGTCCGCTTACCGCGCGGGCGAGCCCATCGGGAGAGAGCGTGGGAATCGAGACCAACCCCGACCGCATGAGCTCTCCGAAGCGGTGGAACTGAAGCGGGCGATCGAAGAAGTCCGCTCGAAGTGTGATCACAGTGCGCAGCCTGCTGTCGGGATCGGTGGCGGCGATGGCTATGGCGTCGAGGAAGAGCCGCCGGATCTCGGGATCGGCGACCATCGAGAACAGTTCCTCGAACTGATCGACAATCAGCAGCAGCTGGGCGTCGTCGTTGGGGAGAATCCGCTTGACGACACGAAGGAATCCGGCCGGGCCGCTGGCCAGCTCGTCCAGTAAGTCCTCCACCGGTTTTACGGCCACTCGTTCCAGGGCGTAGGAGAGCTCTTCGAACGGGTGCGACCCGGGAAACATGTCGGTGATGAGCCAGGTCTCCGAACCGGCTACGGCGCCAGATCGTAAAGACGGGATCAGTCCGGCTCTCACCAGGCTCGATTTGCCACTACCGCTGGAGCCGACGAGGGCTACCAGCTTGCGTTCATCCACAGCGTCTAGCAGCGTGCCGATCAAATCCTCGCGCCCGAAGAAGTCGTCGGCGTCCGTCTCCTGGAAAGCGCGCAGCCCCTTGTAGGGATTCCGCAGTAGCCCCGGTACCTCGGCGGGATCGCTAGGAACGGGGACTACGTCGGATCCCGTCGCTCTCCGCAGCTCGCGGACGAAGTCTTCCACCCTTGAGTAGCGGTCGGCTGGATCGCGGGCGGTCGCCCGGGCGATGATGACATCGACATCGACTGGCACGTCGTCGCGCATCTCGGCGAGCGCTGCCAATGCGGCACCGTCTTCGGGATCGAGCCCGGCTAGGGCCGTGTGAATGGTCACTGCGAATCGGAAGAGATCGGTTTGAGCCGTCACCGGGATGTCGAGCATCTCCTCGGGGGCGGCATATCCCGACACCCTTGGTGGTCCCTCGACCGCAACCAGCCGGAAATCCGACAGGTAAGCATTTCCATCTCCGTCGAGGACCACGTTCGAGGGTGTGATGTTGCGATGCAGCACTCCGTGCCGATGGGCGTGTGACAGCGCCGAACCCACCTGGTCGACGAGCTTCATCGTCGCCGCCAGGGTCAGCGGGCCCCGCTTGAGCTCGGTGGCCAGGCTGCCGCTCGCCAGCCACGGCATGACCAGGTAGGTCCCCTCGGCATCCCGCCAATAGTCGTACAGCGACATGATGTGGGGATGCTCCAAACCCGCCACAACCTGGGCATCGGCCTCGAATCGTCGGATGAAGTCGGCGTCGTTGGCGAACTGGGGTCGAATGACTTTGAGTGCGACTTCCCGTCCCATCGAAGGCTGGTAGGCGCGGAAGACCCTCCCGAGATGCCCCTCGCCCACGAGCTCCCTAACCTCGAAACCACGGATCGAGTAGGGCTCATCGCGGCCACTGACGTCGGCAGACTCGTCCTCTTCACCACTCGAACCGACATGCAGTCCGGCGACAGCCGATAGGTCTAGTGCGGGGTCCTGTTCCAGGATTCGTTGCTCGAGGTCTCGAAGTTCCGACGACGGCTCGATTCCGAGCTCTTCGGCAAGAGCGATACGCGCCCTCTGATAGGCTCGGAGCGCTTCCGCCTGACGTCTGGAGCGGTACAGCGCCAACATGAGTTGACCATGGAGACGCTCCCGGAAGGGATGTTCACGAGTGAGAACCTCCAACTCCTCGACGACCGCTCGGTGAAGGCCCATGGCGAGGTCGGCCTCCACCCGGTCCTCGATGGCAGCAACGCGGAGCTGGTTTAGCCGTCTGATCTCCGGTTGGAGCGCTTCGACATGGGCGAGATCGGCATACGGCTCGCCGCGCCAGAGTTCCAGTGCCTGCCGGAGCAGCTGCGCCGCCCTCTCAGGTGACCGGGGAACAAGGTTCCGGGCGTTCGACGCTAGTTGATCGAATCGGTGAGAGTCGATCCTCTCAGGCTCGGTGCCGAGGAGATAGCCGGATCCAGTCCACGTAATAGGATCGCCCACGATCTTGCGCAGTTCGGAAACATAGGCCTGCAGGGTGTGGCGTGACTGCTCCGGCGGGCTGTCATCCCAGATTCCTTCGATGAGCCTATCGATCGAAACTGCTTGGGCAGGGTCGGTGATGAGCATGGCGAGAGCCATCCGTTGGTTTGGCCCACCGAGGGCCATCGGTTCTCCATCCCTCAGGGCGGAGAGCGGACCTAGAACCCGGTATTCCACTGATCGAACGATACGACTCTGACCCGCCGGTTGGTTATGCGACCGGTGATTATTCGAGCCTCGCGACATCGAGTAGCGATCATCGCCAGGCGCGGTCGGAATTCGCTCGGATTGCGAGTGGAGGACGAGAAGCAGGGGGTGGCCCGGAGATCGGGTGGGGCGACCGGCCGCGCCGTGAGGAGTGAGTGCACCCTCGAGGGTTCGCTCAATCAGTGCGTCGGCTCGTAAACTGTGCAGCCCCTGAGGGTGCGATCGGTTAGATGGTTTTGGAGCACAACCCTAACCGAAGCCAGGGGACTCCGATAACCGAAATCACCTGCTACTAGTTGACAAAACGCGGGGACGTAGCTCAGTTGGAAGAGCACCGGCTTTGCAAGCCGAATTGACCAAGCGCTGTGCTAGACGGCGTTTCCCCAGGTCACGAGCGACCGAAATTGGATTGTTATCTACTCTTCGGGACGCACGAAAAGCCTCTTATGTGCGTCGCGCCGCGTACCAGGACCCAGAGTTCGTCAACCTTTCTTCGGCATCTTCGGGGGGTCGCCCGTCTTCGGGTGACACCAATCCCAAAGAATCTTCCAGGTTCACCACAGCCAAGAATCCGACGTCAACCCATTCCAGATCAACAAATACGAGCGGATAACGATCATTTCACGAGGTGCGCGATATCGGCACGTCGGGCTCGGTCAGTAAACGACTGTTTGCCGGATGGAGCGCAGGGCACTTGACCGGATTCCAGCGTTCAGTCGACTGATGTGCCCTTCGTACCTCAGCCTGCATTGAGAGCCCGGCTCTCGATCAACCAAAACGTCTACCGGATCCAACACCCGGATGTCCACGCCCTGAGCAGACGCCTCCCCGCCGAGCGCAGCCCGTCATTTCCTCAGTTGCGTGGGAGCGCGCCGGATCGACCAGCCGCCCCCTCACCGACTGGTCGATCCTGCAGATGGCCCTCAACCCACGGACGAGCCGCGGCTAGGGCTGCAGCTCCCATGGGTGGGCGGTGAGGATGACTGCCCGTGGTCCACAGGCGTCTTGAACCACGGATAGGGTCAGTTCGCTGCCGTCGAAGGTCCAGTCATAGACGGCGGTCACGTTGCTCTGGAAATTCGAGCAAGCGAACGGCCCGGTTTCTCCTGTGATCACAAGACGGGCCGGATTCGAGATGTAGCGTGCTTCGACCAGAACCTCATCGAAGTCCTCATGGGTAACGATAAGACGACCATCCGCGGTGAACTCGTTCGTGAAAGTTCCGGGTGCCTTCCCCTCCTCTGGAAAACCCGGTGGATAGTCGGCGTCGGTGATCGTGGCTGTGTAGGCGCCGGGTGGAAACCCGAGGGGACTCGCCCCCGCAGCGTCCGACACGACTGCGACAGCCACCAACAGTACAAGCACCGGTAGCAGCGCAATCCAAATTCGTAGTCTCATAGTCATGTTTCGCTTCCTTTTATCTCTGTGGGATGCCGGTTACTGAGGCATCCTCTGACGATCCTCACAAAATGGTGGTTCGTCATCCCAACCTCCTTCCTTCCGAGCTGGGTTCTCCCTTAGAGCTTTACGGGTCGGGTTCGACCGGTCGTGTCTCGAAGGACCCGAAGTCCCAGCTAACGATCTGTCCGTCTCGGACCTCGATCACATGGCCCGTTGTGTCCATGACACATCTCGGACCCGCAAAACAGGACCTTTGGACGACGGAGTCGTTGAATGTCACCGTGTCTCCCGCAACTTCGATGTGTGTCAGTTCCATCGACTCCATGTTTGCTCTGGCTAGCCTGAGTTTGTTCCTGATGGCGTCGACACCCTCGTACGTGCCTGTCCCCGGAGAAGGGGGCGGGGAGATTGAGATGACTGCGTCCTCGTCGAACAATGCGACCGCTGCGTCGAGGTCATCGAGCAGGACGGTGTAGAGGTATTCCACGACTGCTCCCGGTTCGGTGGGCACCGGTTCTTGAATCGTCGTGACCGAAGTGGGTGGATCCTCGGCTGAGGGCAAGGTCTCTGATGGTGTCTCGTCGGTGTTCGGTGGCGTTATCAGCAGCAAGGCGCCGATAGCCAACACGGTTCCAATGAACCCAGCTGCAAGAGCGGTAAGCCTGCGGGCGCGACGACCTGGTGACGTATTGGTTGGCGCGCTCTCCTCGTCTCTCGCATCCGCGAGCTGATTCCTTTCGAGGATGGCGAGGTAGAGAGGATCGTTGTGGTCACCGGTGATTGGATGCTGTTCGACACCGTCCACGGGGTCGGCGGCACGCATCAGCTCATCGAGTCGAAGGGACATGTCTTACCCCTCTCCTTCGAGATGTGGAGGAACCCAGGACTCTCGTTCCCTGGGTTCGTTCGCGATGCTCCTGTGCATCAGGCCCGCCAGCTTGCGGTATGCGCGGCTGATTCGTTGGTCAACGGCAGCTCGGCTGACACCCTCGAGGCGGGCAATTGTCTCACGCTCGAGCCCATCCCATTCGGCCAGCATCAGGACTTCTCGATAGCGCGCCGGTAGCCGTGCCAACGCCATGCTCAGCTCCCGGTATTCGGATCGGCGAACCACCACTCCCTCAGGGCTCGGCTCGTGGGTAGGTGAGACTCCTTGAACGCTTTGAAGTAGCGATGCCGACCGGGCGGTAGCCCGACGTCGGTTCGACACGATGTTCCTCGCGATCCCATACATCCAAAGCCTCGCCTCATTTCCCTTTGGGCAGTCGGCCATACGACGCCAAACCACGAGAAAGACGTCGGCTGCTGCGTCGGCGGCATCGTCCGGCCCCAACCTTCGTAGGCAGTAACCCCTTATCGCCTCGGCGTGAGCTCGATACAAGGAGTCGAATCTCGCGGACGTCGCGTTGTCAGTCGGCATTGCCTTGACTCTCAATCCCCCGTCTACCCGATACATGTCCCCACGTCCACACTTCTGACAAGGAATCGGGATGTCTCACCTGTCGGCAACCGCCTGCCAAGCAGATGTATCACCTGATGAGTTCACATCGCCACATTCACTGCGAGGGGCACCCAAAAGTCGAATGTCGTGACTGCTGGACACGCCGCCACGTGGCAGACATACCCGCGAACTCCATCTCTTCCCACGACTCGACCCGTTACAGATCACCCACATAACAATGATCTGGTGCGGAATCGCCCGCTTCATTCACTCACGGGTGAGACACAGGTGTGACACAAGCTCCGATTGAGCGGTTTGTTTTCAGCGTAGACCCAGGTCAAAGCGTCAGTGCGCCTGTCGAACGTCTGCTCGACACGCAAGAGGCCGCTGGTTCAAGTCCAGCAGGGCCCACCGATCCCCGGCCAGGGGAAACATCGACACGGCCGATGTGCGCCGAAAGTGACCGAATTGTGCTCGTTCTCCCACGGTGAAACTCCGTCACGGCGAGTAGTAGGGGCTTTTCCCGGGGAGGATTCGCTCTAGATTACGCACAGAGCCGGACCTGGTTTGCTCACGAGTGAACCGAGTTCGGGTTGCAAGAGCGGGCATAAATGGGGCTTCTCGGCGCCTCCCTTTACCCCACGTTCGTGGAGTCCCAGCCCGCTTGTTGGCTCTCGTCGCCATTGGAGCCGCACCGCGCGGGTTGGGTATCGGTTGATGCATTCTTCTGGCAATATGGGACCGCATGGCGATGTCAGACGAACACAAAGAAGCCCTTGCACAAGGACGTAAAGAGGCTCGGGCGATCAAGGCCTATCTCAGCGCATTGAATTCGAGAAAACCCGGGCGTCCCGTGTCAAAAGAGAGTCTCCACACCAGGTTGGAGAAGGTGAGCGAAAAGCTCGCAGCCGCGGACAATCCCCTTGAGACAGTCGACCTGATTCAGGGCAAACTCGACATCGAAAGGACACTGTCGGAGTTGGAGAACGCCCAGGATGTGGATTCGTTGGAGGCAGGATTCATCGAGAATGTCGCCCCGTACTCACAGCGAAAAGGCGTTAGTTACACGGCGTGGCGGGAGTTTGGGGTTCCTGCGACGGTATTGAGAAAGGCCGGCATCAAGGAGACCCGTCGACGCTAATGACGGGTTCTTAGTCCCAGCCCAACTCAGTCAGACGCTCGTCGTCGATACCTAGATGATGTCCGAGTTCATGGAGCACAGTCTTGCGGATCTCAGCTTTGAGCTCTGTGTCGTTCAACCCCATCTCGACATGCGGTTGATAGAAGATGACTATTCGGTCGGGTAGTGAACCCCAGTAATCGCCTCTCTCCGCCAGCGACACCCCTTCGTATATCCCGAGCACGTCACCCTGTTCCGAAGTCGGAGTGTCCTCGACCACGACGACCAGGTTGTCGACTTCGTCCAGTACCCACTG
>Ga0299907_10000436_pt1 | contig 20134 bp, 21 predicted proteins | sample RVTome_16_FD_198680 | JGI IMG/M metagenome (GOLD analysis project Ga0299907, IMG submission 198680) | Soil microbial communities from uranium-contaminated site in the Upper Colorado River Basin, Wyoming, United States - RVT152D67 (version 2) ...
CTCGGCCCGCAGCGAGCGGATGCCGGCGCGCCCGCCCAGGAGCGACAGCAGCTCCAGGCGCAGCTCGCCGCTGCTCAGGCGGATGTCGGTCTCGCCGTCGCGGAAGCGGATTTCCTCGAACGCGATATCGTCCGCCAGGGCGCCGCGCAGTCCGCGCAGCGCGAGCGCGCCGTGCGCGGCGGCCTCGATGCGGGCCGCGGCCCAGTGCAGGCCGGACTCGGTCCCGAGCAGCCATGCCGCTGCAAGCGCGACGGCGGCGAGCAGCAGCGCAAGCGCGGCGAGCAAGCCCTTCAGCATCAGAAGCTGTATCCGACGGAGAAGTGCAGGCGAAACCCGCCGGTCTGCTCGCCGTAGGCGACATCGGCGCGGATCGGGCCGATCGGCGTGCGAAAGCGCGCCCCGATGCCCACGCCGAGCGCGGCTTGCGGCTCGCTGCCGTCGTCCCAGGCATTGCCCGCGTCGGCGAAGGCGGCGAGCCCCCAGCTTTCGCCGAACCAGTGCGTGTATTCGGCGCTCGCCACGACGAAGCGGCGCCCGCCGACGATGGCCTCGCCCTGGCGCACGCCCAGGCTCTCGAAGGCGTAGCCGCGCACCGTCTGGTCGCCGCCGGTGCGAAACAGGAAGCTCGCCGGGATGCCCTCGCGGCCCTCGGCCAGCACGCGGCCCGCCTGCCCGCGCAGCAGGATGTCGCCCCGGCGGCCGTTCGGGATGAAGAACGACCCGCTCACGATGCCGCGCAGGAAGGCGCGCGAGGCAAGCGCGGCCGGCGCGCCCCCGACCTCCACCATCGCGAGATAGCCCGAGCGCGGCGCGACGAAGTCGTCGGTCTTGCGGAAAGTGCGCCGGAAGCCGGCGTACACGGCATGGCGGTCGTCGGTCACGTCGCCCGCCACGCGCTGCTCCTCCACGTGAGCCGAGAGGATCAGCGCCGAGGGCTCGAGCTCGGCCCCCCAGTTGTGCGACACGCCGGCCGCCAGCTCGCGCGTGGCCTCGTTCTGGATGTCGGTCTCGCGGGCGCGCGCGAAATAGCTGTTCCAGCGCCCGCCGGGGCGCGGCGGCGAATCCAAATCGAGCTGCAGGCTGCGGATCTTGTCGTCCAGCCGCAGCCCGCTGCGGAAGCGCCAGGCGGAATCGAGCACGTCCTGGTCGCTGTAGCGCAGCTCCAGGCGCGGCCCGGCGTCGGTACTGTAGCCGATGCCGGTCTCGACGTGCTGCGTGCTCGCCTCGATCAGCGCGACGCGCACCGGCGAAGCCTCGGGCTTGCCTTCCGCCGGATCGATGTCGGCCTGCACGCTGACGAAGTAGCCGCTTTCCAGCAGCCGCCGCTGGAAGACCAGCAGCTGGTCGCGGTCATAGACGTCGCCGGCGCGAAAGGGGCTCAAGTTCTCCACCAGCCGCTCGGAGTAGCGCCGCACGCCGCTCACCCGCAGCTCGCCGAAGCGAAACGGCGGACCGCTGTCGAGCTCGACGAACAGCGCGGCGCGCCGCGCGGCCGGGTCGACCAGCGCCCGGCTGTCCGCGACGCGTGCCCCGGCGTAGCGCCAGCCCGAGAGCACGCGGACCGCCGCGCGCTTGGCCGCAGCCCAGTCCTCCTGGCGGAAAGGCTGGCCGCGGCGCAGCGTCCAGCCCTCGCGCACGCGGCGCAGCAGCTCGCGCGCCTCCTCGTCCTCGGTCGCCGGGCCGCGGAACCGGATGTCGACCTCGCCGACCTGCGTGCGCGGGCCCGGGTCGAGCGTGAGGTGCACGATCCACTGCTCGGGCTTTTCCTCGATCCTCACGTTGACCTCGGCGGAGAAATAGCCTTCGGTGGCGGCGGTCTCGCGCGATTCGCGCACCGCTTCCTCGGCGAGCCGGCGCAACTGCTCGGGCGTCATCTGCGGGTCGTTCTGCCAGCGCGCGAGGTTGAGCCCCTGGCGCAGCGTCTGCGCCATTTCGGCCGGCGCCTCGATCTCGACCCGGTACTGCAGCTGCGCGCAGGCGAGCTCGGCCATCAGCAGAGCGATGATGGCGGCCACGGTACGCACCGGGAGTTCGACAGCGCCCGCGACGCCGAGTTGTAGAATCGATCGCATGAAAATCCTGGTATCCAACGACGACGGCTACTTCGCGCCGGGCATTACCCTGCTCGCCGAGGCCCTGAGCCGAGTGGGCCAGGTTACCGTCGTCGCGCCGGAGCGCGACCGTTCCGGCGCCTCCAATTCGCTCACGCTGGACCGGCCGCTCACGGTGCGGCGTGCGCCGAACGGCTATTTCTCGGTCAACGGCACCCCGACCGACTGCGTGCATATCGCGGTGACCGGCCTGCTCGACTTCACCCCCGATCTCATTGTCTCGGGCATCAACCTCGGCGCCAACATGGGCGACGACACGATCTACTCGGGCACCGTGGCCGCCGCCTCCGAAGGTTACCTGCTCGGCATTCCGGCGCTCGCGGTCTCGCTCACCAGCAAGGCCGGCGAGCACTTCGAGAGCGCCATCGGCATCGCGCTGCAGCTGGTCGAGCGCTTCCGCCGCGACCCGATCGGCGAGCCGGTGCTGCTCAACGTCAATGTGCCCGATGTCGAGCCTTCGCGCCTGCGCGGCATCGAGGTGACGCGGCTGGGAAAGCGCCACAAGGCCGAGCCGGTGGTCAAGCTGCAGACCCCGCGGGGCGAGACGGCTTACTGGATCGGCCCCGCCGGCGGCGCGCAGGACGCCGGCCCGGGCACCGACTTCAACGCGATCGACAACTTCAAGGTCTCGGTCACGCCCCTGCGGCTCGATCTCACGCACAACGCCCAGCTGCCCCTTGCCCGGGAATGGCTGTCGAAGTGAAGAAAACCCAAGGCATTGGAATGACTTCGCAGCGCACGCGTAGCCGCATGATCGAGCGGCTGCGCGAGAGCGGCATCGGCGACGAGCGCGTGCTGGGCGCGATGGCCGCGGTGCCGCGGCACCTGTTCGTGGAGGAGGCGCTCGCCAGCCGCGCCTACGAGGATACCGCGCTGCCGATCGGCTTCGCCCAGACCATCTCGCAGCCCTATGTCGTGGCCCGGATGATCGAAGTGCTGATCCGGAATAAAGAACCCAAGAGCGTGCTCGAGGTGGGAACCGGCTGCGGCTATCAGGCGGCGGTCCTGGCGCAGATCTTTCCCGAGGTGTATTCGATCGAGCGCATCAAGGCGCTGCTCGAGCGCGCGCGCACCAATCTGTTCGGCCTGCGCCTGGCGAACCTGCGCCTCGCCCACGGCGACGGCCACGCCGGCCTGGAGAAGGCGGCGCCGTTCCAGTGCATCGTGGTCGCCGCCGCCGCGCGCCAGGTGCCCGAAGCCCTTTTACGGCAGCTCTCGCCTGGTGGCAGAATGGTATTGCCGCTGCATGAAGGCAAGAGCCAGCGGCTGGTGCTGATCGAGCGCGGCGCCCGCGGATTCGCCGAGTCGGAGCTCGACCCGGTGCGCTTCGTGCCGATGGAGGCGGGAAAAGCTTGAACAAGGCAAGGATGGCGCTGGTCATGTTGCTCATCGTCGCGGCGGCGGGTTGCGCCACGCGGCGCTATCCGGCGCCGGTCGTGGATCGCCATAAACCCGATCGTCATAAGGTCGATCGTCATAAGGTCGAACGTTATAAAGTCGAACGCCAAAAGGCGCCACAGGAAAGCGCCGACTTCCACATCGTCAGGGGCGGCGATACGCTCTACAGCATCGCGCTGGACCACGGTGCCGACTACCGCGAGCTCGCGCAGTGGAATGGCCTGGACGATCCCACGAAGATCCAGGTGGGCCAGAGGCTGCGCGTCACACGGCCCCCGGGCCAGGCGCAAGTCGGCCCGGCGCGCATCGCGGGCAGGGTCGACGCCCGGGCGCTGGAAGCGAAATCGGCGCCGCCCCAGCCCGTAGTCGCCCCGCAGCCCGCGCCGACCGGGTTCGCCTGGCCGGCGAAAGGCAGGGTGCTCGCCGAGTTCGCCGAGCCGCGCAAAAAGGGCATCGACATCGACGGCAGGCCGGGCGACCCCGTGGTCGCGGCGGCGGCGGGCCGCGTGACCTATGTCGGCACCGGCATCCAGGGCATGGGCAAGCTGGTCGTGATCAAGCACGACAACGGGTTCATCACCGTCTACGCGCACAACAAGGACATCGTGGTGAAGGAGCAGCAGGCCGTGGCGCGCGGGCAGAAGATCGCCGAGATCGGCAGCACCGATGCCGAGCGCCCCAAGCTGCATTTCCAGATCCGCAAGGGCGCCGCGCCGGTTGACCCTATGCTTTACCTGCCCAAGACATAAGATCGGGGTCAGAGCCCGAATTCTGCTCGTGCGTTAGCACGATACGAATTCGGGCTCTGACCCCGATCTTATTTTTTGCGCAGCTCCTGCGCGAGGTCGTGCACCGCCGTGGCATAGAAGGCGCTGCGGTTGTAGCGCGTCAGCACGTAGAAATTCTGCAGCCCGACGCGGTAGTCGCTCGGCCGCTCGGGCGTCTCGAGCTCGACCAGCGTGGCTTGCGCCTCGCCGGCGGGCTCGGGCAGCTCCACGCCCGCCTTGCGCAGCTCCTCCAGCGAGTGCTTGGGGTCGACGCTGCCGTCGGCGAGGGCGCGCCACGCCTCGCCGCTGAGTTTCGCCTCGTACAGCACCTCGCCGCCGGCCTGCCAGCCGTGCTCCTTCAGGAAGTTGCCCACGCTGCCGATGGCGTCGGAGGGGCTGCGGCGCAGGTCGACGGCGCCGTTGCCGTCGAAGTCCACGGCGAAGCGCCGCGTGCTGCTCGGCATGAACTGCGGGATGCCGATCGCGCCGGCATAGGAGCCGCGCACCGAGAACACGTCGGCGCCGGTATCGCGCGACAAGAGCAGGTAGTGCTCCAGCTCGCTGCGAAAGTAGGGCGCGCGCGCCGGATAGTCGAAGGCGAGGGTGGTGAGGGCATCGACCACGCGCCAGCGGCCGGCGTAGCGGCCGTAGAAGGTCTCGATGCCGATGATCGCGACGATGTACTCGGACGGCACGCCGTATTGCCGCTCGGCGCGCTCGAGCGCGCGGCGGTGGGTCTTCCAGAACGCTTTGCCGGCGGCGATGCGCTGCGGGTTGACGAAGTTGGCGCGGTACTCCTCCCAGGAGCGCGCCTTCGGCGGCGGCGGCTGGATGGCCTCCAGGATCGGCTCGGTGCGGCGCACCCGGGAGAAAAGATCCACCAGCTCCGGCTCGGCGAAGCCGTGGCGCGCCGAGAGCTCGCGGATGAACGCCTGCACTTCGGGCCGCTCCGCATAGCTCGGGCTCCTGGCCGCCGCGCTGCCCGCGAGCAGCGCGGCGACCCCCAGGAGAAGGATTCTCGTCATGTCAGGCGCAGGCTCCGTACCAGGTGGCGCAGCTGATTAGCGCGACGCGCGCTCGGGTGCGGCCCGTAGCGCAGGCCGATGTAAAGCGCCCCGATGAGCAGGATCGCGCGCCGCGCCGCCGGCAGCGCCCGGGCGGCGCGCTCGGCATAGTCGCGCGGCCCCTCGTTGGGCGAGCGCTCGACGCCTTGCGCGGCGAGCTTCGCGCAGAAAGCGCGCCAGGCGCGCTCCACCGGGTCGGGGCGCACGACGTGGCGCAGCGACCACAGGAGCAGCAAGGCGGTCATGACGCCCAGGACGGTAAAGAGGGTCGCGGTGAGCGCACGCCAGTCGGTGGCGCGGATGCCCACGAGATTCATGAGCTCGCGCTGGCGCTCGGGGTTGTAGCCGAGCACCCAGATGTTCCACTTGTGCGCCGCCGCCTCCCACTGGTAGCGCAGGTCGCGCAGCCATCGGAACTCCGGCCGCTGCATCAGCGCCTGCTCGGTTTGCGCCATGGCGCGCGCGAGGCCCGACTCCACCCGGCCGGGCACGGCCACCGCGGTCGGGTCGACGCGCACCCAGCCGCGCGCGGGCAGAAACACCTCGGTCCAGGCATGGGCGTCGGATTGCCGCACGGTGATGATCCGGTCGACAGGGTTGAGCTCGCCCCCCTGGTAGCCGGTCACCACGCGGGCCGGCACGCCCGCGGCGCGCATCAGGAAGACGAAGGCGGAGGAGAAATGCTCGCAGAACCCGGCCTTGGTGTCGAACAGGAACTCGTCCACCGAGTCGGCGCCCAGCAGCGGCGGCTCCAGCGTATAGGCATAGCGCCCCTGCCGCAGGAAGGAAACGGCACGCGACACGACCTCGTCCTGGTTGCGCGCCGCCGCGCGCCATTGGGCCGCGAGCGCGAGCGCCTGGGGGTTGAAGCCCGGCGGCAGGCGCAGCGCCCGGCGCAGCAAGGCGGGGGTTTCCTGCACGCGCGGCTCCGGCGCCAGCACCGACGAGAGGTCGTAGCGCAGGCGCGTGCGCACCGGCAGGGGCGCGAGGATCTGGCCGTCGCCGCTGTAGCGCGCGCTGCGCGGTACGCTCGCCGCGCTCTCGAGCGCGAACAGCCAGGTGCGGTTATGCGGCTCGAGCACCACGCCGTAGCGGTAGGCGGCGCGCCCTCTGGCCGGCGGAGCGAAGCGCGCAGGCACGTACTCGGCGCTGCGCCAGGTGCGCCCGTCGAAGTCCCACATCACCGGACCGCGCCAGTAGCGCAGCGCCTGCGCCGGCAAGCCGCCCTCGAACTCGGCGCGAAAGGCGATGGCGTCCGATAGCGCAAGGCTCGACAGGTTGCCGGGGCTCATCGTTTCCGACAGCCCGGTCATGGCGGCGTAGGCATCCCGCGGCAATCCCCACAGCGGGGTGTCCACGCGAGGAAAGAGGACGAACAGCGCCGCCGCGACCGGCACGGCGTGCGCGAGCAGCAGCGCGGCGGTGCGCAGGTTGGGGCGCGGCGCGCGGTTGGGCGCGCTGAAGCCGATCAGCGTCGCCGTGATCGCGAACAGGGCCGCGCCCATCAGGACCGCGGTCGGGATCGACTGCGTATAGAGGAAGTTGGTGATGATGAGGATATAGCCGAGGAAAGCCGCGGCCGCGGCGTCGCGGTGGGTGCGGGTCTCGAGCAGCTTCAGGCCGGCGAACAGCATGAGCAGCACGATGCCCGGCTGGCGGCCGAACAGGGTGCGGTACTCGATCCACACGCCCAGCATGGCGGCGCCCGCCACGGCGAGCACCAGCCAGCGCGAGGGCAGCGGCACGCGGTCGAGCGCATAGTAGAAGCGCCAGGCGAACAGGCACAGCGTGAGCAGCGTGAGCCACCACGGCGCGCGCAGCGCGTGCGGCGCGATCACCAGGGCGAGCGAGCCGGTCAGCCAGGCGAGGTCGCGCACCGAGACCAGGCGCAGCTCCGGGGCGAGCGGGTGCGCGGCGGGCGTCACGGCGGCGGGTACAGCGCGAGCGCCCGCAGGCAGGCGCCGGCATGCGAGTCGCCGCGCCCCGGGGCGATTTCCACGCCGGGCAGGCGCAGCCCGTAATGCGCGCCGCTGCGCTGCGCGGCGAGCACCCAGCCCGCCAGGCGCGACAGGCGCTGCTCCAGGCCGAGGCCCGCCGGCAGCAGCTGCCCGTCCAGCCAGAGCTCGGCCGCCGTTTCGCCGGTGAACTGCTTGGTCAGCATCTGGTCGCTGCGCGCCACCGCCTTCCACGCCACGTGGCGCGGCGAGTCGGACAGCTGGTAGCTGCGCAGCCCGGAAAAGTCCTCGTTGCCGGCGGCGGGCGCGCGCTGCGCCGCGCCGGCGGCATGCGCCGCGGGCGGGGGCAGCGGCGAGCGCTCGGGTTTCGGATAGACGAGGCAGCGCGCGTCGGGCTCGACGTAGGTCCAGGCGCGGAACAGGCCGAGCGGAAAGCGCGTCTCGAGGAGCAGGCGCCCGATGGGCAGCCAGCCGCGGCGCGCCGCGGGCGCCTCGAGCACCACCTCGGCGATGCTCAGCTGCGGGATGTCGACCACCAGCTGCGAGCCCGAGCCGAGGTGGCGCGCCAGGATGGCCGGGCGGTCGAAGCGCGCGCGGCTGTCCAGGTGCAGGCGGAACTGCGCCCGCTCGCCGGCGAACACCGGTTGCGCGCGGCCCGCGCTGACGCCGATGCGTGTCAGGTTGCGCGCGGTGTGCACCATGCCGGCGAGTCCGAGCCCGGCGAGGAGGAAGGTGAGGGCGAAGCCCAGCCCGAGCTGGTAGTTGATCGAGCCGATGAGCAGGATGGCGAGCGCGGCGCCGTAGAGCCAGCCCAGCCGCGCCGGCACGATGTAGACGCGCCGGTGGCCCAGCACCACGGTGCCGCGCTCCGGCGGCTCGAAGCCGTAGAGCCAGTTCGCCAGGCGCGGATTACGCGCGAGGATGCCGCCGATCATGCCGTCGGACCGTCATATTTCCAGCGTCCTTTCCACGCCGCGAGCACCGTGTCGGGGTATCCGGCCTTGCCCAGGCTGCCGTTGTAGCGGCCCAGAGCGCGCCAGTAGTCGCCCTTCTCCCGGTCCAGATAATGCCGCAGTATCCAGCAGCCGTAGATGAGGTTGGTGCGCAGGTGGAACAGGTTGTCGCGCGGGCGGCGCGCTTCCGCGCTCCAGAACGGCATCACCTGCATGTAGCCGCGCGCGCCCGCGCGCGACACCGCGTACTTCCTGAAGGCGCTTTCCACCTCGATGATGCCGAGCACCAGCTGCGGGTCCAGCCCGGCGCGCAGCGCCTCGAAATGGATGGTGCGCAGCAGCTCCAGGCGCTGCTTGCGCTCCGGGATGCGCCGCGCGAGGCGCTCCGACATGGCCGAGAGCCAGCGCTCGCCGTCGTCGCTGCGCTTGAAAGCGAGGCGCGCCGCGGGCCGGTCGCTGAGCGCGGCGGCCAGGCGGTCGCGCACGCTGCCGCTGAGCTGCTCGCGCTCCTGCGCGCCGGCGAGCGCCTGCAGCGGCAGCAGCAGCAGGAGAAGCGCCGCGAGCCTCATGCCTTGGCGAGGAATGCGACCACTTCGGCGAGCGGCAGCTCGCGCGGCTTTTCGTCGCGCCGGCCCTTGTACTCGGCGTTGCCCGCCGCGAGGCCGCGCTCGGAAAGCACCACGCGGTGCGGGATGCCGATCAGGTCCATGTCGGCGAACAGCACTCCCGGGCGCTCGTCGCGGTCCTCCAGCAGGACCTCGACGCCGGCGGCGGCGAGCGCTTCGTGCAGCCGGTCGGCCGCTTCGCGCACCGCGGCGCTCTTGTGATAGCCGATCGGCACCACGCAGGCGGCGAACGGCGCGATCGGCGCGGGGAACACGATGCCGCGCGCGTCGTGGTTCTGCTCGATCGCCGCCGCCACGATGCGCGTCACGCCGATGCCGTAGCAGCCCATCTCCATCGGCCTCGCCTCGCCCTTCTCGTCGAGGAACGACGCCTTCATGGCTTCGGAGTACTTGGTGCGCAGCTGGAAGATGTGCCCGACCTCGATGCCGCGCGCGATCTCGAGCCTGCCCTTGCCGTCGGGGCTCGGATCGCCGCTCACCACGTTGCGAATGTCGGCCACCGCGGGCTCCTCGAGGTCTCTGCCGAAGTTTACCCCGGCGAGGTGAAAGCCTTCCTCGTTGGCGCCGCACACGAAGTCGCTCATGGCGGCGATGCTGCGATCGGCGATGACCTTGACCTTCGCGGCCACCGGGCCGATGTAGCCGGCCTTGCAGCCCAGGGCATTTCGGATTTCGGCTTCAGTGGCGAAGCGAAATGCGCCGATCGTCTTCTGCGCCTTGATCTCGTTCAGGTCGTGGTCGCCGCGCACGAGCAGCAGGTGGAAGACATCGTCGTGCATCAGCGCCACCGCCTTGACGGTCTTCTTCAGGTCGATCTCGAGCAGCGCGGCCACCTCCTCGCAACGGGTCTTGCCGGGGGTCGGGACCTTGCGCATCTCCTCCCGGGGAGGTGTTCTCTTTTGCGTTTCTATCGCTTCGGCAAGCTCGACGTTGGCCGCGTAGTCCGACTGCGGGCAGAAGGCGATCGCGTCCTCGCCGGAGTCGGCGAGCACGTGGAACTCGTGCGAGCCGGTGCCGCCGATGGCGCCGGTGTCGGCGGCCACCGCACGGAACTGCAGGCCCAGGCGCGTGAAGATGCGCGTGTACGTGTCGTGCATGTTGCGGTACTCGCGCTCCAGGTCCGGGTAGTCGGCGTGGAAGGAGTAGCCGTCCTTCATGACGAATTCCCGGCCGCGCATGATGCCGAAGCGGGGGCGGCGCTCGTCGCGGAACTTGGTCTGGATCTGGTAGAAGTGCACCGGCAGCCGGCGGTAGCTCTTCAGCTCGGCGCGCGCGAGCTCGGTGATGACCTCCTCCGAGGTGGGCTGGAGCACGAAGTCGCGCTCGTGCCGGTCCTTGAAGCGCAGCAGCTCCGGGCCGTAGGCCTGCCAGCGCCCCGACTCCTGCCACAGCTCGCCCGGCTGCACTACCGGCATCGAGACCTCGATCGCGCCGGCGCGGTTCATCTCCTCGCGCACGATCGCCTCGACCTTGCGTAAAACTTGCACGCCGAGCGGCAGCCAGCTGTAGATCCCGGCTGCCAGGCGCCGGATCAGGCTCGCGCGCAGCATCAGCCGGTGGCTCACCAGCTCGGCTTCCGCGGGCACTTCCTTCAGCGTCGCGATGAAAAACTGAGAGGTTTTCATTGGGTCCCACCGGCATTGTCATTCGCGGTGGGCTGTGGAAAAATCGTCGGAGGATTCTAACTTAAGGCGCTTGCCCGGTGCTCGACAAGGAAGGCTTCCGTCCGAACGTCGGCATCATCCTCGCCAACGAGAGGAACGAGGTGTTCTGGGGCAAGCGCGTGAACCAGCACGCCTGGCAGTTCCCGCAGGGCGGCATCCAGCACGGCGAGACCCCGCTGCAGGCGATGTACCGCGAGCTCGGCGAGGAGATCGGCCTGCAGCGCGCGCACGTGCGCATCCTCGGGCGCACGCGCGAGTGGCTGCGCTACGAGGTGCCGGAGCGCTGGATGCGCCGGCCCAAGGACAGCGGCTGCGCCTACCGCGGGCAGAAGCAGCTGTGGTTCCTGCTGCGCCTGGTGGGGCGCGACTGCGACGTCAAGCTGCGCGCGAGCGGCCGCCCGGAGTTCGACGCCTGGCGCTGGCACGACTACTGGGTGCCCCTCGAGGCGGTGATCGACTTCAAGCGCGACGTGTACCGCCAGGCGCTGCTCGAGCTGTTCCGCTACCTGCAGGCCGACCGCCGCGCGCGCGCGCGGCGGTCCGAGTCTGCTCAAGCCGGATAGCGGCGGTCAATCAAAGGAATTGCGATTTTCGATTTGATCTATGGCGCCGGCCGCCGTAGCCTGTGCTTCCCGCAAAGGAGACCGCGATGAAAGCCCTCAAAGGGACCAAGACGCACGACAACCTGAAAGCCGCGTTTGCCGGCGAATCCCAGGCCAACCGGCGCTATCTTTATTTCGCCGCGAAAGCCGACGTCGAAGGCCAGAACGACGTCTCGGCGCTGTTTCGCTCCACCGCCGAGGGCGAGACCGGGCATGCGCACGGCCACCTCGAGTACCTCGAGGCGGTGGGCGACCCGGCCACCAACCTGCCGATCGGGCGCACGCGCGACAATCTGAAGGCGGCGGTGGCGGGCGAGACGCACGAGTACACCGACATGTACCCGGGCATGGCCAAGCAGGCGCGCGACGACGGCTTCGGCGAGATCGCCGACTGGTTCGAGACCCTCGCCAAGGCCGAGCGCAGCCACGCCAACCGCTTTCAAAAAGCCCTCGATGGCTTGAGTGATTAAGCGCGACAGCCTGATGTCGCTCGAGGCCTACGCCCGGGAGCGCAACGCATTCCGGGCGAAGGTGCTCGAGCACAAGAAGAAGCGCAAGGTCTACCTGGGCGGGCATGTGGCGCTCGACTTCGAGGACGAGCTCACCATCCGCTACCAGGTGCAGGAGATGCTGCGCATCGAGCGCATCTTCGAAGACGAGGGCATCCAGGGCGAGCTCGATGCCTACAACCCGCTGATCCCCGACGGCAGCAACTGGAAGGCGACCATGCTGATCGAGTACCCGGACGCCGACGAGCGCCGCCGCATGCTCGCGCAGCTGAAGGGCGTCGAGCGGCGCGTCTGGGTGCGGGTGGACGAATGCGAGCCGGTGTTCGCGATCGCCGACGAGGACCTGGAGCGCGAGAACGAAGACAAGACCTCGTCGGTGCACTTCCTGCGCTTCGAGCTCTCGGCGGCCATGCGCGAGCGGCTGCGCAGCGGCGCCAGGGTCACGGCGGGCGTCGATCACCCGCAGTACCGGGCGAGCGCCGAGCTGGCGCCCGAGGTGCGCAGCGCGCTCGCCGCCGACCTGAATTGAGACTCCTCCTTGCCGGCGCAGCGTTGGTTTTTGCCGCTTGCGCATCAGCCCAGGTGCAAAGCGACTGGGAGCGCGAGAACGAGCAGCGCCTGAAGCAGTCCGAGGAGCTGGTGGTCGCGCCGCCGCAGCTCGACCGCTCGCGCCTGGTCGAGCTGCGGCTGGAAGCCGAATCGGACTTTCGCTATTTCATCGATCCGGCATCGGTCAGCGTCGGAACCGACCGCATCGTGCGCTACGCGATGGTGGCGCGCAGCTCGAGCGGCACCGAGAACATCAGCTTCGAGGGGCTGCGCTGCCCGGGCGACTACCGTATCTACGCGGTGGGCCGCCCCGATGGCGGCTGGGGCGGCAGGCCGGGCGCGTGGCGGCCGGTGCCGCGCAACGAGCGCATCGCGCAGAACGCCCTCATGAATCGGTATTTCTGCCCGGGCCGCGCCGCCATCCAGACCGCCGGGGAAGGCGTGCAGGCGCTGCGCGCCGGCGGCCACCCGGGGGTGTTCTCAAAGGAGTACTAGGTTGTCGCGGTGGATGAGCTCGGGCTCGTCCACGTAGCCGAGAATGGCCTCGATGTCCCCGGAGGGCTTGCGCATGATGCGGCGGGTCTCTTCGGCGGAGTAATTGACCAGCCCGCGCGCCAGCTCGCGGCCGTCGGCATCGACGATGCCCACCAACTCGCCGCGCACGAAATCGCCCGAGACCTCGACCACGCCGACCGGCAGCAGGCTCTTGCCGGCCCCGGTCAGCGCCTTGACCGCGCCGGCATCGAGGCGCACCCGTCCGCTCACCGTAAGGTGATCGGCGAGCCACTGCTTGCGCGCCGCGAGCGGCACCGTGCCCGCCGCGAGCAGCGTGCCGATGCGCTCGCCGTTCGCCAGGCGCACCAGCACGTCGGGCTCGCGTCCCGAGGCGATCACGGTGTGGGCGCCGCTGCGCGCCGCGCGCCGCGCCGCGAGCACCTTGGTGAGCATGCCGCCTCTGGCCAGCGCGCTGCCCGCGCCGCCCGCAATGGCTTCGAGCTTGGGATCCAGTGCGTCCGCTTTTTCTATAAGTTGGGCACTGCTGTTCCTCCTCGGGTCCGAATCGTAGAGGCCGGCCTGGTCGGTGAGGATGATGAGGGCATCGGCCTCCACCAGGTTGGTCACCAGCGCGCCGAGGGTGTCGTTGTCGCCGAGCTTGATCTCGTCGGTGACCACGGTGTCGTTCTCGTTGATCACCGGGATCACGCCCATGTCGAGCAGCGTGCGCAGCGTGGAGCGCGCGTTGAGGTAGCGCTGGCGGTCGGCGAGGTCGGCGTGCGTGAGCAGCACCTGCGCGGTGTGCAGGCCGTGGCCGCGGAAGCAGCTCTCGTAGCACTGCGCTAAGCCCATCTGGCCGACGGCCGCGGCCGCCTGCAGCTGGTGCATGGCGTGCGGCCGGCGCTTCCAGCCCAGGCGCTTCATGCCCTCGGCGATGGCGCCGCTCGAGACCAGGATCACCCGCCGCCCGAGCTTGCGCAGCGCGGCGACCTGCGCCGCCCAGCGCGCGATCGCCGCGGCGTCCAGGCCGCGGCCCTCGTTCGTGACCAGCGAGGAGCCGACCTTCACCACCAGGGTCTTGGCTTGTGCGATCACCTGCCGGCCAGCTCGCGCGCGATTGCCTTCATGAGTGCGCCGCACCCCTCTCCACTGATGGCCGCGACTTTGAACCACGGCCGCTTCCAGCGCAATGCGCCGAGGATTGTTTTCACCCGGGCGTCGGGGTCCTGCACGGCGTCGATCTTGTTGAACACCAGCCAGCGCGGCTTGCGGTAGAGCGCCGCATCGTACTTCTTCAGCTCCGCGGCGATGACGCGGGCGTCGTGCACTGGATCTTCTCCGGTCAAGTCAAGTATGTGAAGCAGAACGCGGGTGCGCGCCAGATGGCGTAAAAACTGGTGCCCCAGGCCGGCGCCCTGCGAGGCGCCTTCGATCAGGCCGGGGATGTCGGCGATGGCGAAGCTCGCTTCGCCCACCCGCACCACGCCGAGCGACGGATGGAGCGTGGTGAAGGGATAGTCGGCGACTTTCGGGCGGGCGGCCGAGACGGCGCGGATCAGGGTCGACTTGCCCGCGTTCGGCAGCCCGAGCAGGCCCACGTCGGCGAGCACGCGCAGCTCGAGCAGGAGCTTGCGGCTCTCGCCCGGCTCGCCGCGGGTGAACTGGCGCGGCGCGCGGTTGACGCTGGATTTGAAGTGCAGGTTGCCCAGCCCGCCGGCGCCGCCGCGGGCGAGGAGGGCGCGGCTGCCGTCCTTCGCCAGGTCGGCCACCGGCTCGCGGCTCGCCTCGTCGCGGATCAGCGTGCCGACCGGCACGCGCAGCTCCACGTCGCTGCCCGAGCGCCCGTTGCAGTCCGAGCCCATGCCGCGGGCGCCGTTCTCGGCGCGGTGGATGCGCGCGAAGCGGTAGTCGACCAGGGTGTTGACGTTGCGGTCGGCGCGCGCCCACACGCTGCCGCCGCGGCCCCCGTCGCCGCCGTCGGGCCCGCCGCGCGGCACGTATTTCTCGCGCCGGAAGGTCGCCGCGCCGTTGCCGCCGCTGCCCGCGTGCACCTCGATCTTCGCTTCGTCGATGAATTTCATGGGAACAAAAAAGCCCTATCCGACTGCGATAGGGCTTTGTGTTGGGGAAGTACCCGCTATGCCGGGAGGATGCTCACGGTTTTCTTGTTGTTCTCGCCCTTCACCGCGTACTTCACCTGCCCGCCGACCCGCGCGAACAGCGTATGGTCGCGCCCGATGCCGACGTTGCTGCCGGGGTGCACCACGGTGCCGCGCTGGCGCACCAGGATCTGGCCCGCGTTGACGCGCTCGCCGCCGTAGACCTTGACGCCCAGACGCTTGGCCTGCGAATCGCGGCCGTTCCTGGAGCTGCCGCCTGCCTTTTTGTGTGCCATGTTGGCGTTTTCCTTACTGTCCCTGGACGATGTCGTCGATGCGCAGCTCGGTGTACGACTGCCGGTGCCCCTGCGATTTCTGGTAGTGCTTGCGCCGGCGCAGCTTGAAGATCCTCACCTTGTCGCCGCGGCCGTGCGACACGACGGTGGCGGTCACCTTGGCGCCCGAAACGAACGGCGCGCCGACCTTCACCGCGTCGCCGCTGCCGACCAGCAGCACTTCCTCGATGGAAAGGCTCGCGCCGACCTCGGCGCTGAGCGCTTCGACCCGGAGCTGCTCGCCGGACTGAACCCTGTATTGTTTGCCGCCGGACTTGATGATTGCGTACATGAAACTCCCCAGCTTGCCTTGCGCCTGCAAAGACTTGGAATTATAAGCGAATCGTGAGTTTGGTGACAATGCTGGCGCCGGTTTCGGCCGACCTGGAGCGGGTCGACGCGCTGATCCGCGCCCGCCTGGAGTCCGACGTGGCGCTGGTGCGCGAGGTGGCCCGCTACATCGTCGCCTCGGGCGGCAAGCGGCTGCGGCCGGCGCTGTTGCTGCTCGCGAGCGGAGCGGCCGGCTACCGCGGCGAAAAGCACCATGCGCTGGCCGCGGTGGTGGAGTTCATCCACACCGCGACGCTGCTGCATGACGACGTGGTCGACGAGTCGCAGCTGCGCCGCGGCCGCAGCACCGCCAACGCCGCCTTCGGCAACGCGGCCTCGGTGCTGGTGGGCGACTTCCTCTACTCGCGTGCCTTCCAGATGATGGTGGAGCTCGAGGACATGCGCGTCATGCAGGTGCTCGCCGAGGCCACCAACACCATCGCCGGCGGCGAAGTGCTGCAGCTCATGGGCAGCCACGACCCCGAGGTGGACGAGGCGCGCTATCTGGAGGTGATCCGGCGCAAGACCGCCAAGCTGTTCGAGGCGGCGGCGCGCCTCGGCGGCATCCTCGGGCGCTGTCCGCCCGCGCTGGAAAGCGGGCTTGCCGACTACGGCATGCACATCGGCACCGCCTTCCAGCTGATCGACGACGTGCTGGATTACTGCGGCGACCCGGCCGCCATCGGCAAGAGCCTGGGCGACGACCTCGCGGAGGGCAAGCCGACGCTGCCGCTCATCTTCGCGATGCGCTGCGGCAGCGCGACGCAGGCCGCCGTGGTGCGCAACGCCATCCGCGACGGCGGGCGCGACGAGTTTGCGCGGGTGCACGAGGCGATCCGCGAGACCGGCGCCCTCGATTACGCCCGCGCGGCGGCGCAGCGCGAAGCCGCCGCCGCGGCCGCGGCGGTCGCGCGCCTGCCCGCGTCGGAATTCAAGGATAGTTTGCTAGAATTGGCGTCCTTCTCTGTGACGCGCGGCAGCTAGCCGTGCGCCGAACCTTCGGGGTGTAGCTCAGCCTGGTAGAGTACTGCGTTCGGGACGCAGGTGTCGGAGGTTCAAATCCTCTCACCCCGACCAACTCCCGGTCCGTTTTTTCCTTCCGCCCGTCTTTTCTCCCGATAGATAATCGCGCGATGGGCCGCCTCCTCGTGCTGATCCTGATCGTGGTGCTCGCCGTGTGGCTGGTGCGCAGAGCTTTCCCCAGGAAGGATCCTCCCGCGAAGCCGTTGCAGGAGGGCGATCTGGTGCGCTGCGCCCAGTGCGGCATCCACCTGCCGCGGGCCGAGGCGCGCGAGGCCGCCGGCGCCCTGTACTGCAGCGAGGAGCACGCCAGGGTCGGGCGGCGCTGATGGACGCGCCGGTGCGCTACCCGGAGCTGTTCCTGCCCCCCGCGGAGCGCACGCCCCAGTCGCTGTGGACTTCGCTGCGCTACTTCAACGTCTACCGCATCGCGCTGGCGGCGGTGCTCCTCGCCACCACGCTCGTGTACGACGACCTCCTCGGGCGCCATTGGCTGCAGATGTTCCGCTTCGTGGCCGCCGCCTACCTGGTCCTGGGCATCGTGTTCCAGGCGCTGATACCGGCCTGGCGCGAACGGTTCAACCTGCAGCTCTCGCTGCACGTCGCGCTGGACATCGTCGCGATCACGCTGCTCATGTACGCGAGCGGCGGCGTGCGCAGCGGCCTGGGCATGATGCTGCTGATCTCGGTCACCGGCGCGGCGATCGTCGCGCCGCGGCGCCTGAGCTTCCTCTACGCCGCCCTCGCCGCGATCGCCCTGCTCCTCGAGCAGGGCTACTGGGTGCTCGCGCACGACGCCGAGCCCGCCGGCTTCCTGCAGCCGGGCCTGCTGGCGATCGGCTGCTTCGCCACGGTCGGGGTGACCAGCTGGCTTGCGCAGAGCGTGGCGGCCAACGTGGCGCTCGCCCGCCAGCGCGGCCGCAGCCTGGCGACGCAGACGCGCGTCAACCAGCTGGTGATCGAGGACATGCACGACGGCGTGGTGGTGCTGGACCGCGAAGGGCGCGTGGTGCAGCACAATCCGCAGGCGCAGCGGCTGCTCGGCGCCGAGCGCCTGCTCGGCAGCTTGCTGCGCGAGGTGCTGCCCGGCTTCGGCGCCGCCGCCGATTTCGAGGTGCGCGGGCGCAGCCTCGGCGTGCGCATGCTCGAGGCCGGCGAAGAGGAGCTCTTCAGCGTCGCGTTCCTGGAGGACACCACCCGCAGCCGCGAGCAGGCGCAGCAGCTCAAGCTCGCGGCGCTCGGCCGCCTGACCGCCAACATCGCCCACGAGATCCGCAACCCGCTCGCCGCCATCAGCCACGCCGGCGAGCTGCTGGGCGAGGAGAAGCGTGCGGCGGACCGCGCGCGCCTCACGCGCATCATCCGCGACAACGCGCTGCGCCTCGAGCGCCTGGTGTCGGATGTGCTGCAGCTCAGCCGCCGCGACCGCATGGCCGGCGAGCGCATCCGCCTGCGGCCCTGGCTCGCCGCGTTCGTCGAGGAATTCGTCGCCAGCCAGTCGGTGCCGCGCGAGCGCTTCGCCATCGACTGCCCGCGCGACGCGGCGATCGAGTTCGACCGCGAGCATTTGCACCAGGTGGTGTGGAACCTGCTGCGCAACGCCGTGCGCCATGCGAAGGAGGAGCCGCTGAGCGTGCGCCTCGCGGTGAGCGGCTTCGCCGATCGCGTAGAATTGAGCGTGATCGACAACGGCCCGGGCGTGCCGGCGTCGAGCCGGGGCCAGCTGTTCGAGCCCTTCTTCACCACCGACAGCAAGGGGACGGGTCTGGGACTGTATCTCGCGCGCGAGCTGTGCGCGGCCAATCACGCGCTGCTCGAGTACGCCGGCGACGCCGCGGGCGCGCATTTCCGGATCCGCGCGCGCGCCTCATGAAGCGCGCCGAACGGCGCATGGCGCCGGCCGGCGCCCAGGTGCTCGTGGTCGACGACGAGCCCGACATCCGCGAGCTGCTCGAGCTCACGCTGCTCAAGATGGGCCTCGGCGTGGCGAGCGTGGGCAGTATCGCCGAGGCGAAGCAGCGGCTGAAAGAGAGCCGCTACGACCTGTGCCTGACCGACATGCGCCTGGCCGACGGCGAGGGGCTGGAGCTGGTGCGCCATATCGCCGACCTGGGCACCGACCTGCCGGTGGCGGTGATCACCGCCCATGGCAGCGCGCAGAACGCGGTCGCGGCGCTCAAGGCCGGCGCCTTCGATTACGTCTCCAAGCCGGTCGGGCTGGAGCAGCTGCGCGCCCTGGTGCGCTCGGCGCTGTCGCTGCCCGCGGCGCCGGTCAAGGGCCAGCAGCTGCTCGGCGACAGCGCGCCCCTCGCGCAGGTGCGCGAGCTGATCGGCAAGCTCGCGCGCACCCAGGCGCCGGTGTACGTCTCGGGGGAATCGGGCAGCGGCAAGGAGCTCGCCGCGCGCCTGATCCACGAGAACGGCGCGCGCCGCGAGAAGCTGTTCGTGCCGGTGAACTGCGGCGCCATTCCCGAGAACCTGATGGAGAGCGAGTTCTTCGGCTACAAGAAGGGCGCCTTCACCGGCGCCGCCGAGGACCGCGGCGGGTTCTTCCAGGCGGCCGACGGCGGGACCCTGTTCCTCGACGAGGTGGCCGAGCTGCCCCTCGCGATGCAGGTGAAGCTGCTGCGCGCGATCCAGGAAAAGCGCGTGCGCAAGGTCGGCGCGCCGCAGGAGGATCCGGTGGACGTGCGCATCATCAGCGCGACCCACCAGAATCTCGCCGACCTGGTGGCCGCCGGGCGCTTCCGCCAGGATCTGTTCTACCGCCTGAACGTGATCGAGCTGCGCATGCCGCCGCTGCGCGAATGCCGCGAGGACATCGCCGGCATCGCCGCCAGCATCCTCGAGCGCCTCGCCCGCCAGCACGGGGTGCCGGCGCCGCTGCTCAAGCCCTCCGCCGTGCAGGCGCTCGAAAACTATGACTTCCCCGGCAACGTGCGCGAGCTGGAGAACATCCTGGAGCGTGCGCTCGCGCTGTCGGCCGGGGGTGAGCTGGAGGCGGCCGACCTGCGCCTCGCGCCCGCGGCGGAGGAGCAGGAGCCGAGCCACGACGGCGGCGAGCCGCTGCCCGAGTACCTCGACGCGCTGGAGCGCAAGGCCATCCTCGAGGCGCTGGGCAAGACCGGCTTCAACCGCACCGCGGCGGCCAAGCTGCTCGGGATCACGTTCCGGCAGCTGCGCTACCGCATGCAGCGCCTCGGCATCACCGATGAGAGCCGTTGATTCGCCGAACCAGGACGAGCGGCCCCCCGGCGTCGAGATCTCACTCGCGGTCCTGCATTGCATCAGCCTGCCGCCGGGCGAGTACGGCGGCGACGCCATCGAGCGCCTGTTCACCAACCGGCTGGACCCCGATGCGCACCCGTACTTCAGGCAGATCCACGCGACGCGGGTCTCCGCGCATTTCCTCATCCGGCGCGACGGCGAGCTGGTGCAGTTCGTGCCGGCGGCGCGCCGCGCCTGGCACGCGGGCGCCTCTTCCTGGCGCGGGCGCAGCCGCTGCAACGACTTCTCGGTCGGCATCGAGCTCGAGGGCACCGAGGAGGCGCCGTTCGAGGACGCGCAGTACCGGGCGCTCGCGCCGCTGCTCGCCGACCTGCGCAGCCGGCTGCCGCTGCGCGACATCGCCGGCCACAGCGACATCGCGCCGGGGCG
>Ga0299907_10000437_pt1 | contig 20128 bp, 12 predicted proteins | sample RVTome_16_FD_198680 | JGI IMG/M metagenome (GOLD analysis project Ga0299907, IMG submission 198680) | Soil microbial communities from uranium-contaminated site in the Upper Colorado River Basin, Wyoming, United States - RVT152D67 (version 2) ...
CGGGAGCGCAGGCCGCCGGCATCGTCCTCGGGCAGGTCGTCGATGCCGACACGGACCGTCCGATCGCCGGCGCGATCGTCGAGCTTCGCGGCATCACGCGCGCACCCGATGGCGGCCTCGGGCGAGAGCGCGTCGTCTCCGACGCCGACGGCCGGTTTGTGTTCAGTCGTCTTGTCCCGGCAAGCTACTCATTGTTCGCGTTCCGGCCGGGATACGTCGTCGCGCAGTACGGCCAGCGCCAGCCAGGCGGGCGGGCGGACACCCTCACGGTCGGGGCCACCCCACCGGTCGCGGAGGCGACGGTCCGGATGTGGCGTTACTCCGCGATCAGCGGCGTGATCCTCGACGAGGCCGGCGAGCCCGCGGTGGGTGTGTTCGTGCACGGCGCTCGCGTGACGATGGTGGCAGGCCGCCGGCTGCTCATGCCGGTCGCCGGGGAGCGAATGACCGACGACCGCGGCGTGTACCGCCTCGCGAACCTGCTGCCGGGCGAGTACGTGGTGTTCGTGCGGTCGGCCACGGAATCGGCGGCCACGAGCACCGCGAGCTGGTACGCCGAGGCGCGCGCGCAGGCCAGTGCCGAGCGCGACTGGCTGCAGCAGTTCGGCGAATCGCGCGCGCCGTCGCCGTCGCCGAACGGCCTGCACCTCGGAGAACACATCGTGTCCTCGATTGCGCTCTTCAGCTCGACGGCGCCAGCCGTGACCGCCGACGGGCGACTCGAGGTCTACCGCACGGCCTATCACCCGTCGGCCGCGACGCTCGCCGAGGCGACGCCGGTCAGCCTCGGCTCGGGCGAGGAGCGCGAGGGCGTGGACATTCGGCTGGTCCGCGAGCCGGCGCATCGGGTGAGCGGCGAGGTGACAGGTCCGGATGGTCCAGTGGGTCTCATCGGCGTGCGTCTGCTGTCGGAGGACATCACGGCATTCGAGTCCGATTACGAGCTCGAGACCTCCGCCACACTCACGGGCCAGGACGGACGCTTCGCGCTGCTCGGCGTGCCGCCCGGCAGGTACGTCGTCAAGGTGCTCCGCGTCCCCCGCCCGGACCGGCCGAACCGGGTCACGGCAGCCGTCATCAGCCGTGGCGCGGGCTCGCGCACGACCATGAGCGCCGCGCTGCCTCCGGCCCCGTCCGGTATCGTCGAGGTCCCGGACAGGCCGACCTTGTGGGCTGAGCAGTCCGTGACCGTCGGCGGCGAAGACGTGGATGGCCTCGCGCTCCGCCTGCGCGAAGGCGCGCGCGTCTTCGGCCGACTGCGATTCGAAGGCTCCGCCGCGGAGCCCGAGGCGCTCGGCCGCTTTGCGGTGCAGCTCACGCCGGTCGGCGGACAACGGAACTCGGCGTTCCTGAGGCCCCCGGGCGCGGGAACCGACGGGACGTTCAGGACCCTGGGACATCCGCCCGGACGCTATTTCGTCAACGTCGCGGGATCGGTGCCGGGTGCACCGTGGATGGTGAAGTCGGCGATGCTTGGCGCGCGAGACCTCATCGATGAGCCGCTTCAGCTCGAGGGCGACGACGTGACAGGCGTGGTCATCACGCTGACGGACCGGCTCGCCGAGGTCAGCGGCACGGTGGCGGGAATTGCCGGTGAGGGCGCCCCTGCGCTGGTCGTCATCATGCCGGCCGATCACCGCGCCTGGATCGCCAACGGGATGCCGGCGGCGCGTACCGGCTCGACGTACACCGACGAGAGTGGGGGGTTCCGGATCGCCCGGGTCCGGCCCGGATCGTACCTGGCCGTCGCGCTGCCCGCCGACGCGGCGCCCGAACCCGACCTGCAGGACCCGGCTGTCGTCACCCGTCTCGCTCGCCTGGGCAAGCAGGTGGAGGTGCCCGAGCGCGGCCAGGTGTCGCTCACGCTGTCGATGAGCAGAGTGCGATGAGGACGGACCCGGTGATCTCCAGGGCCCGATCGCCCCTTCGAATCGCACTTGGGGCGGCGCTCCTGCTGGCGGTCGCCGTGCCGGTCCTGGCACAGGTGCGCCCGCCACCGCCTCCGCCGCCTCCTCCGCCGCCGCCGAGGGCTGCCGTGACCGCGCCGCCCGTCGCCGTCGGCGCCGCCGGAACCTCCGTGCTTGCCGGCGCAGTCATGGCAGACGACGGCTCGGGGCAATCGGTGCGCCGGGCGAGGGTCAGGATCCGGGCTGCCGGTCTCCCCGACCGTATGCTGCTGTCCGACGACGACGGTCGCTTCCTCTTCAGCGATCTTCCGGCCGGCACCTATGCCATTACGGCGGACAAGCCAGGCTGGATCACGGGCTACTACGGCTCAGCCGAGCCGTGGAAAGCGCCGGGAACCCCTGTGGCCCTCGGCGAGGGTGAGCGACGAACCGACCTCGAAATTCGCCTGGCACCAGGCGCCGCGATGTCGGGACGGCTGGTGGATGAGTTCGGCCAGCCGCAGGCCGGCGCTCGCGTCATCGCATTCCAGCGGCAGCGTCATGCCGGACGCGACACGTTCACGCCGCGGATGGTCCTGGGCTACAGCGTGACGCAGCTCACCGACGACCGCGGCGAGTTCAGGCTCTTCCAGCTTCCGCCAGGCGACTACCTCGTCGGCGCTCACGTCCTCGCGGCCGTGACCACGGCACCGTCGATGACGACGCCCGCGCAGGTCCGATGGGCCGAGCAGGTCCGCCGCGCCGGTGTCGCCGGTGCCGGCGCGCCTCCGGCCCGAGGGACGTCCATGAGCTATGTGCCGCAGTATCATCCGGGCGTCGTCGACCCCGCGCGGGCGACCGTCGTGACGCTCGGCGTTGGCGAGCAGCGGCATGACATGGAATTCACGCTGCGGTTCGTGCCGAGCGTCACGGTCGGCGGCACGCTGACGTTGCCGGACGGCCGGGCGGCCGCAGGCGTGCCGGTCCACCTCCTGCGACCGGACGGCCCGATCGTCGTCTCGACAATACTCACCAGCGGACTGCAGAGAACCGCGAGAACGGGCGCGGATGGCGGGTTCACCATCCTGTCGGTGACACCCGGCGAGTACACGCTCATCGCACGTGGTGTCGGCCCGACATCGGCCGGCAGGGGTCGCGCTGCCGGACCGGGCGGTCAGCCGAGCCCGATGCTGTGGGCCGACCAGCAGGTGTCGGTTGGCACCGAGGACGTCGACGGCCTCGACATCCGCCTTCAGCCGGGCCTGACCGTCTCGGGCAGGGTCGTCTTCGCGGGCTCCGCTCTCGACCCGCCTGACGACCTCGAAGACATCTCCGTCGGGGTCCTGCCTGAAGATCGTGGAGGCGTATCGGTCCGCGTGCCGCCCGTGGCCGCCAACGCCGACGGGACGTTCGAAGTCAGAGGGCTCGCGCCAGGACGCTACATCCTGACTGCAACAGCGCCCGGGGTCGGCCGGCCGGGCCAGGCGACGTGGCTCGCGCACCGGGCCGACGTGGACGGACGCAACGCGCTCGAACTACCGTTCGAGGTCCAGCCCGGACGGGCCCCCGACGACCTGATCGTGGAGTTCACCGACCGGCCAGCCGAGGTGTCCGGCCAGGTCACCGACGCCAGGGGCCGGCCCGTACAGGGTCTGACGATGGTCCTGTTTCCGGCCGATCCGGCGAACTGGGCCGTCTCGGCCGACGAACGCTCCCGCCGGACGGCGCCGCTCGACGACAACGGTCGCTACCGGATCGGCCTCCTCCCCGCTGGTGACTACTTCCTCGCGGCCCTGGCTGAGATCGCCTCCGCCGACCTGGCCGATCCCGCCTATCTCGAGCAGGTCGCATCGCAGGCGATCCGGGTCAGCCTGACGCTGGGTGAGAAGAAGGTGCAGGACGTACGCGTTGGGGGTACGGGGGGTGCCTGAGTGGCGAGGGGGTGCGAGGGACGGCGGATCCTGACGCCCCGATCGCGTCCGCGTGCGTCATAATGGCGCGCCAGCACTTGCTGCGACTGTCAGCGCCCAGGAGGCGTCGGCCGGGCCTCGCGCGCCCCGGCTGGCGGCACGCTATGTCCCGACGTGTGTCCTTCCCGGTGTGGTCCGTCGGTCTGCTCTCCGTCGTCTTCCTCAACGCGCCGGCCGCCGCCCTCCCGCAGGCGGGCGCGCCACGTCCCGGGCAGCCGGGAATGCAGTCCGGCCCGCCGCTGGTCGTCGTGCTCGGCCGCGTCGTCGACGGCGACACCGGACAGCCCGTGGGCGGGGCGGTCGTCCAGCTCGGCACGGCCGGGCCATCGCCGGCGCTCACCGCCGCTCTGGAAGTCGGCCTGGAGGCACCGCCGCCACGCGCCGCCGGGGCGCAGCAGCAGTTCGTCATCGCCGACGCCAACGGCCGATTCGTCTTCCGCGACGTCCGGCCGGGCAGTCATCCGCTGACGGCGCGGATGCCGGGGTACCTCGTCGGCTCCTACGGCGCGCTGCGGCCGCAGGGCGCGGCCGATCGCCTGGAGGTGTCCGCCAGCCGACCGGTGACCGAGGCCACGATCCGCATCTGGCGCTACGCCTCGATCAACGGCGTGGTCCGCGACGAAGCTGGCGAACCGGCGGTGGGCGTGAGCGTGCGCGTGCTCCGCGTCGCGATGACGGGCGGCCGGCGCCGGCTGACGCCGTCTGTCTCGGCGATGACCGACGACCGCGGCGCGTACCGCCTCGCGAATCTCCCGCCGGGCCAGTACCTCGTCTTCGTGCCGTCGACCACGACGTCGGTGCCCGTGGCGACGGTGGACTGGTACACCCAGGCCCGGGCGGAAGCCGGCACGAGCACGGAGCTGCTCCAGAGCTTCCGCGAGTCGCGGGCGCCGACGCCGAGCGCGACGGGCCTGCGCGTCGACGACCACGTCGTCACGGTGTCGAGCTTGCGGAACTCCACGTCGCCCAGCATCGGTTCGGACGGGCACCTGTCCATCTACCGCACCATCTACCACCCGTCGGCGTTGACGCCCGGGCGCGCCGACGCCATCGTCCTGACGTCCGGCGAAGAGCGCGAGGGCGTCGATTTCCGGCTGATGCTCGAAGCGGCCCATCGGATCAGCGGCGAGGTCCGCGGCCCCGACGGGCCGGCCGCCAACCTCGGCGTCAGGCTGGTTCACGAGGACTCGGCCGAGTTGTCGAGCGACGTCGGCCTCGAGACGTCGGTCACCGCGACCAGCCCCGAAGGCCGGTTCACCTTGCTGGGCGTGCCGCCGGGCCAGTACACGATCGAGATACTCCGCATTCCGAGGCCGGCGCTCAACACGACGATGACGACCGTGATCAGCACGGGCAGCGGAGGACTCGTGATGTCGAGCACGTCGGCCCTCGCCCCGACGCCTGAGACGCCCGACGCACCGACGCTATGGGCCTCACAGGCTGTGACCGTGGGCGGCGAGGACGTGAGCGGTCTGACGCTTCGCCTGGCCGAGGGCCTGCGCGTGTCCGGCCGCGTGGCGTTCGAGGGCGCCGCCGCGCCACCGCTCGATCTGATGCAGCGCGTCCGTGTCACGCTGACGCCGGCCAGCGGGCAGCGCCTGGCAGCCATCGTGACACCGGGATCGGTCGCCGCCGACGGCACGTTCCGCACGGTCGGGTATCCGCCGGGCCGGTATTTCGTCAGCGCCAGTGCGCCCGTCGTGAACGGCGTGGCGCGCTGGACGCTGAAGTCGGCCGAGGTCGGCGGGCGCGACGCCCTCGACCGGGCGCTCGAGCTCGAAGCCGACGACATCGGGGGCGTCGTGCTTCGCTTCACGGACCGCGTGTCCGGGATCACCGGCTCGGTGCAGGTCCGACCGGGCGAGGAACCCGAGGCGCTGGTGGTCGTCTTCCCCGCCGACCACCGCGCATGGGTGTCGAACGGGATGCCGGCGCGGCGCGCGCGCAGCGTGAGGACGGGTGCGCAGGGCAGCTTCTCGATCAGCGGAATTCCGCCTGGCTCGTACCTCGCGGTGGCGGTGCCGCCGGCCACGGACGTCGACCTGCAGGACCCGGCCGAGGTCGCTGCGCTGGCCCGGCATGGCACGCCGGTCGAGGTGCTCGAGGGCAGCGAGCAGCGCGTGACCCTCTCAATCGTCACGATCCGGTGAGGGAGGCTGCCATGCGACGACACGCCAGCACGCTGATCCTCCGGCCGATCCTCCTCGGCATCCTGCTCGCCGCCGCATTCGCGGTCCCGGCACGCGCCCAGGTCCCACCGCCCCCGCCACCGCCGCCCGTGACCATGCCGCCTGTCCGTGACGCCGCGACGGCCGCCACCGGCACGGCCGTCCTCGCCGGCACGGTCGTGGCCGACGACGGGTCGTCGCGGCCGGTGCGGCGGGCGATGGTCGCCGTGCGCGGCAGCGGTCTTCCGTCGGGCCGGGTCATGCTCACCGACGACCAGGGCCGCTTCGCGTTCCGCGACCTGCCGGGTGGCACGTTGACGGTGACCGTGTCCAAGCCTGGCTGGGTCAACGGATACTACGGCGCGCGCAACTCGTGGCGGGGCCCGGGCACGCCGCTCGCGATAGCCGACGCCGAGCGAAGAGAGGACCTGGAGCTGCGTATCGCGCCGGGTGCCGTGATCACGGGGCGCATCCTCAACCAGTTCGGCCAGCCGCAGGCCGGCGCCCGCGTGCTCGCGCTGGAACGCCGTCGCTACGGCGGCCAGGACATCTACTCGCCGGCGCGCGCCTCGGGCGGGTTGACGCAGGTCACCGACGACCGCGGCGTCTACCGGCTCTACGGCCTCCCTCCGGGCGAGTTCGTCATCGGCGCGAACATCAGGAGCGCGCCGCGCTCGACGACCACGCTCACGACGCCCGAGGAAGTGCGCTGGGCCGAACAGCTCGCCGAGAGCGGCTTGGGCGGCGGGGCGCAGCCGCCTGCCGCCGGCCCCGCCGTCGGCTACTCGCCGGTGTTCTACCCGGGCATCACCGACCCGGCGAGCGCGGCGCCGGTCCAGCTCGGCGTCGGCGAGGAGCGGACCGGCGTCGACTTTCAGTTGCAGTTCGTCTCCACCGCCAGGGTGAGCGGCACGTTGCAGATGCCGTCGGGCCTGGCCCCCCGGGGCGTCACCCTGATGATGGTCTCCGCCGCGCGGACCACCGTGACGACGTCGATCCTGAGCGGGTCCCCGATGAACCGGGCCAGCGTGTCGCCGCGGGGCACGTTCGCGTTCGAATCGGTGACGCCGGGTGAGTATCTGCTCACGGCGCGCGCGTCGAGCCAGCCGCCGGCCGCGCGTGGGCGCGGTGCCGGACCGGCCGCGAGACCGGTCATGGACCTGTGGGCGAGCGAGACCGTCACGGTGAGCGGCCGCGACATCGACGGCGTGCTGGTGACGATGCAGCCGGGGCTGACGATCTCGGGCCGGGTGAGCTTCGCCGGCACGACCCTCGAGCCGCCCGCCTCGTTCTCGTCGGTGACCGTGCGGCTCACGGCGGCCGACGAGGGGCAGGGCGTGTCGGTCGGCGTGCCGCCCGCGCGGGTGAACGAGGACGGCACGTTCACGATTCCCGGGATCGCGCCAGGCCGGTACGTCCTCTGGGCCAACGCGCCACGCGGCCCGGCGTCGGGCGACGCCGCCTGGGTCGCGCACCGGGCCGACGTCGCCGGGCGCAACGCCCTGGACGAGCCGTTCGACATCCGCCCCGGACAGGACGTCGAGGACGTCGTGGTCGAGTTCATCGACCAGGCCTCGGAGCTCTCGGGGCTGGTCACCGACGCCGACGGCCAGCCGGTCGGCGGCCTGACGATCGTCGCCTTCTCCGCCGACCCTGGCCGGTGGACGCCGGCGCTCGCGTCGCGCTTCCTCCGGATCATGCCGCTCGGCACCGACGGCCGCTACCGGGTGCCCGCGCTGCCGGCCGGTGAGTACTACCTCGCCGCGCTGGCCGAAATGGATCAGGCGGACCTGCGAGATCCGGCGTTCCTGGAGCTTCTCGCACAGAGCGCGATCCGCGTCACGCTCGCGCCCGGCGAGAAGGTCGTGCAGGACATCCGGCTGGGCCGGTGACTGGTCAGATCTCTTCGAGGCTCCGGATGGCCTCGAACGCTGCGGCGTCGGGCTGGTCGGCGTTGCCGGGACGCATCGAGAGCCGCACCTGCAGCCCGGCCGCCGCGGCGGCGCGCAGCTCGGCGGAGACGTCGGAGATGAACACCACCTCGGCGGGTTCCCGGTCGAGCGCGGCCGCGATTCGCGCGTAGCTGGCCGGCGAGGTCTTGGGGCCGACGGCGGTATCGAAGAAGCGGCTGAAGAGCGGCGTCAGGTCGCCGTCCGGCGTCGCACCGAAGAGCAGGCGCTGCGCGAGCTCGCTGCCCGAGGAATAGATCGCGGCGTCGAGACCCTCGGCCCGCCATCGGCGAACGGCGGGCGCGACGTCAGGATAGACTTCGCTCTTCAACTGGCCCGCGCGATAGCCCTCCTCCCAGATCCAGCCTTGAAGCTGCTTCAGCGCGGGCGACTTCCGATCCAGGTCCATCAGCCAGTGCGCGTAGGCGCCGGCGGCGTCGAGCGTGCCGTCCCACGGCGGCGGCGACGCGCCGGCCGCGCGATCCGCCGCGTGCTCGACCGTGAAGGCGTCGACGAGCGTCCGCACGCGCGGCTCGTCGCGATGCGCCTCCAGGAACTCGCGCAGCCGCACCCGCGCAAACGGAAAGAGGACCCGGTGGACGAAGGCGATGGGTGTCGTCGTCCCTTCGATGTCCAGGAGGATCGCGCGCGGGCTCGGGCGCCCTCCAGCGGTCACCGCGAGGCGATCGGCGGCGCGAAGTAGGCCGGCCCGAAGCAGACCGGCTGGAAGTCCGTGTCGACGCCGCTGTGGGTGTAGTGCGGCGTCCAGCCGCTCTTGTCCTGGAACAGCCGGATGGCGCGGATCCGCCGGTCGCTGCACAGGTCGAACCAGTGGTGCGTGCCTTTGGGCACGCGAATCAGGTCGCCGCGTTCCACTTCGATCGCGAACACGGGCCTGCCCGGCGGGTGGATGTGAAACAGGCCCCGGCCTTCGACGACGAAACGGACTTCGTCCTCGTCGTGCCAGTGCTCGGCATTGAATTTCGCAAGCATCGCCTCGAGGCCCGGTGTGTCGGGATGGACGTCGATGACGTCGGCCGTCACGTAGCCGCCGCGCGCCTTCAGCTCGTCGATCTTCGGCTTGTACGCCGCGAGGATGTCCTCGGCCGGCGCGCCGGGCGGCAGGGGCACATCGGGTTCGCTGCGCTCGTACTCGATGCCGAAGCCGGCCAGGAACGCGCGCAGCTCGGCGGTGTCGGTCACCGTGCGGTTCTCCTCGGGGATCTTGACGAGAGCCATTGGGGTGCTCCTTCAGTCGGCCAGTGCCTGTCGTCCCACGACTTCGAACAGAAACTCCAGAATCTCGACGTGCCGCTCGGCGTCGGCCAGCGTCTCGGCCCACGTGTAGAGCCCGTGGCGGTCGATGACGACGGCGTGCGCGGCCGGCGACGCCGCCAGCGCCGCGCGGACGCGGCGCGCCAGCCGCGCCATGTCCTGGTCGTTGCCGACGACCGCTACCCACTCCCGATGCTCGTGCGACGTCACACCCGCCAGGCCCTTGAGCATTTCGAAGCCTTCGAGCGCGAACCCGCCCGTCGTCGCGTGGTGCCCTGAAAGTATGGTGCTCCAAACGGAGTGTGTGTGCAAGACGGCGCCGGCACCGCGGCCGCGGACCAGCTCGAGATGCAGCGCGGTCTCGGCCGACGGCTGGCCGGGCGCGCCGCCCACCACGCGTCCGTCACCGTCGATCTCGAGAATGCGCCCGGCGTCGAGCGTCCCCTTGTGCGCCGCGCTCGGCGTGATCGCCAGGCGCAGGGGCCGGCGTGATATGACCGCGCTGAAGTTGCCGCTCGTGCCCCGCGCCCACCCACGGTCGTAAAAGCGGCGGCCGATCGCCGCGAGCTCATCGGCGAGCGCCTGGAAGCTCATGGCGTGATATTAGAGCCGTTTTCGCTTCGGTGTAGCGATGCGAGAACGGCTTTGCGGTTTCGAGGTCGCCGCCGCCCGCGTTCGAAGGTCGAAGTCAGACGCGCGTCAGCTCAAAAACTCTGACGCGCCGCAGGACGACGTCGCCCAGCCAGAGCAGCAGGGCGAGGACGACGAGGAACGGCCAGAGCGCCCGGCGCGCCGTGCGGCGGGCGGCCTCGGCGGACGCGATGGCGTCGGCCGACACGTCGAGCGCTCCGCCGGTGACCCGCGCGAGGGCCTCGAGCCGCGCCGTGTCGGGCGGCGCGAACCGGTACTCGAGCTCCAGGTCCGGGACAATCAGCCGCGCCGGCACATCCGCGTTGCCGGCCATGCGCACCGCCAGCGGCTGCCGCGCGTCCGCCATCACGGACGCCTCGTAGCGTCCGGGCGCGCGCTGCTGAGCGACGACGTCGGCCACCGTGCCGTTGGCGGCGTCCACGCGCACGCGTGGCTGCAGCAGGTCGCGGTAGTGCCCGTTCTCGTCGCGGGCCTCGAAGGTGACCGTCAGCGGCCGCGCGGTGCCGCGGACGACGCCCGACTGCACGTCCATGGCGACGAGCGGTCGCCGCTGGCGCTCCAGCGCGCGCACGACCGACGCGAAGAAGGGCGCGTAGCCGCGCCAGCGCACCCAGTTGCTCGCCCACCGGTCCTTGACGTCCGACGCGAACACGGCGGTGCGGCCGAGCCCGATCGGCCACCAGGCCAGCAACGGGTCCTCGTCCTCGGTCGAGATCAGCTCCACCGCGGTGTCCTTCAGCACGGTGGCGGTGCGCCCGCGCAGCGGGGGCACGTTCGAGAAGTCCACGCCCTCGAGAAAGCCGCGCGCCTGCAGCACGGGCCGGATGGCCTCCTCGTCGAACGCGGGCGTGGCCGCGTCCTTCGCTTCCTTCACGAAGATCTGCGGCACCTCGCGCGCGTCGGCCACCACGTAGGGCCGTCCCCGGCCCCACGTCGCGATGTTCGTGAGCAGCTCGACGTCGGCCGCCGGACCGACGGCAATCGACGAGACCGTGATCTTGGCCTCCACCATCCTCGTGACGAGGCCCTCGTAGTCGTCGGGGTACGACCGGCCGTCGGACAGGAGCACGACGTGCTTCGCGCGCGCGCGCGCGTCGCGCAGCGCGAAGAACGCCTGCTCGATGGCCGGGAAAATCAGGGTGTGGCCCGCCGGCTGGATGGCGCCAATGGCGTCCTGAATCATCTGCCGGTGCTGGCCGACGTTGCGGAGCGTGACGTCCCAGTTCAACCCGTCGTTGAACGTGATCACGCCGACCGACTGCTCGTCGGCGAGCACGTCGATGGCCGCCTGCGCGGCCGACTTGCAGAGCTCCATCACCTGGCCGGCCATGCTCCACGACCGGTCCATCACGATGATCAGCGCCACTTCCGGCTCGTCCTTGCGCTCGAACGTCACGGGCATCAGCCGCTCGAGCTCCGTGTTGCGGTAGCCGCCGGTGTCGCCCTCCTCGCCCTCGCCGTAGACGGCCTCGCCGCCGGCCATCAGCAACCCGCCGCCCGAGTGCTCCACCCAGTCGGCCAGCGCGTGCATCGCGGCGTCGGGCACGGCCGACCGCCCGACGTCGCTCAGGATCGCGACGTCCCAGGGGTCGAACGCCTCGCGGGTGGTCGGCAGGCCGGCCGGACCGCGGGTCTCGACGGCGAAGCCCGAGAGCTCCAGGGCGTCCTCGAGATAGCGCGCGCTGCCTGGAGCGCCCTCGACGTACAGGACTTTCGACCGGGGCGTGACGAACGCCTCGCGGCTCAGCCGGTTGTTCGCGGCCAGCGCGTCGTCGTCGACGGCGAGAACGGCCTCGAGCGCCCGGGCGCCGGCCGTATCGAACGAGATGTCGATGGGCACGTCCACGGCGCCGGGCTGCAGGTCCACCGTCGCGCGGCCCAGCACGTCGTCGCCGGCGCGGAGCTCGACGACCCCGGCACCCGACCGCTGACTGCCGATGCGCACCGTGGCCGTGTGCAGGGCACCGGCCGCCAGACGCTCCGGCAGATGGACGGCCTCGACCCAGGCGTCGCCGAGATTGCGGACCGCCATGGCCTCGACGAAGACCGGGACGCCCTCGGCGGCCATGCGCGCCGAGGCGGCCTGCAGGTCGCCGTGCGTCTCGCGGCCGTCGGTGAACAGCACGAGCCGGGGCACGTGGCCCGGCGCCAGCTCGGCCCTGGCCTCGGCGAGCGCGCGCTCGATGTCCGACCCCTCGCGCGGCACGGGCGCAACCTCCCCGGCCGGGTCGGCGACGGCAATCTCGCGCAGCGCGTCGGTGCCGGAGACCGGCGCCGCCTCGAGCCCGAAGACGACGACCTGGGCGTGATCCGGCTGCAGCGCCTCGGTGATCGCGTCGATCCGCGCCGCGGCGTCCTCGATCGCCTGACTGGCGACCGAATGCGAGATGTCCACGAGGTAGACGATCGAGGTGCGCGACGATTCGAGCGAGATCACCGGCCGCGCCAGCGCGAGCGCCAGCACGGCCAGCAGCAGCGCGCGCATTGCGGCCTGCAGCCGCTGCTGCCGGGGATTGAAGTTCGTGCGCGCGAACCGGAGCGCAACCCAGACCAACGGAATGGCGGCCAGCAGCCAGAGCGCGCCCGGAGACGTGACGGTCAGCCCCATGTCACACCGTCACCCGCCGCAGCCACGTGCCCCATTCGACCGCCGCCAGCACGAACGCCAGGGCCACCGCATACAGCCACCACGGCCGGCCACCCGGCACGTTGCCGCTCGCCGCGGCGCGTACCGACTCGTCGAGGTGGCTCTGCGAGAGATTCGACACGTCCGGATCGCCCACGTTGACGGCGATGACGCTCCGCGCGGCGCCCGACTCCACGAGATACAGCCCCGGCGCCGGCAGCGTCACGAGCACCTGATCGCCGGCCTGCCGGAGCGCCAGCGGCCGGCCCTCGGGCGTCACGATGCGGGTGACACTGCCGGGCAGCAGCACGGGCCCGGGTCGGCGAACGGTCGAGAGCCATGGCCGGGCCAGCCATTCCAGCGCGTTCGGCACGAGCACCGGAAACGCCGGCGAGAACGCCAGGTTCGAATCGGGCAGCGAGAAGCCGAACGCCACGAGCCGCCGCGCGCGTTCGTCGGCCACGCCGACCAGCGCCGTGCCGGCCGCCGACCGGGCGACGATGTCGAGCGCGTCGCCCACGTCCCGGGCCGTCACGATGTCGAGGCTCAACGGATCGACGCCGCCCAGCACGGGATGGTTCCCGGCGTCGGTCCACCGCGGCTGCAGCTCCGCCGGCCGGTCGCCGGTGAGCCACGGCACGTCCGACGGCGCAATCAGCAGCGCGGGCCGCTCGGGCGCCTGCGGCGGCGCCCAGCGATCGAAGACGACGACGTCGGCAGCGGCCACGGCGTCCGGCGCGTAGCCGGCCGGCGCGAGGTACGACGCGCGGGCGCCGGGCGTGCGCTCGAGCAGCAGCGCCAGCGCGCCGGGATCCGCGCTGACCACGGCCACGTCGAGCGGATCGGCCTCGACGAACCACGCGACCGCCTCGTCATCGATCGCGAGCGCGTCGCCTTCCGACGACACGCGCGCGCGCAGGCGGGCGTCGCCCGCCGGGTCGAGCGGCATCACCTGCCGGATGGCCTCGCCGGGCGCCATCGTCACCGGCTCGTCGAACACGACCGCGGTGCCCCGGCTGACGGTGACGCGCACCTCGCGGGCCTCGTCGCTGTAGTTGTCGATCTCGAGATACGCTTCCGCCGGCGTGTCCGGCGTGGCGGCCGGTCGCACTGCAAAGGCCGTGATCGCGACGTTGGGCGCGGGCGCGTGGACCGCGTGAATGATCACGTCGGGATCGAGCGGCCGGCCGACGGCGCCGTCGGTGAAGAAGTGGACGCGGTCGGTGCCGCCGGCCCGAGGCCACGCGGTGCCCTCGCCGCCCGCGGGCGACAGCGTGCCCAGCGCCGTCTCGATGAGGGCCGAGTCGGTCGTTGGCCCTTCGACCAGCCCGTCGGCGGTCGTCGCGACAGCGACGGGGTCGCCGGCGGCCGAGGCCGCCAGCGCGCGCGCCTGCGCGACGGCCCGCTCCCACCGCGTGCCGCCGCCGGGCAGCCGCGCCGTCATCGACCACGACGAGTCGAGCACGATCAGCAGGCGGCCGCGCGACGCCGCCGCGGCGCGCGGGCCCGGCCGGGCGACGGCCAGCGCCAGCGCGACCGCGACGAGCACGGTGGCGGCCAGCGACACGGCGCGGCGCACGCGCTCCCACCAGGTCAGCTCACGCCGCTGGTCGAGCACCCGGCGCCACAGCAGCAGGGACGCGACGTGCACACGCGGCGGGCGTACCTTGAGGTAGAACAGGGCCGCCGCAGCGCCCCCGGCCGCCAGCAGGAGCAGCGCCGCCTGCCACGCCGCCATCGCGCCGAAGCTCATGCCAGGAACCGGCCCTTCCGGAAGGTCTTGAGCACGATGTCCTCGAACGGCTCCTCGGCGTCGGCGCGCACGTAACCCAGATCGTACCGCCCGCAGAAGCGCTCGAGCTCGCTGGCATGCTCGTTCCACGCCTCGCGGTAGGCCTCGGCGAGCGCCGGCGTCACCTCGATGTCGCGTCGCTCGCCGGTCTCGAGGTCCACGAAGCGCGCTTCGCCCAGCGCGCCGGGATCGCGGTCGGCCTGCGACGCCACGTGCACGACGAACACGTCATGGCCCATCGCGCTCAATGTCTTCAGCCCGGGCTCGAAGCCGTGCGGGTCGAGGAAGTCGGAGATCACCACCGCCAGGCCCTGCTGGCGCGTCCGCCCGGCGAACTGCTTGAAGGTCTCCCGGAGATCGGTGTCGCCGCCCGACTCCAGGCGCTCGAGCAGCTCGAAGACGCGGAAGATGCGTCCCTTCCCCCGGCCGGGCACGTTCTCCTGCCCCAGCCTGCCGTCGAAGGGCAGGATGGTGATGCGGTCGAGGTGCGCCAGCCCGATGTAGCACAGTGCGGCGGCAACGCGTCGGGCCTGGTCGAACTTCACAGGCTCCGACATCGACCGGCTGGTGTCCACAAACAGATAAATCGGCAGGTCCTGCTCCTCGTCGAACAGCCGGAGCAGCAGGCGGTTCAACCGGCGGTAGGCCTTCCAGTCGATGTGCCGGAAGTCGTCGCCCGGCGAGTACCCGCGATGGTCGGCGAACTCGAGCCCGCGGCCGCGCTTGCGCGCGAGCCGGTCCGCGCGGTTCTGCCCGGCGAACGACCGCCGGGAGACGACGTGCAGGTACTCGAGCTTCTTCAGGAAGTCGTCTTCGAACCGCAGAGCCAATACGTCAACCTGCCAACCCTGGCTCTACTCGGTCCGGACACCGGCCAGAAGTTCCTCGATGAGCGAGTCCGGATTGACCTGCTCGGCCTCCCCTTCGAAGTTGAGGAGCACGCGGTGCCGCAGCGCCGGCATGGCGACCGCCCGGATGTCGTCGGCCGAGACGAAGGCGTTGCCGCGCCTCAGGGCGTGGATCTTCCCGGCCAGAACCAGCGCTTGCGCCGCGCGCGGGCTGGCGCCGTACCGCACGTACCGCTTGATCAGCGGCGTCGCGTACGGCGAGTCGGGGTGCGTGCCGAGCGTGAGCCGGATCGCGTAGGACTGCACCGGCTTGGCGACCGGCACCGACCGGGCAACCTGCCGCATCTCGAGGATCTCGGGCGCGTCGAGCACGCGCGCCACCTCGTTCTGCTCGGCCGACGTCGTCCGCTCGATGATCTGGTGCATCGACTCCTCGCGCGGGTACTCGACCTTCAGCTTGAAGAAGAAGCGGTCGAGCTGGGCCTCGGGCAGCGGGTACGTGCCCTCCATCTCGAGGGGGTTCTGCGTGGCCAGCACCAGGAACGGCAGCTCCAGCTTGTAGGTCGTCCGTCCGACCGTCACGCTGACGTCCTGCATGGCCTCGAGCAGCGCCGACTGCGTCTTTGGCGTCGCCCGGTTGATCTCGTCGGCCAGCACGATGTTCGCGAAGATCGGCCCGGGCTGGAAGTCGAAGTGGGTGTTGCCGTGGGCGTCTTCCTGGATGATGTTCGTGCCGACGATGTCGGCCGGCATCAGGTCCGGCGTGAACTGGATGCGCGAGAACTGCAGGTGCAGCACGTCAGCGAGCGTGTGCACGAGGCTCGTCTTGCCGACGCCTGGGATGCCTTCCAGCAGCACGTGCCCGCCGGCCAGCAGGCTCATCGTCGTGAACGCGACGATGTCCTCGTGGCCGACGATGCGCCGTCCGACTTCCTGGGTGATCCGGTTGAAACGTTCGCGGAAGAGCTCGAGCTGTTCTGGGACGGCGGTGGTGGTCATCGGTGGCGAATGAAGTAGTTGTACAGCAGCGGCCGCCGGGCATCGGGCACGGTCGGCGGACCCACGGCGCGGCTGCGGTCGAACGTCGCCGGAGCGACGCGGGTGAATCCGAGCGACGACGTGCCCTGCTCGGTCTTGCGACGGATGTCTTCCTCGAGCGGATCGGGCTGCACGTTGTCGCCCCGCGTGTCCTGCGCGGCCTCGATCAGCTCCTGGCGCAGCGCCTGGGCGATGCTCTCGAACTCGCCCTCTCCGGCGCCGCTGCCCGAGTTGCCGCCCTCGCCGCCGGCCGAGTCGCCGCCCATCGCGCCGGCGCCGGCCATCATCATCTGGCTGTCGCCCGCGTCGGAGGCCGCCTGCCGCATCATCTGCATGCCGCCTTCGGCCGCCTCGGCGCCCTGCTCGGCGCTCGCCTGCTCGGACCCGAGACCCGGCTCACCGGTTTCCTGGGAGGCGCTGGGGTTCTCGGCGTTCGTCTGGCGCTCCTCCTCCGAGTTCGCCAGCCGGTTGGCCATGTCCTCGAGCGCCCACCGGACGTCCTCGGGCAGGCCGGCGTTGCTGTTCTCGATCATGTCGGCCAGCTCGTCCTGGCTGAGCGACTGCTCCTCACCCGGCGCGTCGTCGAGGTGGCGCGCCTCGGCGAGCTCGGCGAGCTTCTGCTGCAGCGCCGGGTCGAGCTGCGCGAGCAGCTCGCGCAGCTGCTCGAGCGTCGCCGTCGAGCCCTCGCCGTCGAGGTCGCCGGCGTCGATGCCGGCGAGCAGCTGGTCGAGGCGGAGCTGAAGGTCGGACGGCAGCGTGTCGCGAATCGCCGCCAGGTCGGCCAGCGCCAGCTCGGCCGGGCTGGGCGTCCGCGGCGGCGCGCCGCCCACCAGCGCGAGCGCGACCGCGCCGGCGGCGAGCAAGCCGGTCGCGGCCCAGGCGCGCCCGGCCTCGGCAGGCGGATACAGGCCGCTCCAGTCGACGGTCGAGGCGCGGCGCGCCGCCTGCTCGACGTGATACTCCGCCCACTCCGATCGCGGGCCGTCGGACGCGAACCAGTGCGCGCTGCGCAGCTCCCCGCCGAGACGGGCTGTTGCGTCCACGCTCGAGGCGATGGCGTCCGATACCGGACGCGCGCGGCCCTGCAGGTAGACCCGTACGGCCAGCGCGACGGCGGCCACGACCAGCACGCCCAGCGCCACCGCCGGGGCCCAGCCCAGGAGTCGGCCGACCAGTGCCGTGACCAGCGACAGCCCGGCCGCCGCGGGCGCCAGGCGCGCCAGCTCGGCGCGTGCCGCCCGCCCCCGGCGCCGTCGATCGGCGTCACGAACGACGTCGCGCACCTGCGCGTCGGGTGACGGTGACGTACTCATCGCTGATGAACCTTGTGGCTAACGATACTCGAAAATACGTCCGCCGGCCTACTTCCGCTTCGGCCGGTGAACGTGCACGGAGTGGCCGAAGAACACCTCGGCCGCCTCCATCAACGTTTCGGACAGCGTCGGGTGGGGGTGGATGCTGAGTTTCAAATCCGTCGCCAGCGCGGCCATCTCGACCGCCAGGACGCCCTCGGCAATCAGCTCGCCAGCGCCGGCCCCCACGATTCCGACGCCGAGAATGCGTTCTGTGGCCGGGTCGATCACCAGCTTGGTGACCCCTTCCGGACGATCGATGGCGAGCGCGCGTCCGAGCGCCGCCCACGGGAACTTCGCGATTTCCACCTCGCGTCCCTGCGCCTTGGCCTCGGTTTCCGTCAACCCGCACCAGGCGACCTCCGGGTCGGTGAACACGACTGCCGGGATGGCCTGTGGCTCGAACGCCGCCTTGTGGCCCGCGATCGCCTCGACGGCCACGCGGGCTTCGGCCGTCGCCTTGTGCGCCAGCATCGGCTCGCCCACGACGTCGCCGATGGCGTAGATCGACGGCTCGGCCGTCCGGCGCGCCGCGTCCACGTCGATGAAACCCTTGTCGCCGACCCTGACCCTCGTCGCGTCCAGGCCCGGAATCGCCGAGTTCGGCTTCCGGCCGACCGAGACGAGCACCCGGTCGAACACCTGCTCGCGTTCCTCCTTCTTCAGGCCGGCGCCCTCGATCGTCACGCGCACGCCCTTCTTGTCGTCCCGCATCTCGGTGACACGCGCCTCCAGGAGGATGCGGTGCATCGTCTGCTCGAGCTGGCGGGCCAGGAAGGTCACCAGGTCGCGGTCGGCGCCCGGCAGCAGCCCCGCGGTCATCTCGACCACGGTGACCTTCGAGCCGAGGGCGGCGTAGACCGATCCCAGTTCCAGGCCGATGTAACCGCCGCCGACGACCAGGAGCGTCTTCGGCACGTCGGGCAGGTCGAGCGCGCTCGTCGAGTCCAGCACCTTGTCGCTGTCGAGCGACAGGCTCGGCACGGACGCCGGACGCGACCCGGTCGCGACGATCGCATGCTCGAACCCGAGCTGCTGGCTGCCTCCGTCCGACAGCTCGATGTCCAGCGTCTTGGCGTCCACGAACGACGCGCGGCCCTGGATGTAGGTCACCTTGCGCTGCTTCGAGAGCTGGCCCAGACCGCCGGTGAGCTTCTTGACGACCTTGTCCTTGAACGCCCGCAGCTTGTCGAGATCGATCGTCGGCTCCGGATAGCTGATGCCCCAATCGGCGGCGTGCTTCGCCTCGCCGATGAGCTTGGCGACGTGCAGCAGCGCCTTCGACGGGATGCATCCGCGATAGAGGCACACGCCGCCGGGGTTCGGCTCGGTGTCCACGAGCGTGACGTCGAGGCCGAGGTCCGCGGCGCGAAAGGCCGCGGCATAGCCCCCGGGGCCGGCGCCGATGACGACGAGCGTGGTGGACGACTGGGGCTGCGACGAGGATGAAGGCATGGACGAATCAGGCACTCACAGGTAGATCGACAGGGGCTGCTCCAGCGCCTCGACGAGGAAGCGCAGGAACCGCGCGGCGTCGGCGCCGTCGATGACCCGGTGGTCGTACGAAAGCGACAGCGGCAGCATGGGCCGCGGGACGAACTCGCCCGCACGCCACACCGGCTCGATCGCCGTCCGGGACACGCCGAGGATCGCCACCTCCGGCTGGTTGACGATCGGCGTGAAGGAGGTGCCGCCGATGCCGCCCAGGTTGGTGACGGTCATCACGCCGCCCGCCATGTCGTCGAGGCTCAGCTTGCGGTCGCGGGCCTTCTGCGACGCCTCGGCCAGCTCCAGCGCGATCTCGGTCAGCGTCTTGCGGTTGACGTCGCGGATCACCGGCACCAGCAGGCCGTTCGGCGTGTCCACCGCCACACCGATGTGGCGGTACTGCTTGAGGATCAGCATCTCGCGCGACATGTCCGCCGAGGCGGCGAACTGCGGGAACCGGTCGATGGCCGCCGCCAGCAGGCGGATCAGGACGGCCGTGATCGTGAGCTTGGCGCCGGCCTGCTCCAGCCGCTTGCCGTAGGCGTCGCGGAAGGCCTCGAAGCCCGTCACGTCGGCCTTGTCATGCTGGGTGACGTGCGGCGCCTGCCAGGCGTGGCTCAGATGCTCGGCCGTCTTGCGGCGGATGTTCGACATCGGCTGCTCGTCGACGTCGCCCCACTTCGAGAAGTCGGGCAGCGCCGGCGCGCCGGCCGGCATGGCGCCGCCCCCGCCTCGCATCCGGCCCTTGACGAACTGCTTCACGTCGTCCTGGCCGATGCGACCGCCGGGCCCCGAGCCTTCGACCTGCGCGATGTCCACGCCGAGCTCGCGGGCGAACCGGCGTACTGACGGGGCCGCCGGTACCGCGCCAGCCTGCGCGGCCGGCGCCGACGCGGCGGGCGCCTCGTCGCCGCCCTCGGCCCGCGCCCCGGCCTGCCGGCCGGACTTGATGTCCACGACGTTCTCCGACCGCGACGCCTTCCCGGCGCCCCGCGCGTCGGCCTTCGCGCGCGGCCGGGCCGGCTCGGCCTTCCGCTCACGCGGCGCGGCCGCCTGGTCGTCGCCCGCGTCGCCTTTATCGCCTG
>Ga0299907_10000439_pt1 | contig 20092 bp, 17 predicted proteins | sample RVTome_16_FD_198680 | JGI IMG/M metagenome (GOLD analysis project Ga0299907, IMG submission 198680) | Soil microbial communities from uranium-contaminated site in the Upper Colorado River Basin, Wyoming, United States - RVT152D67 (version 2) ...
AGGCCCGGCCGTGGGCCCGGATCAGTTCTATCGCGGTGGCACCGAGGATCGCGGCGACCACGGCGGTCCAGACCGGGGCCCAGCCGGTGAGCAGGCCGAGCGCGACGCCGGTGAGGGCGACGTGACCAAGGCCGTCACCCATCAGAGCGAGCCGTCGTTGCACCAGGTAGGTGCCGACGGCCGGTGCCGCCAGGCCGGTGAGCAGCGCGGCCAGCAGGGCACGCTGCATGAATTCGAGGGAGAGCATGCTCATCCGAACATCCCCTGGCCCGGATCGTCGGCGTGGATGTGCCCGTGTGGCATACCGGCGAGGCCGGAGGGCAGCGGCAGGGGGCCGTCATGCACCACGAGCCCGGAATCGAGCACCACAACGCGGTCGACCAGGGGTGCCAACGGTCCCATCTCGTGGAGCACGAGAAGCACGGTCCGCCCGGAGGCGACGAACGTGCGCAGAGCCCGGGCGAACGCCTCCTGGCTGGAGCGGTCGACGCCCGCGTTGGGTTCGTCGAGGACGAGCAGGTCCGGTCGGCCGGCCGCGGCCCTCGCGATCAGCACGCGCTGTTGCTGTCCCCCGGAGAGCGCGGCGACGCTCTCGTCGGCGCGGTCTCCGAGGCCGACCAGGTCGATGGCGTCTCCGATGGCCTCGCGGTCGTCCTTGGTGGACCGATGGAACGGGCGGCGGTGCGCCAGCCGTCCGGACGCGACGATCTCGCGCACCGTGGCCGGGACACCGCCCGCCGCTGTCGTGCGCTGCGGGACGTAGCCGATCCGGTGCCAGTCGCGGAACGCGTCGACGGGCGTGTCGAACAGCCGCAGGTGTCCGGACACGACGGGGACGAGCCCCACCGCAGCCCGCACCAGCGTGGACTTGCCGGACCCGTTGGCGCCGAGCAGCGTCACGACCTCGCCCGGCCTGACCCGAAGGTCGACACCGTGCAGCACCGGACGGTCGCCGAGCGCGACCGTCGCGCCGCGGACGTCGACGACCGTAGGGGTCACGTGCAGCCGTTCGCTTCTTCCAGCGCGCCGAGGTTGGCCCGCATGAGCGTGAAGTAGTCCTCGTCCTCAGTCTCGTCGGTCAGGCCTTCGATCGGGTCGAGAACCGCCGTCACCACGCCGAGATCGTCAGCGAGCGTTTCCGCCACCTTCGGGCTGACCAGCCGCTCGTAGAAGACTGTGGTCACCCCTTCGTCGGCGATCACCTCTCCAACGTCGGCGAGGCGGGCCGGCGAGGGCTCGGCGTCGGGGGACAGCCCGGAGATGCCGACCATCTCCAGACCGTAGCGGTGGGCCAGATAACCGAACGCCTCGTGGGTGGTGACGACCACGCTCCGCTCGCACTGCTTCAAGCCGGTGCTGAACTCCTCGTCGAGGGCGGTCAGCTCGGCGACCAGGGCGTCGGTGCGCTCGTGGAAGGCGTCCGCGGAGGCGGGGACCGCCGCGGCGAGGCCGTCGGCCACAGCGTCGGCGATCCGCGCCAGCAGTGTCGGGTCGAGCCAGACGTGCGGGTCGCCGGCGAGATCGCCGTGCTCGTCCTCGCCGTGCTCGTCGTCAGGCGCCGCCGCGCCGCCGTGACCGTCCTCGTCCAGGTGCTCCAACGGCACGACCTCGGTGACCTCGACCCGCGCGTCTCCGGCGTTCTGCTCGACCGCCTCGTCCACCGACGGCTGGAAACCCCGTTCGTAGACGACCAGGTCGGCCGCCGCGATCTCCGCGACCTGTCGGGGGGTGAGCTCGAGGTCGTGGGACTCGACACCGGGCGGGGTCAGGTTGACGACGCGCACATCGCTGCCGCCGATCTGCTCGGCGACGAAGGCCAGGGGGTAGAAGGAGGCGGCCACGGTGGGCAGGTCGCCACTGGTCGCCTCGTCCCCTCCGCACCCGGCCAGGATCGTGCCCATGACCGCCGCGGACGCCAGGAAAGCTGGTCGCCGAGACCAAAACCTCATGATACCCATTCTCATCTTCTCGCTGAACCGGTGTCAATCCGGGCCGGGACGCAGGGAGCGCGTCCCCAGGCTGCCCGCGGATCTCGAGGTCACACCGTGAGGACAGCGACGCCGACGCCGGCGACGACGAGGCCGAGGCCCTGGACCCGGCGCAGCCGTTCGGTATGGACGATCCGGGCGAGCAGGACCGTGACACCCGGGTAGAGCGAGGTGATCACCGCCGACAGGCTGAGCAGCCCGGCCCGGGTGGCCAGTAGGTAGAACAGGTTGCCGAGCGCGTCGAACAAGCCGGCGGGTATCGCCAACCCCAACACGCCTCGGGTACCGGACAGTGGTACCCGCAGGGCGACGACGGCGACGACCGCGACAGCGACGGCGGCAGTCCGAGACCCCACCAACGGCCAGACGCCACTGTCCGGATCGGCGTGGCGGATGAGAACGAAGAACAGGGCGAAACCGACGCCCGACCCGAACGCCAGGGCGGCTCCCCGACCCGCGCGAAGCCGCCCTGGCCGGTGGCCGCTCTCGAGGCTGACCATGCCGATGGCGGCCAGGCACAGGGCCACGCCCACATAGACGAGTGGATCGAGGTGCTCGCCGGTCACCACGGCGTACCCCACCGGCAGGACTGCCGAGGTCAGCGCGGACACGGGTGCGACGACGCTCATCGGCCCGGCCGCCAGGGCCGCGTAGAGGACCGCGAGGCCGACACCACCCGCGCTGCCCGCGACCGCCCCCCACGCCAGCGCGGCGGACGTCGGGGTGCCGGGCGTGGTGAGCGCGACCCCCAGCAGCACGGCGAGGCCGACCGGTGTGCTGACCAGCAGCACGGCGAACGGGGCCGCCCGACGCGACGCCGATCCGCCGAGGAAGTCACCGGAGCCGTAGAGCGCCGCCGCTGCGAGCGAGAAGAGCACCACCACGGTCGGTCAGTTTAATGCACTGTACGGTTCATTACGCTGGACTACTCACTGCGTGAGACGATGCGCCGCATGACCGACGTGCCGATGGCCGTGGCGCACAACGTGCGGTCCCACCGAGCGGCCCGTGGGTGGAGCCTCGACACCCTGGCAGCCAGATCGGGCGTGAGCAAGGGTGTGCTCGTTGCCCTGGAACGAGGTAGCGGAAACCCCAACCTCGGCACCCTCATCCGCGTGGCCGAGAGCCTCGGCCTGCCGATCACGCAGCTGGTCGAGGCCGGCGACGCACCCGCCGTGCGCGTGGTGCCGGTCGAGCGACAGCTCACGTTGTGGGAGGGCGCGGCAGGTGGCACGGGCACGCTGCTCGCGAGCACGGATCCGCCGCACGCCATCGAGCTGTGGCGGTGGGATCTCCGCCCCGGCGAGGTGCGCGAGTCGTCCGCACACGCGACCGGGGTCCGTGAGCTGATCAACGTCGAGTCCGGGGTGCTGCGGATCACCGTGGACGACGACGTCCATCGCGTGCCCGCGGGATCCAGTGCGGCCATGCCCGGCGACCGTCGGCACAGCTACGCGGCCGAGGGCTCGCAGGCGGCCCGCTTCGTGCTCGCCGTGCTCGTACCTCCGGCGTCGTAGAGCGCCGTCAGAACAGGCCCGCGGCCTGGGCGACGACCACGGCGAGCAGGAGGACGGTCACACCCACCCGGACGACCCTGGCCCTGGGCTCCAATTTCGGCCACGACAGCGTGATCAGCCAGGCGAGGAACAGCACGACCAGTGCGAGCAGTGCGGGCCCCCAGGGGGCCGGCGCGAGCAGACCGCCCAGCAACAGGGCTGCGGGCGCGAAGCCGACCAGCCACCGCGGTGCCCTGCTCAGCCGGGTGAGTACCGGCATGCTGGCCCGTTCCAGCCCCCCGCGGAACCCCTGAGGTGCGGTCGGCGGGGCCGCTGCGGGCCGGCGACCGACCGACGGCCGCGGCGCCCGCGACCGGGCCACCGGAGCGGCGGGCCGCCGGTTCGGCGCGCGACGGGCACGGGGACGGTTGCCGGACACGATGCTCCTCGGGCGGGTCGCTGGTCGTACGGTGGAACGCCACCATGGTCCCGCAACCCCGAGGAGCGCAATGCTTGCCGTCACCCGCTACCGCGTCGACCCGGCCGAGGCGGCGTCGTTCCTGGCTCAGGCGCGGGCCGCGCTGGCGGTGCTCGCGGACCGGCCGGGCTGGCGCGCGGGCCATGTCGGGCGGGCGGCGGACGACCCGGTGCTGTGGGTGCTGATCAGTGAATGGGACGACGTCGGGTCGTACCGGCGGGCCCTGTCGACCTATGAGGTCAAGATCACGGCGGTGCCGCTGCTGTCGCGAGCGATCGACGAGCCCACCGCGTTCGAGGTGCTCACCGACGCCGACGGCAACGGTTCCGCTCTCGCCCGCGACGCCGGGCAGGTCGGTGTCGGCGAGGCCGCTGCGCCAGTCGTCCCTGCCGATTTCGACTGATGGAGCACCGTCACAGCACGGGCGAGTCCGGCCTGCCGTCGACCGGGCAGCACGCAGGCGAGTCCGGACTGCCGTCGGCTCCCGCGGTCCGGCTCACCGTCGTCGCGGTCCTGCTTCCCCTCGTGCTCGCCACGGTGGCCGGGCTGATACTGCTGTGGCCCAGCGGGGACCTTCCGGAGGTCGAGGGGGCACAGCGCTCCGACGCGACGATCCTCGACGTCCGTCCGTGCGCGGCACCGCCGGAAGAGGACAGCGGCGAGGAGTGCCGCGAAGCCGACGTCCGGATCGACTCGGGTGCCGACGACGGTGTCCGGGTCGTCGTCCCGGTGCCGTTCGGCGCCGGCGCCCCCGAATTCGAGCCCGGCGACCGGGTGATTGTCGGTGCCGTACCGGACGCACCGATCGAGAGCCGCTACGAACTGCTGGACTACCAGCGCCAGATGCCCCTGCTGATCCTGGTTGTGATGTTCGCGACGGCTGTGATCGTGCTGTCGCGGTGGCGTGGTCTCGCGTCGCTGGCCAGCCTCGGCCTGTCCATCGCCATTCTCATCACGTTCGTGCTGCCCGCGCTGCTCGACGGCCGTCCGCCGCTGGCCGTGGCCATCGTCGGCGCCTCCACGATCATGATCACCACGCTGTACCTGTCCTACGGCTTCTCCGTGCGAACCTCGGTTGCGCTGCTCGGGACGCTGTTCAGCCTGACGCTCACCGGCGTGCTGGGGCTCATATTCACGACCGTGGGGCGCTTCACCGGGCTGGCCGACGAGGCGTCCGCCTACTTGGGTGCGGTCGGGGCGAGCATCGACCTCCACGGGCTGCTGCTGGCTGGCCTGGTCATCGGTGCACTGGGCGTCCTCGACGACGTCACGGTGACCCAGACGGCCGCGGTCTGGGAACTTGCCGACGCCGATCCGGAGGCGTCGCGTCGTTCTTTGTTTGCCGCCGGCCTGCGCATCGGCCGCCAGCACGTCTCGGCGACGGTCAACACGCTGGTGCTTGCGTACGCCGGCGCCTCGTTACCCGTCCTCCTGCTCTTCGCCGTGTCCGGTCAAGGCCCGCTGGACACCGTGACGAACGAGCTGATCGCCCAGGAGGTGGTGCGGGCGCTCGTCGGCGGGCTGGGCATCGTCGCAGCGGTACCCCTGACCACGCTGATCGCTTCCCTCGCCGTGCGCGAGCGTCCACGACCGAACCGAATCCGCGGGCGGCGCGCTCGCGCCGCGGCCCATGTCTCGTCCTCGAGGGCATGACCGCACCGCGGCTGCTACTCCAACGGTGGCTGCGCCAGACGTGCCAGCTCGAGCGCCATCTCGGGGAACCACTGGCCGGCCGGCGGGTCCGCGTGCCCACGGACCGGGTCGATGCCGCCGCCGGGCGCCCAGCGGGTGCACTCGCCGTCGGACTCGCCGGGGATCTTGACCCAGAGGTAGGCGTCGATGATCGGGCTGGACGTCACGCTGGTCGGGCGGAGTCCGAGGCCTCGATCCGGCGGGTTGCACCAGTCCTGCGGGTCGCCCGGCGGGTGGTCGGCCGGCGGTGTCCACGGCCCCAGGCCGTTGCGGCTGGTGTCGACGACGAAGTGCGTCGCCTCCGCCGCCGTGGGGAACGCGAGCCCTGCGTCGGCGTACTGCTGGACGTACTGCTGGTCGGTGAGCACCCAGGTGTCGAAGTCGGCCGGGTTCGCGGGGAAGTACTGACTGCCGCACCACGCGACGTTCCACCAGTCGCGCTGCTCGGCCAGGTAGAGGCACAGCGACGTCCAGGTGCCGTACTTCTCCAGCTTCCGCTGCTCTTGGTAGTTCGACACGTTGACGAAGAAGCCGTCGGCCCGTTCGACCCCGGCCTTGATCAGCCGGTCGGACAGGTCGCCCACGCCGAGCCAGCCGCTGTGGGTGCCGTCGAGGTAGACGGCGGCGTTGGGCTGCTCCTTGATCCGGTCGACGGCGGCGTTGAGCTCGGTGAACCGAGCGGCAGCCAGCGTGGCGTCGCCTCCGGCGGGCTGGCACCACTCGAGGTCGCCGTTGATGGTGGTGTACCACGGGATGATGCCGAGCCCGTCAGGCTCGAGAATCACGATCACCTCGGCGTCGCCGATGCCGGCGGCGAAGCCGTCGACCCAGGCCAGGTACTCGTCGGTGCCGGTCGCGCCTCCTGCCGAGAACTGCGAGCAGTCACGGTAGGGGATGTTGTAGACGACGAGGACGGGCACCGCCTTCTTGGCCTCTGCTCGCGCGACGGTCTTGCGGACGTCCTGCTCGACCTGCTTCGGCGTGCCGCCCTCGAACCACACGGCCTGAGGAGTGTCGACCATCGCCCTGATCAGGTCGGCGTCCGCCTTGTCGCCGTCGGAGGTCAGGTCGGCGATTTGTTCGACCGCCCCGTGGTTGGGTTTCGGGACGTAGAAGTCCGTGCCGTCTGCCGCCGCGGCCGGCGATGCGAGAAGCGACGCACCGACCACGGCCGTGATGGCGGCCAGCGCGGCGCCGGTCCGCCGAGACATGCGTGTGATCATTGCCGGCCTCCCGTTGCACGATCGGGTAGGAGCCCACTCGCTGCGAGCATCACAGGAGGGCACAGCACAGGGCAAGACTTCGATGGGAACGCTCTCATGCTGTCTCGCCATATGAGACACGCTGGTCCCCGTGATCATCGGCATCTCGGTCCCGCAGGGGACCCGAGATGCCGATGATCACGGGGTGGAGATGATCGGCATGACGGCAACCGGTACCCTGAGCCTCGACCCGACCTCGCCGACCGCCAGCCGGATGGAGTGACCACCTCGTGGCCGCCGACCTCACCACCGACTCCCTCGTCTCGCTCGCCAAGCGCCGGGGATTCGTCTACCCGACCGGAGAGATCTACGGCGGCACCCGCTCCGCCTGGGACTATGGCCCGCTCGGCGTCGAGCTCAAGGAGAACATCCGGCGCCAGTGGTGGTGGTCGACGGTCCAGGTGCGCGACGACGTGGTCGGGCTGGACTCGGCGATCGTGCTGCCGCGGGAGGTGTGGGTGGCGTCGGGCCACGTCGAGGCATTCGTGGACCCGCTCACCGAGTGTCAGTCCTGCCATCGGCGGTTCCGCGCCGATCAGCTCGAGGATGCGTACGAGGCCAAGCACGGACACCCACCGGCGAACGGGCTGGCCGACGTGAACTGCCCGAACTGCGGTGTCAAGGGGTCGTTCACCGAGCCGAAGATGTTCAACGGATTGTTGAAGACGTTCCTCGGCCCGGTGGAGTCCGAGGAGGGGCTGCACTACCTGCGCCCCGAGACGGCACAGGGCATCTTCACCAACTTCCTGTCGGTCATGAACTCCTCACGGCGCAAGCCGCCGTTCGGCATCGCCCAGGTCGGCAAGGCGTTCCGCAACGAGATCACGCCCGGGAACTTCATCTTCCGGACCCGCGAGTTCGAGCAGATGGAGGTGGAGTACTTCGTCGAGCCCGGCACCGACGAGGAATGGCACGAGTACTGGCTGAACGAGCGCTGGAACTGGTACGTCGACCTCGGCATCGACCCGGGGAACCTGCGCTACTTCGAGCACCCGAAGGACAAGCTGTCGCACTACTCCAAGCGGACTGTGGACATCGAGTACCGCTACCGCTTCGGCGGTACGGAGTTCTCCGAGCTCGAAGGCATCGCCAACCGAACCGACTTCGACCTGTCCACCCATGCGAAACACGCGGGTGTCGATCTCAGCTACTTCGACCAGGACAAGGGCGAGCGGTGGACGCCGTACGTCATCGAACCGTCCGGTGGCCTCACCCGGTCGCTGCTCGCTTTCCTGCTCGACGCCTACGACGTCGACGAGGCCCCGAACGCCAAGGGTGGCGTCGACACGAGGACCGTCATGCGGTTCGACCCGAGACTTGCGCCGGTGAAGGCAGCGGTTCTCCCGCTCTCCCGCAATGCCGACCTCTCGCCGAAGGCACGTGACCTGGCGGCGAGACTGCGGCGTCGCTGGAACGTGGAGTTCGACGATGCCGGTGCGATCGGGCGGCGCTATCGGCGCCAGGACGAGATCGGCACGCCGTTCTGTGTGACCATCGACTTCGAGACGCTCGACGACGACGCCGTCACCATCCGTGAACGTGACTCGATGCGCCAGGACCGGATCGGCATCGACAGCGTCGAGAGTTACCTGGTGGATCGACTGCCGCCCTGCTGATGACGCGGCTCGGCGGTGACAGCCACCTCGAGGGAGTGACGCCCGTGACCGATGTCCGAGTCGATGGTTACGCCGTCGACCGCGGCGACGAGATTCTCACCGACGAGGCCGTCGACTTGGTCGCGAACCTTCAGCGCCGGTTCGGCGCTCGCCGGGACGACCTGCTGCGGCGGCGGATCGTGCGCCGCGACGAGATCGCCCGTACCGGCCGGCTGGACTTTCTCGCCGAGACCAGACACGTGCGGGACGGCGACTGGACCGTGGCCGCCGCGCCACGCGACCTCACCGACCGCCGCACCGAGATCACCGGCCCGACCGAACGCAAGATGGCGATCAATGCACTCAACTCCGGTGCCCGGGTGTGGCTGGCCGACCTCGAGGACGCCAACACCCCGCACTGGTCGAACGTGATCAGTGGGCAGGTGAACCTGTACGACGCCGTCCGCGGCGTGATCGCCTACACCTCGCCGGAGGGCAAGGAGTACACGCTGCGCGACGACGTGCGCCGGGCGACGATCGTCGTCCGGCCTCGGGGCTGGCATCTCGACGAGCGCCACCTACTCGTGGACGGCGCACCGGCCGTCGGCGCGTTCGTCGACTTCGGCCTGCACTTGTTCCACAACGCGGCCGAGCTGCTGGCGCGGGGGAGCGGGCCGTACTTCTACCTGCCCAAGATGGAGAGCCATCTCGAGGCACGGCTCTGGAACGACGTCTTCTCCTTCGCCCAGCAGACCGTGGGTGTTCCGTACGGATCAGTCCGCGCCACCGTGCTGATCGAGACGATCAACGCCGCGTTCGAGATGGACGAGATCCTCTACGAGCTGCGCGACCACGCCTCCGGCCTCAACGCCGGCCGCTGGGACTACCTGTTCAGCATCATCAAGAACTTCCGGGACGCCGGGCCCTCGTTCGTCCTGCCGAACCGCGCCGACGTCACCATGACCGCTCCGATGATGCGTGCCTACACCGACCTGCTGGTCACGACCTGCCACCGGCGCGGCGCGTTCGCCATCGGCGGGATGGCTGCGTTCATCCCCAGCCGCCGCGACCCGACGGTCAACGAGGTGGCTCTGGGCAAGGTCCGTGAGGACAAGCTGCGCGAGTCCGGCGACGGTTTCGACGGGTCGTGGGTGGCGCACCCCGACCTCGTCCCGATCTGCACCGAGATCTTCGACGGCGTACTCGGCGACCGGCCGAACCAGCTCGACCGCAGGCGTGACGACGTGTCGGTCAGCGCCGCCCAGCTTCTCGACGTCGCGTCGGTGCCCGGCGCTCCGACGGCCGCCGGCCTCCGCACGAACATCGACGTGGGCCTGCGCTACCTGGAGGCATGGCTCGGGGGCAACGGTGCCGTGGCGATCCACAACCTCATGGAGGACGCCGCCACCGCCGAGATCTCCCGCTCCCAGATCTGGCAGTGGGTCCACAACGGTGTCGTGCTCGACGACGGGCAGGAGGTGACGCCGAAGCTGGCTCGGGCCGTCGCGGACGACGTGCTGGCCTCCATCCACGACGAGATCGGCGAGCAGGCGTACGCCGCGGCCCGCTTCGGTGATGCTCGCGCTCTGTTCGAAACGGTGGCCTTGGCGGACGACTTCGTGGACTTCCTCACGCTGCCCGCATACGAGTTGATCGACTGAGCGAAGGACCCGGCAGGCGCGGACGATGACCGGAACCGACGGCGTGTTGGACGATGCGTTCCTCGCCGACCTGGACGCTGGCCTGGCCGAGGCGGACGCCCGTGTCGGGCGCCTGTATCCCGGAGATACCGGCACCCGCCAGCCGGTGCACACGGTCTACGTGCCGGCAACCCGCTTCCACGCCGACCTGGTTCCCGCCTGGGGGTCGGCTGCGCTCGAGATCCTCGCCGAGCACGGCGGCGGTCCGGACGGGCTGGCCGATGCGTTCGGCGTCGAGGATCTGCCCGGCCTCCATGACCGCGTCGTCGGGAAGCTCGACCGCGAGCCGGTCGAGGACCTGCGGATCGACTTCGAGGACGGCTACGGCGCGCCCGGCGACGCGACCGAGGACGCCGACGCGCTCTCCTCGGCGCAGGCGCTGGCCTCGACGCTGGACCGCGGTGAGGCACCGTCATGCGTGGGTATTCGGTGCAAGAGCCTGGATCACGCGACTCGGCGGCGAGGCATTCGCACGCTCGACTTGTTCCTGGTGGGTCTGCTCGGGAGCGCCGACCTGCCGGACGGGTTCGTCGTGACGTTGCCCAAGGTCGTCGCAATCGACCAGGTGACCGGGTTCGTCCGCGTCCTGCGCCGACTGGAGGAGGCGCACGGCCTGCCGGAGGGCCGGCTCCGGTTCGAGATCCAGGTGGAGACGCCGCAGTCGGTGCTGGCGGCCGACGGGCGGGTCGCGCTCCCCTCGCTCGTGTCGGCTGCTGACGGCCGGTGCGCGGGACTGCACTTCGGCACGTACGACTACACCACGGCGCTGGGGATCGCGGCCGCGCAGCAGAGCCTGGACCACCCGGCTGCCGACTTCGCGAAGGCGCTCATGCAGGTAGCCGCAGCGGGCACCGGCGTGCGGTTGTCGGACGGATCGACGAACCTGCTCCCGGTCGGTGACGAGGCCGCTGTCCGAGCAGGCTGGCGTGAGCACGCACGGCTGGTCCGTCGCTCTCTAGGGCGGGCGTTCTACCAGGGGTGGGACCTGCATCCACACCAGTTGCCCAGCCGCTTCGTGGCCACGTTCGCGTTCTTCCGCGCCGGTCTACCGGCGACAGCAGCGCGGTTGCGCGGCTACGTCGGGCGGAGCGACGGCGGGGTCCTGGACGAGCCGGCGACGGCGGAGGCACTCGCCGGCTTCCTTCTCCGCGGTCTGGGTTGCGGCGCTCTGGACGAGAACGAGGTGACGTCGGCGACGACGCTGGACCGCGACGCCATCGAGCGCCTGGCCTGCCGTCAGCCCGTGATCATGTCGACTTTGCCGCCTGCACAGGCAGCAAAGTCGACATGATCACGGGAAGGGGTGATCGATGGCTGCTCTCGATCTGCTGATCCGTGCGCCCCGCGTCGTGACGGCCGAGGGGGAGGTCGCCGCCTCGGTCGGGGTGCGCGCCGGTCGGATCGCGACGGTCGGGGCGCCGGCGGCCGACCTCGGCGCCGACGTCATCGTCGAATTCGGCGACGACGTGGTCGTGTTGCCCGGCCTCGTCGACACCCACGTCCACATCAACGAGCCCGGCCGGACCGCATGGGAGGGCTTTGCCAGCGCCACCCGCGCCGCCGCGGCCGGCGGTGTCACCACACTCGTCGACATGCCGCTCAACAGCATCCCAGCGACCGTCGACGTCGACGCGCTGGCGGCGAAGCGCGACGCGGCGGCCGGACAGTGCCACGTCGACGTCGGGTTCTGGGGCGGCGCGGTACCGGCCAATCGCGAAGCGCTGCCGGCGCTGTACGAGGCGGGTGTCTTCGGTTTCAAGTGCTTCCTCTCGCCGTCAGGGGTCGAGGAGTTCCCGCCGCTGAGCTACGCCGAGTTGGACGAGTGCCTGCGGGTCGTGGGTCACCTCGGCGCGCCCATGCTCGTCCATGCGGAGGACCCGGGAGTGATCGACCGGTCGCCCGCGGCCGAGGGCCGCAGGTACCGGGACTTCCTGCGCTCCCGTCCGGACGAGGCCGAGAACCTGGCGGTCGGTCGGGCCGTCGAGGCGGCCCGGTCTGCGCGGGCACGGATCCACGTCGTGCACCTGTCGAGCGCCGAGGCGCTGGCCACGATCCGCCGCGCGCGCGACGACGGCGTGGCGGTCACCGCCGAGACCTGCCCGCACTACCTCTGCTTCACCGCGGAAGAGATTCCCGACGGAGCCACGCAGTTCAAGTGCTGCCCCCCGATCCGAGGGGCCGCCAACCGTGACCGGCTCTGGGCGGGGATCGGCGACGGAACCGTCGACGCGGTCGTGTCCGACCATTCGCCGTGTACGCCGGACCTCAAGCTTCTCGAGGCCGGCGACTTCTGCCTCGCGTGGGGCGGCATCGCCTCCGTCCAGGTGGGACTGCCCGCGGTGTGGACGGAGGCCCGCCGCCGAGGTCACCAGATCGGCGATCTGGTCCGGTGGATGGCCGAGGGGCCCGCTGCGCTGGCCGGCCTTCGTCGAAAGGGCCGCATCGAGGTCGGTCGCGACGCCGACCTGTGCGTCTTCGCCCCCGACGAGCCGTTCGTCGTCGATCCCGACGCGTTGTGTCACCGCAACCCGCTCACGCCGTACGAGGGCAGGTCGCTCACAGGCGTCGTGCGCTCCACCTGGTTGCGCGGCGCTCAGGTCACCGGCGAGGTCCCCCACGGCCGCCTGATCAGCAGGGGAGCGGCATGACCACGGACTTCGCCACGTTGCCGGACCTCGCCTCCCGCGCGCTCGGGGGCAGTGTGGTCTCCGCGTCAGACGAGTCCTTCGCCGAGCGGGAGAACCTGATCAAGCCCGAGCCACCGGTCTTCTCGCCGGGCGAGTTCGGGAACAAGGGCCAGGTCTACGACGGCTGGGAGACCCGCAGGCGCCGCTCCCCGGGACACGATCACGCGATCGTGCGCCTCGGTGCGCCCGGCGTCGTCCACGGTGTCGTCGTCGACACCGCGTTCTTCCGCGGGAACTTTCCGCCCCGGGTCTCGGTGGAGGCCACGTCGGTCGAGGGATATCCGTCGCCGGACGACCTGGCCGACGCCGTCTGGCAGACCATCGTCGCCGAGACACCGGCTGAGGGGGACACCGCCAACCGCTACGCCGTGGCGTCCGACCGGCGCTGGACGCACGTGCGGCTCTCGATCTACCCCGACGGCGGGGTGGCGCGGTTCCGCGTCCACGGCGAGGTCGTACCGGATCCCCGCCACCTCGAGGGCACCGTCGATGTCGCGGCGCTGGAGAACGGCGGAACCGTCCTCGACTGCTCGGACACGTTCTACTCGTCGCCGGTCAACGTCATCCTTCCCGGCCGGGCCCGCAGCATGGGGGAGGGCTGGGAGAACGCTCGACGACGCGGCGGCGGGAACGACCACGTGACGCTCGAGTTGGCGGCTGCGACGCGCCTGCGCGAGGTCGTCGTCGACACCTCCTACTTCGTCGGCAACGCACCCGGATGGGTACGCGTCTCGGGGGTCGACCAGCGGGCCGGGCGCATGCCCGACCCGGCGCAGTGGGCCGAGGTCGTGTCCCGGACGCGGCTCCAGCCGGACACCCGCCACCGGTTCCTCGTCACGGCGGTCGCAGCGGTGACGCATCTCCGGCTCGACGTCTACCCGGACGGGGGCCTGTCGCGGGTCAACGTGATCGGCGAGATCGAGCCGGCGGCGCTCGACGTTCTCCGTGACCGATGGTGGAACACCCTTCCCGAGTCGCATCGTGCGACCCTGCGCCGGGCCGAGCCTGACTGACCTCGGCGGCCGCGAGGTACCGACCGGCGTTTCACCCTGGCCCAGACCTGGGCAGAAACGGATCAGTGGCCATGGCACCCGAGTCGTGGCCTCGCCCTGAGAGGACGACCGAGCTCATGGTCCGCACTGTGACCCGCTATTCGGCCGCGACAGTAGTGCTCGTCATCACCGGGGTCATCGCCCTCTTCATCGCCCTCGCGATCGTGCTCATCCTCGTCGACGCCAACACGGGAAACATGATCGTCAACGCGATCGTGACGGTCGGTGACTTCTTCACGACACCGTTCCAGGGCATGTTCCCGCAGGCGAACGAGGAACGCGACGTGCTGATCAACTGGGGCATCGGACTTCTGGCATACCTGGCGATCGGCGGACTCGTCGCCCGGGTCGTGCCCTGACCGGATCCGGGCGGCCCGGCCACGGGCCGGGCCGCCCGGTGGGCCGCCGGGCGACAATGGGCGCGTGACCGCCGCGACGATCAGCCCTGCCCGCCCCCTGCGCCTCGGCCCGATCGAGGTCGTGCCGCCGGTGGTGCTGGCACCCATGGCCGGCATCACCAACGCGGCGTTCCGGCGGCTGTGCCGGGAGCAGGGCGCCGGGCTCTACGTCTGCGAGATGATCACGTCGCGCGGAGTCGTCGAGGGCGACGAGAAGACGCTGTCCATGCTCGTCTTCGACCCCACGGAGAATCTCCGGTCGGTCCAGCTCTACGGCGTCGACCCGTACCACGTAGGCCACGCGGTCGCGATCCTGGCCGGCGAACACGGCGTCGGCCACGTCGACCTCAACTTCGGCTGTCCGGTACCGAAGGTGACCCGCCGGGGCGGGGGAGCGGCGCTGCCGTACAAGCGCGGCCTGCTCGACCGGATCCTGCGCGCAGCCGTCGACGCGGCGGAGCCCTACGGAATCCCGGTGACGATGAAGACCCGCATGGGCATCGACGACGACACCCTCACCTACCTCGACGCCGGACGCATCGCGCAGGAGGCCGGTTGTGCGGCCATCGCCTTGCACGGCCGGACCGCGGCCCAGCACTACTCGGGCTCGGCCGACTGGGGGTCGATCGCCCGGTTGAAGGAACACGTTCGCATCCCGGTACTGGGCAACGGCGACATCTGGGAGGCGGCGGATGCGCTGCGGATGATCGACCGGACCGGCGCCGACGGCGTGGTCGTCGGGCGTGGCTGCCTGGGACGCCCATGGCTGTTCCGCGACCTCGCAGCGGCCTTCGCGGGCCAGCCGCGTCCCGCCCTGCCGACGCTCGGCGATGTCTCGGCCATGATCCGCCGGCACGCGGAGCTGCTCGCCGATCTGATGGGTGAGGACCGCGGTCTTCGGGACATGCGCAAGCACATGGCCTGGTACCTCAAGGGCTTCGTCGTGGGTCAGGATGTCCGGGCAGCCTTGGGAATGGTGTCGTCACTGGCCGAGCTGGACGGCCTGCTGGCGCGACTCGACGTCGACCAGCCGTTCCCGGACAGCGAGCTCGGCGCACCCCGGGGTCGGCAGGGAAGTCCCCGGCGGGTCACGCTGCCCGAGGGCTGGCTCGACGACGCCGACGGCAGGTCGGCCGACCTGGCCGGCGCCGAGCTCGGCATCTCCGGTGGCTGAGCTCACGCGGGCCGGCACCGGGCGCCGCCGCTGGCTGATGCTCGGCCTCGCGATGGCGGCCCAGGCGACCACCTGCATGTACCTGTTCGGGATCGCGTACCTGTTGCCCGAGCTGCGGACTGAGTTCGGCGTCACGCTCGCGGAGGCCAGCGTGCTGGTCGTGGCACCCGGCGTGGGGCTGATGACGACGTTGATCCTGTGGGGCGCCGTGGCCGACCGTTACGGCGAGCGGCTGGCGATGTCGATCGGGCTCGGCGGTGCCGGAGTGCTCGTGGCCGCGGTTCCACTGGTCGACACTGCCACGGCCGTCGGCATTCTGCTGATGGCCGCGGGTGCCGCGGGTGCCGCCGTCAACGCGGCGAGTGGGCGGATCATCCTGGGCTGGTTCCCCGCCAACCGGCGCGGCGTCGCGATGGGTGCGCGCCAGATGGCACTGCCGATCGGGCTGGCGCTCGCGGCCGCCACCCTGCCGCCACTGGCCGAGCAGTACGGATTCGGGCGAGCCCTGCTGCTCCCTGCGGCGGCGGCACTCGGCGTCGCCCTGCTCGTCGCCGTGTTCGTCACCGATCCGCCCCACCTCGACAGCGATGATGCGACGCCCGCAGGTTCGCCGTATCGGGCGATGCCGATCTGGCGGGTGCACGCGTCGAGCGGGCTGCTCGTCGTGCCGCAGCTCGTCGTGGCCACCTTCGCCCTCGTCTACCTCGTCGACGAGCACGGCTGGACGCCGGCACGGGCCGGTGCCCTGCTCGCGGTCGTCCAGATCCTCGGCGCGTCGACTCGGCTGCTCGCCGGGCTGTGGTCGGACCGGGTCGCGAGCCGGCTTCGACCGATGCGTCTGCTCGCCTACGTCAACGCGGCGACGATGACCGGGCTGGCCGCGGCGGCGCTGGCCGGATCGTCGGTGGCGGTAGCCGCGTTGGTCGTCTGCGCCGTGGTCACCGTGAGCGGCAACGGGCTGGCCTTCACGGCGGTGGCGGAACTCGCCGGCCGGGCGTGGGCAGGGCGTGCGCTCGGTGCTCAGAACACCGTCCAGGGCGTGGCGGCGACGGTGACGGCACCGGCGTTCGCGGTCGTCATCACCCAGTCGAGCTACAGCTCGGCATTCGTGCTGGCGGCGGCGTTCCCCTTGCTCGCGGCCGCCGTCGTCCCGGTGGCGGCCGAGGGTGGGGGCGGTCTTGCGGTCGAGTCGAGCGGCTAGGCTCCGGCTATCGCCTCGATGTACGGCACACCTCCGGAGGGCCGACCTGTGCCGCAGTTCGTCTTCGACTTCACGCAGGGCAGCAAGGACGACAAAGACCTGCTCGGTGGCAAGGGTGCCAACCTTGCCGAGATGACCAACCTCGGACTGCCCGTACCGCCGGGCTTCACGATCTCCACCGACGCGTGTCGTCACTACCTGGCCACCGGGAAGGAACCCGACGGACTGTCCGCCGAGGTGGACCACCACCTCGGTGCCCTGCAGGAGAAGATGGGCAAGCGCCTGGGCGACGCCGAGGACCCCCTGCTGGTGTCGGTCCGATCCGGAGCGAAGTTCTCGATGCCGGGGATGATGGACACCGTTCTCAACGTCGGTCTGAACGACGCATCCGTCAACGGGCTGGCGGCGCGCGCGGGCGAGGACCGCTTCGCCTGGGACTCGTACCGGCGGCTGCTGCAGATGTTCGGCAAGACCGTGCTCGGCATCGACGGGGAACGCTTCGAGGAACGGCTCGAGCAGGCGAAGCGGACAAAGGACGTCGAGTCCGATGTCGACCTCGACGTGGATGACCTGCGCACGCTCGTCGACGAGTTCAAGGATGTGGTGAAGGCCGAGTCGGGCCGTGACTTCCCGCAGGATCCGCGCGAGCAGCTCGACCTTGCCGTACGTGCGGTCTTCGACTCGTGGAACACCGACCGGGCCGTGATCTACCGCCGCCAGGAGCGCATCGCGGACGACCTCGGCACGGCCGTGAACATCGTCGCGATGGTCTTCGGCAATCTCGGTCCCGACTCCGGCACCGGCGTGGCCTTCACCCGCGACCCCGCGACCGGGCACCAGGGGGTCTACGGCGACTACCTGGCCAACGCCCAGGGCGAGGACGTTGTCGCGGGTATCCGCAACACCCTGTCGCTGGCCGACCTGGAGCGGCTGGACAAGGTGTCGCACGACCAGCTCCTGGACATCATGGCCACGCTGGAACGCCACTACCGCGACCTGTGCGACATCGAGTTCACCATCGAGCGCGGCAAGCTCTGGATGCTGCAGACTCGGGTCGGAAAGCGCACTGCTGCGGCGGCCTTCCGGATCGCGGGCCAGCTCGTCGACGAAGGGCTCATCGACGAGGACGAAGCTCTCGCGCGCGTCACCGGCGACCAGCTCGCCCGGCTGATGTTCCCCCAGTTCGACCCGAGCGCGGAACGCCACCTGGTGGGTCAGGGCATGGCGGCGAGCCCCGGAGCGGCCGTGGGTAAGGCCGTCTTCGACTCGCGGCGAGCCGCCGAATGGGCCGACCGTGGCGAAGACGTCATCCTGGTGCGCCGGGAGACGACTCCGGACGACTTGGGCGGAATGGTGGCGGCGAGGGGCATCCTGACCTCCCGTGGCGGCAAGACCAGCCATGCCGCGGTCGTCGCACGCGGTATGGGCCGCACCTGTGTGGTCGGTGCAGAGGCGCTGCGTGTCGACACCGCCGCGGGCGAGTTCACCACCTCCGACGGTGCGACCGTCAGCGAAGGCGACGTCATCTCGATCGACGGCGGCACCGGCGAGGTGTTCCTGGGCGAGGTGCCGGTCGTTCCCAGCGCCGTGGTCGGGGCATTGCAGGGCGACGAGCCCGAGAGGCTGTCCGAGGGGGACCGTGAGGTGGTCTCGGCAGTGGCGCGGCTGATGAAGCGCGCCGACGACCAGCGCCGGCTCGGCGTCCGCGCCAACGCTGACACCCCCGAGGACGCGCGCCGGGCGCGCACCCTGGGCGCCGCGGGCATCGGCCTGTGCCGCACCGAGCACATGTTCCTCGGCGACCGCCGCAAGATCGTCGAGCGGATCATCCTGGCTAGGTCCGACGACGAGCGCACGGCCGCACTCGACGAGTTGCTGCCGCCGCAGCGGCAGGACTTCACCGAGATCCTCGAGGCGATGGACGGGCTGCCGGTGACGATCCGGCTGCTCGATCCGCCGCTGCACGAATTCCTGCCCGACTACACCGAGCTCTCGGTGCGGGTCGCGGTGGCCGACGCCACCGGAGACCCGGACAAGGAGGCCACCACGCTGCTCGCCGAGGTCCAGCGACTGCACGAGCAGAACCCGATGCTGGGTATGCGGGGGGTTCGGCTCGGCCTGGTCGTGCCGGGGCTGTTCAAGCTGCAGGTGCGGGCGATCGCCGAGGCCGCCGCGTCACTGCGGCAACGCGGCCTCGATCCCCAGCCGGAGATCATGGTCCCACTGGTCGCCGCGGTTCAGGAACTGGAGGCGATCCGTGACATGGCGGCGGCAACCGTTGTCGAGGTCGCCGCCGAAGCGGGTGTCGAGCTGTCCTTCCCGATCGGGACGATGATCGAACTGCCCCGGGCTTGCATGACGGCAGGTCAGATCGCCGAGGCAGCCGAGTTCTTCTCCTTCGGGACCAACGATCTCACGCAGACGGCCTGGGGTTTCTCCCGCGACGACGTCGAGGCCGCATTCTTCCCGGCCTACCTCGACAGGGGAATCTTCGGCGTCTCGCCGTTCGAGTCCCTCGATGTCGACGGCGTCGGGAGGCTGGTCTCGATCGCGACGACCGAGGGCCGGCAGGCCCGCTCCGATCTCAAGATCGGAATCTGCGGCGAGCACGGCGGCGATCCCGACTCGGTCCACTTCTTCGACTCGATCGGGCTCGACTACGTGTCCTGCTCGCCGTTCCGGGTACCGATCGCGCGGCTGGAAGCGGGCCGCGCCTCCGTGGCGTCCACCCAGTCGGGAGGCAGCGACACCCGCTGACGCCCCTGCGCACGATCCCGGCGGGTGGACTCGGCCGCTGGTCCCGCCGGGTCGTGACCGACCTCGGCCAGTTACGGTTTCGGGGTGTCCGAGGTCGACGTCCGTCCACGTCCGAGCCGGCGAACCATCGTGCGTCGCGTCGTGATCGGCGCGGTGCTGCTGGCGCTGCTGTGGGTGGTCTCCGTGCCGGTGCGGATCTGGTGGGACGCCCGCCAGGAGGACCGGCGGGCTTCCGACGCGATCGTCGTCCTGGGAGCGGCGCAGTACGGCGGGCGGCCGTCGCCGGTTCTCGAGGCCCGGCTGCGCAAGGCGCAGACCCTGTGGGACGACGGTGTCGCACCCGTCGTCGTCACCGTCGGCGGCAGTGCGCCGGGAGACGCCACGACCGAGGCCCAGGCCGGGCGCGACTGGTTGACCGCCAACGGGATGCCGGCCGACGCTGTCGTCGCGGTCGCCGAGGGCAACAACACGCAGAGCAGCCTCGTGGCCGTGGGTGAGGTCTTCGACGACAGGGACTGGGTGACCGCCGTGCTGGTGACCGACCCGTGGCACACGTTCCGGTCCAAGGCGCTGGCGGATGCGGCCGGCATCGACGCCGTGGCGGCGCCGGCG
>Ga0299907_10000440_pt1 | contig 20080 bp, 26 predicted proteins | sample RVTome_16_FD_198680 | JGI IMG/M metagenome (GOLD analysis project Ga0299907, IMG submission 198680) | Soil microbial communities from uranium-contaminated site in the Upper Colorado River Basin, Wyoming, United States - RVT152D67 (version 2) ...
CTGCCTTCCAGTACGTACCTGGAATCGAAGATCCCGCTCCGGTTGCTCAGTGCCGAGACTCTTGGTAGCGGTGTCCTCGACCTCACCTACGCCGACGCAGACTGACTCCGCGTCTCACCCGGCTAGTCGGAAGGGCTTCTGGCGAGTACCTGCGCGGGCCGCTAGCGGCTGGCCGCCATGGCTTGGGACCCCTCGGTCACCTCGCTCTTGTGTGCTGCAAAGGCTGCCAGCACCTCATCCTTTTCCCGCTCGGGCACGCCGACGTAGTCAAGCGTGCGCCCAAGCTCAGCCGCCACTTCATCGAACTCTTCAGGGGAGATTCTCAGTTCGCGATGGGCTTCTTCCAAGCCCAGGGAGCTGGTACCTGGCTTGGTGCCTTCATATTCGAACGGTCCACCCGCAACGTTGCAGACCCACAGAGTTCGCATGAACTTCAGACCTGGCAGCCTGCTCAATTGCTCGGTGTGCCACTCTCGTAGGGCGGGATTCTTGGAGTCTTGCCCAACGACGGGATTCTCGACGACGGCATCGCTGAAGTGATCGATTACCGCGGCAATCGCAAACACTCCCCCGAGTCTTTCGTAGAGAGTCTTCTCTGTCATAGCTGTTCCTCAATCGGTCTGGTGCGGTGGATGACGACCTTCCGCTTGCCTCTCTCCTATACGGTCAGACCACAGAATCGGTTCGCCCGCAGCGGCGCGGGGCGGATCCATCTAGACGGACCGATTAGTTAGGGATCCAAAAGTCGTCTGATCGATGTGAGAATGCATCGGCCGGAGGAAACGTGGCTGCGTCGGTGCCTGGTCGACCGTAATGTCCAGCGGCTCGAATGCCCTTCTTAACAAGACGTCCCGAAACAAGTCATGCCACCTACCAAAAGCGAGACGAACTATGACGCCGATTGAACCGGACCCGCCGAAGGCGGGTATGAACGAAGATTCATCGGTGCCGACCCAAGAGCAAACCATCGTCGATGAGCCGGGAAGCCTTCGGACATTCCACCTGCTCGTGGCCAACACGCTGATCGCAGGCACCGCCAACAACTTCCTGTGGTTTGCCCTGGTGTTCTGGGTGTACCTCGAAACGCGATCCGTGGTCGCCACGTCGGTGATTGGTGGCGGCTACATGCTTCTGTACGCGGCCTCGGGGATGTTCTTTGGCACCTTCGTCGACCGTCACAGTCGAAAGACGTCGATGGTGCTCTCCAGCGTGGGATCGCTGGCTTGCTTCCTGCTGGCCACGATTGTCTATTTCGTCGCTCCGGAAGGGTCGCTGCCCTCCCTGTCACAACCATTGACCTGGGTATTCGTCGTGCTGGTCCTGCTCGGAGCCATTGCCGGGAACCTGCGATCGATCGCACTGTCGACCACGGTCACCTTGCTCGTGCCAGTCGAGAGACACGACCGCGCCAATGGTCTGGTGGGCACCGCCAATGGAGTTGCCTTCGCCCTCACCTCGGTATTCAGCGGGCTGGCAATCGGCCTCCTCGGCATGGGCCCGAGCCTCGTCATCACCCTGGTGACGGCCGGCCTGGTCACCGCCCATCTGTTGACCATCCGAATCGACCACGACACGGCGAGCCAAGACGGCTCCGACTCCGATGGGGCACCAGCTATTGATTTCAAGGGGGCGATGCGGGCGGTGCGGGTCGTGCCCGGGCTCCTAGCGCTCCTCCTGTTCAGCACCTTCAACAACTTCCTCGGCGGGGTGTTCATGGCTCTCATGGACCCCTACGGGTTGGAGCTGGTATCGGTCGAGGTCTGGGGGATCCTGCTCAGCGTCGCCAGTTTCGGCTTCATCGTCGGTGGGGTGGTGGTCGCGGCGAGGGGCCTCGGCTCCAACCCGGTCCGAACCCTCCTGTTGGTGAACGTGGCCCTATGGACCATCACTGTCCTGTTCCCGATCCGCTCATCGGTCATCCCGCTGGCAATTGGGTTCTTCCTCTACCTGACTTTGATCCCAATGGCGGAAGCATCCGAGCAGACCATCATCCAAAGGTTGGTCCCCTTCCAAGAGCAGGGCCGGGTCTTCGGCTTCTCACAGACCATCGAGACCGCGGCTGCACCACTGACCGCATTCCTGATCGGTCCAATCGCCGAAGCCTGGGTCATCCCTTTCATGACCGACGGATCCGGAGCCGACACCATCGGAGACTGGTTCGGAACCGGACCAGAACGTGGAATGGCGCTCATCTTCATCGTCGCCGGAGTCATCGGCCTCGCTGTCACGATCATTGCCCTGAACTCGCGCGCCTACAAGAATCTCTCGCATCGCTACGAGCAAGGCAACCTCGAGCCGACAGCCGTCTAGGACACCAACGCCTTGTAAGGTCCGGGAGATTTACCGAGACCGCGATTTAGGGTCAGAACAGGTGTCCCGCAAGCTGTCTCTAGTGGGGTGTCCGGTCGCGCTCCGCTTCTTGGGCGAGGCTCTGGACTTGGCCTTCGTGTATGTCGCTTACCCATTCCCAGCCAGGCTTGGCCGATGGGCCCATCCGCGGGTCGTCGGGAGCACGACTGTCTCGCAGGGCCTCGACGTAAGCGCGATCCAGTTCGGTCCGTGCGCGTACTTGATCGGCTCTGCCGACGGACCCGTGGCCGGGGATGACGACGCCGACATCGTCGGTCACACTTTCAAGCAGCTGTAGTCCAACGAGGTACTCCTCGATCGGGTCATTGGTGCTGTTGAAGTCGTCGAGCATCGGGATGAACAAGTCAGACAGCATGTCGCCGGCGACGAGAACGCCGTGTTCTTCGATCAACAGCGCCGCGTGGCCCGGGGAGTGTGCTGGATGCTCGATGATCCGCACTTTGGGGCCGTCCCAGGGAATCTGCTCGGTTCCGGAAGGCAGGCCGGTGATGAGGCCGAACGGGTCCAGCGGTATGTCGTCGGCGATTTCGGGTGGTAGCCCCTCGGTGACGCGTGCCTTCCAGTCGGCGTGCGACCTCAAATCTCGCATGGCAGCCGCACAGCGCGCTGTGCCGTAGCGGGGCGCTTCGCCGAGCTCGGCATGCCAGAGCACGTGATCCCAATCAGGATGTGTCGAGAAGCCTGCCACAACGGGCTGGCCCAACTCTCTAAGGTCGTTGGCGAGGCAGGCCATTTCGGACCCCGTTATCCCGGCGTCTATTAGCAACACGCCGCCCCTGCCCTGCACGACGGCAGTGTTGTTCTGAAGAAGCTCGCTCTGGTGGGTCAGCACGCCCTCTGTGACCTGTGTCAGCATGGGGACTCCTTTCCGCTTGTGACTTGCATCACGCATTCGTAGTGGGTCGGTACCGGACGTTGACTTCTGAGTTGGGGTCGGCGTCGACTCGGTGAAGCTGGATTGGCTCGCTGCCCGGGTTGTCATAGAGGCGGATACCGTCGCCGAGAAGGACCGGTGCGATCTGGAGGTCGATCTCGTCGATCAGTCCCAGTTCGAGCAGCTGACGGCCGATGGTCGGGGACATCACCTCGAGGTTCTTGCCACCGGCCGCGTCCAGCCCGATCCGTACCGCCTCTGCTGGGTCACAGGTCAAGAAGGTGACCCCGTCGGCGGGTGTTGCGTCCTCGGGGTGGTGGGTGAGCACGAAGATCGGTCCAACCCAATTGCCATACGGTCGAGCTCCGGTGGCGGCCGCCATGTCCCAACCGGCCCGACCCCCGAGCACGGCGCCGGTGGTGGTGACGTACTCGTCGATCAGGCCGGGACGGTTTGTGAGATCGTCCCGGAACCAGTTCATCTCGTGGTTCGGGCCCGCCACGAAGCCGTCGAGGGACATGCTGAAGTGCCAGAGCACCTTGCCACTGGCGGTTTGGGGTGTTGTGTCGTTCATACGTCGTCTCCTCTCGTTGGTTGTCTGGCACGGTCAACCTGGTTCGCTGACGCGGCCTCCGTCTCATTGGTGTTGTGGTTCATGCGAGCGCCAGAGTGGCGACTGCAATGGTGCAGATCCCGATGCCGGTTCGTTGCCCGGTGTCGATCCGCTCTCCGAGCAGGCTGGCTGCGAGCAGCACGGTGACGGCCGGGTAGAGCGAGGCGAGAACTACGGCGATGGCGAGGCTGGTGGTTCCGGTGGCGACCATGAAGGCGAGGGTGCCCGAGGCGCCGAGCACGCCGGAGGCGCTGCCCCACCCGACTACGCCGCGGCGGGGGCGCCAAGGCTGTCGGAGGCTGACGATGACAACCAGGGTCAGGGTCGCGCCGACGAGTTGGTTGGCGGCGAGCGGCAGCAGGCCGGCGTTGTCCGAGATCTGGGCGAGCGCGATGAAAAGAATCCCGAAGCCAGTTCCCGCCAGGGCTCCATCGACGAGCGCTCCCCGAGTACGGGCCGGTCGATCGGGCGTGGTTTCGCGGGAGACCAACCAGATCCCTGGAAGTGCGGCGAGGACACCGATCCAGACCAGCCAACTGGGACGCTCGCCGAGGGCCACGCCCACCACGACGGGAAGAGCAGCGGCCCCGACTGCCGAGATCGGCGCCACGAGACCCATCCGCCCGCGTGCTAGCCCGCGGAAGAGGAAGATGCTACCGGTCGCTGAGCCGACTCCGGCCATGACAGCCCAGGCGAAGTCGGCTGTGAATGGGCTGCCCGGCAGCATCTGGCCGGCGACGAGCATGACGAGTGCGCCAGCGGCCTGCCCGACCAGCACGATGTGCCATGAAGAGTGTCGGCGTGATCCGACGCCACCGATGAAGTCCGCTGCGCCGTACGCCAGAGCGGAGGAGAATGCCAGAAGGATTCCGGGGTTCATGGCAGCGAACCTACGACGGATGCGGTCCAGCCAGAAGATCCATTTCCCCGGTTCATGAGTGGACCATTTAGCTACGCTGATGGAGTGACGGTGGAATGGGCCGATGGTGGCCCTGATCTTCTGGTGACCCTGGATCGCGGTGCTGGTCTGCTGAGAATCCAGATCCAAGACCAGTTGCGGGCAGCCATCCGCGAGCGACGGCTCGGCGCCGGCGAGCGCATGCCGTCGACTCGACGCCTGGCCGAGCTGCTCGGCGTCTCACGCGGCACGGTCGTCGATGTCTACGAACAGTTGCTGGCCGAGGGCTACGTCGAGTCGGCCGTCGGCTCCGGGACACGGGTCGCCACGATGCCCGACGGCGGACCGGCACGACAAGCACCGGGAGTAGCTACGACTTCATCGTCCAAACCGACCGTGGCTGACTTCGAGTACGGCATCCCCGACCTCGGCTCAGTGCCGTTGACAGCCTGGAGTTGGGCGGTATCCGAGTCAACGCGGACCCTTCCGACCGCCGAATTGGGTGACGAAGACCCGGCCGGTTCCAGGCACCTGCGAGAGGTGGTCACCGCATATCACCGCCGAGTTCGGGCCGGCCTCGCCGTCGCCGAGGACGCCCTCGTCGTCTCTGGCTTCCGTCAGGGATTGGCCTTCGCCCTCGCCACGCTGGCACAAGACGGTTTCCAGCGCATCGCCCTCGAGGATCCCGGCCCGCGTGAGCACGACGTCATCGCCCGCCGCGCCGGGCTCGACGCGGTGCCAGTTCCCGTTGACGACCACGGCCTCGACGTTGACCGCCTGGCCGAGACCGGGGCCCGAGCAGTGCTGGTGACACCGGCGCATCAATGCCCCACCGGTGTCGCACTCAGCCCGTCGCGGCGACGCGACCTGGTTGCCTGGGCGGACGAGGTCGACGGGGTGATCCTCGAGGACGACTACGACGCCGAATTCCGATACGACCGTCAGCCGGTCGGCTCACTTCAGGGTCTCAACCCGGCCCGCGTGATCGCACTGGGATCGGTCAGCAAGACGCTCGCCCCCGCCATCCGGCTGGGTTGGGTACTCGCTCCGGCGAGGTTCGTGGCGACGATCGTCGAGGAAAAGCGGCTCAGCAGTCGCGGCGCCCCCGGCCTGGACCAGGAAGCGTTGGCGCTGCTCATGGAGACGGGTCGGTTCGACCGCCACCTGCGACGGGTGCGAGATATCTACCGCGCACGCCGGGACGTGCTAGCAGCCGAGGTCGACCTCGCCTTCGGGCCGGGTCGATTGCAAGGGCTAGCGGCCGGCTGTCACGCCCTTCTGCTCCTCCCCGACGGGACATCCGAGAGCGCCGTCGTGGAGACCGCCGCGACCATGGGAGTCCGGGTCAACGGACTCGGGCACTACAGGTTCGTGGCCGTGAACGCTGACGCCTATTCGGACCCGCGTCCGCCCGCTCTCGTACTCGGCTTCGGGAACGTCAGCAAGCACCAGATCAGCCGGGGCATCCGCAAACTCGCCAAAGCTGTCGACCGCCAAACCCGAAACTGAGACTTCTGAGAACCTGTTTAGAAGCTCTCGGCACCGGTTAAAGTAGTGCTGAATCGTCAATTATCAAGGAGGAAAGGCGATGAAGCAGGTACAGCACATCAATCCCGACTCGCTGCATGCCAGTCCGGCTTTCAGCCACGCAGTCCGGGTTCCGGGCGGATCAGACATGGTCTACGTGGGAGGACAGAACGGCACCGACCCCGATGGCAACATCGTCGGCCCGGGAGTCGGCGAGCAATCCCGACAGGCATTCGAGAACCTTCGATCGTGTCTGGAAGCCGCCGACGCCACCCTCGCAGATGTCGTCAAGTGGACCATCCTCTGCGTTGAAGGTGTCGACATGCAAGAAGGGTTCGCCGCGGCCGCACACCTCCTACCGGAAGACGTCGCGCCGCCCGCGATCACGGTGGCGATAGTCAGCGGTCTCGCCGTCCCCGGTGCCCTGGTCGAGGTCGAGGCGGTGGCAGTGGTCCCCGCCGCCGGGTGAGCACCCTGGCAGTAGAACGACGCGTGGACCTCGACCCGGCGATGCGAAGACGATTCCAGACCGGGAGGATGTGCCTCGACCTGACTCACACCGGTGGAGAGGGTGAGGCGGCACGGTGGGAGCTCCTCCACCAGCCTGCCGACGCAGCCCGCTTTCTCGGCATCATCATCCACACCGAACCACCAGCGGTTGTCGAGTCCGACATGCCGTCCATCCGTCACCTCCGCCAAGCCCTCAGCGACCTGGCCCGGTCTCGGGCAGTCGGCGCACCAGAGCCCCCTGGTGCCACACATGTCATCAACGCCGCCGCAGCCGAGGCACCACTGGTACCTCAGCTCGTGCATTCATCAAGGCGGCTGATACAAGGAAACGCCAAGCAGGCTCTCTCCACGGTTGCGCGGGACGCCATCGAACTCTTCTCGTCCACTCTCGCCGACCGCATAAGGATCTGCGCCGCCGACGACTGCGGTCTCCTCTACGTCGACACATCCCGACCGGGAACCCGCCGCTGGTGCTCCATGGAGTGGTGTGGCGATCGCGCCAAGAAGCGAACCGCCGGTCGCCCGGTGAGGCAGGGGTACATCGCATGAGCCAAGAAGCGAATGACCAGCAGCCGAGCAAATGACCTATTTGGCACTACTCAGAGGTATCAACGTCGGCGGCAAGAACAAAGTCGAGATGGCCCGACTCAAGACGGTATTCGAATCGATCGGCGCCACCGACGTACGCACGTACATCAACTCAGGCAACGTCGTCTTCCAGCACAGACGCGCCCGAAGTCGCCTTCGAGCAGTCATCGAAAGGGCGATCGAAACCGAGTTCGGCTTCCCAGTGAGGCTCGTACTTCGGGACCTGGAGGAAGTGAAGTCCTTGACCAAGGCGATCCCTGCCTCGTGGAAAGAGGACTCCACAATGAGGTGCTATGTGATGTTCCTCTGGGAGGACGTCGACAGCCCTTCGGTCCTCGACCGAGTCACGATCAAGGATGGCCTCGACGACGTGAAATACCTGCCTGGAACCATCGTCTGGCGAGTCGACCGGAAGGTGTTGACCCGGAGTGGGATGATGCGGCTGACCAGCGACGACCTCTACAAGGACTTGACGATTCGCAACGTCAACACGGTCCGCAAACTGGCCGACATGATGGTCGACATATGATCCGGCAGCGGGGCACCTGTCGAGCGATCAGTGCACCTGGTAGTGACGGACGAACGTCTCCCGGGTCGACCAGGAACCGATCATCCTCCGGATAGAAGACCGCCATCTCGATGTCGTCTCCAGCGAACTGGCGGATCGACTCCTCCGAATCCCAGAAGCTGACGGTCAAGAACTCCGTCTTGTCGCCGTCACGTCGGCTCACCAGATAGGCACCCTGACTACCAGCCGTCGTTCGGTAAGCAGCCAGACCAGTATCCTCGACATAGGACGCGTAAGCCTCGGTGTCCTCCGGACGAGTCCAACCTCGCCAGATACGTACGATCATCGAGCGTTCCTTCCTGTTGACGTTGATCGGATTCTGCTCCCGACCCCACCCTCACGTCGCGGACCATCCGCGACTAACCAGGTGGACGATTTGTGGAGCTGACGGGATTTGAACCCGTGACCCCCTCGTTGCGAAAGATGCGCTCAAACCGCTGTGAGCAGGGGAAACAGGCAGCCATTCGTGGGCCTGTGGACCGGCTGTGGGGCGAGCGACGTGAGGCATAGTGAGACGTGGAGAACGCTGGCGGTGGATCGAGTCTGCGTGGGCGCCAAGAGGTCTCAGGGCAGCGGAGTAGAGGCGGAGAGGGACTGACCCCTCGTCGACCGGCGAGGGCAACAAATGAGTCGGACGCTCGGCACGAGCGTCCAGGCTAGATGCCGGCTAGCTGCCTCAACGTCTGGTTTTCTATCTCGGCGGCCAACCACTGCGCCCATGACCAGGCTCGCCTCGTCACCGACGCTACTTGGTGCAGGAGAGACCCCCCTACGGGTTCTCGCATCGACGAAGACGGCAAGATCACGGAGCGTTGGGCGTTCTCTGACGACACCCAGGCGATCAACGAGTTCTTCGGCCAGTTCGCCTGAGTCGAACCCGTCGGGGCGGCCTTCTCGAGATTCGCATTCGAATAGTCCTCGAATCGACAGGGCCGATATCACTCTGACAAGGGGAAACGGTGCTCAGCATCGGATCTGTCGGGCGGCTGTGGAACCAACACAGTGAGATGTCGCGAGACGTGGTGAGACCTACCGTCGAGATCTCACGAGACGGGAAACTGTTACGAGTCCACGCCGCAAAACACGATCCGATCAAAGCCCACGGGGCCTTCGCCAACCCCGGCGGCAAACCCAACCGGATCAACGCTGCTAGCTAAACGCCCCACTGCGGGTCGCCGACGTACCGGAGCCAGCGGGTCGCCCAGGTACCGAGTCTTGACAATGCCAGACGTGGTGAGGCTTTCTTCACCTGTTACGACGACACCATCGACGTGCTCGATGCGCACTCGGCTCCACCATGTCGATTCAACCCGATGGGCCGATACTCCCACAAGGTCGACCGAGACTTCCTGAAGGGGCAGACGGAAAGTCGCGGATTGTCGGAACGAGTGGTGACCGGGCCACCGATGCGGCCCGGTCACCTCCGGTCAAAGCGTGGTCAGGAGCCGATTCGTGGCTGCAGGATGAACAGCCCTCGGTCCATGCTCGTGGCGGCTACCACCTTCTTCTGATGGAAGTAGGGGTAGTTCGACCACGAACCGCCCTCGAAGCTCGTGTTGTCGTTCTCGGGGTACACATCGAAGAACGCCACCTCGGGCATCTCGCCGTCAGCTACCTGGGTGATGTTGAACACCCTTAAGCCGGCGGTGTAGTTGCTGGCGAAGGCGTACCGCCCTTCTGTGTACGCGTTGTGCCCTATCGACGTTGTGTCATGCTGCACAGACGCGACCACCGTCGGGTTGTCGAGATCGCGTACATCCCAGATCCGGGTAGTCGTGTTTTGCACCGCACCGACGAGCTCATCGATCTCGTCGTTGTGGAGGAAGTACGACTGGTCCGGAGTCAACCAGCCTTGGTGACTGTATCCATCCTCGGGATAGGGCATGTTGGCCAATGTGACCGGGTTGGACTTGTCGGTTACGTCGACGATCGAAACCGAGTTCAGAGCACCTCCCGCGGTGAGGTTTGTCGAGTTGAAGCAGATCTCCTTTCCGACGTGCTCCTCGTCTTCACCCTGATAGATCACGCACTGCGTGTCATGGATGTAGCCGACATCCGTAAAGCAGCCGGCGGCCTCCGGGTTCGACGGATCGTTGATATCCACAATGTGCAGTCCCGAATTGCATGTCGACGTTCCCACGGCGTAGGCGAACCCCGTGTCCTCGTTTATCGCCAGGTTATGAGCGTTCCCGAAGCCGTCGTAGTGGGCGGTGTTGGCGAACACAACCGGGTCACCGGTCACTCCACGCACCTCGGTCAGGTCGAGCACCTGCATCCCGTGCCCGGAGTTCTCGGATACAACGAACATGTGGTCGCTGAATACCTTGATGTCACGCCAGAAGTCTCCACCGGCGGTGCTATGGGTTGGCAACGTTCCCACGATGTCCGGACGCTTTGGATCGCTGATGTCAACGATCACCACACCTTCGATCCCGCCAATGAGCGCATAGTCGTTGTTGTTCGACGGGTCCGTCCACCCCCACATGTCGTTGGCGAAGCTCAATCCGAGATCCGCCAAGGTGAGGTGACTCAGCATGTCCACCTTGTCGCAGGGGAAGCTGTCAGCTGCCATACCGTTTATACAGGGGGCGTGCCCTCGTGGTGCGTTGCTGTCTTCGTCGGCGTTGGCCGCCACCACATTGTTGAACTCGTGTTCGAGAACCACCATTGGAGGCGCTTCTACATTTCCTTTCCCATCGTCATGGTGTGCCGCTGCCGGGCTCACCACCAGCGCCGCGAACATGACGGCCCCAAGCAGGACGATAAATCGCCTTTGCATATGGATCACTCTCCTCATCACGGGTGGAACTGCCGATCAAACGTATTCTCCGAGAAAGCAAGAATGGTTGTTCCACAGTTACGTCACATTCCCAGCGACGCCAGCGCCGAACCTATCAGACGAGACCTTCTCGCGTGTCTCGGATCACGTACTAGCTAGCACCCGGGCCAGGTATTCACCCGGCTCCCGTGGGGACGTCCACCAAGACGGCACCTTTCAAGAGCGCATCGCACGCGTCCGCCAACCGAGAAGAGGACGGAATCACCGGAGCGAGACCCGGTGCATTGCGCGCTCTCCGGCGGGTCCTCGATGCTGCCCACCGTCTCAACAAGCCTGTTCGACGACGCTGCGGTATCGGAGCTGTGCTCCTGTGGTTCGGAGTTCGGCGAACTCCGCACGGTCGAAGGCAGGCTCGAGTGTGCAACTGACGGACTTTCACATCGCTCTGACCTGGTGATTAGTGGAGCTGACGGGATTTGAACCCGTGACCCCCTCGTTGCGAACGAGGTGCTCTGCCAGGCTGAGCTACAGCCCCTTGCGGGAGGGGAATTGTACCGGCGGGTGACTCGTCAGCCAGATCGTGGCTTTCTCTGTCGAGCCGGCGCCATATATGGCGCTGCGTACCTCAGGTAAGCCGTTTGGTGAGGTCGTGGCGGAGGCGTTCTTGGACGACGGTGGCGGTGAGGTCGGAGCGGGAGCGTTCCACCAGGGAGCGGGAGACGTCGGTGGTGCGGCGGAGCCCGTTGGTCATGCCGTCGGGATAGTCCATCTCGGCGAGCAGGTCGACGATCCGGTCCATCGCCTCGAGGATGCTCTGTGCCTGATCGACCTCGCCCGCCCGAAGCAGGTCGAGCATGCGACGGCGAAGCTCGCCGACGGCCTCGCCCAACCCGTGGAGATATGGCACCGGGTCGATCCCGAGCACGCCGAACCCGGGCAAAGGCCCGTCCTTGAACAGCGCCTCGGTCAGCGTTGCCTCTGCGTACTCCTTCGCAGCGTCGGAGATGAAGCCCGCGTGGAGGATGTCGGGATGCTCTTCGAGGTCCCTGGTGATCTCGGCCAACAACGCCCCGGCCTCGGCGATCAGCTGTGAGGCCCGGTCCCACTCACCACGGTGCAGAGCCCGGATCCCGTTGGCCGAAAAGCGGATCACTTTCCGCGAACCGGTGATCCCTCTCTCCCGGGCGGCAAAACGCGCATCGAGGATCGATCGGGCCTCGTCGGCGAAGTCGAGATCCATCGCCTATTGAGCGATGACTTTGACCTGGGGCTCGTCCCATTCGGCCGGGCGCTCGGACACGTGAGTGACCTTGAGCCGCCATTGGCGCTGCTGCTTCATCTGAGCAAGTGCAGCCACATACAACGCGATCAACGAGTCGATGAAAAGATGGAGCAGGAGGAGAGGCAACGAGTTCTGCCAGAGGGCCAGGGCGGCAGTGATCAGGGCGAGCGTGGCGAGGACGGCGATGGTCCTGCGGCGACGGAGCCGGATGATGTCCCGCTCGCCAACCGCGCTGCGGTTGTAGGGACGCTTTTGCACATCGGCCATGAGGTGGGTCCAGCGATCGAACTCTTCGGTTGAGTTCTTGGGAGCGTTCTGCCGGTCCCCGAAGACCGAAGGCAGCAGATACACGCTCCACACAGCGGCTATGAGCAGCAAGCCGACGATAACGCTTGTTTCCATTTAGCTTTCGCCTACTCCGTCCCAGCGACCAGCGTAGCGGAGGACCCTACGCTGGATCAACGACCTATTCCCTCTCCCAGAATCCCGATCTTCCACCAGACTTCCTCAACAGTCCGATCGACTCCACACTCACTCCGCGTTCAACGCTCTTCACCATGTCGTAGATGGTCAGGGCAGCCACGGCGACGGCGGTCATGGCCTCCATCTCGACACCGGTTCTTCCGGTCGTGCGAACGGTAGCAAGCACTTGGATCCCACGCCCATTCCGCTCGAGGGTGACCTCCACGCCGGTCAACGGGATCGGGTGACAGAGCGGGATGAGATCAGCGGTCTTCTTGGCCGCGGTGATGCCCGCGATCCTGGCCACGGCGGCGGCATCGCCCTTGGGGAGATCGCCGCTGAAGAAGCGATCGGTGAGCTCGGGCGACATGGCCACCAGGGCCTCGGCCACCGCCTCGCGATCTGTCACATCTTTGCCCCCTACGTCCACCATATGCACCTCGCCCGATTCGTTGAGATGGGTCAGCCTGGGATCATCGGCCATCGACCCGCTCCCTCGACGCCGGCCACTTGAACATCTCGATCGTCACCGAGTCCCCCTTGCCAATGGTGCCAACGCCACGGGGGACCACCGCAAACGCATCTGCTGCTGCTGCTGCCGAGAGCACGTTGGACGACTGGCTGCCCGACTTCGTCACTCTCGGCATCCCCTCTTCCAGCCCCTCCACAACGACCCTCACAAAAACGGTCTTCTCCGGGTCGGTGTCGAAATCCTCGGTCGTCACCGCCACCATCTGTGGCCGAAGGATGGCACTGGCCCCTTGAGAGGCGAGCAGGGCCGGGCGCAGGAACTGCTCGAACGACACCAGCACCGACACCGGGTTTCCGGGAAGACCGAAGAACAGCGCCCTCCCGACCCTGCCGAAAGCAAAGGGCTTGGCCGGTTGGATAGCGATCTTCCAGAAGCCGACCCGGGCGTCGTCCTCCAGGACGAGCTTGGTCACGTCGTAGTCACCCATCGACACACCTCCGGTTGACACCAGGAAGTCTGCCGTCGAGCCCTGCTTGAGGGCGCCACGCAGCAAGGTGGGATCGTCGGGCACTGTTCCCAGGTCGATCAGATCGACACCGGCTTCTTCCAACAGCGCCTTCAGCATGGGGCGATTCGAGTCGCGGATGGCGCCCGGATCCAGCTGTGCCGTCTCTGGCGGGGCCAACTCGTCGCCGGTGGACATGAACGCAACCTGGGGGCGCCGGGCTACTTCGGGATGTCCAACACCGATGGTGGCCAGCACGCCTACATGCATCGGTGTCAGCCGCGTCCCTTTGGCGACGACCAGCTGACCACTCACCACATCTCCGCCTGCGGGTCGAACCGAGGTGCCTGCTTCGACGGCAGTGTTGATCACCACCTTCGAACCGTCGCTGGTGGTGTCCTCCACTTTGACCACGGTGTCGGCACCCGGGGGCATGGGAGCACCGGTCATGATCTTGAGCGCCTCTCCCGGGCCGATCTCCACCTCGGTGACGGTCCCGGCAGGCAGGTCGCCGAGCACCTCCAGGATCGACCCGGGGGAAACGACATCGAGAGAGCGGACAGCAAACCCGTCCATAGCCGAGTTGGGGAAGGGAGGAACGTCGTCGGGAGCGAACACGTCGACGGCGAGGATGCGACCATCGGCCTCCCATATCGGGACCTGCTCGGAGTCGAGTAGATCCACCGACGTGAGAACCTCGGAACGCGCCGACTCGAGAGTCCTCATCTGCCTCGTTCCTGGAGCCAGGATGAGAACTCCTCGCCGAACTCGTGCTCCCCCAACTCCACCGACGCTTCGAGCAGCCCGATCGGTGTGCCCACATCGAGCAGGTCCACGGCGGTGACATAGCCACGGAGGCGACCACTCGTCCCCAGCTCGTTGATCGCATCCGTGAGCTGGATTTCGCCGCCGTACCCAGGATCGAGACGCCCGAGGATGTCGAACACCTCTGCCGTGAACAGATAACGCCCGACGAGACCAAGCCGGGACGGAGCTCGATCCTTACCCGGTTTCTCTATCGATCCCGAGAGATCCAGGTACGAGGCCTCTATGTCCGAGGCCGGGATCACGAACCCGTATTTGTCGAGGAACTCCTCGCCGTACTCGTAGAGGCACATCACCGACTCGGTGCCGTCACGACTTCCCTCTGCCAGAGGGACAAGGACGTCGTGACCGGGACGAACGATGTTGTCGGAGAGGAGACAAAAGAAGGGTCGGTCACCAACCATGTGGGACGCCTCGTTCACCGCATGCCCCAACCCGAGAGGCTCCTCCTGGACCACGGGCCGAATCCGAATGTCCTCCAGTCCAGGCAGAGGGCCCTCGAGGCTGAAGTGCTGGGCGATCAGGTGACCGGCGTCGAAATCGACCACTACCACCGCCTCCTTCGCCCCGGCCCTCGCCGCCTCTTCTACCGCGAACTGGATGGCCGGTCGGTCGATCACGGTGAGCAGGGCCTTGGGTACGACACGGGTGGCCGGTCTCATCCGGGTGCCGCGCCCGGCAGCGGGGATGACAGCGACCTCGATGCTCATGTTGGAACCTTCTCCTCGCTTCCCGAGACCATCCGCTGAATGTTGCCGCGATGCCGCCAGACCACCACCACGATCATCAGTCCGGCCCACAACAACGAGAGACCGGCCACACCCTGCCACATCAGCATCGGAATCGTGATGAAGACGATCACCATGGAGCCGATGGAGGCAGTCTTGGTCAACTTGACCACCGCAGCCCAGGTCGCGATCTCGATCAGTGCGGCTATTGGAACGGTGAACAGGAGCACCCCACCACCGGTTGCGACGCCTTTGCCGCCCTTGAATCGATGAAAGATCGGGTAGCAGTGACCGATGACCGCGGCGAGACCGGCAGCGAACGCCCAATGGACCGTCGGATCCACCACCCCCGAGGCCACCATGCCCATGGCCGCAGCCACAGTCCCTTTCAGAGTGTCACCAATGAAGACCATCGCCGCCGGGCGCTTGCCCAAGGTTCGAAGCACATTCGAAGCCCCGGGATTGCCGCTCCCCGCTTGATGAATGTCGACTCCGTGCATGCGGGCGACTATCACCGCGAAGTCGATGCTTCCGACGAGGTAGGCAGCCAGCAACGTCAGAGGTATGGCCAGGACGATGGGCATCGCGGACGATCATATGCGGCGCGGAGGAATGGAAGACCGGGCACCCCGGTTGTAGACTTCGCGGTCCACCCCCTCCAGCGGTCAGATTCAACCATGCCAACCTACGAATACACCTGCAAAGGCTGCGGTCAGACCTTCGAGGCGTTCCAGTCCTTCTCCGAGAAACCTCTGCGCAAACACGCCGATTGCGGTGGCGAACTGCAGAAAGTGTTCCACGCTCGGGGCGTGGTGTTCAAGGGGTCGGGCTTCTACACGACCGACTCTCGCAGCTCGAGCTCCTCCCGGAAGACCGACGGGTCCGGCAAGAGCGAGACCCCGGCCACGAAAAGCGAGCCGTCGACCAAGACCGGGACCTCGTCAGCCGGAGCCAGCTCGTCGACGAGCAGCACCAAGTCGTCTGACTGACGTCTCCCGGGGCCTCAGTCTCGATCGCTGAGCATGTACCAGAGACCGAAGGTGGCCGCAGCCAGCACCAGCAAGATCATCGTCGACTTCAACTTGTGACTGGACTCGGTGGTGGTCTCCTCGATATGACGCTTCTTCTCGCTCATGGGCTCCTCCTGGTGGACGGGATGTGATCACGTAGACCGGCACCAATGGACGTCACGGCGCGACGTCCGCTGGTATCGCAAGGATCCAGTGACCTCACTCTCTCCGTCTACCCCGATCCGGTGAGCCTCAAACTCGAGCCGGCCAGTCCCCTTCCCTGCCGACGCCGAGATTCGTACCTTGACACTGTGATCTGGCTCCAATCTCCTCCCTGGGCACGATGGATCGCCGCGCTTCTGATCGCGGCGGCTGCGGTGTGGATCGAGATTCGCCCCGCGCCCACGACCCTTCACGCATTCGCCATCGAAGACATCGCCGCGGGCACCGTCGTCGATCACACCAACACCGAGACCAGGCCGATGCCGATCGGGTCGCTGACCCCGATCGAGTTCGGGCAGACCGCCCTCCGCCCGATCCACGCCGGTGATCCCATCCTGGCAACGGACATCGGCGACTCACAAGAGCAAGTGCCCTCGAATTGGTGGGCGATCGAGTTGTCGTTGCCCCGGAGCGCGCAGGCCGGCGACTCCGCCCGTCTGGTGTTGTTGGACGGAAGCGATGTGGTCGACGGTGTGGTGGTCACCCCAGCCGGCGAAGACCCGCTGGGCTCTGGCCTGGGAACGATCGCAGTGCCTCCAGACTCGGCAGGGGAGGTGGCCAGGGCCGTCGCCGAGGGGCGAGCTGCAGTGATGATTGCGTCAGGTTGACCATTACCGTGCCGGCGTGCCCACCGCCTTCCTCTGGGGCCTGATCCAGGGTCTGTCCGAATTTCTCCCGATCTCCTCATCGGGACACCTGGTCGTCATCCCGGCATTCCTCAACGAGTTCGGCTTCGACGTCGAGCCTCCATCGTTGGCAGTCACCGCCGTGCTCCACCTGGGAACTCTGTTGGCCGTCCTCCTCTACTTCCGGGAGGACATCGGCCGTCTGGTCCGGTTCCGCACCGATCCCGAGGGGCGCAAAATCGGACTGATGGTGGCGATAGGCACCGTCCCCGCTCTGATCGGCCTTCCCCTCGCCGGGGAGATCAACAGATTCCAGACCACGGTCGCCAACGTCGGTTGGGCATTGATGGCAACCGGTCTGATCTTGTTCGTCGGCCAGTCCCTGGCCAACGGCCGGCGCCAGATCGGTGACATGAGGATCCCCGACGCGGTTCTGATCGGTATCGGCCAGGCCTTCGCCCTCATCCCGGGGATCTCGCGCTCGGGCTCGACCATCTCCGTAGGGAACGGCCGTCGCTTCGAGCCCACGGAGGCGGCTCGATTCTCTTTCCTCCTGGGCATCCCGGCAATCGCCGGGGGAGGCATACTCGAGATGCTCATGATCTCGGATACCGCCGAATTCGGCCCTGGTCTGCTGGTGGGGGTGGCCGCGGCCGCAGTCTCGGGCTATTTCGCCATCGCCATCCTCTTGAAGGCACTGGCTCGGGTCGGCCTCATCCCGTTCGCCTTCTACTGCCTGGCGGTCGGACTGGCCACGGTGCTCGTTTTCTGAGTCGGTAGTCTGCGAACCCAGGGAGGAAACCAACCGTGACCAATGCTCTCATCCAGGAATCGATCGACAAGCGACCCCATGTCCGCGACCTGCTCGCCCAGACCCCCGACGACTACCTGGAGGTGAGGGAGCTGTGGAAGGCTCACTCTCTGGCCGAGGGTGCGAGAGACATCGCCGGTTTGATGGCCACTCTCACCGACGATTGTGTCTACGAGTTGGTGCAGACCGGTCATCGCTGGGAGGGGCACGAAGGGGCGACTCGCTTCTACCTCGAGTTGCTCGCGGCCTTTCCCGACATCGATTTCGCCCTGACCAGCATCGTCGTCGGGCCCCAGGGAGTGTGCGAGGAGGCTGTAGTCAACGGCACTTTCTCCGCTCCGTGGCTCGGGGTGGAACCGACTGGCGAGAAGATGGCGTGGCGCAATGTCATCTTCTTCCCCTGGGACCACCAAGCCAGGTTGTTCACCGGCGAACGCGTCTACTCGTTCTTCCCCGAGCTCCCGTCAGGAAGCATGCCGCAAGGTCTGTGACCGGGCTCACGGGGTCGTCCGACTGAGCGCAGCGAAAGCGCAGCGAAAGCGCAGCGAAAGCGCAGCGAAAGCGCAGCGAAAGCGCAGCGGGCAACCCGACATTGGTCGGGCGGTCCCCCCGCTCCGCAGGGGGACAACCCCGGACCGGGCTGACGAGGGTTGTCCCCCCTTCACCGAAGGGGGGACCGACTGAGCGCAGCGAAGGCGAGGGGGGTTTCCCCGGGGCTCCGCAGGGGACAACCCCGGCTCCGGCACGGATTAGAGGACCGCGTCGAGACCCAGATGGACTCCGGGTGAGAGGTCGCCGATCCGTCGAATGGCGATCAAGGCCCCGGAGGCAAACGACTGATAGCTGGTCGAGAGGTGCTCGATGGAGAGAACCTCGCCTTCATTGGACAACACCACTTCCTGTTGCGAGATCAAGCCGGGAAGACGGAGGGCGTGGACCCGCACCCCTTCGACTTCGGCTCCCCTAGCCCCGTCCACCAGCTCGGCCGACCCCTCTGCCGATGAGCCACCGCCGGCGGCGATGCCCATCGCGGTGGCCAGAGCGGTGCCCGAGGGAGCGTCGGGCTTGGTCGAGTGATGCCGCTCGATGACCTCGACCGCCTCGAAATGGGAGGCCGCCTCGGCCGCGAACCGCATCATCAACACCGCACCAATCGAGAAGTTGGGAACAACCAGGACTGGCGGCCCCTCGTCTCCCCATAGGTCTCGCAGCATCTCGAGTCTCGCCGGGGTAAACCCCGAGGTCCCCACCACGGATGGTCGGTCGTGGGCTCGCCATTGCTCGAGATTGGCAAAGACCACGTCGGGGTGCGCCGTCTCGACGATGACGTCCGCATCGACCTCCGTCGCCGAGCCGACGACTGTGAGACCCTGCATGGTGGACCCTGCGCGGTTGGGGTTGTAGAGGGCGGACAGCTGGAGGTCTCCTGATGCGAGAACCGCATCGGCGATGGGAGTGGCCAGCTTCCCCCCGGCCCCGGAAACTGCAACGCGAATCATCACCTCACGTTAGGTGAGCCGATAGGGCCTGGTGCCGTCACCGCCCGAGGAGAGTTGACCGGCCAACGAAGCCCTGCACCGAAGACTGCGAGGCTGATCAGCAGCGAGGCCGCCGCTTCACCCCATACGACCTGGTCCGAGGTGCAGTATGAGGAAACGGGTCCTTCGACACCCGACTCGCTGGTCTCGGTGCTCTGCAAATTGGTGGAGCCGAAACGCCAGCCCGAGCTCATGCCCTGGTCAGCCGGGTCGGTCTGCCGCACGGTGCCGTCGGCCATCGTCTCGGTGCAGTACGGGTCGAGATGTGCGAAGAGGACGAAAACGCTGAGGACGACTCCGAACGCCATCGCAGCCCGTCCCCACCACAGGCGGCGGGAGACGTCGGCTTTCACCGGTCTCCGATTGTGCGCCCACGTCCAGATCAGAGCCAGAGCCAACCAGAGCGGCAGCAAGGTCAGGTCGACGACCCCGATTAGAATCGCAGCCAGAGACGCCGCCGGTAGAAGCCCCGGTCGTCGATCCAACGAGAGCAATGCCATCGTTGGCGCCAGCGCAGCGGCCACACCGAGCGCTACCGAGCCCAGCAGCTCGCCGGTGGTGTTCTCGGTGTTGGCGATCCGAATGCCCGCCAGCATGACGGCGACGACATATCCGAGAATGATCCCGATCCAGATCACCCTCCGGTTCAACTTGATTGTCTCGTAGACGGTCAATGTGTCACCTCCCACAGGGCGGTTGCGACCAGTTGATGAACTCGATTTCGTTGACGGAGACCGCATCCGGCTCCGCCTCATCGATGAAACGAAGTATTTCGGGAGTAGGCCCGGTCACCACCAATTGGGCCACTTGGGGTTGCTCGAGACGCGCCAGGGCACTGGAGGCATCATCGACTGAAGCTCCCAGACCGGCGA
>Ga0299907_10000441_pt1 | contig 20065 bp, 19 predicted proteins | sample RVTome_16_FD_198680 | JGI IMG/M metagenome (GOLD analysis project Ga0299907, IMG submission 198680) | Soil microbial communities from uranium-contaminated site in the Upper Colorado River Basin, Wyoming, United States - RVT152D67 (version 2) ...
ATAGAGGTGGACGGCGATCAGCGCCACGATCGCGCCGGGCACGAGCAGCATGTGGATGGCGTAGAAGCGCGAGAGCGTGGTGGCCCCGAACTCCGGGCCGGCGCGCAGGAAGTCGGCCAGGTAGGGGCCGAGCAGCGGGCCGGTGCCGTTGATGTTGTCGGCCACGATCGTGGCCCAGAACGAGCGCTGGTCGAAGGGCAGCAGGTAGCCGGTCAGCGACATCACCATGGTCAGGACCAGCAGCACGACGCCCACCACCCAGTTGATCTCCCGCGGGTACTTGTAGGCGCCGAAGAAGAAGGTGCGCCCCATGTGCAGGAAGATCAGGACCATCATCACCGTCGAGCCCCACTTGTGCATCCCGCGCACGAACTCGCCGAGGAAGACCTCGTTGGTGATGTGGCGGGTGGACTCGTAGGCGCGCGTCGGGCTGGGGTCGTAGTACATGGCCAGGAAGACCCCGGTCACCGCCTGCGAGAGGAAGGCGAACAGCGTGGCCGACCCCAGCGTGTAGAACCAGTTCGTCCCCTTCGGGACCTTGCGGAACATCGCCCAGCGCCCAACGCCGCTGACCGACGTGCGCTCGTCGACCCAGTCGACGACGGAGATCCCCGCGTCGCGGCCCGATTCGATGGCGATGTCCTTGGCCGACTTGCGGCCGTTGCCCTCGCCGGGGCGGCGGGGCCGGGGCCGCAGCTGGTCGGGGATCGGGTTGGGGAGCTTGAGCTTCACTTCGGCAGCTCCGGGGTGGAGAAGCGGCGCGGGTACATGTACGGGCCGATGCCGTCGAGGGGCTGGCCCGGGTCGCGCGGCGAGAAGCGGCGCAGCTCGGAGTTGACGCTGTAGCGCGGCCCGACCTGCACCTGGCCGCCCTGGACGCGCGTGTAGAAGCGGTCCAGCGGGCGGACGGGCGGGCCTCCCGAGACCTTGCCCACGAAGTCGTACACGCCGCCGTGGCACGGGCACACGAACCGCTGCGAGGCGTCGATGTAGCGGACGGGGCAGCCGAGGTGCATGCACTTGGTGGAGATCGCCACGAAGTTGTCGTAGGAGTCCTTGACCGGCCCGTCGATCTCCGGGTTGTGCCGGCGCACGTAGACGGTGGTCTTGCCGGCCTCGCCGACGTTGGACTCGACCGTGATCACCTTGGGCCGGTAGGTGTAGTCGACGAAGTCCCCCGCCGCGCCGACGGCCTCCCAGCGCGCGCGCTGGCGCTCGAACACCGGGCCCAGCGCGAAGCCCAGGGCCGGCAGGCCGATGGCCGCCGCAGCCATGCCGCCGAAGGCGTGGACGCTGCCCACCATCAGGCGGCGGCGGGTGACCGTCTCGCCCTCGAAGGCGCCGGGGATCTTGCGGTCCTCGGTGTACGGGGACTTCGTCTCGCGCCGGTCGGCCATGGACGCGGAATCCTATCCAGCCAGGCGCGCCACCCCGTCCGTCCAGGCCCGCTCGGCCCCCGCCGCGTCGCCCTCGGCGCGGGCCCGGGCCGAGGCCGAGATCACGTCGGCGAGGACCGCGACGCCCTCGAGGTCGCCGAGCTCGGCCAGGCGGGCCAGGCCCAGCGCGTAGAGCCGGTCGCCGGCCAGCAGGGCGAGGTCGGGATCGTCGGTGCCCACGACCCGCCCGGACTCGTAGTGCAGGAGGTATCCCTCGCGGATCGCCTCGACCAGCAGCGGGTACTCCCGGCCGCGGCCGGCGACGGCGTCGCCGTGGGGGGTGGGGGCGCCCGCCTCGACCACCGCGCCCGCGAGCAGGCCGCCGCCCTCGCGCAGCTCCGCCGCCAGGCGGGCGAGGGCGTCTCCAAGGCCGGTCACCCGATCTCCGCGAAGGCATGCTCCGCGGCCTCGACCGTGCGGGCCACGTGCTCGGAGGTGTGGGCGAGCGAGGGGAACCAGGCCTCGAACTGGGAGGGGGGCGGGTAGACGCCGCGCGCCAGCAGGCCGCGGCACCAGGCGGCGTGGGCCTCGAGGTCGCAGGCGGCGGCGCCCGCGTAGTCGCGCACCGGCTCGGCGCTGAAGAAGGCGGTCAGCAGGCCGGGGACCGACTCGACCTGGACGGGCCGCGATCCGGCCGCCGCCCGCAGGCCGTCGGCCAGCTCGTTCGTGCGCGCGGCCAGGCGCGCGTAGGCGACGTCGTCGAGCATGCGCAGCGCGGCGCGGCCGGCCGCGACCGCGAGCGGGTTGCCCGACAGCGTGCCCGCCTGGTAGACGTCGCCGGCGGGCGCCAGGCGGTCCATCAGCCGGCGCGAGCCTCCCACCGCCGCCGCCGGCAGCCCGCCGCCGATCACCTTGCCCATCACCGTCAGGTCGGGGAGCACGTCCGCCAGCTCCTGCGCGCCCCCGCGGGCCACCCGAAAGCCGGTGATCACCTCGTCGAAGACCAGCAGCGCGCCGGTGTCGTCGGCCACCGCGCGCAGGTGCTCGAGGAAGTCGGGCCGCGGCGCGACCAGGCCCATGTTGGCCGGGTAGGGCTCGGCGAGGATCGCCGCCAGGTCGTGCTCGGCGGCCGCGCGGGCCACCGCCTCGGGGTCGTTCCAGGGGACCACGACGGTTGCCGCGGCCGCCGCCGCGGGGACGCCCGGGCTGGCGGGAATTCCCTGGGTCGCCAGGCCGGATCCCGCCTCGGCCAGCAGGCCGTCGACGTGGCCGTGGTAGGCGCCGGCGAACTTCAGGACCCGCTCGCGCCCGGTCGCGGCGCGCGCCAGGCGGATCGCGCTCATGGTCGCCTCGGTCCCCGAGGAGGTCATGCGGATCATCTCCACCGCCGGCAGGCGGGCGGCGACCTCCTCGGCCAGCTCCACCTCGGCCGCCGTGGGCGCGCCGAAGGTGGTCCCGCTCTCGGCCGCGGCGACGACGGCGGCCAGGACCTCGGGGTGGGCGTGGCCGTGGATCAGCGGGCCCCACGAGCAGACCCAGTCCACGTAGACGTTGCCGTCCACGTCGACCAGCTCGGCGCCGTGCGCGTGGTCGACGAACAGCGGGTCGCGGCCGATCGCGCGCATCGCGCGCACGGGCGAATTCACGCCGCCCGGCAGCACCTGCACGGCCCGCCGGTACAGCTCGGCGGAGCGGGTGTCGCCTACCCGTGCTCCGCTTCCCACCGTTTGAAGTCGTCCGTGAAGTAGAGGAGGCGGACCTTCTTGTACTCGGTGGAGGAGTACAGCGTGGAGCGTTCCTCGATCCCGGTCATCTCGGCGATCCCGTCGAGGATCGCGTCGCACTCCGCCTTGGAGCGCCCGTGGGCCATGGTGAACACGGAGTAGGGCCAGTCCTCGTAGGTCGGCCGCTGGTAGCAGTGGGAGACGCCGCGGACGGCGGCCATCCTCGGCGCCAGGTCCATGATCCGCTCCTCGGGGACCCGCCAGACGCCCATGCCGTTGGCGCTGAAGCCGGCGCGGCGGTGGAAGAGGATCGCCGCCACGCGGCGCAGCAGGCGGCGCTCGACCATCCCCTCCATGTGGTCGAGCAGCTCGGGCACGGTCATGCCCAGGGCGCGCGCCGGGGCCTCGTAGGGCTCGGCGACGACGCGCTGCGGGCCCTGCGTGGCGCGGATCACGGCCACGTCGCGCTCGTCGTAGGGCTGGGGCTCGGTCTCGGCGGGCGGCGCGGCCTGCACGGCGGCGGCCAGGGCGTCGGTCCCGCCCTCCATCTCCAGGTCCATGCGGATCTTGAACAGCTTCAGCGTCGGCAGCTGGCGCACCGACTCGGCCCCGGTCTCGCGCTGGAGCACCTCGAGCGTGCCCTGGAGGCCGAGCGGCGAGTCGGGCTCGGTGGCGATGGTGAACCACAGGTTGAAGTCGTGGTCGCGCAGGTAGTTGTGCGAGACGCCGGGATGGGCGTTCACCACGTTGGCCGCGCGGTGCGGGTACTCGGGGTCGACCCTGGCCGCCACCAGCATCGACTGGTAGCCGAGCGCGCGCGTGTCGTAGATCGGCGTGATCTCGCGGATGATGCGCTCGTCGACCAGGCGCTTGACGCGGGCCAGCACCTCGTCCTCGGCGATCCCCGCCTCGCGGGCCACGCCCTCGTAGGGGCGCGGGACGAGCGCGAAGCGCCCCTGCATGAGGTTCAGCAGCCGGCGGTCGAGGTCGTCGAGCGCTACCGCCGCGCCGTCGCGGCGGCTGCGGACCTTCACCGAAGCCACTGCGCGGCGTCCTTGGCGTGGTAGGTGAAGATCAGGTCGGCCCCGGCCCGGCGGATGCCGAGCAGCGCCTCCAGCACGGCGGCGCGCTCGTCGAGCCAGCCGTTCGCGGCCGCCGCCTTGACCATCGCGTACTCGCCGGAGACGTTGTAGGCGGCCACCGGCAGGCGCGTGGCCTCGCGGACGGCGCGGATCACGTCGAGGTAGGGCAGCGCCGGCTTGACCATCACCACGTCGGCGCCCTCCTCGACGTCGAGCAGCGCCTCGCGCACGGCCTCGCGCGCGTTGGCGGGGTCCATCTGGTAGGCGCGCCGGTCGCCGAAGGCGGGGGTGGAGTCCGCGGCCTCGCGGAAGGGGCCGTAGAAGGCGGAGGCGAACTTGGCCGAGTAGGCGACGATCGGCGCGTCCGCGAGCCCCTCCTCGTCCAGCGCCGCGCGCAGCGCCCCCACGCGCCCGTCCATCATGTCGCTGGGCGCGACGGCGTCGGCGCCCGCCCGGGCCTGCGAGACCGCGGTGCGCGCGAGCAGCTCGAGGCTGGAGTCGTTGTCCACGCTCCCGTCCGGGCGCAGGCGGCCGCAGTGCCCGTGCGTCGTGTACTCGCACAGGCACACGTCGGTCATGACCAGCAGGCCGGGATGGGCCTCCTTGATCGCGCGGGTGGCGAGCTGGACCACCCCCTCGTCGTCCCAGGCGCCCGAGCCCTCCTCGTCCTTGGCGGCGGGGATGCCGAACAGCAGCACGGCGGGGATCCCCAGCGCCGCCACCGCGCCCGCCTCCTCGACGGCGTGGTCGATCGACAGCCTGAACACGCCCGGCATCGCCTCGATCGGCGTGCGCCGGTCGAGCCCGTGCTCCACGAACAGGGGCTGGACGAGGTGGCGCGCCGACAGCTCGGTCTCGCGCACGAGATCGCGCAGGACCCCGGTCTGGCGCAGGCGCCGCAGGCGCGTCTGGGGGAAGGCCATCGCCTTCGAGGATACCTGTGGCTAGGCGAATCTCCGCAGCGCCAGGCGCGCGACGGCCAGGAAGGCGACGGTGAGGGCGGTCAGGTGGGCGAGGGGGCCGAGGAGGCTCTGCCCGGTGTCGTTGAGCGCGCTGTCCATCGCGTCGAGCGCGGGCTTGAACGGGAACAGGGCGGACACGACGCGGACGACGTCGTACACGCCGCTGGACACCGCGCCGCTGGGCACGAGCGCCAGGAAGGCGATCGGCAGCGAGAGCAGGAACGCCAGCAGGGAGGCGGCGCGGACCTCGCGCGCCAGGCCGCCGATCGCCACCCCCAGCGCGCCGAAGGCGGCCGCGCCGAAGGCCAGCGCCACCAGCCACAGCGGAAAGCGCCCCCAGTCCAGCGACACGAACAGCCCGATCCCGCAGGTCATCGCCACCGCCACCACCCACGCGCACAGCGCCGCCAGCCCGACCTTCTCCGCCAGCAGGCCCACGCGCGAGACCAGGCCGCGCACCAGCCGGGTGAAGGCGTGCTCCTCGCGCTCCAGCGCCAGCATCCCGCTGGCCAGCAGCACGGTCACGAACATCAGCGACACGGTGACGGCGATCGCCACCGCGAAGGAGTCCAGGGGCGTGCGCTTGCCCTGCAGCGGGGTGCGCTTGACGCGCACCGGCTGGGACACCGTGCCGACCACGTCGGTGGCGAGGTTGAGGTTGGCCACCGCCAGCGACGCGAACTCCTCGACCTCGCGCAGCCGCCGGCGCTCGGGCGCGTCGGGCGGCAGCGAGCGCAGCGCGTCCTCGAGGATCTCCTGCGTGCGGCGCAGGCCGAGGATGTCCAGCGTGCGGCCGAACAGCGACAGCTCGCCGCCGTCGAGCAGCAGCTTGATGTCCTGCACCGCGATCTCGCGCAGCTTGTCGGCGAGCGCGGCGTTGGCGTCGGCCAGGCGCGAGTTGATGATCTGCTCGACGTAGCGGCCCTTGACCGGGTCCTCGTTGTTGTAGATGACCTCTACCTCGGCGCTCTGGAGCCCCGTCCCCAGCTTCTCGGTGATGTCCGGGGGGACGATCAGGGCGCCCAGGGCCTCGCCGTCGCGGACCTTCTCCACCGCCTCGGCGCGCGTGCGCACCCGGATCGGCTCGACCGACTCGAACAGCCGCTCGGCGTACTTGGAGGCGTCGATCTCCTGGCCGCCGAGCTTGAAGGTGCTGGCGCCCGGCGGCACCTGGTTGACGAAGGCCACCTTCGGCTTGTCCGGCCCCCGCGACAGAGCCAGGCCGATGAGCAGCGCGATGGCGATCGGGTAGACGACCAGCAGCCCCACCAGCAGCGGCGAGCGGCGCAGGATCTGGAGGTCCTTGAGCAGCAGCCAGCGCATCAGTGGCCCCGGTCGTGCAGGAAGCGCACGAAGGCGGCCTCGAAGTCGACGCCCGAGGCGCCGGACTCGGCCTCCAGCTCGCGCGGCGTGCCGGTGAAGATCAGCTCCCCGTCGGCCAGGACCAGCACGCGGTCGGCGTAGCGCTCGGCCTCCTGGACGATGTGCGTCGAGTAGACGATGGCCGTGCCCCGGGCGGTCAGCCCGCCCACGAACTCCCACAGGCGCTCGCGCTGGCGCGGGTCCAGCGCCGACGACGGCTCGTCGAGCAGCAGGACCGCCGGGTCGGCGAGCAGCCCGATCGCGATGTTCACGCGCTGGCGGTTGCCGCCCGACAGGGTCCCGACCTCGTCGCCGGCGCGGTCGCCCAGGGCGGCCTGCTCGAGCATGCCCTGCACGGCGGCCTCCGGGTCGGCGACGCCCTCCAGGCGCGCGAACAGCCGCAGGTTCTCGGCCACCGAGAGCTTGGAGTAGAGCGCCGGCGCCTGGGGGACCCAGCCCACGCCGCCCGCGGGCGGCGTCACCTCGCCGGAGTCGGGGCGCTGGATCCCGGCCAGGATCGACAGCAGCGTGGTCTTCCCGGCGCCGTTGGGCCCGATGACCGCGACCAGCTCGCCCGGGCCGACCGCGAAGCCGACGTCGCGCAGCGCGACGCGCTCGCCGAAGCGCCGGGTCAGCCCGCGCGCGACCAGCGCGGTCGCGGTCGGGGCGGTGCGGGCGGGCGCGGACATCGCCCGACCAGGCTAGCTGGGCGGGCCTCTGCGCTCGGCGGCCGGCTCGCCGGTCCGTTCGCCGGCCAGCAGGTCGGCGGCGGCGGGCGTGCCCCAGGGCTCCAGCACCAGGTGGCGGCGCAGGTAGACGGCGGTCTCGCGCCCCACGGCGGCCAGGGGCAGGGCGACCAGCGCGCCGAGGATCCCGTACAGCTCCGCGCCCATCAGCAGGGCGAAGATCACCAGCAGCGGGTTGATCCGCAGCGAGTGGCCGAACACCTGGGGCGCGACCACGTGTCCCTCCAGCTGCTGGAGCGCGACGAAGGTGATCGTCACCCACACGGCGGTCAGCGGGTCGTCGAACAGCGCCACCAGCACCGGCGGCGCGGCGCCCAGCACCGGCCCGATGTAGGGCACCAGCTCCATGATCCCGAAGAAGATCCCGAAGAACAGCGCGTAGTCGTCGCCGTCGGGGAACACGCCCGTGCGGCCCAGCACCCACATCGCCATCCCCGCGCTCGTGCCCATGATCAGCGAGAACAGCGCCTGGCCGCGCACGTAGGAGAACACCGCGCGCTGGGCGCGCAGCGCGAAGTCGTCGGCCGGCGTCCCGTCGCCCTGCGGCATCACCGCCCGCACCACCCGGCCGATCCGCTCGGCGTAGAGCAGCATGTAGATCGAGATCACCACCACGAGGATCAGCCCGAAGCCCGTCTCCACCAGCCGCGTGAGCAGGTCCTGGCCGAAGTCGACCAGGTCGCCGGACTGGTTGAGGACGTTGCGCTGGAGCGTCTCCAGGGCGGTCTCGCCCTGGGCCTTGAGCTCGACGTCGACGCCCTGGTCGTCGAGCCAGCGCTGCACGTCCTCCAGCGAGGCGTTGGCCGAGTCGATCAGGCCCGGCACGTCGCGCTGGAGCGACTGGACCTGGTCGACCACCGGGTTGGCCAGCAGGGCGCCCGCGCCCGCCAGCAGCGCGACGAACCCCACGTACACTGCCGCGACGGCTATCCCGCGGGGCACCCGCAGGCCCCGGGCTCCGAGCGGCCGCTCGAAGCGCTTGACCACGGGATTGAGGATCAGCGCGATGACGGAGGCGACCAGGAAGATCAGCACCGCGGTGTCCGCCGCGCGCGCCAGCGCGTACAGGACGAACAGCGCCGTGGGCACGGCGACGAGCTGGATCCAGCGCGGGACGACCACCGGGTGGACGGTGGGCGCGGACGTCGAGGTGGAGTCGCTCACGTCGAGCGCTCTTTCGCCGCTGGCCGGGGGAAACCTCGCGTGAGGCTGCTGTTCGTGGGCGACGTGGTCGGCTCCGTCGGCCGGCGCGCGTTCGCCGCGCTCGTCCCCGGGCTGCGCGAGGAGCGCGAGCTGGACTTCGTCGTGGTCAACGGCGAGAACGTGGCCGGGGGCGTGGGGATCACCCCCCGCACGGCCGACGACCTCTTCGCGTCCGGCGCCGACGCGATCACGCTGGGCAACCACGCCTACCGCCACGCCGAGGTCTACGAGTACCTCGACGCGCGCGCGGAGATCGTGCGCCCGGCCAACTACCTGCGCGCCCAGCCCGGGCACGGCTGGTGCGTGGTGGAGCGCAACGGGACCTCCCTGGCCGTCGTCAACCTCTCCGGGAACCTCTACGTGCAGGCGGGGCGGCCCGCCTTCGCCGAGGCCGACGCGGCGCTGGCCGCCCTGCAGGGCCGGGCCGACCACGTGCTGGTCGACATGCACGCCGAGGCCACGAGCGAGAAGGTCGGGATGGGCTGGCACCTCGACGGCCGCGTGACCGCCGTGGTCGGCACCCACACGCACGTGCCCACCGCCGACGCCCGGGTGCTGCCCGGCGGGACCGCCTACGTCACCGACGTGGGGATGACCGGCCCGCGCGGCGGGGTCATCGGCGTGCGCCGCGACCAGGCGCTGCGGGCGCTGACCACGCACATGCCCACGCGGTTCGAGACCTCCGACGAGGACCCGTGGCTCAACGCGGTGCTGATCGAGGCGACTACGCCGGGACGGGCGGACTCGATCGAGCAGCTCCTCCTGCCCGCTCCGGCCTAGCCTCGCCGCGGTCGACCAGGCCACGGCCCAGCAGCGCCACCAGCACGACCGGCAGGAACCACACGACGTACAGGTAGAACCAGTGGGTCACGCCGAGCTGGACGGCGATCAGCACCGCGGCGCTGAGCGCGGCCAGCGTGACCACGTCGCGCCGGCGCGGCAGGAAGGCGACGACGAGGGCGAGGAGCACGGCCGCCACCTGTACGGCGGTCTGAAGCCCGTCGAGGTCGCCGCGGAACCCCCAGACCGAGAAGGGCGAGCCGCGCTCGCCCTGGAAGCCGAGCGTGCGGTCCCAGAACGTGTCGAGCCCGTTGCCCAGGATCGCGGGCAGCATCGCCGCGCCCCCGACGACCGCGAAGCCGAGCGCGAAGCTCGCGACCCCCCGCGCGCGCGAGCGCGTCGCGCCCGGCGCCTGGTAGGTGGCGAGCATCGGCGCCAGCGCCAGCGGCGCGAACTTGGTCAGCCCGGCCAGGGCCGCGGCGCCGCCGCGCAGCGCGGGCCGCGAGGCCGCGAGCAGGGCTAGGACGACCAGCGCCGCCACCAGCGAGTCGTTGGAGTTGGAGTTCAGCGCGTAGAGCGTGAAGGGGAAGCTCGCCCACCCGTAGGCGAGCGCGTGGCCGAGCGTGGGGCCGCGGATGCGCCGTCCCAGCAGCCACAGCAGCCCGGCCACCAGGGCGTCGAAGAAGATGGCCGCGGCGTGGGCGGCGGGCAGGTCGTCCCAGACGCCCTTCCACGGGAGGGCCTGCTCGAAGGGAACGTAGGCGTAGTAGGCGACCGGCCCGTAGGTGTCGCCGTGGTCGTTGTGGCGGGGGAACTCGCCGTAGAGCGGCTCGCCGTCCATCAGCTTGTCGGCCCCGATGACGCCGGCGTACCCGACGTCGATGACGTTGGAGTTGGCCAGGTTCAGCGCCCAGCGGAAGCCGAGCAGGAAGATCACCGCGATGGCCAGCCACGTCGCGGGGACGAGCAGGCGGACCGGGTCGGGCGGCCCGCGGCGCGGGCGCGCGAGCCACAGCATGCGCGCGAGCAGGTACAGCAGCGGCGGGTAGGCGAGCGGGACCGAGACCCCGATCTCCCCGTGGTTGAAGAAGGCCAGCGACGCCGAGAACCCGACCAGGGCCAGCAGGTCGAGGTGCAGCATCCGCAAGGGTCGCCGCGGGTCGACGAAGGGCAGGACGAAGAGCAGGCACAGCGGCACCCACAGGTAGAGGGCGTTGGCCTTGCGCCCGAAGGCGCCCGGGTACCCGCGCGCCATCGACCACGCGACCTGGTGCCCGGTCCACGCCTCCAGCACCTGCCCCGTGCGATCCCAGATCAGGACCTGCGCGATCTCCCTGCGGGGGCGCCGGCGCGCTCCTCTCCGGGCAGCGAAGAACGAGACCTGCCAGCGGTCGGCGCCCTTCATGTACGCGGTCTCGGTGTAGCCGCGATGGCGGCGCAGCACGTCGGCGATGCGCGGGACGCGCTTGGCGATGGCGATGACCTGGACCGCCGAGCGCACGTGTCCCTTCGGCGGGCGCTCCTGCTGGCGCGGCGTGGTGAGGCCGTTGGGGTCGACCGGCCTGGCGGGGGCCGACCCCGGGGTGTTCTGCGCGCCGGCGGGGCCGGCCGCGGCACCCGACAGGCAGCCCGCGGCGAGCAGCGCCGCGGCGAGCCTCACCTGCGGAAGCTCCAGAGCTTGTTGCCGGCGAAGGAGACGGGGGTGGCGACGACGATCGCCAGCGCCTGGGCCGGGACCTCGGGCAACCCGGCGCTCGCCACCAGGAGCTGGAGCGCGATCAGGTTGAAGCAGAACGCCGCCACGCTGACCGTGAAGAAGCGGGCGGCCTGGAACCCGGCGTGGCCGTCGCGCGCCCTGAAGGTCCAGCGCCGGTTCCACACGAAGTTGTTGGTGACCGCGACCAGGAAGGCGGCGGTCGCGGCGAGCCGGTAGTCCAGCCCGGCGAAGTGGACGCAGGCCGCGAAGGTGGCGAGGTTGACCACGTAGCCGCTGGCGCCCACGCAGCCGAAGCGGACGAGCTGGAACCAGTTGTGCGGGCGCCGCAGCCCGTGGCGGACGCGGACGTGAAGCCCGAGCGGGACGGGGGGCGCCTCGTCGGTCATCCGGCGCAGGGTAGCGACCGCGCGCGGCGGGTCACGCGGTCACGCCGAAGTGGTCGAGCACCATCGGCAGCACGTCGCGCAGCGTCCACTGGGCGCGCGCGTCGCGCCCCTCGGGGCCGCAGCCGCACCACATCAGCGGGGCCACGGAGTCGCCGCGGTGCAGGGAGCCGTGGCTGCCGCCTCCGACGTGGTCGGTCCCGCCCCAGTCGACGAACTCGAACCCCGGCGCGGCCGAGACCAGCACGTCGCCCGCGGTCGGGCAGGTCAGCGCCGACCACGCGCGGGCCAGCGCGTCGGGGTACGCGTCGGAGGCGAAGACGCCGCCCGACGCCCTGCCCTCCAGCGCGCCGAGCTGGCCGTCGAGGGTCCAGCGCTCGCCGCGGGCGTCGGCGGCGCGGCCGCCGGGCGCGAAGCGCAGCTCGCCGCGCGGCGAGCGGACCACGGCCGTGCCGTCCTGCAGCCACATCGTGAGGTCGATCCCGTCCACGCCCTCCAGCGCCTCCATGGTCGCCCCGATCGCGTCCTCGCGCTCCTCGAGCCCGTAGACCATGGCGAAGCGCTGGCCGGGCGACAGCGCGAGCCGGGCGCGCTCGGGCTCGGGGTCGTCGGGGTGCAGGACGCCGTGCCCGGCGAACCGGTGCAGGAGGTTGATCCGCTCCTCGACCAGCGAGTGCGCGTGGTCGGCCAGCACCACCATGGCGTGGCGCTCGAGGAAGGCGTCGATCCCGCCCCCCGCCTCCATCAGGCGGCCGATCTGGCGGTCGGCCTCGATCGCCGACTCGCCCTGGGCGTCGGGGCCGAGGCGGTGCGAGTGGGTGTCGTTGTCGGGCAGCGACAGCAGCAGGAACTCGAACAGGTCGTTCTCGACCATGTGGGCGCCGACGCACCCGGCGTGCGCGTCGCGGGCGCCCGGGAGCCCGAGCTGCGAGCGGCAGCCGGTGCGCCGCGTCGCGAACATGTCGGCGTAGAACAGCTCGCGCGGCCCCCACAGCGCGTGGCGGAAGATGGTCGCGCCGGCCAGCCGGGCCAGGGCGCTCTCGCCGGTCGGGGTGTGCCGGTGTCGCCCGCGCGTGATCAGGAAGGTCGTGCCCGCCGTGCGCACGTCCGCGTCGTCGAGGTGCTCGAACACGGTCTTGGTCGCGCGGTTGAGATGGGCGAGGTTGAGGTTGTAGATGGTGTCGGTGAGCGAGGTGTGGATGCCGAAGGCGCGCGAGGCCTGGAAGCTCGAGCCGTACTCCACGTAGCGCCCCTCGGCGGCGTGGAACCAGTTCATGCCCGGGATGCGGTGCTCGTCGGGCCCGGCCCCGGTGGCGATCGAGGCCGTGCACACCGGCGTGACCGACGGGAAGGCGGCGGCGCAGTCGTCCACGTAGTGACCGCGCTCCATGACCGCCGCCAGGTGCGGCGCCTGGCCGTCGGAGACCACCTGCTCGAGGACGGGGGAGCGCAGCCCGTCGATGACCGCCAGGACGAGCTTCGGCGGCCGTCCGTCGCGGGCCCGCGCGCTCATCGCAGGATGCGCAGCCCGGCGTACTTCTCCTCGTCGCGCCCGCGCCCGCGCAGGTGCAGCCAGGCGAGCGCGGCGAGCGCGAGCAGCGAGACCGGCGGGACCAGGACGGCCAGCAGCGCGAGCAGCAGCGAGGCGCCGTCCTTGTAGACGGCCAGGGCCGAGCGGGCGTCCGGGTCCAGGCGCTGGGACACGCGCGCGAAGAAGCGGCGCGAGGCCGCGGCGGCGAACGCGGCGCAGGCGGCGCCGGCCGGCAGGCCCGGCCACCACGCGTCGTGACCGTCGTCCAGCGACCCGGCGGCCAGCAGGGCGCCCACGCCGATCGACACGCCGGCCAGGCAGGCGCCCAGCGTGCCGGCGTCGAATGCCTGGGGGCGGCGGCGCTCGTAGCCGACGGTCGCGGCCAGCGCCGCCACGACGACGATGAGCCACGCCGGGTCCATCAGGAACGCGAACTCCGTGCTGTCGAAGTCCAGCCCCGTTTCGGCCGAGGCGAGCGCGCCGGCCAGCATCGCCGGGAGGAAGGGCCGGATACCGGCGGCGGTCGCGAGCCCCAGCGCCTGGCATATGACGAGGAAGAGGTCCATGTACCGTTGAGGGCGCCATGACGATAGACGACAGGCGGCCGCGCTCCACGAGCCGGGACCTGGAGCGCTACGCCTCGCTCTTCGCCGAGCGCACGAAGGTCATGAAGTCCTCCGCCATGCGCGATCTCATGGCGCTGACCGAGCGCGACGAGGTCATCTCGCTGGCCGGCGGCCTGCCCGACACCTCGACCTTCCCGCCCGACTCCTACGCCCAGCTCATGCAGCAGGTGGCGGCCGAGTCGTGCGCCCGCGCGCTCCAGTACGGGCCGACCGAGGGCCTGGAGTCGCTCAAGCGCTGCATCGTCGAGGTGATGGCGGCCGAGCGCATGCCGGGCATCGACGGGGACGACGTGCTGGTGACCACCGGCGGCCAGCAGGTGATCGACCTGGTGTGCAAGACGCTGATCGACCCCGGCGACGTGGTGGTCGCCGAGGCGCCCACCTACCCGGGCGCCGTGCCCACCTTCTGCGCCTACCAGGCCGACGTCGTGCAGGTGGCCATGGATCGCGACGGGATGCGCGTGGACGAGCTCGAGGAGACGCTCGACCGCCTCGAGCGCGAGGGCCGGCGGCCGAAGTTCATCTACACGGTGCCGACCTTCCAGAACCCCGCCGGGGTGACCATGTCGCTGCCCCGGCGCGAGCGGCTGGTGCGCATCGCGGCCGCGCGCGAGCTGCTGGTGCTGGAGGACAACCCCTACGGCCTGCTGCGCTACGAGGGCGACCCGGTCCCCACGCTGCGCGCGCTGGACGGCGGCGAGTTCGTCATCTACCTGGGGACGTTCTCGAAGATCCTCTCGCCGGGCATCCGGCTGGGCTGGGCGGTGGCGCCGCGCCCGGTGCTGGCCAAGATGAACCTCGGCAAGCAGTCGGCCGACCTGTGCTCGTCGCCGATGACCCAGCACTTCGTGGCCGCCTACTTCGAGGCGGACGGTCGCTGGGAGGACTACCTGCGCTCCCTGCGCGAGATCTACCGCCGCCGGCGCGACACGATGCTCGACGCGCTGGCCGAGCACCTGCCGGCGCAGGCCGAGTGGACGCGGCCGGCGGGCGGGCTGTTCGTGTGGGCGACGCTGCCCGACTACATCGACACCACCGACCTGCTGGCGCGCGCGCTGCAGGAGAACGTCGCCTTCGTGCCGGGGCGCGCGGCCTTCCTCGACGGGCGCGGCGGCTCGTCGCTGCGCCTGAACTTCAGCGGGGTGTGCGAGGACGACATCCGCGAGGGCGTGCGGCGCATCGGCAAGGTCGTGCGCGAGCAGGTCGGCCTGTACGGCACGCTCACCGGCGCCGCGGGCGAGGCGGCGGCCGGCGAGCCCGCGCCGGCGCCGCCCGACGAGGGGCTGGCCGACGTGCTGCGCCTTCCCGACGCCGCGCGGCGCGGCGCGCGCCGCCGGGCCGAGTGACGCGGGTCGCGGTCCTCAAAGGCGGGCGCTCGCTGGAGCGCGAGGTCTCCCTGCGCTCGGGCGCGCGCGTGGAGGACGCGCTGGAGCGGCTGGGCCACGAGGTGGTCGCGGTCGACGTGGGCGGCGACCTGGTGGAGCGGCTGCGCGCCGAGCGCCCCGACGTGGCCTTCGTGGCCCTGCACGGGCGCGACGGCGAGGACGGCACGGTGCAGGAGCTGCTGGAGCTGCTCGACGTCCCCTACACGGGCTCGGGCGTGTCGGCCTGCATCCGCTGCATGGACAAGGTGCTGGCCAAGCACCTGATGCGCGACCGCGGCATCCCCACGCCCGACTTCTACGCCTTCAACGAGACCGCCTTCAAGGAGCTGGGCGCGGCGGGGGCGCTCCCGGAGATCGAGGAGCGCCTGGACTTCCCGATCGTGGTCAAGCCGGCGGCCCAGGGCTCGGCGCTGGGGATCAAGTTCGCGCGCACGCCCGCCGACGTGCCCACGGCGCTGGTGGCGGCGTTCTCCTACGACCGCAAGGTCCTGCTGGAGCGCCACGTGCGCGGCCGCGACCTGGCGGTGTCGGTGGTCGACCTCGAGGAGGGCCCGGTGGCGCTGCCGGTGGTCGAGGCGGTCCCGCGCGAGGAGGACTTCTACGACTTCGAGGCGCGCTACGAGATCGGCCGCTCGGAGTTCGTGTGCCCGGCGCGGCTGGAGGACGACGTCGCGGCCGAGGCGCAGCGGCTGGCGCGCGAGGTCTACGAGCTGTTCGGCTGCCACGGCTTCGCGCGCGTGGACCTGATGCTGGAGGAGGGCGGCGGCGGGCTGTTCGTGCTGGAGGCCAACGCCATCCCCGGCCTCACCGAGACCAGCCTGCTCCCCCAGGCCGCCGACGCGCACGGCCTGGGCTTCGACGCGCTCGTCGGCCGGCTGGTCGCGCTCGCCCTCGCCCGGGCGGGCGCCCGAGCCTAGGCGGTCACTCCTCGCCCGCGAAGTCCTCGGGCGTGACGTTCTCGAGGAAGTCCTTGAACTTCTCCACGACCTCCTCGGTGTCCTCGACCTCGTGCTCGAACTCGATCGCCGACTCGGCGATGACGTCCTCGGCGGCGAAGATCGGGGCACCGGCGCGCACCGCGAGCGCGAGGGCGTCCGACGGGCGCGAGTCGATCTCGATCTCGCGGCCGTTGACGGCGAGCGTGATCGAGGCGTAGAAGGTGTTCTCGCGCAGCTCGGTCACCGAGACGCGGGTGCACGCCACCTCCAGCTCGCCGAGCATGTCCGAGACCAGGTCGTGCGTCATGGGCCGGGGCGTGGTGGCGCCCTGGAGCTTCATGAGGATCGCGGCGGCCTCGGGATGGCCGATCCAGATGGGAAGGAACTTGTTGGAATCGACGGTCTTCAGCAGCACGATCGGCTGCTTGCCGACCATGTCGAAGCTCACGCCGTAGATCACCATCTCCTGCACTTAAAGCGGCTCCTGGCCCGGGAGCGCCCCAGTATAGGCCGCGCTGCCGGGGGCCCTGAGAGGGCCGCCGGCGGCGGCCCTCAGGCGACCGCGACGTAGCGGATCATCACCATGCGCTCCCCGCGGCGGCGGGTCGTCCCGACGTGCCGGTAGGTGTAGCGGCCGGCGGGGAGGGCCACCCGGGAGCGCAGCGTGACCGTGTAGCGGCCCCGCCGGACCACGGCCGCTCCGGTCGCCCGGCCGCCGGCGGGCGAGGTGGCCGAGGCGCGCACGCGGCGCACGCCCAGCGGCGTGCGCGAGTTGCAGCGCAGGCTCGTGGGGCTCAGGCGCGTGCAGGCCACGCGCGGGACCGCGCAGCGCACGATGATGAAGAACTGCCGGATCGGTACGGTCCGGCCGTTGGAGAGGGTCACCCGCGCGACCGTCAGGTTGCGCCCGCGGCGAGGCCGCAGCACGGAGGCGGGGATGCTGATCTGCTGTCCCGCCCGCGCGTTCACGCCGAGGGGACGGCCGTTGGTCGTGTAGCGGATCCCGACGACCCGCTGGCGGGTTCGCCGCAGCCGCACCGTCATCCGGAACGGCGTGGCGGCGTCGGAGAACTGGCGGGTGAGCAGGACCGCGCTGCCGCCGCCCGGAAGCGAGACCCGGCGGTCGCGCACCACGGTCGGGTTGACGCAGGTGGGCGGGGGCGGCGGGGTGATCGTCACGGCGCTGCCTCCCACGATCACCGCCGCGTCGTCGCCGGGCGCGGCGGAGCGGGCGCGGGGCGGCGTCGGAGGCGGCGCGGTCTCCTTGACCCGGTTGGAGCGGACCAGGATCTGGAGGCCGCCGAGGTTGCCGCGGAAGTAGTTGTGCCACGGGCCGGCGTTGATGTCGGCGGTGGTCAGCGCCGGCAGCGCCGCCGCCCCCTCCGGCGTGAAGTAGAGGTCGTTCGAGCCTCCGACATCGCCGGTGCTGAGGCCCGGCAGCAGCGCCGCGGCCCACTCGTAGCACGTGCCGTGGGACAGCAGCCCGCCGCCGCTGCTCACGAAGCCGTCGATCAGCGGCGCGTTGCGCGTGAGCGCGGTGTTCTCCTCGCCGCTGCACGAGCTCAGGTCGTTGCTCGCCTCCGAGCCGGCGATCCAGATCATCCGCGGCCGGACCTGCCCGCGAGCGAGCTTTGCGAAGAAGTCGTCGATGCCCGCGGCACCGTCGTAGTAGTTGATGCCGAGGCCGTTGCGGTTCGCCGCCACCGCGATGCCGAGGCCCGCGTCGCCCGACCTGATCCCAACCGGCGTGGAGGACCCGAGCGCGGCGATCGTGTTGTCGTTGGGCCGCGTCACGTTCGGCGAGATGTTCGTGACCGCGCGCTGCATGTAGAGCCATCCCTGCTCGGGCTCGCCCGTCGTGCGGTTCACCTGTCCGTGGTCCGTCAGGTCGTCGCCGCCCAGGATCACCGGGCCGGCGGTCGCACCGCTGGGGGCGCCGAGCGCAAGAGCGCCGAACAGGGCCAGGCAGATGCCGCACCGTCGCATGGGAACCTCCAAGCTCCGCATCGAAACATCGTGTCCCGCTTCCAGAGGGTCGCCAGCCTACGGGAACCTGCGGCGGCGGTGGAAAAAATGGGCGATCCAGGACTCGAACCTGGGCGCTAGCTGCTGCGGTATGTCGTGACCTCCCGCAGCCCTCGGACATTGCACTCGTGCGGTCTGCGCTCTGTTGCGCTCCGCTGAGTCCATCGCTTCCAAGGGGCTCATGGAAGGCATGGCGGAGTACGTCAGCAGACGACCGGCGCGTCAGCGGTCGGGTTCTCTGTCTGTCTGGTCCGCCCGCGCGATATCGCCTTCCCGCTCGCGCGTATAGCGATCTGCATACCCACGCTCGCGCTTCGCCTTCTCGAGCTCCAGATCAGCAGCTTCCTTCTCGTGGTCATGCATTACTTCTTCCTGCTTTCGCGCTTGTTCCCGCTGGCGCTTGTACTGGGGGTAGCTGTCGGGACCTTGAGATCGCCGCAGCTTGCGAAGGGAGTTGCTTGCCTGCCTCAGCGTGTCCCAAAGACCCATCTTGCATCTACCCGTCTGGGCTGGGGTCCGCTTCGCCCTGACTGGCAATCTCGCGGTCGCGCTCTGCCCGCCCCGCTCGCCGCGCCTCACCGAGCTGCTGCGCGCTGCGCTTCTGTCGGCCCCGCATCGACACCGTGACGAACAGCACCACGAGAACGACCGCAACCGCGACCACGATCACAACGGCTCCCGTGCTGACCGCGAGCACAACCAAGGTGTGTCCTTCCCCCAAAGTATCTCCAGCATACCCGCCACCACCGCGCTAATCGCGGCATCGCCTACTCCCGCAGCGCCACAGCCAAGAGGGCTTCGGCCGATGTTTGAAAGCTCTGGAACCACGAGCATTTCCCGTCTCGAACCTCAGCGATCTGCACGACAGGCCGTCTGTTCGCCGCGCCGCTGGCCTTCCCCCGCGCGTAGGCCTCGCTGACTGCCAGCACGAAATCCCGGTGGTCCTCGATGCGTTCGCAGTGAGACCTCGAATTGCTCGAACGACTCATCGGTCGCGGCCAGCAGCTTGCGGACTCCCTTGCCTCCAGAATGCTTCCAAGCGGGTCGCGAGCACAACGGGGGAGGCGGTCCGGGCACAGGAAAACCCCGGCTTTTGCGGGGCCTTTCGCCTAATGGGCGATCCAGGACTCGAACCTGGGACCTCTTCCTTATCAGAGAAGCGCTCTAACCGGCTGAGCTAATCGCCCGTGCGGCGGCCGATTCTAGCGCCGGCGGCGCGGGCGTCAGGCGGGGCGGCGGGGGGCGAGGCGGGCGGCCAGCTCGAGGGCCTCGTCGAGCGAGTCGAGGTCGACCGCGACGCGGTAGCCGGTGCCGCGCGGGCGCACGGCGACGTCGCGGCCGAGCAGGGCGCCGAGGGCCTCGGAGACCGCGGTCATCGCCGCCTCCTGGTCGGGGTGCGGCGCGGCCCGGGCGCCGCGGCGGCGGGCGGGGGTCGCCTCGTTGGCCGCCCGCGCGCGCGACTCGGTCTGGCGGACCGACCAGCCGCCCTGGGCGGCGGCGCGGGCGAGCCGGCGGCGCTCGCCGTGGTCCTCGGCCAGCAGCAGCGCGCGGCCGTGGCCCTCCGTCAGCGCGCCGGTCTGCAGCAGCTCGATCGCCTCGTCGGGCAGGTCGAGCAGCCGCAGCAAATTGGACACCGCGACGCGGCTGCGGCCCACGCGGCGGCCGACGTCCTCGCGCGTGAGGCCGAGCTCCTCGACCAGCCCGGCGCAGGCGCGCGCCTGCTCGACCGGGTTGAGGTCCTCGCGCGCCATGTTCTCGATCAGCGCCAGCTCCAGCGACGCCGCGTCGTCGTCGGGCCGCACGATCGCCGGGATCTCGTCGAGGCCCGCGATCTGCGCGGCGCGCCAGCGGCGCTCGCCGGCGATCAGCTCCCAGCCGCCGCCGTGGCGCGGGCGGACCAGCACCGGCTGGAGCACCCCGCGCTCGCGCAGGGAGTCGGCCAGCGCGGCCAGCGCGTCCTCGTCGAAGCGCGTGCGCGGCTGCGCGGGGTTCGGCTCGATCTCGTGCACCGGCAGCGCTCGCAGCTCCTCGACGGCGCCCGTGGCCTCGGGCGAGGCCAGGATGGCCGCGAGGCCACGCCCCATGCCGCGCTCAGCCACGGTCGTTGCGCGCACAACTACCCACGCGCCGCCACCTCCTTGGCCAGCTCGAAGTAGGCGCCGGCGCCGGCGCAGTGCGGGTCGTGGTGGATCACCGGGCGACCGAAGCTCGGCGCCTCGGAGATC
>Ga0299907_10000442_pt1 | contig 20043 bp, 15 predicted proteins | sample RVTome_16_FD_198680 | JGI IMG/M metagenome (GOLD analysis project Ga0299907, IMG submission 198680) | Soil microbial communities from uranium-contaminated site in the Upper Colorado River Basin, Wyoming, United States - RVT152D67 (version 2) ...
GTCGGCCGAGGAGGTGAGCTCGCCCGGCGTGCCGACGATGCGGCCGTGAAAGTCGAGCGGCGTCGGCACCGTCTCCGAAGCCGGAAGGTAGTCGACGAGCTCGGTGGTGATGCGGTCGTCCTGGAGATGCTCGGCGATGAGACGGCTGTACTCCTCGTCGATCGCCTGATCGGTGCCCTGGGCCCCCGCCGTCGCGGGCACGGCGAGCGCCGCGAGGAGGAAGAGGAGCGCGGGGTTACGGAGCGCGCGGCTGGTACGAGGCATCGGTCCCCCTGAAGAAATGTCCGGGCGGTCGGCACGGGTCGACCTGCTTCCATCTGTACCCTCGGTCAACAGCCGGCAAGGGCAAACCGCTCAACGCGGACGTCGCCCGGCCTTCGGGTGTCCGGTGTCCAATGGGTCGGAGGTGCCCCGGACGGGGACCGGGACTTGCAGGACCGTGATCCGGAATCGGAGCCGCGCTGGCCCCGGCCGGCGGAAACAGGGAGTACCGATGACGAGCGCGACTCGAACGGTGGGTGGTCTGGCCCTCGCGGTGACCGCGTCGGCGACGGGCCTCGTCCGGCCGGCCACGGCGCAGGAAGGGCCCGTACGCTTCCTGCGCGCGGTGGCCGATGCGAACCGCGAAGAGCTCGCCCTGCTCGCGGACGGCGCTCCCCTGGTCAAGACCCTCCGCGTCGACGACGACCGGGAGCTCGCCCAGGTGTACGTCGTCCGCGTGCGGGCGCCGGTGGCGTTCATCCTCGACCAGATCCGTACACGCCATGACCTGCTGGATGACGCGGGGCCGGGCGGAGCGCGCGGCATGTTCGGCGATCCGCCGGCGGAAGGCGATCTGGTGGGGCTCGATTTCGCCCGCGCCGAGATCCGTGACCTCGAGCGCTGCCTGCCCGGCCGGTGCGAGGTGAAGCTCCCGGCCGGATCCGCCGAGCGCATGCATCGCGCGGTCGACTGGGCGAGCCCGTCGGCCGTCGATGACGCGAATCGCTTCCTGCGCGCCCTGCTCCTCGAGACCCTGACCGGCTACGTCGAGGCCGGGGCGCTCGTCGTGTACGAGGACAAGACCGAGCCGCTCGCGGTCGAAGAAGGGTTCGAGAAGCTCTTCGCGCAGACGAGCGCGCTGCGCGACCTCGATCGGTCCTTCCACGGGCACCTGACACGATTCCCCGAGTCGCGGGCCCCCGGGGTCGAGGACCTCTTCCGCTGGACGGTGGAGGATCTCGGCATGAAGTCGCTCGTCTCGCTCGACCACATCGCGATCCGGGAGCGTAGCGAGACGCCGGGGACGGCGCTCGTGGGGATCAAGCGCTTCTACGCCAGCCACTACTTCCAGGCGGCGGTGCGGGTCATCACGCTCTCTCCGGCCACCGCCGATCCCGCGGCCCCGGACGCGTACGTGACCGTGCTCGCCCGCTTCCGCTTCGACGGCGAGCTGGGCGGCATCAAGCGCGTCGCGACCGAGCGTCGCCTGGAGCGGAACGCGGAGCGCGCCATGGCCGACGCGCGCGCGCGGCTCGAGGCCCTGTACCGCGACTGACGCTCCCCGCCCGCGCCGGCCGGGCGGAACTCGAGCGACGCTCCGGCGGCCGAACGCGGGCCCCGGCCGGCGCCGCGACGTCCCCGGTTGTGGTGGACGCGATCCCTCTTAGATTCGTGGATCTGAAACCAGCGGATCTTCTGAAGGAGGGGCGGCGGTGAGGCGATCGGCGACGGGAACCCATGCACTCGCGCTCGGACTGGCACTCTCCCTCCTCGCCGCCACGACCCCGCCCCTGGAAGCCCAGAGCCTGCGCGGCTCGACCCGCTCCCTCGACCGCCAGAACGTCATCGCCCGGCAGCACGACTTCACCTACATCGACACGCCGGCCCAGGTGAACCGCTTCGCAGAGGCGGGCTACCTCACGGCGATTCCCCGCAGCACGCGCGACTACCGCCTGAACGGCGTCGGGTTCGCGTACGCCCGCCCGCAGGTGGCGCTCTTCATCACGCGTCTCGCGGCCCAGTACCGGAGCGCGTGCGGCGAGCGGCTCGTGGTCACGAGCCTCACGCGGCCCCGCACGCGTCAGCCGAGAAACGCCTCCTCGCGTTCCGTCCACCCTACGGGGATGGCGCTCGACCTGAGACGGAGCCACCGCCCGGCGTGCCGGAGATGGCTCGAGCGCGTGCTGCTCGACCTCGAGAGCCAGGGCGTCCTGGAGGCCGTCCACGAGCGGCGTCCCCCGCACTATCACGTCGCGCTCTTCCCCAGCCAGTACGCCGCGTACGTCGAGACGGTGCAGCTCGCCTCCGCCGCGGTCGCCCGCGACTACAGGGTGCGCCGCGGCGACTCGCTGTGGACGATCGCGCGCCACCTCGGAACCTCCGTCGGCGAGCTCCGCACGGCCAACAACCTGAGCGGCAGCCGGATCTATCCGGGGCAGACGCTGACGGTGCCGCAGACCCCCTGAAGCCGTTCAGAACGCGGTGAAGCTCGCGAACCCGACCTGTCGGACCGGGGTACGCGAGCGTGACCCCGCTCGCTTGTGGCCGGTGTCTCGCCGCGCCACGTTTCGAGGGCCATGTACCGCTCATGTCTCTACTGCGATCGCGCGCTGACGGGGGTCGGGGGCGATGTCCTGCGCCCCGGCGTGCGGCTGGCGTTCGACCCCGACCGGGCGCGCGTCTGGACGGTCTGTGACCGCTGCCACGGCTGGAACCTCTGGTGGCCGGAGGATCGGGTCGAGGCCCTGTACGAGCTGGAGCGGATCGCGCGGGACCGGGCCCGCGTCCTGTTCGAGACCGACCACATCGCGCTTCTCGAGACGGACGAACGCCAGCTCGTCCGCGTGGGTCGTGCTCCGCGGCGCGAGGAGGCCTGGTGGCGATACGGACGGCGCCTCCGGCGTCGTCGGGAGCGCTTTCGGAGCCCACTGACACGGGTCGGCGTCGCCACCTACTCGGCGGTGTCCTCCGTGGGGGCCAGCATGGGCTTCTCGAGCCTGACCGGGAGCTTCGGCGACGCCGACGAACGCCAGACCGAGGTCCTCCGCTGGCGCCGCTTCGGACGCACGGCGTGGAGCGGACGGGCCACCTGTCCGAACTGTTCGAGCGTCCTCATCCGGCTCTTCTTCCTCAAGTCACCCGATCTGATCCTCATGCCGTCCGATGCGGGTGTCGCCTCCATCGGTCTTCCCTGCATCCGGTGTGACTCGTGGAGCGGGGACAAGACGCACCGGTTCGACGCGACCGCTGCGGAGCCCGTTCTGCGGCGTGTGTTGGCCTGGTACAACATCGAGGGCGCCACCACGGGTGAGCTCGATCGGGCCGTCCGGCTCATCGAGGCGGCCGGATCGGCGGAGTCGTTCATCGGCGGGCTGGCGGCCGAGCGGAGACCGCTGCACTCGCTCGAACGGGTCCGGAGCGTGGCGCTCGAGATCGCCGTCAACGAGCGGGCGGAGCGCGCCCGTCTCGCGTACATCGCCGCCGAGCTCGATGCGGGCTGGCGGCGCGCCGAGGAGCTCGCCGCCATCATCGATGAGGAGCTCGAGCTCGGGTCACCGCGAGCGTAGCCGCTCGCTACCGTGCCGCTGAGAGACGCCGTTCCACGGGATTCCCGGGTGCTCCGGCGTGGATCGCGAATTGCACCACGGTGTGCGGCCACGGGCAGGCGCACTGCTCCGATCCAAAGGGCGCGGTGTGAGCGGAACGACCCACATCCTCGGAATCTCCGCGTTCTACCATGACAGCGCGGCTTGCCTGCTCCGTGACGGCGAGATCGTGGCGGCTGCGCAGCAGGAACGCTTCACTCGCAAGAAGGGGGATGCGTCCTTTCCGAGAGACGCGGTCGACTACTGCCTCGGAGAGGCGGGCATCGAGGCCGCCGATCTGGACTACGTCGGGTTCTACGACAAGCCGCTGCTCAAGTTCGAGCGCATTCTCGAAACATATCTCGCCGTGGCGCCACGCGGCTTCCGCTCGTTCCTCCTCGCGGGGCCGCTCTGGATCAAGGACAAGCTCTTTCTCGAGCGGCAGATCCGCTCGGAGCTGGCCTTCGAGGGCGAGCTCCTGTTCGCCGAGCACCACGAGTCCCACGCGGCGAGCGCCTTCTTTTCCTCTCCCTTCGAAGAGTCCGCGGTCCTCACCATGGATGGCGTGGGGGAGTGGGCGACCGCCTCGATCGGGGTCGGACGGGGCGCCGAGCTGGAGTTGTTGCAGGAACTCCACTGGCCCGACTCACCGGGCCTCCTGTACTCGGCGTTCACCTACTATCTGGGGTTCAAGGTCAATTCCGGCGAATACAAGGTGATGGGGCTGGCCCCCTACGGTGAGCCGAGATACGTGCAGACCATCCTGGACGAGCTCGTGGATCTGAAGGAGGACGGCTCCTTCCGCCTCGACCAGCGGTACTTCAACTACCTGACGGGTCTCACCATGACCAGCCGACGGTTCGATGGGTTGTTCGGGGGGCCACCCCGAGAACCCGAGTCGGAGCTCACGCAGAGGGACATGGATCTCGCCCGATCCGTTCAGGTCGTGTGCGAGGAGATCATGCTCAGGATGAGCCGGACCGCCCACGCCGCGACGGGGTCGCCCAACCTCTGCCTCGCCGGGGGTGTCGCGCTCAACTGCGTCGGTAACGGGCGGATCCTGCGCGAGGGGCCGTTCGAGCGGATCTGGATCCAGCCGGCGGCAGGGGACGCCGGCGGAAGCCTGGGGGTCGCCCAGCTGATCTGGCACCGATACCTGGGCCGCCCTCGCGCCCCACGGGGCGACTCCATGAAGGGCGCGTATCTCGGTCCCGGGTATCCCGAGGATCGAATCCTGAAGTACCTGGAGTCCGTCGGGGCCCGATACGTACGCATGGAACGCGCGGCACTCCTCGATCACGTGGCCGCGCTGCTCGCGGAGGAACACGTGATCGGCTGGTTCAACGGGCGGATGGAGTTCGGACCGCGGGCGCTCGGGAATCGGAGCATCCTGGGCGACGCGCGCAGTCCCCGGATCCAGAAGCAGATGAACCTGAAGATCAAGTATCGCGAGAGCTTCCGCCCGTTCGCTCCCGGCGTCCTCGAGGAACGAGTCTCCGATTGGTTCGAGATCGATCGCGAATCCCCCTATATGCTGTTGGTCGCGCCGGTCCGTGAGGACCGCCGGATCGCGATGACCGATGATGAGACGCGGAGGTTCGGTCTCGCCAGGCTGAACGTGCCTCGCTCGGACATACCGGCCGTGACGCACGTGGATTATTCGGCCCGGATCCAGACCGTCTCGCGCGACACGAACCCCGAGTACTACGATCTGCTTCGGGCCTTCGAACGCCGGACGGGGTGCCCGGTCGTCGTGAACACGTCGTTCAATGTCAGGGGCGAGCCGATCGTGCGCGGGCCCGACGAGGCATACCGATGCTTCATGCGCACGGACATGGATCACCTCGTCCTGTGGCCTTTCGTCCTGGACAAGGTCGAGCAACCCGAATGGGTCGAGGAGGGGGATTGGCGAGACGAGTTCGAGCTCGATTGACCCGGTCGGAGGGACGCCGCTTCGGACTGGTCGTGGGCGGCGCTTTTCTCGCGCTCACGCTGCTGTTCGTGTGGCGGTCACATGACACGGCCGCCGTGATCGCCGCGATCCCGGGAACGCTGCTGGTCCTTGCCGGGCTTCTCGTCCCTGGTCATCTGGGACCCGCGTACCGTGGGTGGATGGCGTTGGCGACCGCCATCTCGCGGATCACGACTCCCATCTTCATGGGCCTCGTGTTCTTCCTGCTGATGTGGCCGCTCGGTCTGGCCCGACGCCTGTTCGGGGGGAACCCACTGGTCCATGAAGATTCCGACGGGAGCTATTGGAAGTCGCGAAGCGGAGACCATGGTGATTTGAGGCGGCAGTTCTGATCTTTTGAACGAGGGGAGCGATACCGTAGATGGGAAGCATTATCAGAGAGCTGTGGGCATTCATGACGGTCCGGAAGAAGTTCTGGCTCCTGCCCGTGATCATCGTGCTGTTGCTGGTCGGAAGTCTCCTGGTCTTCGCGCAGGGTTCGGTTCTCGCGCCGTTCATCTATACGATCTTCTGACCGGAGCGGGAGGGCGCCGGCCTGATGGCGCCCCCTCTCGCCCGGGCGCGTCTCAGTAGCGTCGTTTCGGGTCCAGAACGTTCAGGAGCGGCTCTCCCTCGAGAAAGCGCCGCAGGTTGTCGCAGAACAGGCTCGTGATGCGCTCGTTCTCCCGGTCGCTCGTCCCGGCCGAGTGCGGGCTCACGATCACGTTCGGCATCTCCCACAGGGGGCTCGACGCCGGCAACGGCTCCTCCTCGAAGACATCGAGGCTCGCGCCCCCGAGATGACCCGAGCGCAAGGCGGCCACCAGGGCCGGCTCGTCTACGAGGGACCCGCGTCCGACATTGATGAGCACGGCTCCAGGGGGCAGGAGGGCCAGCGCCTCGCGTCCGATGACGTGCTCCGTCTCCGGTGTGTGAGGGGCCGCGAGCACGAGGAAGTCCGCCCGGTGCAGGTGCTCCTCGAGCGCCCCGGTGGCGTGGAGCTCGTCGGCGTCGAGGCTCTCGGCGTCCTGGCCCTCCACCGAGCGCTTGATCCCGATGACGTACATCCCGAGCGCCCGGGCGGCGCGCCCCACACGGGCCCCGATCGACCCGTGTCCGTAGATGAGCAGCGTCCGACCCTCGAGGTCTGTGCCCGCGAACCGTTCCCAGCGCTTCGCGCGCTGGTCGCGGGACAGCTTCGGCAGCCGGCGGCTGAGCGCCGTCATCGAGAGGAGGCAGAACTCCGCGAGCGGCTGAGCGTGGACCCCGCTCGCCGTGGTGAAGACGGTGTCCGGCATCCGCTCCGCGTAGCGGTGCCGCGCCACGAGTTGTCCGATCCCGGCGCTCGTCGCCTGGACCCAGCGCAGTCTGGGCGCGAGATCGGGCAGCGTCTCGAGGTTCGCGCGGTCGAAGTCGAACAGGATGTCGGCGCGGGCGAGCCACGACCGCCACGTCGCCTCATCCGCCGGGCCGCGCTCGAAAGGGGCGCCCACATGGTCGGCCGGATACCGTGGAGGGGGAAGGAGATCGGGCTCGTAACGGACATCGAGGCGATCGTCGACGGCCCGGATCCGCTCCACATGCTCGGGCTCCAGGTAGCTGGCGAACACGAGCGACACGTCGCGGGAGTCCAGGGTCGGTTCCTCTCTCGGCTCGAGGGCGCGGAACGCGCGGGACGACGCCGGAAAGCTGACGCCGCGAGTCACTCGGAATCAAGCGGGAACGTTTCTTGACGCGAACACGCGGATCGAGTAGACCGTCCTCGTTCGAAACGATCTGGACGGAAGGGCGCCAGAGCGCCCCCGATCACCACGACCTCCTCGATCGACGCATGCGCCTCGTTCTGACACTCTCAGCCTGCGCCGCGGTCCTCGTCGGCTGCGGCGCGATCCTCGGGATCGATTCGACGTGCCGCACCGAGCGCGGCGTGGAGCTGTGCGTCGACCGGTCCGAGTACGCCCCCGGCGACACGGTCCGGCTCCGCATGACGAACGCCGGCGGATCCGACGTCGTCCGCATCGACGACTGCTCGATGCAGCTCTCGGGGACGGCCGGCTCGACCGACGAGCTGGACCACATCTACCTCCCCACGCGCCGCTGCGGCTTCGATGTCACCCCGGAGATCCAGGTCCAGCGCGCGCACACGCTCGCGCCCGGCGAATCGGCGACGGCCGCGCTGACGATCGGGCCCGGAACCCCGCAGTCCTTCAACCGCATCAACGTCTGGCTCCTCGAGCCGGATGGCCGGCTGGTGTCGGACGACCCCGTGAGCTCGGCCGTGTTCACGATCCTGCGCTCCGCCGGCCGCGACTGAGCGGACCGGCGTCACAAACGGCTCCACCGGGACGTTTGTCCGCGACGGCGTCGGGGTTGCGATCCGCGCGCAGATGCCGTCGCTTGCGCGACGGGTTCCCACGGCCACAGGAGGGTCCCATCCCCGCACGACCGCGGCCCGGCGCGTCGGCTCGCATCGTTCTTCGCCCGCTCGCCCTGCTCCTCATCCCGTGGCTCGTTCCGGCCCCCGCGTTCGTCCACGCCCAGGGGGTGACGACGGCGGCGGTGGCGGGCCGGGTGGTGGACTCCGAGGGTCTGGTGGTCGCGGACGTAGCGATCGAGCTGAGGCAGGCCGAGACGGGGGCGGTCGCGCAGACGACGACGGACGGGGCGGGCCGCTTCTTCTTGCCGAACCTGAGACCCGGAGGCCCGTACACGCTGGTGGCGACCCGGATCGGGTTCGCGGAGGCGCGGCGGGAGGACATCCGTCTTCGTCTGGGGCAGACGCTCGAGGTGGAGGTGACGCTCACGACCGAGGCGGTGCCGTTGCCGGAGATCTCGGTGCGTCTGGAGACGGACCCGGAGTTCGACCCGTCGCGGATGGGGGCGCAGACGGTGATCGAGGGCGCGACGCTGGAGCGTCTGCCGACGATCTCGCGGGACTTCCTGGAGTTCGCGCAGCTGTCGCCGCTGGTGAAGGTGGACGAGCAGGGGGTGTCGGTGGCGGGGTCGAACCTGCGGTTCAACAACATCCAGGTGGACGGGGCGCTGAACCAGGACGTGTTCGGTCTGTCGCCGACGGGGGTGGCGGGCGGACAGGCGGGGGGCCGGATCGTGCCGCTGGGCGCGATCCAGGAGCTGCAGGTGCTGGTGGCGCCGTACGACGTGCGGCAGTCGGGGTTCACGGGCGGGGTGCTGAACGCGGTGACGCGGCAGGGCACGAACGCGTGGGAGGGCTCGGCGTTCGGCTTCTTCCGCGATGGCGGCCTCGTCGGGGAGCTGGTCCTCGACGGCGTGTCCCGCACGCCCGACCTGGACAACCTGTACGGCGGGTTCAACCTCGGCGGGCCGCTCATCGAGGACCGGCTGCACCTGTTCACGGCCGGGGAGATCGAGCACCGCGGCCATCCACCGGACGGCTTCGAGGCGGGGGTGGACGACATCTTCCTCACCGAGGTGTCGCCCGACTCGCTGGCCCGCTTCCGTCAGCTCCTGTCCGCCCATGGCGTGGAGGCGGGCGAGCCCGGGGCGTACACGCTCGAGAACGATCTCGCCAACGTGTTCGCGCGGCTCGATCTCCGGATCGACGAGCGCAACTCCGCCATGGTTCGCTACAACTTCGCCTCGGCGGACGACGACCCTGCCCCGAACCGGCTCCCCGGCGACGCGTACGAGCTCTCGTCCAACGCGACGCGGATCACCAACCGCAACCACTCCGTCGTCGGCCAGTGGCTGAGCGAGCTCGGCGGCGGCGTCTCGAACGACCTCCTCGTCAACTACCAGTCCCTGCGCGATCGCGAGACCCCGAACTCGACGTACCCGCGCGTCGAGGTCGACATCACGAGCCGCGCGGAGGACTTCATCCTCACCCGGCGGGTGCGAGCGGGCGCCGAGCCGTTCGCGCACGCGAGCGAGCTCGACCAGGACATCTTCCAGCTCACCGACGGCCTGACCGTCACGGCGGGGACCCACCGGCTGCTGTTCGGCGGCTCGTTCGAGCGGTTCGGGATCCGGCGGCTCTTCCGCCCCATGTCGGTCGGGACGTACCGCTTCGAGTCGCTCGCGGACCTCGAGGCAAACCGCCCGGTGCGCTACGACGTCAACCTGCCGCTCGACGACGCGGACCCGTCCGACCAGTTCTCGGTGAGCCAGTGGGCCGGCTTCTTCCAGGACGAGTGGCGGGTGAGCGCTGCGCTCAACCTCAGGTTCGGGCTCCGCGTGGACCTCCCGGTCATCCCGGACTCGCCGAACCACAACGCCGCCGTGGACGAGGAGTTCGGTGTCGACACCTCGACCATGCCCTCGGGAAGCCCGCTCTTTTCCCCGCGCCTCGGATTCAACCTGGCGCTCGGAGAGGGGCGGTCCACGCAGTTCCGGGGCGGGATCGGGCTGTTCACGGGGCGCCCCGCGTTCGCATGGCTCGCGAACGCGTTCCAGTTCGACGGGACCCGGTCGGTCTTCCTGACCTGCGAGCGCGAGATCATCGACCCGCAGAGCGGGAGTCCGGACACGATCCACGTCGCGCCGCCCTTCGACCCATCGGCCGCGCCACCGACCGCGTGTCTCGATCCGGACTACGCCGAGGAGACGCGGGTCGTCAACTACTTCGACCCGGACTACCGCTTTCCGCAGGACCTGCGCTACACGCTGGCGGTGGATCAGCGGCTGCCGGGCGGCCTGATCGGCGGCCTCGAGATCGTGTACACGAGGGCCGTCCACCAGACGTTCGTGCGCGACGTGAACCTCGTCACGCCGCTCTCGACGCCCGAGAAGACGCCGGACACGGGGTACACGGACCACTTCGGGTACGAGTCCCGCGAGGCGTTCGGCACCGCGACCCCGGAAGGGTTCGATCCCACGCGCCGCTCTGACCGGGTCGATCCGGTGGTCGAGATCGGCAACCGGTCGGACAACTTCGCCTACGCGATCAGCGCGACCCTCCGGAAGCGCTTCGGCGACCGGGCATCGATCGAGGGCGGCTACTCCTTCAACCGCTCCGGCGACTCGCAGAGCCTCGTGGCGCTGGACGCCCTCTCGAACCTGGGGCTCACGGCGATCGAGGGCGATCCGCGCGACCCGAAGCTCCAGCCGTCGCTGTTCGATCGCCCGCACAAGGTGGTCGTCAACGCCTCCGCGCGTCTGTTCGAGCGCTTCGGCGGGACGGAGATCGCCCTCCTGTACGTGGGACAGTCCGGCGCGCCCTACTCGTACGTCTATCTCGGCGACATCAACGGCGACGGGTTCCCCGGCGGCGCGCAGGGGCTCGATCTCACGAACGACCTGATCTACGTACCCGCGGGGCTGTCGGATTACGCGACCGGGGGGATCTCGAACCAGGTGATGGAGACGCTCATCTCGGAGGAGCCCTGTCTGGAAGAGAGCCGCGGTGGGATCATCGCCCGGAACGCGTGCCGCTCGCCGTGGTCGAGCCAGCTCGATCTCCGGATCACGCAGACGCTGCGCATCGGGCCGGCGCGCGCGCAGATCTATCTCGACATGCTGAACGTCCTGAACTTCCTCGACTCCGAGTGGGGGCTCGTGGAACGGACGAATCCGATCGTCCGGGTGGTGCGTATCGACGGTCGCCTGGGGGCGGTATCGCAGGGCGACCTCCTGGCCCGCTATTCGGGCCCCATCCGGACCGGCGCGGACGGCGGGCGGCGCGCCCGTCTCCCGACGCTTCCCGGTGTGCCCGACTCCCAGTGGCAGGCGCAGCTCGGCCTCAGGATCCGGTTCCAATGACCGGCCGCCGGCCGGGACGCGCCGTGACGATCGGCTTGCCGGTGGTCCTCGTCGCCTGTCTCGACGGGATCGCCCCCACGGGGACCGGAGGGTTCGCGGGGGACGCGGCCGTGCTCACCTACGACGCCGCGTTCGCCGGCTCCGGTCATCACTGCCTGCTGTCGCACGGGAGCCGCGCCCGCTGCTGGGGATCGAACAGCGGCGGGGCGCTGGGCGACGGCTCGACACAGCGTCGCGACCAGCCGGGCCGTGTCGAGGGGTCGCACCTGTTCGCCACGCTGGCGGTCGACGCGCACAGCTGCGGCGTGACCACGAACGAGGTCGCGTTCTGCTGGGGCGGCAACGTGAACGGACGGTTGGGGGACGGGACCCTCCAGAGCCGGCGGATCCCGACACAGGTGGCGACCGACGTCCGATTCCGGAGCGTCACGCTCGGCGGTCTCCACACCTGCGCGCTCGCGCTCGACGACACCGTGTACTGCTGGGGCGACAACCAGAGCGGGCAGCTGGGAGGGTTCGCCGGGGATATCAGCCCGGTGCCCGTGCCGGTCGCGGGAGGGCTCCGGGCCACCGCCATCGAGGCGGCGGGCCGGCATACCTGCGGCCTGGACGAGCAGGGAACGGTGCTCTGCTGGGGCGGTCCGTGGGGATCGCTCCCGCGGCCGGTGGGCGACGCGCCCGCGTTCGAGGGCTTCTCGATCGGCGATGATCACGGCTGCGGCCTGACCGCGGAGGGGGAGGCGTGGTGCTGGGGGGCCAACCACGACGGTCGGCTGGGGAACGGCACGACCGGGCCGACGCCGTTCGACGGCTCGCCCGTCCGGGTCGCGACCGATCTCCGCTTCGCCGCCATCAGCGCGGGATTCGAGCACACCTGCGCCGTGGCGACGGACGGCCGCGGCTACTGCTGGGGCAGCGATGAGGTCGGCCAGCTCGGCGACGGCCCCGCGGGGGGGCCGGACGACGTGTCGGCGACGACGCCCAGCCCGCTGCGCACGGACCGCTTCTGGCAGTCCGTGTCGGCCGGCCAGTTCCTGACCTGCGGGGTGACCGACCGCTTCGAGGCGTTCTGCTGGGGCTTCGGGACCGGGAACCCGGCCGCGCCCAACAGCGACCGACCCGTCCAGCTCTGAGGCCCGGGCGGGGGCCTCACGCCGGAAGCACGCTCCCGGCCGGCTCGAACTGCGTGCGGAAGAGGCTGGCGTACAGCCCGCCCCGCGCGAGGAGCTCGTGGTGCGGCCCCGATTCGACGATCCGGCCGCGGTCGAGGACGAAGATCCGGTCGGCGCCGAGCACCGTGGACAGCCGGTGCGCGATGACGAGGGACGTGCGGCCCACGAGCACGCGCTCGAGCGCCTCCTGGATGAGGGCCTCGGCGTGCGCGTCGAGGTGCGACGTGGCCTCGTCGAGAATCAGGATGCGCGGGTCCTTGAGCAGGACGCGTGCGATGGCCAGGCGCTGCTTCTCGCCGCCCGACAGCCGGTATCCCCGTTCCCCCACCAGCGTCTCGTAGCCCGTCGGCAGCGCCGCCACGAACTCGTGGATGTTCGCCGCGCGCGCGGCACGCTCGATCTCGGCGTGCGTCGCGTCCGCCTTCGAATAGCGGATGTTCGCGGCGATCGTGTCGTGGAACAGGTGCGGCTCCTGGGTCACCACGCCGATCGTGGCGGCGAGGGAGGCCATCGTCACCGATCGCACGTCTCGCCCATCGATCCGGACGGCGCCGTCCGTCACGTCGTACAGCCGCGGCACGAGGTAGGTGAGCGTCGTCTTCCCGGCGCCGCTCGGCCCCACGAGCGCGACCGTCTCGCCGGGCTCGATGACGAACGAGAGGTCGTCGAGCGCCCATCCGCGCGGCGGCGCCCGCGCCGGCTCGCCCTCCTCCCGCGTCACGCCCCGCCGGCCGTAGCGGCGCACGGACTCGAGGCCCTCGCCGCTCGACCCCGCGTAGCTGAAGCGGACCCCGTCGAACTCGATCCGTCCCTCGACCGCCCCGAGCGCCGTCGCATCCGGCCGCTCGAGGATCGCGCCCGGCAGGTCGAGCACCTCGAAGACGCGCTCGAACGACACGAGCGACATGGCGAACTCGACGCGCGCGTTCGAGAGCGACGAGAGCGGTCCGTACAGCCGGCCGAGGTACGCGGACAGCGCCACGATGGTGCCGACCGTGAGCGAGCCGCGGATCACGAGCAGCGCCCCCACCCAGAACACGGCGGCCGTGCCGACCGCGCTCACGGCGCCCAGCGACATGAAGAACCAGCGCCCGATGATCGACTGCCGGATCGCGAGCTCGCGCACCCTGGAGGCCTTCTCCGCGAAGCGCCGGTCCTCGTCCTCGCGGCGTCCGAACAGCTTGACCAGCAGCGCGCCCGAGACGCTCAATGTCTCCTGCATGATCGAGCTCATGTCGGCGCTCTCCTCCATCTGGCGGCGCCGGATGACGCGGAGCTTCTTCCCCACGCTGCGCGAGGCGACGACGAAGAACGGGAGGATCGCGACCGCGAGCAGGGTGAGCCGCCATTCCAGCCCGATCATGATGGCCAGCGTCGCGACGACCGTGAACACGTTCGAGGCGAGCGTGACGAACGTCGAAGTGACCGCCTGCTGCGCCCCGACCACGTCGGACGTGAGGCGCGACATCAGCTCGCCGGTGCGCGTGTGCGTGAAGAAGGCGATGGACTGACGCTGGAGGTGGTCGAACAGCCCCCGCCGGAGGTCGAAGATGATCCCCTGGCCCATCGACGCCGATGCCCAGCGCTGCAGGACCCCGAAGATGCCGTTCACGAGCGGTACCCCCACCATCCCGAGGCCGAGGAGGGTGACGAGGCCGAGGTCGGCGGCGGGGATCGCCGTGTCGATCAGCGAGCGCATGAGGAGCGGCGGCACGAGCGACAGGAGCGAGATCACGACGATCGTGCCGAGCACCAGCGCGAGGTGGACGCGGTACGGCCTCGCGTAGGCGAGCACGCGCTTGAGGAGGGCCCAGTCGATGCGGGGCCGATCCTGCTCCTCGTCGTACTTGATGTACGACCACCACCCTCCGCCGTGCATGGGAGAAACCTACCGCGCGGCCGGGGACGATGCGCGCGGCGCGGTGCGGGGTCCGCCGTTGTCGCGCGGCCGGGGCGGCGGCAGTTTCGCCCGCGGGCGGCCGGAAGGGTCGCCGTGCGGAACTCGACGGGAGGCAGGCATGCTCGACACGCGCGACCGACGGAGAAGGGAACGACGGGCCGCCCCCGGTCCCGTCCTCCTCTCGCTCCTCCTCTTCAACGCGGCTCCGCTCGCGGCCCAGCACTTCCCGGACGAGACGGGTCTCCTCGAGCTCATGCGGGCGCGGGTCGACTCGGGGCGCGCCGTGGGGATCGTCGTGGGCGTGCTCGAGGCCGACGGGACGCGACGGTACGCCGCCTACGGCGACCCCGGACGCGACGCGCGGCCCCTGGGACCCGCGAGCGTGTTCGAGATCGGGTCGATCACCAAGGCGTTCACGGGGATCCTGCTCGCGGAGATGGCGGGTCGCGGCGAGGTGGGCCTCGAGGACCCGGTGTCGGCCCACGCGCACGCCGGGGTCCACGTCCCGTCCCGCGGCGGGCGGGAGATCACGCTCGTCGATCTGGCCACGCACCGCTCGTCGCTCCCGCGGCTGCCCGGGAACCTGGGCCTGGCCGATCCCGCGAACCCGTACGCCGCGTACACCGAGGCGGACCTGCACGAGTTCATCTCCCGCGTCGAGCTGGAGCGCGACATCGGCTCCGAGTACGAGTACTCGAACCTCGGGATGGGCTTCCTCGGGCACGTGCTCGCGAAGGTGGCCGGCGCCGACTACGAGACCGTGATCCGCGAGCGTGTGCTCGCGCCGCTCGGCATGTCCATGAGCGGAATCGCGCTCTCCGAGGCCATGCGCGCCCGGCTGGTGACGGGGCACGACGAGGCCGGGGCCCCGGTTCCGAACTGGGATATCCCCGCGCTGGCCGGCGCGGGGGCGCTGCGCTCGACCGCCGAGGACATGCTCGCGTTCCTCGACGCCAACGTGGGCGATCCCGCCACCGATCTGGAGCGCGCCATGCGCGCGAGCCACCAGTCACGCCGGCCGGCCGCCGGCGCCAACGCCGTGGGGCTCGGCTGGCACATCCTCTCGGTCGGCGAGGACCGCATCGTGTGGCACAACGGCGGGACGGGGGGCTACCGGACGTGGGCGGGGTTCGATCCGGACCGCGACGTCGCCGCCGTGGTCCTCACGAACTCGACGCACGGCGCGGACGACATCGGCTTCCACCTCGTGAACGAGGCGGTCCCGCTCGCGCCCGCGCCCGCCGCGGGCCGGACCGAGGTCGAGGTGGAACCGGAGGTCCTCGGGCGCTACGTCGGCACGTACCGGCTCACGGAGGACTTCGAGATCGACGTGACGCTCCTCGGCGGCCGGCTGTACGTGCAGGCGACCGGCCAGCAGCGCTTCCCCGTCTACGCGGCCGCGGAGACCGAGTTCTTCCTGCGCGCCGTCGAGGCCGAGATCCGCTTCGTGGTGGAGGACGGCGAGGCCACGGCCCTGGTGCTCCACCAGGGCGGCATCGCCCAGACCGCCCGACGGGTGCCGTGACGGTCGGGCGAGTCGATCGGGCGATTCCCCACGCCCGGCCATTGCCGCCCCGGGAGCCCGGCGTTCTACTCAGACGGACGCTCCCGACCCCGCTACGGAGGAACGAGCCATGAGACGCTTCGGCCGCACCGTCCTCGGGTCCGCGCTGCTCGGCGCCGCCGTGGTCCCCGTCCCCGCCCGCGCGCAGGAGGAGTCCTTCGCCGAGCGCGCCCGCCGAATGTCGATCCGGGCCGAGGAGGCGGGTCTCGCCAACCCGTTCGTCGGCATCACGCGTGACGGATCGCCGGAGTCGGGGCTGTTCGCGATCCGTTCGACCGGCGTGTCGACGGCGCCGGTCGTCGACGCCGCACGCGGCTTCCTCGCCGCGCTCACCGACGAGCAGCGCGCCCGGACCACGTTCGCCATCGACGATCCCGAGTGGCGGAAGTGGATGAACCAGCATTTCTACGTGCGTCAGGGCGTCGGATTCGACGAGATGAGCGAGCCGCAGCGCGAGGCCGCGCTGGGGCTCCTCGGCGCGTCCCTGAGCGCGAAGGGGCTCCGCCTCACGCGCGACATCATGCGTCTCAACCACACCCTCGGGGAGCTCAACGGCGACAACTTCGAGGAGTACGGCGAGTGGCTCTACTGGATCACGGTGATGGGCGAGCCGTCCCGGACCGAGCCGTGGGGTTGGCAGCTCGACGGGCACCACGCGATCATCAACTACTTCGTCCTCGGCGACCAGGTCGTGATGACGCCGTTGTTCGTGGGCTCCGAGCCCGTCGTCGCGGAAGCCGGGAAGTACGCCGGGACCGCGATCCTCCAGGAGGAGCAGGCGGCCGGGCTGGCGATGATCCGGGCGCTGGGTGAGGCGCAGCGCGCCGCCGCGATCCTCGAGGTCTCGAAGACCGGGAACAACACGCTCACGGAGGCCTTCAAGGACAACGTCGTCCTCGACTACGCCGGCGCGCCGGCCTCGACGTTCTCCGAGGAGCAGAAGACGCGTCTCCTCGAGCTGATCGGTCTGTTCGTGAACAACCTGCGCGAGGGGCACGCGCGGGTGCGGATGGAGGAAGTCGCCGCCCACCTCGACCACACCTCCTTCGCCTGGATCGGCGGGACCGGAGACGGGGACGTGTTCTACTACCGCGTCCACAGCCCCGTCATCCTCATCGAGTTCGACCACCAGCGACCCGCGAACCTGCGCCACATCATGGAGCCCGGCGTCCCGAATCGGCAGCACATCCACGCCGTGGTGCGCACGCCGAACGGAAACGACTACGGCAAGGACCTCCTCCGAAGGCACTACGAGCGGCACCCGCACACGCGGGAGCCCCCGGCCCGGAAGTCGCCCGCGCACCCGTGACGGCCGCCCGGGGCTGGATCGAGGCGGCGCGCCGCCGGCTGCGGGCGGCGCGGGACATCTACGAAGGCATCTACATCGCCCCGTACCGCTCGGCGATCCACCGCGAGTACCTCAGGCGGCACGACGCGTTCATGCTGCTCGGCTTCTCGGATCTCCTCGGCGTCCCGAACCCGATGCAGTTCTACATGCTCGAGCTGTATCCGTGGCTCATCGAGGACTTCCACCGCTGGCACGTCCGCATGGGCATGGAGCACCCCCCCGAGGGCGGGTTCCGTTGTTGTTGATGGCCGGCTCCGCACGCGCCCGCCTTCACCGCCGGTGACGTTCCCCCGACGGCCGATCCTCTTCTTCGGCGGGAAGGGTGGGGTCGGGAAGACGACGCTGGCCACCGCCGCGGCCCTCGAGGCCGCCGCCGCCCACGCGAGGACGCTCCTCGTGTCGACCGATCCGGCGCACTCGACCTCGGACATCCTCCAGGTGGGGCTCGGCCCCGCGCCGCGGCCCATCATCGCCGACCTGTGGGCCATGGAGATCGACCCGGAGAAGGAGGCGGACGAGTACATCGCGGGCGTCAAGGCGCGGATCGCCACGGCCGCGCCGCCGCGGCTGCTCGAGGAGGTCGAGCGCCAGATCGACATCGCGCGGGTCTCGCCGGGCGCGGTCGAGGCGGCAATCTTCGACCGCTTCACCCGCATCCTCGAGAACGAGGGCGGATTGTTCGAGCGGATCGTGTTCGACACGGCGCCGACGGGGCAGACGCTTCGGCTGCTGTCGCTCCCCGAGCTCATGACGACGTGGATGAGCGGGCTCATCGGCCGCCGGAAGAAAGTGGGCGCGATGGCGCGCATGTGGCGCAACGTCGCCGGCTCCGAGGCGGGCATCGAGACGGCGGAGGATCCGATCCTCGCGGCGCTCGAGGAGCGTCGCGCCCGGTTCCACCGCGCCCGAGCCGTGCTCACGGATCCCGAGCGGACGGCGTTCGTGTTCGTGGTGACGCCCGAGCGTCTGCCGGTGTGGGAGACCGAGAAGGCGGTCGAGGCCCTCTCCCGCCACGGCGTCCCGGTCGGCGCGATCATCGTGAACCAGGTGCTGCCCGATCCCGAGCCGGGCGTGACGGAGGCGGCGTTCGTCAGCGGGCGCCGCGCGCGCCAGGCGGAATGCCTTGCGAGGATCTCGGAGGGCCTCGGAGATTGGCCCGTCCTCCGCGTCCGCCTGCAGGACACCGATCCCGTCGGGGTGGACGCGCTCCAGCGGATCCGTCCGGAGGTGATGGAATGAGCGCGATCGTCCTCCTGGTCGTCGGTGTGCTCGCGTTCCTGACCGGCTACCAGGTCTACTCTCGCTTCATCGCCCGCCGGATCTACCGTCTCGACCCCGACTTCGTCACTCCCGCGCACGAGCTCGAGGACGGCGTCGACTACGTGCCCACGAACCGGCACGTCCTGTTCGGCCACCATTTCACGTCCGTGGCGGGCGCGGCGCCGATCGTCGGACCGGCGATCGCGGTCATCTGGGGCTGGCTGCCGGCGTTCCTGTGGGTCGTGCTCGGCACCGTGTTCGCCGGCGCCGTGCACGACTTCGGCACCCTGTGGATCTCCGCCCGACACAAGGGGCGCTCGATCGGCACGCTCACGGAGTCGATCGTGGGGGATCGCGCCCGGGTGCTGTTCCTCCTCCTCATCTTCTTCCTCCTCCTGATGGTGAACGCGGTGTTCGCGGTCATCATCGCGAACCTGTTCATGTCCAACCCGGGCGCCGTCTTCCCCGTGTGGGGCTCGCTCGCGGTCGCGCTCGTCGTGGGGTTCCTGATCTATCGGACCGGTGCCGGGATCCTGCTCCCGTCCGTGGGAGCGCTGCTGGTCCTGTACCTGATGATCTGGTTCGGACAGTACCTGCCGTACACGCTCCCGGACGTGATCGGCTTCGAGCCCACGCAGGCGCAGATCGGGGCCGCCGGGGGGGACCTGGCGGCCGCGTCGGTCGCGGCCTCGGCCGACGGGCAGCGGGTCGGGTGGATCCTCGTCCTGTTCGCGTACACGTTCGTCGCATCGATCCTCCCCGTGTGGCTCCTCCTCCAGCCGCGCGACTACGTGAACGGCCACCAGCTCTTCGTGGCGCTCGGCATCATCGGGGCCGGCGTCATCGTCACCAACCCCGAGATCGTGGCCCCCGCCGTGAACACGACGCTGCCCGGCGACGCGCCGAGCTGGTTCCCGCTCCTGTTCATCACGATCGCGTGCGGGGCGATCAGCGGCTTCCACGGGCTCGTGGGGTCGGGGACCTCATCCAAGCAGCTCAACCGGGAGACCGACGCCCGCTACGTGGGCTACGGGGGCGCGCTGGGCGAGGGCACGCTCGCGGTGACCTCGATCATCGCGTGCACGGCGGGGTTCGCGGTGTACGCCGGGGTCGACGGCTGGCACGCGCACTACGGCACGTGGGCCGCGGCCTCCGCGGGCGCCACGGCCGCGTTCGTGAACGGCGTGGGCGTGCTCGCGAGCGGGATCGGGATCCCGGCGAACGTGGCCACCATCTTCGCCGCGGTGGTCGTGATCAGCTTTGCCGCCACCACGCTCGACACGGCGGTCCGGCTCCAGCGTTACATCATCGCCGAGCTGGGCGTGGAGTACGGGCTCAAGGCCGTCCAGAACCGCTGGGTGGCCACCTCGATCGCGGTCGTGAGCTGCGCGCTCCTCGCGCTGGGGCTCGACCGCGGCGCGGGCGGCATGCGGCTGTGGCCGTTGTTCGGCACCACGAACCAGCTCCTGGCCGGGCTGAGCCTCCTCATCGTCACGCTCTACCTGTTCCAGAAGAAACGGCCGGTGTGGGTGACGCTGATCCCGAT
>Ga0299907_10000444_pt1 | contig 20014 bp, 19 predicted proteins | sample RVTome_16_FD_198680 | JGI IMG/M metagenome (GOLD analysis project Ga0299907, IMG submission 198680) | Soil microbial communities from uranium-contaminated site in the Upper Colorado River Basin, Wyoming, United States - RVT152D67 (version 2) ...
GAACCTCCCATCGTCGAGGGGTCGCGCGTGCGTCGGGTCGCCTCGTTCCTCGGCAAGCGCATCGAGTATGTGAACGAGGTCGAACGCCTCGCGCCCGGCTCGCTGATGGTGATGCGGTCCGTGAAGGGCCCCTTCCCCATGCGAGTGACCTACGGGTTCGAGGACGACGGTGCCCGCACCAGTGCGCGCGTGCGAGTGGAGGGAGACCCCAAGCCCGCGTACCGCTTGGCGAAGCCGCTCATGGCGCGAGCCGTGAAGCGCTCCATCTCGGCCGATGTTCGGCGGTTGAAGGCCGAGCTCGAGCGGGCGAGCTGACGACAGGCCTCACCCTGGGCTCTTGCCACCGGTAGATTGGCGAGGACGTCCCGCGGGTATGCAGCCCTGAATAGAAGGACCGAGGAGGGTCGTCATGTGCTTGACGTGCGGCTGTATGCAGGCGCATCTGGAGATGGGGAAGAGCAACATCAGGTACGAGGACGTCAAGGCCGCGGCCGACGAGAACGGGCAGTCCGTGGCGGAGACGCTCGACATCATGGAGCGCACCGTGGCCAAGGATCGTGAGGACCACGCCGAGGAGTACGCGCCCGGCTCCTAGCCGCGTTCCAGCTCGTCCGCGCCGACAGCTATTAGCTCAGGGCTGGATTGGGCAGAGGAAGTCGTTCGCCGGGACCCGGGTGATCGTCACGTCCCCCGCCGCAGCAGCCGCGAACACAGCCTCGTCCGACGTCAGGAGGTATGGGACGGTGTTCCACGTGACGGCATTGAACGCCCAGTGCCCGCCGCGGTACCCGGCATCTCCGGGCGCGACGCCCACGACTGCGAGCTGCCCCTCGGCCCCATCCATCACGGCGTAGAAGGGGTCGGTCCCCTCGTTCGGAAACGCCGACGGGGGGGTGACGGTGCGGACGACCTCGCCGTCGTGGTAGCAGCAGATCCCGGGGAAGACGAACCCCGGGCGAGCGGCAAGCGCCGGTGCAACGAACGCGGCCAGCGTGACCGCGGTGATCGAGACGAACGCGGCGATGCGCAGAGTGCGCATGTGAAGCCTCCTTCCGAGCGATCTTGACCCACTCTAGGAAGAGACTTCTTTCGAACCGCGAACGCGACGACGACCGAACGCTCAACATTTGCGTTGGGGAACCGGACCGTTCATTCGGGAAGCAGAACACCTTCGAGGGTGAGGAGGGTGCGCTTCCTCGGCAGTCCCCCGCCGTAGCCGGTCAGACCTCCCGACGCCCCGATGATCCGATGGCACGGGATCACGATGGGGATCGGGTTGGATCCGAGCGCCCTGCCGACCGCACGCGGCGCGGTCGGTCGGCCGATCTTCGCCGCGATCTGCCCGTAGGTCGCCGTGCGACCGAAGCCGACCCGTCCCGTTGCCCGCAATACGTCCCGCGCGAAGGGGCCGATGAGCCGCCGGTCCAGCCGCAGGTCGAACCTGCTTCGCTCGCCCGCGAAGTACTCCTCGAGCTCCGTCCGGACCCGGTCGGTGGGGCGTGCGGCCTGGAGGATCCGCGGCGAGAGCTCTCTCGCCAGACGCGCGAACACGCGATCGCGCTCCTCGTCCTCGAACGCGACGCGCGCGAGGCCGCTATGGGTGACGGCAACCAGCAGCTCGCCGACGGGCGAGTCCATCGTGGCGACTGCGACGTCGACGAGGCCCTCATCCGTCGCGCGTTCGATGAACGAGCGCGCAACTTCGCTCGACCTCTGCTGCGTTCCCCTCGTCAGGCGTTTCAGGTCCCGTTCGACCTTCATCTCATCAGCCTCCTCAATTGTTCGAGCCCTTGATAGACGTTTGCACGAGCCGTTTGCTCGGTGGAGCCCATGAGCTCGGCGATCTCGCTGTACGGGAGGTCCAGCACGTGGCGGTGCACGACGGCGATCCGCTGTCGGGGCGGGAGTCGCCGGACGGCATCCCACAGCTCGTCGTCGCGTCCGTGATCGGTGGACGCCCGGTCGGGAACGGCATCCGTCGGGACAGCTCGTCGCCTCGCCGCGCGGTGGTGGTCGATCGCCTTACGTGAGGCGATCCGCAGCACCCAACGGTCGAGGCTCGCAGCGTTCCGCAGACGCGGGTACGCGCGGAGCGCCGCGAGGAACGTCTCTTGGAAGACGTCGTCCGCCTCGTTCGGGCCTACGGCCACACGAAGGAACCGATGCACGGTCCCCCGATTGGCATCGAGGAACACCTGGAACGGAGGCAGGGCCACGAGCGGAGATGCAACCACACCCCGAACAACGTGCCAGCCGGCGCCTGCGTGAAAAACCCCGTCCTAGGGGAAGACCAGCGAGCAGAGAGCGCCCAGGTGGCCGATCCGATGAAGGCTCACCCGGACGCCCGAGCGTCCACCACGCCGACGCCACGAAGGTGTGCTCCGGGAGACCACGGTCCGCGAGCGCGTCCGCGCCAGCCTCTGGAGCCTGGCGACGTGGTTCGGGGACTCGACCGGCGTCGCCTCCTTGAGAAGCGCCCGCAGCGCCGCATTTCTGCAGATCCTCTCCGCCGTTCGTTGCGTCGTCGCCAAGGCCTTCACCTCGTCGAGATGGACGACCCTCATGTCTCCGATGCGCTCGATCTGGAGGGACCCGACGTCCGACCACCGCGTGATCGTTTGGATGTCGACCCTCGCCAGCTCGACCGCAGCCTCTACCGTGACGTTCACGCGATCGTAGGACATAGCTTCTCCATCACCTCGGACTATGTCGACGATAGGTTGGCGGGCGGATACGCGCATCGGTCGCAAGGCGTCCTTCGGTCGTCAAGGATCCGACGGCGGAAGAGTCAAAGGATGTAGTCCGGCGTCGATCGCGCTTCCCTCAGGCGGTCTCGCCGAGCAGCCTGGGGATGGCCCCTTCGTAGACGTCGACGAGCTCGGCGACCGAGACTTCGAACAGGCCGTCGAACACCGCGCGCGGCCCGCCCGTCTCCCCCAAGCGCGTGCAAGGAACGCCATGTCGTGCCCCGCGCTCCGCGAGCGCAGCCTCGTGCTCGGGCGCGACGCTCACGATCGCGCGAGAGGCCGATTCGCTGAACAGGGCCACGTGTGGTGGAAGGTCGCCTCCGATCCTGACCGCGAATCCGTGACCTCCCTCGATCGCGCACTCGGCGAGCGCGATCGCGAGACCGCCGTCGGCGCAGTCGTGCGCGCTGGCCAGGAGCGCTTCCGAAGCCATCGCCTGCAGGGCGTCCAGCAGCGCCCGCTCCTCGACCAGGTTCAGCACAGGCGGGCGCCCGGCCACACTGTTCCACACGGTCGCGGAAAACTCGGAGCCCCCCAGCTCCGCGAGCGTCTCCCCGAGCACGTAAATGGCGAGGCCGGCGCGGGGAAAGGCCGTGGGCACTCGCAGCCGATGATCGTCGAGCAATCCCAGCATCCCGATCACCGGTGTCGGCCAGATCACGGATTCGCCGGTCTCGTTGTAGAAACTGACGTTCCCGCCGGTGACGGGCGTCTCCAGGGCCACGCACGCGTCGCGGATCCCCCTGATCGCCTCGGCGAACTCCCACATCACCCGAGGTCGCTCGGGGTTGCCGAAGTTGAGGCAGTTGGTGATCGCGAGCGGCCTCGCGCCGGTCACGGCGACGTTGCGCGCCGACTCAGCGACGGCATGGGCCGCGCCGAGGTACGGATCGAGCGCGCCGAAGCGGCCCTTCCCGTCACAGGACAACGCGATGCCCTTCATCGTTCCCGGTACGCGTACCACCGCGGCGTCCGAGCCGGCGGCGGCAACCGTCTGACCCTGGACGATCGAGTCGTACTGCTCGAATACCCATCGTTTGCTCGCGACGTCGGGCGAGGAGAGGATGGCGAGGAACGCCTCGCGGATCTCGCCCTCGAACGGCCGGAAGGTGGGGTCGTCGCCGTTCGATCGGTCGGGCGCGGCCACCGGCCGCTCGTAGACCGGCCCCTCGTCGGCGAGGGATCGGGCCGGCACCGCGGCGACCTCATCGCCGTGGTGGTGCACGGTCAGCGTCTCACCTTCCACGAGCTCGGCGATCACCGCCGAGGCCAGGCCCCAATGCCGGCACACCGCCCGCGCCTCTTCGAGCTTCGAAGGCGGCACGATCGCCAGCATCCGCTCCTGGGACTCCGAGGTCAGGATCTCGAATGCCTCCATCGCTGGGTCTCGGAGCGGCACGCGGTCGAGATCGAGCTCCGCACCGAGTCCCGCGCGCGCGGCCGACTCGCTCACCGCGCAGGTGATGCCCGCGCCCCCGAGGTCCTGCAGGCCCTCGAGGAGACCCTTCTCGACGAGTTCGAGCGAGGCTTCGATCAAGAGCTTCTCCGCGAACGGATCGCCGATCTGGACCGACGGTCGAGATGCTTCCGCTGATCCGTCGAGCGTGGCCGAGGCGAGCACGCTCACGCCGCCGATGCCGTCGAGCCCTGTACTCGCGCCGTACAGCACCATGAGCGACCCGGCCTGCGGGGTATGGGATGCGGCGGTAACGAGCCGGTCGGCCGGCGCGATCCCGACGCACATGACGTCCACGGTCGGGTTCGCCGAGTGCGGGTCGGCGAAGCGGACCTCCCCACCGACGGTCGGCACGCCGATGCAGTTCCCGTAGCCGCCGATGCCTGCCACCACACCCGCCATGAGCCACCGGTTCCGTTCCTGCGTGAGCGGGCCGAACATGAGGGGGTCGAGCAGGGCTACCGGGCGCGCGCCCATGGAGATGATGTCGCGCACGATCCCGCCGACGCCGGTGGCCGCGCCCTGGTACGGCTCGATCGCGGACGGGTGCGAGTGCGACTCCATCTTGAACACGACCGCGAGCCCGTCGCCGATGTCGACCGCGCCCGCGTCCTGGCCGGGACCGACCAGGACCGCGTTCCCCTCCGTGGGCAACGTCCGCAGGTGCACCTTGGATGACTTGTAGGAACAGTGCTCGGACCACATGGCGGCATACATGGCCAGTTCCTCGCGGGTTGGCGCACGCCCGAGCCTCTCCACGATCGCCTCGAGCTCCTCGTCGATCAGCCCGAGCTCTCGATGCATGGCTTGCGAGCTCACGCGCCGGCCCCCGCCATGGCGCTCGCGAGCAGCGACGCGAACACGGCCTGCCCGCCGGTCGGCCCCACGTCCGGATCCACGGCGTGCTCCGGATGAGGCATCAACCCCACGACGTTCCCCGCCTCGTTCCGGATGCCGGCGATGTGATGCGTGGCGCCGTTCGGGTTGTGATCCTCACCCGTCACGCCGTCCTGGGAGCTATAGCGGAAGACCACCAGCCCGCCTTCCTCGATCCGGGCGAGCTGGTCGCCGGTGGCCACGAATTGACCCTCGCCGTGTTTGACGGGAACCCGGATCGTCTCACCGGGCGTGAGGTCGGACGTCACGACCGTGGCCGCGGTCTCGACCCGGAGCCATACGTCGCGGCACACGAATCGCAAGGAGCGATTCCGGATCAGGGCGCCGGCCAGCAGTCCCGCCTCGCAGAGGATCTGGAACCCGTTGCAGATGCCGAGCACCGGTCCGCCTCGCTCGGCGAACGCCGCCACCTCCGCCATGATGGGAGCGTGCGCGGCGATGGCGCCGCACCGCAGATAGTCGCCGTGACTGAAGCCGCCCGGGAGGATCACCGCGTGCACGCTGCGGAGATCTCGCTCCGCGTGCCACAGTGGCACGCCCTCGCCCCCCATCAGCTCCACCGCGTCCAAGGCATCCCGGTCGTCCAGGGAACCCGGGAAGGTGATGACGCCGACGCGGGGTGTACCGGGATCGTTCACCCGGTGTCAGGTTCCCTCGGTCGCCAGGACCCGGAAGTCCTCGATCACGGGGTTGGACAGGAGCCGGCGGGCCATGTCTTCCACCTGCTCTCGCGCGTCCTGCTCCGAGTCCGATCGCACGTCGAACCGGACATGCTTTCCGACCCGAACGTTCGCCACGTTCGTCCATCCGAGGGCAGGAAGAGCCGACTCGACCGCCTTGCCCTGCGGGTCCGCCAGCCCGGCCTTGAGCGACACCAGCACCTCGAACGTGTAGGTGGTCACGGCGACGCCGCACCCGAGCGGCGGAGATAGTCGTCGAACGGCTCACCGGTGATCCGTTCGAAGGCTTCGCGGTACTTCGCTCCGGTGATCTCGATCACCTCGTCCGGGAGGCTCGGCGCCGGGGGTTCGTGGTTCCAGCCGCTCCTGTCCAGCCAGTCACGAACGTATTGCTTGTCGAAGGACGGCTGCGGCCGGCCCGGCTCGTAGGCGTCTGCCGGCCAGAACCGCGAGGAGTCCGGCGTCCCGACCTCGTCGATCAGGATCAGCTCGCCGTCGGCGAACCCGAACTCGAGCTTCGTGTCGGCGACGATGACGCCTCGTCGCTCCGCCTCCTCGGCGATCAGCTCGTAGACCGCGATCGTGAGCTCACGGAGCCGCTCCGCGAGCCCGCGACCAACCAGCTCGGCGGTCTCGTTCAGCGTGAGCGGTTGGTCATGTCCCTCGACGGCCTTCGTCGTGGGGGTGAAGATGGGCTCGGGGATGCGCTCGGATTCCACCAGACCGGCGGGTAACGGCACACCGCACACGGACCGGGCCTCCCTGTACTGGGCCCAGCCGGAGCCGCTCAGGTAACCGCGGGCCACGCACTCCAGCGGGATCACTCGAGCGCGTCGTACGAGCATCGCTCGGCCGGCGAGATCGGGATCGTCGAACGGCTCGGACGACACCAGGTGATTCGGGACGAGGTTTTGCGTGCGCTCGAACCAGTGGAGAGACAAGCCGGTGAGCACCCGTCCCTTGTCGGGGATCGGGTCCGGGAGCACCACGTCGAACGCGCTGATCCGGTCGGTCGCGACGATCAGCAGCCTGTTCGGCCCCATCTCGTGGATGTCGCGGACCTTGCCCTGCGCGACGAGCCCGTTCACCCGTCCTCCACCGAGAGCTTCTCCAGCCGGTCGAACACACCTCCGAGGTTCACGAGGAACCGATCCGGATCGAACAGCTCCGCGAGAGCCCGGGGGTCGAGGCGAGCGGTCACGTCCGGATCTGCCTCGATCCGCTCGCGGAAGGATGCTCCCTCGTCCCAGGCGGCGGCCGCAGCCCGCTGCACGATGCGATACGCGTCGTCGCGAGACAGGCCGCAGTCCACCAGGGCCAGGAGCACGGTCTGGCTGAAGGCGATGCCGCCGTGGGCCAAGAGGTTGCCCCGCATCCGGTCGGCGAACACCACGAGTCCGTCGACGACCCGCGTGAGTTCGCGCAGCATGAACGCCAACAGACCGGTGGCGTCGGGGAAGATCAGCCGCTCGGCCGACGAGTGGGAGATGTCGCGTTCGTGCCAGAGGACCGCGTTCTCGAGGGCGGCCCCTGCGTGGCCACGGATCACGCGCGCGAGCCCCGAGATGCGCTCGCACGCGACCGGATTCCGCTTGTGAGGCATCGCGCTCGAGCCCTTCTGGCCCTCGGCGAACGGCTCCTGCACCTCGCGTACCTCGGTCCGAGCAAGGTGCCGGATCTCGGTCGCGAAGGCGTCGAGCGTGGATGCACACACGGCGACTGCCGAGAGGTACTCGGCGTGGCGATCGCGCTGGATCACCTGCGTCGAGGCCTCCGCGGGGCGAAGACCCAGGCGCGCGCACACCAGCTCTTCGATGCGCGGGTCCACGCTCGCGTACGACCCCACGACGCCGCTGATCGCGCCCACCGAGATCGCCTCCCGAGCACGTCGCAACCGCTCGCGGTCCCGATCCAGCTGGAACCCGAACACGGCGAGCTTGTGGCCGAACGAGGTCGGCTCCGCGTGGACACCGTGCGTCCGGCCCACGATGGGAGTGTCGCGATGTTCGAGCGCCCGACGCCGGACGGCGCCGAGCAGCCGCTCAAGGTCGGCGAGCAGCACGTCGGCTGCCGCGCGGAGCTGCAGTGCGAGGCCCGTGTCGAGCACGTCGGACGAGGTCAGACCGTAATGGACCCACCGGCCCTCCGGCCCGATCGATGCAGCCACGACGTCGACGAATGCGCCCAGGTCGTGGCGTGTCATGCGCTCGCGTTCCGTGACTGCGTCGACGGTGAAGCTCGCACGCTCTCGGCACGCGGTGGCGTCTGCGCGAGGGATCCTGCCGATCTCGGCCCACGCCTCGACGGCGAGCAGCTCGATCTCGAGCCAGTCGGCGAGGCGAGCCTCATCCGACCAGATCGTGGCGACATCGGGCGCCTCGTAGCGTTCGATCACAGCTTGAGGCCCTCGCCGAGGTCGTCCTTGAACTTCCAGAGCATCGACTGCACGTCGTCGTCGGTGATGCCCACGATCTGCGCAGCGAGCACCGCGGCGTTCACGGAGGCGTCCACGCCGACCGTCGCGACCGGGACGCCCATCGGCATCTGGGCCGTGATCGCGAGGGCCTCGTTGCCGACGAGCTGGGGCGCGGTGGAGATCGGCACGCCGATGACCGGAAGGATGGTCCTCGCCGCGACCGCGGCGGCGAGGTGCCCCGAGAGCCCGGTCGAGCAGATCACCACCTTGAGGCCCCGCTCGTAGGCGGTCCGCGCGTACTCGTCGGCGAGATCGGGGTTGCGTGAGCTGGACATGATCCGGATCTCGTGCGGGATGCCGAACTTCTCCAGGATCAGGCCGGCCTGCCGCATGATCGGGAGCTCTGACGGCGAAGCGGCGAGCACCCCGACCAGCGGGATCTCGTCGGGCATCCGATCGGGCCCCGCTTCGATCATGTGATCAGGCTCTCCTCTCTCGCGGCGCGAGCCGCGATGTCTCGGCGTACGTGGGCACCTTCGAAATGGATCGTGTCGACCGCCGCGTAGGCACGCGTGCGCGCCTCCGTGATCGTCGCGCCGGTGCCGGTCACGGTGAGCACGCGACCTCCCGCCGTCACGATGCGCCCCTCGTCGTCTCGCGCGGTTCCGGAATGGAAGACGGTGACTCCCTCGAGCGCCGCTGCCCGGTCCAGACCAAGGATAGGTCTGCCGGTCTCGTAGGGACCGGGGTAGCCACCGCTCGCCATCACGACCGCGACCGCCGCGTCGTCATCGAACCCGGCGTGGCCGGCCTCGTGCGCGAGCCGCCCCGTTGCGCAGGCGTGCAGCAGCTTGCCCACCGAGTACGGCATCCGCGGCAGCAACACCTGGGCCTCCGGGTCGCCGAAGCGGCAGTTGAACTCGAGCACCTTCGGTCCGTCGGTGGTGAGCATCAGCCCGGCGAACAGGACGCCCCGATAGGGGCGCAGCTCGTCCACGACCTGTGCCATCACGGTGTCCAGGATATGCGTGGCCGTCTCGGGATCCAGTCGCGGGACCGGGGAGAACGCGCCCATGCCGCCGGTGTTCGGTCCCATATCGCCGTCACCCACCCGCTTGTGGTCCTGCGCCGCGTCGAGCAGCACGCAGTTGCCCTGGCCGTCGGTGACGACGAACACGCTGATCTCCGGGCCATGGAGGACCTCCTCGACCACCACCGTGCGCCCGGCATGTCCGAAGGCCCCCGCGAGGCACGCCTCGATCGCCGTAACGGCGGAACCGCGATCGGTGGCCACCGTCACTCCCTTGCCCCCGGCGAGACCGTCGGCCTTGACGACGGCTGCGCCGCCCAGCGCGTCAACGAACGAGGTCGCCTCCATCACGTCGTCGAATTCGCCCCACCGGGCCGTCGGCACTCCTCGGCGCGCCATGACCTCCTTCGCGAACGCCTTCGAGCCCTCGATCCGCGCCGCGGCCGCCGAGGGGCCGAACACGTCGCGGCGGCGGCGGCGGAGCTCGTCGGCGAGCCCCGCGACCAGCGGCGCCTCGGGACCGACGACCGTGAGCTCGACGTCCAGCCGCTCGACGAGATCCACGATCCCCTCGGTGTCCTCCGCTCCGACCTGGTAGCACTCGGCCACCTCCGCGATCCCGGCGTTGCCGGGGGCCGCGAGCACGCGCGTGACCGAGGGATCCTGCGACAGGCGCCAAGCGAGGGCGTGCTCGCGGCCCCCGCCGCCGACGACGAGGACCTTCACGCCGCCACCGGCACCGCAAGGCTCTGCTCGCGGGCAGGCCCGACGGACACCACCGACACCGGCACGCCGCCGAGCTCCTCCAGTCGCCGCACGTACGCCTGCGCCGCAACGGGGAGGTCGCCAAATGCCGTCGCGCCCGTGATCTCCTCATCCCAGCCGGCCATCTCCTCCCAAACCGGCTCCGCGTCGTGGAACAGCGACTGGTGCGCAGGGAGTTCCCCGTGTACCTCGCCCCTGGCCTGATAGCGGACGCACACCTTGACCGTAGGGAACCCCGAGAGCACGTCGAGCTTGGTGAGGAACACTTCCGTGAGTCCGTTCAGCCGCGCCGCGTACCGGAGCACGACCGCGTCGAACCAGCCGCACCGTCGCTTTCGACCGGTCGTGGTTCCGAACTCCTGCCCGCGCTCGCCCAGGCGCTCACCGGCGTCACCCAGATCCTCGGTGGGGAACGGGCCTGCGCCGACGCGGGTCACGTACGCCTTGGTGATCCCCACGACACGCTCCACGACCTGCGGACCCACCCCGGCGCTCGCCACCGCGTAACCGGCCAGCGGGGTCGAGGACGTCACGAACGGATACGTCCCGTGGTCGAGATCGAGCATCGTGCCCTGCGCGCCCTCGAGCATCACATGACGGCCGGCCGTGAGCGCCTCGTACAACAGGAGTGACGTATCCGCCACGTGCGGCCGGAGCCGCTCCGCGTGGCCCATGTAGTCGGCCACGATCTTGTCGGCCTCGAGCGGAAGCCGGTGGTAGACCTTCGTCAGCACCGCGTTGCGCTCCTTCAGCACGATGTCCAGCTTCTGCCTGAAGATCTTCTCGTCGAACAGGTCCTGCACGCGGATCCCGATCCTCGCGGCCCGGTCCCCGTACGCCGGCCCGATCCCCCGCTTCGTGGTTCCCAGGGCGTTCTTGCCCAGGAATCGCTCGGTCACCTTCTCCAGTTCCAGGTGGTAGGGCATGATCAGGTGCGCGTTGCCCGAGATGAGAAGGCGCGAGACGTCGAGCCCGGCATCCACCAGGTCGTCCATCTCCTGGAGCAGGACCGCCGGATCGATCACCACGCCGTCGGCGATCACCGACGTGATGTGCGGGTACATGATGCCCGACGGCACAAGATGGAGCTTCAGCAGGCGTCCCTCGGCGATGATGGTGTGGCCCGCGTTGTTGCCGCCTTGGTAGCGGACCACGAAGTCCATTCGGTCGGCGAGGTAATCGACCGCCTTGCCCTTGCCCTCGTCCCCCCATTGGGTCCCGAGCACGATGGCAGCCGGCATCTCGGCATGAGTCTATCGGCGCTAATCCGGTAGGAGGAGGGCCTTCGGGTTGCGGAGATCGATCCAGACCTCGTCCCCCTCCTTCGCGCCGTGCAGCTCGTCGTGCGGCCGCACGAATGCGGTCGCGGCGACGCCCTCCGTCCGACTGAGGCGGCGCTTGCACCGCATCCGACCGAAGGCTTACGACGCGCCGCCCTTCGGCCGGTTGTACGGGGGGAATGCGGTGGGTACGCTGGCCGTTCCCCCAACGGGCGCAGTCGAAGACATCCATCATGGCAAAGGCGAAGACACCCATAGAGCAGTACGAGGAGATCGACGGCGAGTTCTGCGTGGCGCTCGAGCCCACGCAGGCCCGTCACATCATCGACCTCGGTCCCCTCGGTGGGTACGAGCGCAGCTACCGCGAGCTCGGTAGGAAGCTCCTGCTGTTCGTTCCAGCGATGTTCCTGTTCATCCTCGCGGTGCAGCTGATGAAGGAAGGCGCCGCAGCGGTCGGGCCGTCCATCCAAGGGCAATTCCCGTTCGCGAACGGCTTTTCGACACTCGGCGCCGGCTGGCTGGGAGCGTACTTCGTCCTGTCAGGATCCCCGGTGGCTGCGACGACGATAAGCCTGTCCGGAGCCGGCACCCTCACGGAGTTGCAGACGTTCACCATGCTCGCCGGCTCACGGCTGGGCGCATCGTTCATCGTCCTCGTGACGGGCTTCCTGTACACGATGCGGAACAAGGCTCGATCGACCAGGAGCGAGTCGCTCGGGATCGGGATCCAGGCCATGACGATGACGGCGATCGTCTACATCCCGGGGATGTTGATCGGGTACGGCATCCTGAAGGCGGGTCTGCTGTCCGGAGTGGACCTGCACGCGAACAGCTCGGTGGACGCGTTCCTCGGCGCGTTCTGGGGGCCCATCGTCGCCGGGGTCGCAGACCTCGTGCCGGGATGGCCGCTGTTCGTCGTCGGTCTCGGGGTGATCCTCCTCGCATTCGCACTGTTGGACAAGGTGTTGCCACAGGTGAACAGCGACACCACGGCGTCCAGGCGTTCGGCATGGCTGAAGCGACCCTGGTCGATGTTCCTGTTGGGATGTCTGGTGGCGACGCTCACTCTGTCAGTGTCGGTCGCGCTCACGGTCCTCGTCCCACTGGCAGTGAAGGGGGTCGTCAAGCGGGACGAAGCCCTCCCTTACATCATGGGGGCGAACATCATGACGCTGGCCGACACGCTCGTGGTGGCGATGTTGCAGCCGACGGCGATGGCCGGGCAGATCGTGCTCGCACTGGCGATCGGGGTCACGATCGTGTCGCTCACCGTCCTCGCCTTCGTCTACGCGCCGATAAAGAGTGTGGTCCTCAAGAGCGACGACTGGTTGGTCTCGAACAACCGCCGCCTGGCCGTGTTCGTCGGGATCCTCTTCCTCCTCCCGGTTTCGTTCCTGTTCTCCGGTGTTGTGATCGGCACACCCAGCGTCTGAAGCGGTAGCGACGATAGTCTGACGGGCCTCCGTGTCCTCCCGCGACCCGTCCTCGAGGCCTCACGGCGGCGTGCGTGCGAGCTGGTCGCTCCTGCGGCGCAACCGTGACTTCCGTCGGATCTATCTGGCGTCCACGATCTCGCTGGGCGGCGACTGGTTCCTGGTGATCGCTCTGTTCAGCTTGATCGAAGGATTCACGGGTTCTGCCCTTGCCGTCGGCTTCCTGCTGCTCGTTCAGGACTTCACATCGTTCGCCCTGTCCCCGATCGCCGGTGTGTTGGTGGACAGGCTGGATCGGCGAAAGCTGATGGTCCTCGCGGATCTCGCACGAGCCGTGCTGTGTGTGGGGTTCCTGTTCGCACGAGATCCCGACACCCTCTGGGCGGTCTACGTCCTGTACGGGCTGCTCTCGGCATGCAGCACGCTGTTCTTCCCGGCGTCGTTGGCAGCGATGCCGAACCTCGTGGACGAGGACGATCTCTCGACCGCGAACGCCCTGTCCGGGTCGCTCTGGGGCACCATGCTCGCGATCGGGGCGGGCCTCGGCGGCATCGTGACCGCGGCGGTCGGTAGAGACGCAGCGATCGGGATCGATGCTGTGTCGTTCGTGGTATCGGCGGCCCTGCTCGTCGGCATCCGCCGTCCGTTCACGCGGGACCGGCCGCAAGAGCACCTGAGGATGCGCGATGCCACCGTCGAGACCGTGCGATACGCACGTCGCGACCACCGCGTACTCGCGCTGCTGGCCGTGAAGGGTGGCTGGGCCGTCGCCGGTGGGGTGCTTGTCGTGCTGCCGATCCTGGCGAAGGACGTCTTCGACGCCGGCGACTTCGGCATCGGCCTGTTGCTGGCCGCACGGGGCGTAGGGGCGCTGATCGGCCCCTTCCTCGGCAGAGCCATGCTGGGGCCTGAGGACCGGCGACTCTTCCTGATCATCGGGCTATCACTCACGACGTTCGGCGTGGGCTACGCGCTGGTCGGCCTCGCTCCGGGACTGGGACTCGCCCTGGTCGCGGTGTGCGTGGCGCACATCGGCGGCGGCGGTCAGTGGATGCTTTCCTCCTACGGTTTGCAGCGGATCGTCCCGGACCGCATCCGTGGTCGGATCTTCGCGTTCGACTTCATGTTCGTCACACTCACGTTCGGCCTGTCCAGCGTGGCGACCGGCGCGCTTGTGGACGCCTTCGGTCCCAAGCCCACAGCGGTCGGCCTAGGGCTTGTGGGGCTCGCCTGGGCGGCGGTCTGGACCGTGCTCACGACCGACGTCCGGCGCGCGACCATGCTGGAGGGCTGCGGCGCCCCGCCCGAGCTGACGCCTGCCGCCAGTTAGCCCGAGGGCACAGGCGGAGGCGGCGGCACGTCGTCGTCCCCGGTCCTGGCCGTTGGGGCGGCAGGGGGCGCGCTGGTCGCGGACCCCGCCGGCGACTCGCCGAATCGCACGCCGGGAGCCTCGCTCGTGAAGTCGACCTGCGGAACGCCCGCCTCGCCCCGGAGCGACTCGTCCACCTCGAAGAACTCTTCCTCCTCGAAGTTGAACATGCTCGCGATGATGTTGGAAGGCACCTGCTTCACCCGCTGGTTGTAGTCGCGGACGTTCGCGTTGTAGAAGCGACGAGCGGTCTGCAGGCGATCCTCGGTGTTGGTGAGCTCGTTCTGCAAAGCGAGGAAGTTCTGGTTGGCCTTCAGGTCGGGATAGTTCTCGACGACGGCGAACAGCTGTCGCAGGGCCGCCACGAACGGTCCTTCGGCCGCCGCCTGCTCGGCCGGCGATCCGGTCGCCTGGGCGGCGTTCGCCCGGGCTCGCGTGACGTTCTCGAGCACCTCCCGCTCGTGCGCGGCGTAGCCCCTGACCGTCTCGACCAGGTTCGGGATGAGGTCGTACCGCCGGCGAAGCTCGGTATCGATGTTCGCCCACGCGTCCCGGATCAGGTTCTTCTGCGAGACGAATCGGTTGTAGCTGACGACGGCGGCGATCGCGATCAGGGCGATGACGGCGAGCACGATCCAGAGGACTTCCACGTGCGTTTCCTTTCGTTTGGTGGACGAAGCCTAGCGCGGATACAGGGAGTACACGACCGACGGCACCTGGTCGCGGAATCCGCTCATCGTCGCGAGCAGCACGGGCAAGGCCTCCACGTCCATCTTCCGGCAGAACGCCAGGACCCTGTCGCCAACGAGCTCGAATCCACAGCTGCCTGCGTTCGCGAGCAGCCACCGCATCATCCGCTGGTCACAGAACGCGGTCGCGAACGCCCGATCGCCACCTTTCACGTTGAACGCTCGGTTGAATTCGTCGAGCTCGAACTGGATGTCGTCCAGCGCGAGGTGGTCGGCGAGGCGAGTGAACAGGTTCTCCCGATCGATCGTGAGCGGCGAGCACGCGGCATCGATCGGCGCGATCACGCAGTCGAACCGGTAGTAGCTCTTCGATCGACCCCCCTTGGAGCTCGACGATTCCTCGTAGTACCAGTAGTCGAACGCCCTGACCGGCACGTCCTGCCAGCGCCCGTCCAGGACATTCTCGATCCCGCGCCCGTCCCCCTTGGAGAACAGCCGGAACGGCTCGTCGAGGAGGCTGAACGGATCCTGCTGGTGGTACACAAATCCGTGCTGGGCGGCGAACGCCGCGAACGCTTCCCGCCGCTGCTGCCGAGCGTAGTACTGATAGGCGACCACCCCTGCCGCCACCAGCACGAACAGCACCATGAACAGCGGGAATGCGGTCTCCATCGGACGAGTATCGGCATCTGAACCGGTGAAGCCAACATGGCGTCGCTCGATCCGGCGTCGCTCGATCACCGGAGCACAGCGCGTGCGGACTGTCCGGCCGAGTCCCTGGGTATGTCCTCGTCATGCCACCCCGGCGCGTTCGCGGAGGATACGGGCCGTGTGGTCCCTGACGAAACTCGTCGAGCGAGGCGACGAGGTGCAGCGCCACACGCCAGCCCTCGGCTTCGCCGTCGCGGTCGTCAAGAAGTTCGGTGAGGATCGAGCGGGTCAGCTCGCGGCCTTGATCGCCTACTACGGCTTCTTCTCGCTGTTCCCGCTCTTGCTGGCTCTCGTCACGCTCTCCGGACTCGTCTTCTCCGAGCAGGACACCCAGGAGCGGCTGGTGGACGCCGCGCTCAACCAGTTCCCGGTCATCGGCGACCGACTGAAGGACAACCTTCAGGGGTTGCCCGACAAGAGCCTCGGGTTCGGCATCGGGCTCGCGGGAGCGCTCTGGGCGGGCCTCGGAGGCATGAAGGCCGCGCAGAACGCGATGGACCACGTGTGGAACGTGCCGATGCGCCGGCAGCCGAGCTTCCCGATCGCGATCTTCCGCGCGTTCCTGATGCTCGCGACCATCGGCGTGTTCATCGCCCTTGCCTCCTTCCTCGGTGGCATCGCGGCCGGCACGGAGCAGGCACCGGTCGCGATCCGGGTCGCCGGCGTGGCGGGATCCGCCGTCTTGAATTTCCTGGTCTTCTGGGTGGCGTTCCGCGTGCTCACCGTCGCCGACGTCTCATGGGCAGACGCGTTGCCGGGCGCCATCTTCGCGGGAGCTGCGTGGACCATCCTGCAAACCCTCGGTGGATACGTCATCGGGCATCGTATGGAGTCGGCGGCCGCCACCTACGGGTTCTTCGCTGTGGTGATCGGGCTCCTGACCTGGATGTACCTCGGCGCGCAGGTGACGCTGCTGGCGGCCGAGGTGAACGTGGTGCGTGCCCGGCTATTCTGGCCGCGCGCGCTCGATCCGGACGAACTGACGGAGGTCGATCGGCGGGTGTTCCGCGACCATGCGCGGGTGGAGGAACGAAGGGAGGAGGAACGAGTGAACGTGCATTTCGACCATGAGCCCGGTACGGGCGAGCAAGCCAACCCCTCCGGCGGAGGCGAGCCGCTGGGGGCGATCCCGCCTCCGAACGGCCAGGGAACGCCGACGCTGATCCGCTCGATCGTGTCCGACGTGTCGCACCTCGTGGCCAAACAGATCGAGCTCGCGAAACTGGAGCTCGCCGAGATGCTCGGCGTCAGAGCACGGGCGGTGGGCGTCTTCGGCGCGGCAGGGGTCCTGGGCTTGTTCGTCGTCGGCTTCCTCGGCCTCGCCGGAGCCGCCGCCCTCGACCTGGTTCTTCCGCGGTGGGCTTCCCTGCTGATCGTTGCGGGGGCATTCGCCCTTCTCGCAGCGGTCGCCGCCGTGCTCGGCAAGCGTTGGCTCCGATCGGCGGCCGCCAAACCGGAGCTCACGCAACACCAGATGAAGGAGGACGTGACATGGGCCAAGGCACAGCTGAAACGGTGAAGGAGATCGAGGCGACACGAGCGCGCTTGGATGGTGAGCTCCGTCAGCTCGAGGGTCGCGTCCCGGCCGCTGCCGTGTGGGCGAAGCGGGCAGCCGGGGCGGCCGTGGGCGGTGGGGTCGGGGCGATCGTCCTCCGGTCGGCGATGCGGAGGCGACGCAAGCACGAGCGGGATCGGCGCATCCGCGGGCTCGAACGCCGGATCGACCGCATAGAGCGCGAGATCGGCGAGTAAATATCGATCAGACGGGAGGATGCATCGACGCAGCGACCCGCGGGATCCGTTGGCGGAATGCCCGCAACGTGTCGCTTCGCATGTCGGTGTCGTCCGCCCCGATCGCGAGTGACCGCCGGCGACCTCGTGGCGGGAGCTCACCGAGCGCGATCCGGAAGGACAGAAGGGCGAGGAGCACCAAGACGACGACGGCGATCACCGATCCTGGGAGTCCACGATCGTCGGCGAGACGACCGAGGACGAGCGCGCTCACGAGCCCGCCGATGACAACGCCGCCAACCAGCACGCCTCGGGCAGCCTGGCCAACTCGGACTTGATGCTCCACTTCACGTTCCGATCGTGATCCCGTCCTCCGTCGCGTCCACCTTCACGACATCACCCGCGCTGATCTCGCCGGCCAGGAGCTTCATCGCGAGCGGATCCTGGAGCTCCCGCTGGATCAGACGTTTGAGCGGACGGGCGCCGAACGCGGGATCGTGCCCTCGGTTGCCGAGCCAGTCCAGCGCTGCCTCGGTGATCTCGAGCGTCAGGCCGCGCTCGGCGAGGCGCCCACGCAGGGCGCGGAGTTGGATCTCGACGATCTGTCGCAGGTGCTCTCGGGCGAGCGGTTCGAACACCACGATCTCGTCGATCCGGTTCACGAACTCCGGACGGAATGTCTGGTGCACGTCGGCGAGCACCTTCTCTCGCCGGGTCTCCGGGGCCGAGGTCAGATCCTGGAACACCGCCGAACCAAGGTTGGACGTCATGATCACGATCGTGTTCCGGAAGTCCACCGTGCGGCCCTGGCCGTCGGTGAGGCGGCCGTCGTCCAGCAGTTGCAACAAGATGTTGAACACGTCGGTGTGCGCCTTCTCGATCTCGTCGAGCAGCACAACGCTGTACGGGCGGCGGCGGACAGCCTCGGTCAGCTGACCACCCTCCTCGTATCCCACGTAGCCGGGCGGCGCGCCGACTAGGCGCGACACCGCATGCCGTTCCTGGTACTCGCTCATATCCACGCGCACTACCGCTCGCTCGTCGTCGAACAGGTACTCCGCCAGAGCACGCGCGAGCTCGGTCTTGCCGACGCCGGTCGGCCCAAGGAACAGGAAGGAGCCGATCGGACGGTTGGGGTCGGCGAGCCCGGCCCGCGATCGCCGGATGGCGTTGGCGACCGCCTCAACGGCCTCGTCCTGCGCCACCACGCGCTCGTGCAGCGCCTGCTCGAGGTGCACGAGCTTCTCCATCTCACCCTCCATCAGCTTGCTGACGGGGATGCCGGTCCATTTCGAGACCACCTGGGCCACGTCCTCCTCGGTGACCTCCTCGTTCAACATCTTCTGCTCGGCCTGGAGCTCGTCCAGGCGCGCGTTCTCTTCCTCCAGCTCCTTCTCGAGCTTGACGATCGTCCCGAACCGGAGCTCGGCGGCGCGATCGAGGTCGCCCTCCCGCTCCGCTCGCTCGAAGGCGCCCCTGGACTCCTCGATCTGAGCCTTCAGCTGCCGGATCCGGTCGATCTGCTCCTTCTCTTCGTGCCAATGCGCCTGCATGGCCGCCGACGTCTCGCGAAGGTCGGCGAGCTCCGCCTCGAGGCGCTCCAGCCGGTCGCGGGATGCCTGGTCGGACTCCTTCGAGAGCGCCGCCTTTTCGATCTCGAGCTGACGGATGCGCCGTTCGACCTCATCGATCTCGACCGGCATGGAATCGATCTCGATCCGCAGGCGTGAGGCGCTCTCGTCGATCAGGTCGATGGCCTTGTCCGGCAGGAACCGCCCGCTCACGTATCGATCGGACAGAACGGCCGCGGCCACCAAGGCAGGGTCCTGGATGCGCACACCGTGGTGGACCTCGTAGCGCTCCTTCAGACCCCGAAGGATCGCGATCGTGTCCTCGACGCTCGGCTCCTCGACCAGCACCGGCTGGAACCGCCGCTCCAGCGCGGGGTCCTTCTCGATGTGCTTCCGGTACTCGTCCAGGGTCGTCGCCCCGATCGCGCGGAGCTCGCCACGAGCTAGCATCGGCTTCAGCATGTTGCCGGCGTCCATCGCGCCTTCCGCTGCGCCGGCGCCGACGATCGTGTGCAGCTCGTCGATGAACGTGACGATCTCGCCCTCGGAATCGGCGATCTCCTGCAGGACGGCCTTCAGTCGCTCCTCGAACTCGCCGCGATACTTGGAGCCGGCGACCATCGCGCCCAGATCGAGTGCTACCACGCGCTTGTGCTTGAGCGACTCGGGGACGTCGCCGGCCACGATCCGCTGCGCGAGGCCTTCCACGATCGCGGTCTTGCCGACACCCGGCTCGCCGATCAACACCGGATTGTTCTTCGTCCGGCGCGAGAGCACTTGGATCGTTCTTCGCACCTCGTCGTCGCGACCGATCACGGGGTCCAGCTTGCCGATGCGTGCCTGTTCGGTGAGGTCACGTCCGTACTTCTCGAGTGCTTGGTAGGTGTCTTCGGGGTTCTCGCTCGTGACCCGGCGGCGACCACGGACCTCGGCGAGCGCGGCCAGCACACCGTCGTGCGTGAGCCCCGTCTCCTGCAGCATTCGAGCGACGGCACCATCACCGGCCAGCATCGCGAGGAGCAGGTGCTCGGTGGAGAGATACTCGTCGGTCAGCTGCTCCGCCTCGGATCCGGCCGCGGCGAGCAGCCGCTGCGTCGCCGCGGAGAACCGGACCTCGGCGCCCTGCGCGTATACCTTCGGGATCTTCTCCAGAGCCTCCTCCACGCGGTTGCGCAGGGAGCGCGGCTGCACGTCGAGCTGGTGCAGGAGTGGGTACACAACTCCTTCGGGGTCGCCGAG
>Ga0299907_10000445_pt1 | contig 20000 bp, 17 predicted proteins | sample RVTome_16_FD_198680 | JGI IMG/M metagenome (GOLD analysis project Ga0299907, IMG submission 198680) | Soil microbial communities from uranium-contaminated site in the Upper Colorado River Basin, Wyoming, United States - RVT152D67 (version 2) ...
GCATCCGCGCCGCCGCGTCGCGATCCACGGCCTTGCCGTAGATCCGTCCGTCGAGCACGACCGTGGTGTCGACTCCGAGGGTGACGAGGCCCTCGCGGTGGACCGACCGCGCCTTGCCCTCCGCGTGCCGGCGGACGAGCTCGGCCGGGTCGGCGTCGGGCGGGTCGTCCTCGACGTACTCGGGCGCGACCGCCACGAACGGGATGCGCAGCTGCTCGAGGATCGCCCGCCGCTGGGGCGACGTCGACGCGAGCGTCAGACGGGCTTCCGCGTGGCCCAAATCTCTTCGGCGGGCCACTTGCGCGCCCAGTCGGCGGTCACGTAGTCGTAGTAGCCGTGCGTCTCCGCGCCGGCGGGCGCCTGCAGCTCCACGAGACGTTCGACGACGAAGCCGTTCGCACGAAGTAGGTCGATGAGCTCGCCGGTAGGGAGGTGATACTCGACCGCGCCTTCACTCTCGGGCCAGAAGAAGCGATACATCCCGAACTGCGGTCGGTGCAGCTGCTCCTCGATCTGTCCGACGTCCGGTGCGCAGAGCGTCGCCAGCGTCGAGCCCCGGAGGAAGACGAGACGGCCACCGGGGCGGAGAAGGCGTGCTGCCTCGGGAATCCAGCGGTACGGGTCTGCCCAGATCGACGCGCCGTACTCCGAATGGACGAGATCGAACGAGGCGTCCGGCAGCGGCACATCCTCGGCAAATGCCTGGATCAGAGGAAACTCGAGCCCGAACTCGACCTGCATGCGTTTCGCCGTCTCCAGCTGCGCGGGCGTCGGGTCGACGCCGACCACGCTGGCACCCATGCGGGCGAGCCGTGCGGAGCAGTACGCGGTGCCGCAGCCGAGCTCCACTGCATCGAGCCCGGCAACGTCGCCGAGGACGCCGACCTCCGACTCGGACACTCCCCAGATCCCCCAGGAGAACTCTGTCTCGGCCCATGCCCGCCGCGCGTCGCCGTCGGTGAACTCGGCGTTGTTCTTCGTCCAGAGCTCGACGTTCTTCTCAGACAAGGCCGTCGGGGAAGAAGAGCGCGAGCTCGCGTCGCGCGCTCGCCCTCGAGTCCGAGCCGTGGAGGATGTTCTCCTCGAGCTCGAGCGCGAAGTCGCCTCGGATCGTCCCGGGCGCCGAGTCGAGCGGGTTCGTCGCTCCCATCATCGTGCGCACGACCGAGATCGCCGACTCGCCGCTCACGGCGAGCGCCAGCACCGGCCCGGAAGTGATGAAGTCGACGAGGCCCGCGAAGAACGGCTTCCCCCTGTGCTCGGCGTAGTGCTCGCGCGCCATCGCCTTGGTGACTCGCAGCAGCCGGGCACCGCGCAGCTCGAGCCCACGACGCTCGACGCGCGCGAGGATCTCGCCGGCGAGGCCGCGGGCCATGCCGTCCGGCTTGACGAGGACGAGCGTGGTCTCGCGGGCCATGCGGCCGCGGAGTGTAGTCGGTGGGCTACTCGCCCGCTCGCCGCCTGCGCGGCTGCGTCACGTCCTCGAGCACGGGCAGCGAGGTGGGGATCTCCGTGGCGCAGAACGGGCAGATCTGCCAGAGCGCCTCGACCGGCTGGCCGCACGAGGGACAGGCCTGCTTCAGGCGGGTGGTGCAGACGGGGCAGACGAGGTACGACGACTCCACGCGCGCGCGGCACACGGGACAGCGCCGGTCGAGCTCTGCGAGCCGCTCCTCCATCGCCTTGATCTCGAGCTCGCGCTCGTGCACGTCCTGGAGGTACTCGGGCGGGCGGAAGAAGAGGTAGATGATCGGGCCGAGAAAGGGCGGGACGAGCCCGACCAGGGTCGCGAGCGCGACCAGCCAGGGGTCCTCGATCCGGCGTCTCGCATCCTTGAACGTCCAGTAGGCGGTCGCGAGCCAAAGCGTGACGGCGAGCAGGATCCCGAGGTTCCTGAGGAGGGTCCAGTCGACCGAGTCGAAGGTCTGCGCGAGCGGCATCGCCTGAGCGAGGGTCATAGCAGAAGCTTGCCGACGAGGTAACCCAAGGCGAAGGAGAGCGCGACGATCCCCGCCACGAGGAGCGCGGCAAACGTGAGCACCGAGAGTCGCTCGGTTACCCGCGCCATGCGTGCCGCTCGGCCTGCGCGAGGTCGCCGACGACGTACAGCGAGCCGGTCACGAGCACGGGCTCGCCGAGGTCGTGTGCGCGCGCGACCGCCTCGACCGGGTCTACCACCGTCTCCACGTGGTCGAAGTGGCGGCGGGCGACCACGGCGAGCTCGTCCGCAGGAAGCGATCGCGCGGAGGACGATCGAGTCGCCACGAGACGCGAACCGGCGCGGCGCAGCTCGCGGAGCATCGCGTCGACGTCCTTGTCGGCGAGGACCGAGACGACCAGCGTGTGGTCGCCGGGGGGAAGCCGCTCGAGGAGGAAGCGGACACCGTCGAGATTGTGAGCGCCGTCTCGGATCTCACCCTCGCGGTGCTCGAGGCGACCGGGCAGCGTGACCTCGGGTCGGGTCGCGATCGGGCGGCCCACGAACGCCTCCGCCGCCTCGCGCGCGCCGCCGATCCGGACCTCGCGCCCGGGCACGAGCGGAGCGAACGACTCGTCGGGGAGGACGACGACGACGGCCTCCGGCGCGACCGCGAGCTTCTCGCGCGCGATCGCCTCGACCGTGTCGCCGAGGACGTCTGTGTGCTCGAGACCGACGTTCGTGAGGAGGACGACGCGGGTGCGGAGGACGTTGGTGGCGTCGAGCCGGCCCCCGAGCCCCGCCTCCACGACGGCGACGTCCACACGCGCAGTGGCGAAGGCGTGGAGCGCGGCGGCGGTCACGATCTCGAACTGGGTCGCACCGAGCCGCTCGGCCGCGTCGCGCACTTGCCCGACCGCCTCCTCGAAGTCCGCCTCCTCCCCATTCACGCGGATCCGCTCCGACCAGCTCGCGATGTGCGGCGAGATCGTCGACCCGACGGAGAGCCCCTCGGCGAGGAGGAGCTGCTCGATCGTGACCGTCGCGGTCGACTTGCCGTTCGTCCCGACGACGTGGAGCGCGGGGTAGGCGTCCTGCGGGTCGCCGAGCTCGGCGAGCAGCGCGCGCATCCGCTCGAGCCCGAAGCCCTCCGTGGGCCAGGGCGAGAGCGAATCGAGCCACTCGGCGGCGCTCATCGGGCAATCGTAGGGCGAGTCCTCGGCTGCGGCCTCTCTGCGCGAGGCAACCCGCTTGAGCGCTTCTTGAGCGAGCCGCTCCATCCTCACCCTGTCATGCGAGCACGACCCGCTCATCCCGCCTCGCCACGAGGACGCCTCGGCCGTTCGACGCTCGCTCTCGCAGCGCTCGCCGCCGCGGCCACCTGCTCGACCGCCCTTGCCGGCTCCTCCTCGTCGAGCGTACGCAACGGAAAACTCGCGTACACGGCGGTCGCCAGCGCGCTCCAGCTGTACGCGCAGGCACCGGGCAATGACACCGCGCGGCGGCTCGTGACGAGCCCGGCGGTCGACTTCGAGCCGGTCGCCTCACCCGACGGTCGTCGCATCGCCTTCGTGTCCGGGCGCCACGGCAGCGACGAGATATACGTGGCGAACGCCGACGGGAGTGCTGTCAGGAGGCTCACCAACCATCCTTCCTACGACTACGACCCCGCCTGGTCGCCCGACTCGCAGCGCATCGCCTTCTCGAGCGGCCGTGCGGGGGACAGCGACATCTACGTCGTCGGCGCCGACGGCACCGGCCTCACGCGCCTGACCTCGAGCGCAGGTGACGACGAGAACCCCGCCTGGTCACCCGACGGCGCGAGGATCGCATTCTGGTCCGACCGCGAAGACGACGCGGACATCTACGTGATGAACGCGGACGGCACGGGCACGACGGCCCTGACGGACAACGACTTCGACGACGACCTGTTCCCGGTTTGGTCGCCGGACGGACGTCGGATCGCGTTCACGTCGGATCGCGACCGGCAGGGCGACGACGAGATCTTCGTGATGAACGCCGATGGGAGCGGTGTCGTGCAGCTCACCAGCACCGGCGGGAGCATCGACGACTGGTGGCCTTCGTGGTCACCCGACGGGACGCGCATCGCGTACACGAGCGATCGTGGCGGGGACCAGGAGATCGTCGTTATGGCGGCCGACGGGAGAGACCAGACGCCGCTGACGGACAACGAGGTGGACGAGTTCCATCCGAGCTGGGCACCGGCCGGCGAGGTCCTCTTCGCGAGTGAGCGCTCCGCGAACCTCGGCATCGAAACGGTCGCCGCGAACGGCTTGGGCCGGACGATCATCGCGTTCAGCCCACGCGAGGAGACTTCCCCGAGTTGGTCGTCGGACGGGACGCAGATCGTGTTCAGCTCGAACCGCGGCGGGAGATCGCACATCTTCTCGGCAACGGCTTCGGGGAGGGGGGTCCGGCAGTTGACGCGCGATCCACGCTTCTTGGATCGCGACCCGGCGTGGTCGCCCGACGGCCGCCGGATCGCGTTCGTCCGCGTCGATCGGTTCGGAACCGCCTACCTCTACGTCATGGGCACCGACGGACGTCGTCCACGCTTTCTCCTGGAGGCGGAGGACCTCTGCTGCCTCGACTGGTCGCCAGACGGACGCCACCTCGCGCTCGCGCTGAACGGCGAGATCGTCGTCGTCGATGCCAACGGCAGGGGGCGTCGGCTCGTGTCGGGCTCGGGCTCGAACGCGAGCCCGTCGTGGTCGCCGGACGGGCGCTGGATCGTGTTTGCGTCGGACCGCGACGAGGACTGGGACCTCTTCGCCGTCTCGGCCCAGGGCGGCCCAGCAACGCTTCTCACCCGGAACGACGTCGACGACGAGTGGCCGGACTGGTCTCCCGACGGCCGTCTGATCGCGTTCTCGCGTGGCGACCTCGACGAGCTCGAGGCGGCGATCTTCGTCATGCGTGCCGACGGCACGGGTGAGCGGCGGGTTCCGCTGCAGGCGCCGTCGGCGATGCCGCGCTGGCAGGCGCTCCCGTAGGTTTCAGGCTTCGAGCGCTTCGAGCTCGCGGCGGTAGCGCTCCAGCTTCTCGCGCTCCGCGGCCACCACGTCGGGCGGCGCGTTCTGCACGAAGCGCTCGTTCGCGAGCATGCCCTCCGCGCGGGCGACCTCGTTGCGCAACCGCTCGATCTCGGCCTCGCGCTTCCCGTCCACGCGTGTGCGCTCGGGGCGCACGACCGCGGCGAAGATGCGCCGTTCGTCGTCGGATCCGAGCTCGACCTCGACGCCGCTCCGGCGGAAGATCCGCGCCGCTTCCTGCACGCGGTCGAGGGCGGTCGCATCGGCTGCGAAGCGCTCGTCGGGCTCGAGCCACGGGGCGACGATGAGCCGCGTCTCGCGGCCCGGCAGCTGCGTCCAGATCTCCTCGGTGACGTGCGGCATCACCGGATGGAGTAGCGCGAGCAGCCGCCCGAGGGCGGCAAGGGCTGTCGCGACGGCGTCCGGCTCGCGCTCGTAGAGCCGCGGCTTGATCGCCTCGGCGTACCAATCGCAGAAGTCGTCGAACGTGAGGTGGTAGAGCGCGTCCATCGAAGAGGCGAGCTCGAACTCGCCCCACGCGGCCTCGACCTCGACCCGTGTCGCCTCGATGCGCGCGAGTATCCAGCGCTCCTCGAGGTCGCGAGGCTCAGCCGCAGGAGCGATGCCCTCGGCGTGCTGGAGGATCAGCCGCGACACGTTCCAGAGCTTGTTCGCAAGCCTGCGGCCCTCCTCGATCGTCCCGTACGAGAAGCGGACGTCCTGCGTCGAGGAGTTCTTGAGCAGCCCGTAGCGGGTCGCGTCCGCACCGTGCTCCTCGATGGGCTCGAGCGGATCGATCCCGGTCCCGAGGCTCTTCGACATCCGCCGTCCGTCGGGCGCGTTGATGGTCGAGTGGATGTTCACGGTGTGGAACGGGATCTCGCCCTGGAGCTCCAGCCCGGCCATGATCATCCGCGCCTCCCAGAGGAAGATGATCCCGCGGTCCGTCGAGGAGACGTCGTTCGGGTACCAGGCCCGGAGCTCGGGCGTGTCCTCGGGCCAGCCCAGCGTGGCGAACGGCCAGAGCGCCGAGGAGAACCAGGTGTCGAGGACGTCCTCGTCCTGGCGCAAGTCGGTCGAGGCGCACGCGGCACACGCCTCGGGCTCGGTCTCAGCGACCGTCAGGTGCTCGTCCGGGCAGTACCAGACGGGGATCCGGTGGCCCCACCAGAGCTGGCGCGAGACGCACCAGGGTCGGATCGACTCCATCCAGTCGAGGTAGATCTTCCTGTAGCGCTCGGGGCGGAAGCGGATCCGGCCGTCCTTCACTGCCGCGATCGCGGGAGCGGCGAGCTCGGTCATCTCACACCACCACTGGAGGGTGATCAGCGGCTCGATCCGCGAGCCGCAGCGGTCGCAGTGGCCCACCGAGTGCCGGAACGGCTCCACGGACTCGAGCAGGTCGCGCTCCCGCAGGATCGCGGCTATCCGCTCCTCCGCCTCCGCCTGCGTGAGACCCGCGAGCTCGCCGGCCTCCTCGTTCATGCGCCCGTCGAGGCCGATCACGGTCAGCTCGGGCAGCCCGTGCGTGCGCCCGATCTCGAAGTCCATCGGGTCGTGGCCGGGCGTGATCTTGACCGCCCCGGTCCCGAACTCCGGGTCCACGCGCTCGTCCGCGATGATCGGCACGCGCCGGTCGGCCACGGGCACGATCGCCTCCTGCCCGACGAGGTCGCGGTAGCGCTCGTCGTCCGGGTGCACGGCGACGGCCACGTCGGCGAGCATCGTCGGTGGCCGCACCGTGGCGATCGTCAGGTGGCCGGAGCCGTCGGCGAGCGGGTAGCGGATCGTGTAGAGGCGGTCGTCGACCTCCTCGTGGTTCACCTCGAGGTCGGAGATCGCGCTGGCGCAGCGCGGGCACCAGTTCACGATCCGGTTGTCCCGGTAGAGGAAGCCGCGGTCGTACAGGTGCACGAAGAAGCGGAGCACCGCCCGCACGTAGGCCTCGTCCATGGTGAACCGCTCGCGCCGGTAGTCGAGCGAGGCGCCGAGCCGGCGGAACTGCCCGTAGATCACGCCGCCGTAGTGCTCGAGCCACTGCCAGGTCCGCTCGAGGAACGCATCCCGACCGAGGTCGTGGCGTGTGAGGCCCTCCTTCGCGAGCTCGCGCTCGACGACGTTCTGCGTCGCGATCCCCGCGTGGTCGTAGCCCGGCTGCCAGAGCGTCGAGAACCCGCGCATGCGGTGCCAGCGGACGAGCAGGTCCTGGATCGAGGCGTTCAGTGCGTGACCCATGTGCAGCTCGCCGGTGACGTTCGGCGGCGGCACCGCGATGACGAAGGACGGCCGGTCGGAGCCCGGCTCGGCCGCGTAGTGCCCCTCGTCCTCCCAGGTCTGCTGCCAGCGCGCTTCGACGCCCGCCGGCTGGTACAGCGGATCCATGGCGGGAGAGTCTAGGGACGAGGAGTCGCGGCGCTCGGTCGCTAGGCGCGGCGGCGCCGCCCGGCTACCGGGGACAACTCGGAAGCTCTCTCGTCGCGGCGCATCACACGAATCGTAGCTCGCGGCGGCGCTGAGAGCGATCGGATCTGCAGCGCGCGCCGAAGGACGACGAGCCGGGTTAGCCGGGAACCACGAGGATCGTGCTCGTGCCGTGGGCGTACAGCCGCCCCTGCGTGTCCTCGATCCGCGCCTCCGTCGTCGCGACCCGCCGCCCGGGATGGATCACCGTTCCGACGCAGCGGACGACACCGGTCTCCACCGTCAACGCACGCGTGAAGTTCGCCTTCAGCTCGAGCGTCGTCCACCCCACGCCTGCGTCGAGCGTCGTCACGAACGCGCAGCCCATCGCCGAGTCGAGTAGGGTCATTGCGAGCCCAGCGTGGACGGTCCCGATGACGTTGTAGTGGAACTCCGCGGGCTCGCACTCGAACACCGCCGTCCCGCGCTCCGCCTCCACGAGCCTGAAGCCAAGGGCCGCCGCGATCGGCGGCTGGGGCAGCTCACCACTCGTGACGAGGCGGATCGCGTCGAGGCCGGAGAGACCGCTGGTCTGCTCGAGGACCGCGAGCGGGTCCTCCCACGAGAACGTTCGTGTCCGCTCACCGGCCATACGCGCAGGACGCTACCGGCCGACCGCGTAGCCCTGTATGCCGCGTGGGCTCGCCGCGGCCGCGAGCAGCCCGCCGGGCTCTCGCGCGACCGCGCTCACCCGCCCGAGCGACCAGGCAGGCGAGACCGTGATCTCGTGCCCACGCCGTTCGAGCTCGGCGATGGTGCGCGCACCGAAGCGCGACTCGAGCGTGAGCGAGCGGGCCGCGAACCCGCGTGGATAGAACGACGAGATCAGGTGGTCGGTGTGGAACTCGGGCGCGTCGATCGCCTCCTGGAGGTTCCGGCCGCGGTCGACGTGGCGAAGGAAGACGTGGAGGGCCCACTGCTCCTGCTGGTCGCCGCCGGGCGTTCCCCAGGCGAGGTACGGCTCGCCGTTCCGCAGGGCGAGCCCCGGCGAGAGCGTCGTCCGCGGGCGGGCGCCGGGTCTGAGCGAGGTCGGCAGACCCTCCTCGAGCCAGAACATCTGTGCGCGGGTGCCCAGCGGCCAGCCGAGCGTGGGGATGACAGGCGAGCTCTGGAGCCAGCCGCCGCTGGGCGTCGCCGACACGAGGTTCCCGAAGCGGTCGGCGACGTCGACGTGCACGGTGTCGCCGCGGGTCGGCTCGCCGGCCCCGACCACGGCCGCAGCCTCGTGCAGACGCGGCAGCCGGCCGAAGCCGGGCCGGTACTCGGCCGAAGCTTCGTCTCCGACGAGCGCGCGACGCTCGCTCGCGTACGTGTCCGACAGGAGGATGTCGAGCCGGACCTCGTCCTCGCCGTAGAGCGCATCCCGGTCGGCGAACGCGAGCTTGGCGCACTCGGTCACGACGTGGACGAGCTCGGCCTCGGAGAGCTCGGCGACGTCGTAGCCGCCCAGGAGCGCGAGCTGCTGGAGCGCGACCGGTCCGCTGCCCCACGGCCCGGTCTTGCAGACCGTGAGCCCACGGTAGTCGTAGGTCGCGGGTGGCTCGAGCGTCGCCTGCCAGGCGGCGAGGTCGTCGCCCGTGAGAAGACCTCCCTCGGCAGCCGAGAAGCGGTCGATCTCGTCGGCGACGAAGCCCTCGTACCAGGCGCCGCGCGCCGTCTCGATCTCCTCCTCGCGCGTGCCGCCCCGGCTCTCGTCGACGACGCGGCGGTAGGTCGCAGCGAGCGCGGGGTTGCGGAAGAGACGACCCGCCTCCGGGGGCGGGAGGTAGAGCTCGCGCGAGCCCGGCCAGGTCTCGAGGAGGGGACGCGTCAGCTCGATCGTGGCCCGGATCCGCGGATGGAGCGGGTAGCCGTGCTCGGCGTAGCCGATCGCGTGCTCGAGCACGTCCGCGAGGCGCCACGTCCCGAGGTCGCGAAGCAGCAGGAGCCAGCCGCCGAACGCACCCGGGACGCAGGCCGCGAGGACGCCCGTCCCGGGGACGAGCTCGTGGCCGAGCTCGCGGAAGCGCTCGATCGTCGCCGCCGCGGGTGCGACCCCCTGTCCGCAGAGGACGAGGGCCTCGCCGCGCTCGGCGGACCAGAAGACGGCCGGCACCTCGCCGCCGGGCCCGTTCAGGTGCGGCTCGACGACCTGGAGCACGAAGCCGGCCGCGCACGCCGCGTCGAAGGCGTTGCCGCCGCGCTCGAGGACGCTCATCCCCGTCTGCGATGCGAGCCAGTGCGTGGACGCCACCATCCCGAAGGTGCCGCGCAACTCCGGCCTCGTCGTGAACACGGAGGTCACTCTAGTCTTCGCCTTTCGTGCCGACCTGCACCCACTGCGGCCAGGAGAACCCGGACGGCGCCAGGTTCTGCAACGCCTGCGGCTCGGCCCTGGGAGAGGCCGCGCGAGCCGAGGAGCGCCGGCTCGTCTCGGTGCTGTTCGTCGACCTGGTCGGCTTCACCTCGCGCGCCGAGACGCTCGATCCCGAGGACGTCCGGGACATCCTCACCCCGTACTACGAGCGGGTACGCAACGACCTCGAGGGGTTCGGCGGACTGGTCGAGAAGTTCATCGGAGACGCCGTAGTGGGCGTGTTCGGCGCGCCCACCGCGTACGGAGACGACCCCGAGCGCGCCGTCCGCGCTGCCTTCGCCGTTCGCGACTGGGCGGAGCAAGAAGGGCTCCAGGTTCGGATCGCCGTGAACACGGGCGAGGCGATCGTCGCCCTCGACGCACGACCGGAGCGCGGCGAGGGGATGGTCGCGGGAGACGTGGTGAACACCGCCGCGCGACTCCAGAGCGCGGCTCCGGTCGGCGCCGTGCTCGTCGGCGAGGAGACCTACACGAGCACGCGGGGCATCATCGAGTACCGGCCGGCGCAGCCGGTCAAGGCGAAGGGGAAGGCCGATCCGGTCCGAGCCTGGCTCGCGCTCCGCCCAACGGCGGGCGCAGGCGAGCGTCCCGTCACACCGGTGCCGATGGTCGGACGCGACCGCGAGCTCGCCGTGCTGACGGGGATCTGGGAACGTGTCGTCGACGAGAGCCGAGCTCACTTCGTCACGACCTTCGGGCCGACCGGGATTGGGAAGTCGCGGCTCGCGCTCGAGTTCTGCCAGCTCGTCGCAACCCAGGGCGGGCGGGTCATCCGCGGCCGCTCGACGCCGTACGGCGCGAGCAGCCCGTACAGCGCGTTCAGCCAGCAGGTGAAGCAGGTCGCCTCGATCTTCGACAGCGACGAGCCCGTCGAGGCGCATGCCAAGCTCACCGCGGGGATCGCCGAGCTCGCGGGCCCGGCGGCTGCGGAAGAGCATGCGCCCCACCTGGCAGCGCTCCTCGGGCTGGAGGGCGACTCGTTGCCCGCGGATCGCGAGACGCTCTTCTTCTCCGCCCGCGTCTTTGTCGAGTCACTCGCACTCGCCACGCCGACGCTGCTCCTATACGAGGACATCCACTGGGCGGACTCGAGCCTCCTCGAGCTGCTGGAGGCCTTCGCCGCGCGTGTGCGAGAGGTACCGGTCATGTTCGTCGCCCTCGCCCGGCCGGAGCTCCTCACGGACCGGCCGGGCTGGGGCGGCGGCCTGCCCGCCTACACCGCGCTCCCGCTCGAGCCGCTCACCGAGTCGGCTTCGCGCGAGCTCGCCGAGCGCGTTCTCGCTCGCTTCGAGGCGCCCGGCGATCGGCTGCCGGAGGTCGTCCGGAGCGCCGAAGGGAATCCGCTCTTCATCGAGGAGCTCGGTGCGTCGCTCGCCGAGCGATCGGAGAGCGACACCGCGGACCTGCCGACGAGCGTCCGAGCGATCGTCGCTGCGCGGCTCGACGCGCTTCCCCCGGACGAGCGAGGCGTCCTGATCGATGCCTCGTCGGTGGGACGCGTGTTCTGGCGCGGGGCGCTCGCGGAGATGTCTCCACGCGACGACCTGTCACAGCTCCTCGGCTCGCTCGAGGAGCGCGACCTCGTCCGGCGGGAGGCGGTCTCACGCATCCAGGGCGACCAACAGTTCGCGTTCAAGCACGCGCTCATCCAGGAGGTCGCGTACCTCGGGCTGCCCCGGGCCGCGCGTCGGGCGCGGCACGCGGCCGTGGCCCGCTATCTGGAGGAGAGGACGGGCGACGTGGGCCAATCCCTGGAAGCGCTCGCGCACCACTGGCGCGAGGCCGGCGAAACGGAGCGGGCCGTTGACTACCTACTGGCCGCCGCCGAGAGGGCCGGTCGCGGCTGGGCGAAGGAGCACGCGCTGGCGCTCCTGGGGCAGGCCCTCCAGCTCGTGCCGGAGTCGGACTCCGAGCGCCGGCGAACGATCAAGCTGCGGCAGGCCGTGACCGCCCACGCGCTCTTCCAGACACCCGACGCCGAGCGGCTGCGGCGGCGAGAGGCCTAGCTGGGATCCTCGATGAGCGGGAAGTCGGCGGGCGTCACGTCGCCAGCGATCTCGTAGATCGTCTCGATGAAGTGGTCGCCCAGCCGCTGGGAGTGCTCCCGCACCATCTGCTCGGTCGGCGCGTCGTACACGCAGAACGACTTCGGCGTCCCGTCACGGTCCACGACGACGTGGCTGTGCTCCCACACGATCTCCGGGAAGCGGTAGTGCCCGATCGCCTTCGAGCGGGTCGCGACAGTCGGCAGCGTGTCGAGATCGACGGTGTACGTCCGTTCCACGAGGTACCTCGGCATGCGGTGGATCGTACAGCGCACGCTCGGGCGCGACATCTGTCGCATTGCCTACCTTGGCAGGCCCCGTTACCCATTCTCACGCGGGTCGCCTACGGGAGCGGCCTGCAGCGCGAGGCGGGCTACGCGGACTCTTCGGCGAGCTCTTCGAGCTCGTCGAGCTCGCCGCCGGCGCTCGTGACGAGCGTCGGCTTGAGGCCCTTCGTGATCGTCTCCGTCGTGATGACGCACTTCGTCACGTCGGTGCGCGAGGGCAGCTCGAACATGACGTCGAGGAGCGCCTGCTCGATGATCGAGCGCAGGCCACGGGCGCCGGTCTCGCGGGCGAGCGCGTGGTCCGAGATCTGCCACAGCGCGTCGTCGGTGAAGACGAGCTCGATCGCGTCGTAGGCGAAGAAGCGCTGGTACTGCTTCGTGAGCGCGTTCTTGGGCTCGGTGAGGATCTCGACGAGGTCGTCGCGTGTGAGCTGATGCACCGCGGAGATGACGGGGAGCCGGCCGACGAACTCGGGGATGAGCCCGAATGCCATGAGGTCTTCGGGCATCACCTGTGTGAGCAGCTCGGCGCTCTCCTGCGAGTTGCGCGAGCGGATGTCCGCTCCGAAGCCCACCGTGTTCTTGCCGATGCGGCGCTCGATGATCTTGTCGAGGCCTGCGAAGGCGCCGCCGCAGATGAAGAGGATGTTCGTCGTGTCGATCGCGAGGAACTCCTGGTGCGGGTGCTTCCGCCCACCCTGCGGCGGCACCGAGGCTATGGTGCCCTCGAGGATCTTGAGGAGCGCCTGCTGCACGCCCTCGCCCGAGACGTCGCGGGTGATCGACGGGTTGTCCGCCTTGCGCGCGATCTTGTCGACCTCGTCGATGTAGATGATCCCGGTCTCCGCCTTCTTGATGTCGAAGTCGGCGGCCTGGATGAGCTTCAGGAGGATGTTCTCCACGTCCTCGCCGACGTAGCCCGCCTCGGTCAGCGCTGTCGCGTCGGCGATCGCGAACGGCACGTTCAGGATGCGCGCGAGGGTCTGCGCCAGGAGCGTCTTCCCGCAGCCCGTCGGGCCGAGGAGGAGGATGTTCGACTTCTGGAGCTCGACGTCGTTGTCCTCGAGGCCCATGCGCACGCGCTTGTAGTGGTTGTAGACGGCGACCGCGAGGGTGCGCTTCGACTCCTCCTGCGAGACGACGTACTCGTTGAGGACGGTGTAGATGTCCGAGGGCTTCGGGAGGTTGTCGAGGTCGAGCTGCGCGGGCGACGTGAGCTCCTCGTCGATGATCTCGTTGCAGAGATCGATGCACTCGTCGCAGATGTAGACGCCGGGACCAGCGATCAGCTTCTTGACCTGTCGCTGACTCTTCCCGCAGAAGCTGCAAAGCAGCTGCTCGTTGCCCTCGCTCGCCCGAGCCACGTGTCTCCTTTTACTCCGAAAGTACGGTTGTGCGCAAGGCCTGAATCCGCAGTAGCGGATTCAGGCCGCGCGAAAGTCCCTGAAGGCGCCCGCTTCGCGGGCGCTGCCGTAGCGCTTGGTCAGCCGTCAGGTGAGTGCGCAAGGCCTGAATCCGCAGTAGCGGATTCAGGCCGCGCGGAAGACCGCTAAAGGCGACCGCTTCGCGGTCGCTGTCGCGGCTGCCTTGCAGACGCCACGGTGCACGGCCGAGACCGCTCATCGGTGCTCGATGACGCGGTCGATGACCCCGTACTCCTTGGCATCGTCGGCGGTCATGTAGTAGTCGCGGTCCATGTCCTTCGCGACCTTCTCGAGCGGCTGGCCCGTGTGCTTGGTCATGATCTCCTCCATTAGCCGCTTGAGGCTGATCACCTCCCGCGCCTGGATCTCGATGTCCGTCGGCTGGCCGTGGAAGCCCGCGGAGCCCTGGTGGATGAGGATCTTCGAGTGCGGCAGCGCCGAGCGCTTCCCGGACGTGCCGCCGGCGAGGACGACCGCCCCCATGGACATGGCCATCCCGACGCAGATCGTCTGCACGTCGGGCTTGATGAACTGCATCGTGTCGTAGATCGCGAGCCCCGCGTAGACGATGCCGCCAGGCGAGTTGATGTAGATCGAGATGTCCTTGTCCGGATCCTCCGACTCGAGATGGAGGAGCTGGGCGACGGTGAGGTTCGCGATCTGGTCGTCGATCGGGGTGCCGAGGAAGATGATCCGCTCGTTCAGAAGGCGCGAGTAGATGTCGAACGAGCGCTCGCCGCGCGAGGTCTGCTCGATGACCATCGGGATCAGTGGGCTCATGTGCGGTGCCTCCGCACATGAGCGGGGAGGGGTGTGGGGAACCGGGAGGTTCCCCGCGCTCTCAGAGAGAAGGGGGTACGCGGGGGAAACAGGGTTTCCCCCGCGATCGATTTCCGAAGGGAATCGATGCTCATGGAGTCTCCTTGCCGCCGGGGGTCCACAACTTCGTGTCGACGTCGGTCTTTTCCTTGTCGGGGGTCCAGAGCTTCTCTCGCACAGCAGCGAGCTCGGGCTCGATCGGCGTGACCTCGGCGACGAGGCGGTCGAGCGCGGCGCGCAGCCGGAGGTCGGCGCGGATGGACTCCTGCTGGCCGTGCGCCCAGACGTCGGCGATGAGCCCGTCGACGTCCTCCTCGCCAGCCGCCTCGGCCTCCTCGCGCAGATACGCCCTGACGTCCTCGTCCGAGACCTCGATGCCCGCGCGGTCCGCGACCGCCTCGAGCGCGAGCTCGCGTGCGATCGCCACGGCGGCCTCGAGCACCATCTGCCGCTGCAGGTCGTCGGCGCTCGTCCCGCTCGCCGCGAGGTAGGTCTCGAGCGAGATGCCGCGGCGCTCGAGCGAGCGGACGAACCCGGTCAGGAGATCGGCGGCGCGGTTGCGGACGAGCGGGAGCGCCGGCTGTACTTCGGACGCGCGGACGAGCTCGTCGACGGCGGCGACGCGGAACGCGGCGTCGATCTGCTCGTCGAGCTGCTCGCGCAGGCTCTGCTCGATGCTCGCGCGCAGCTCGTCGAGGGTGTCGAACTCGCTCGTCGCGCGCGCAAGCTCGTCGTCGAGCGGCGGCAGTGTCTTCTCCTGTACCTCGCGGACCGTGACCTCGACGCCGAGCGGCCGTCCGTCCGGGCCGTCGTAGCGCACGTCCTTGGTGTCGCCCGCGGACATCCCCTCGAGCGCGTCCTCGAGCTGGGGGTGCAGGCGGCCCGCGCCGAGCTCGACGACGGTGTCTCGCTGCGTCTCGCCCTGCGGGTCGACGAAGTCGACGACGAGCATGTCCCCAACACGAGCGGGCCTCCCGTCGGCGGGAGCCAGCTCGGCGACAGACTCGCGGAGGGCTTCGATCTCGGCGTCCACGGACTCCTGCGGCACCTCTGCGTCGGCACGTGGCACCTCGAGGCTCGTCCAGTCGGCGATCGACGGAAGCGGCTGGACCTCGACCGTCGCCGCGAAGCTCCAGGACTCGTCCGGGGAGCTCGGAAGCTCGAACTCGTACTGCGGGTCCGAGATCGCGCGCACGCCGCTGCGCGCGGCCGCGCTCCAGAACCAGCCGCCGATGTGGCTGTCCACGGCCTCGGCGTAGATCCGCTCCTTGCCGAGCCGCGACACGAGCACGGGCTGCGGGATCTTCCCCTTCCGGAAGCCCGGGATCTTCACGCTCTCGGCGAGGTCGGACATCGCATGCTCGACGGCGTGCTCGACCTGGGCGGGCGAGACCTCCACCGTCAGGCGGACGCGGTTCTCGCCGAGCTCCTCGACAGCGGCACTGCTCACCTGGCCATTCAACCAGCCTGAGGTCGGGTGGCGGCGGACGAGCAAACCGCGAGCTGCATACGATCGCGTCGATGGAGCGGTACGACGTCGTCGTCGTCGGGGTCGGAGGGATGGGGAGCGCCGCGCTCTACCACCTCGCCCGGCGCGGGAAGCGCGTCCTCGGGCTCGAGCGCTTCGACGTCCCCCACGAGCTCGGCTCCTCGCACGGGCTGACGCGGATCATCCGCCTCGCCTACTTCGAGCACCCGGGCTACGTACCGCTGCTCCGCCGGGCGTACGAGCTCTGGCGCGAGCTCGAGCGGGAGGCGGGCGAGCAGCTCCTCCACGTCACCGGCATCGTGGAGGCGGGCGAGCGGATCTTCGACGGCGTCCTCCGCTCGTGTCACGAGCACGACCTCGCGCACGAGGTGCTCGACGGGCGCGAGGTCGCGCGGCGCTTCCCGGCCTACGCGTTGCCGTCGGATCTCGAGGCCGTCTTCCAGCCGGACGGCGGCTTCGTGCTCCCGGAGCGCTGCATCGTGGCGCATGTGACCGGCGCTCTGGCGCACGGGGCGACAGTGCGGGCACGGGAGCGCGCTCTCGAGTGGCAGGAGACCACCGGAGGGTTGAGGATTCGCACCGATCGAGGGGTGGTGGAGGCAGATCGGGTCGTCCTCACGGCCGGAGCGTGGTCACAGGACGTCGCCCGCCTCCCAGCCGGGCTCGTCGGCGCCGTGCGGCAGGCGCTCGCGTGGCTCCAGCCGACGCGGCCGGAGCTCTTCGAGCCGTCGCGCTTTCCCGTCTTCAACCTCGCGCTCGACGGGGAGCACTTCTACGGCTTCCCCGCGTTCGGCATCCCCGGGTTCAAACTGGGTCGCTATGACCACTTCGGCGAGGGCGGCGACCCGGACGCCGTCTCACGCGAGCCGACGCTCGACGACGAGCTGCCGTTGCGCGCCTTCGCGGAGCGCTACTTCCCCGACGGCGCCGGGCCGACGATCGCGCTCAAGACCTGCCTGTTCGAGCCGACGCCGGACGAGCATTTCCTCATCGACCGTCATCCGGACACAGAGCTCGCCGTCGTCGGCGCCGGCTTCTCGGGTCACGGGTTCAAGTTCTGTTCCGTCGTCGGCGAGATCCTCGCTGACCTCGCGCTCGACAGTGGGACCCGACACGACATCGGGCTCTTCGGGCTCGACCGCTTCGCCGAGGAGGGGCTTACGAAGTAACGAACCGGGGGGTGGTGCACCGTGATCGCGCCTAATGGCCCCGGTCGTGACCTGGAATTCGGAGTACGCACGAGTACTCCCTGCCCTGCTCCGCCAGCTCGACCTTCTTGGACTCGTCGCATCTCAAGTCCCGATCGGGCGAGAGCCAGACAGACACCATCAGAGCAACAGAGGCGAGGATTACGAGAGTCCCCGCCAGTAGCAGCGCCAGGTGACGACGTCGGAGGGATCGCAGGCCGAGAGCGTAACTTAGGCCGCTCGCCGGCTACATCGGCGATCGGGGAAGGTATGGCCTGCGACGCTCCGTCAAGAGCGAGAGCGTCTCGAGGAGCGCATCGAGATGCGGGCGGGAGGACTCGAACCTCCAAGGACCGAAGTCCAACGGGACCTAAGCCCGTCGCGTCTGCCAGTTCCGCCACGCCCGCCGGGCAGCAACAGGATAGGCGCCTCGCGGACGCCGCCCGCGGCGAGCGAGCCTAGCGCCCGACGAGCAGCGTGACGGTCTCCCGCACGCTCTCCGCGACGAGCCCGACGAGAACCATGATTGCGAGTACGGCGCCGGCGCCGGCGGCCTCACCCGTCGTCGACAGCACGAGGAGCGCTGCGAAGCTGCCGAGGACGAGGAAGGCGGTCGAGAGAGGTCGTCGGGTGTACGTGCCGAGCCCGAGCCCGACAAGGAACGCGGCGCCGAACACCACGATCCCGAGTGCCATGGCCGCCAGGGTAGGTCCACGGTCGGACGTACCCGCTCGCGCGCTCAAGGAGGTCTGCGGTCGCGCCGATTTCTCTCCGGTGACCGTCCCTAGCTGGATCCGGTTCACGCGGGCTGCGTCGATCCTCGGCGTTGCGGCGTTCGCCGTCGTCACCGTCGGCGTCCCCGCGGACACCGACCTCTCGGCGTTTTTCAACGTGTGGGTCTACAACGGCCTGCTCGTCTTCGCCGCGGTCATCACGGGTTCGCGAGCGGTGCTCGTCAAGAGAGAGCGCGCGGCCTGGATCGCGTTCACGGCCGCGCTGGTGTCGTGGTGCTTCGGCGAAGCCTGGTACGCCGTGCGCCAACCCGAGTCGTACCCGTCGCTCGCTGATCTCGGGTACATCGGGTTCTACCCGCTCACCTACGTCGGCATCGTGCTCCTCCTGCGCGCACGGAGCGGCCGCACGAGCGGCACGCTCTGGCTCGACGGGCTCGCCGCCTCGCTCGCGGCAGCGGCCGTCGGAGCGGCCGTCCTCGTGGAGCTCGTCCTCGAGACGACCGAAGGCTCGCTCGGGACCGTCGTGACGAACCTCGCCTACCCGCTCGGCGACCTCCTGCTCCTCTCCGCCGTCTTCGGCGTCTTCTCGATCCGGAGCTGGAATCCCGGCCTTCGCTGGATCCTGCTCGGGCTCGGCCTGCTCTCGACCGCCCTGGCCGACGCGATCTACCTCTTCCAGAGCTCCGAGGGAACGTATGTCGAGGGAACGTGGCTCGACGTCCTCTGGCCGATCGCGCTGCTCCTGATCGCATCAGCTGCGTGGGTGCGGGACCGACGCGGGCCGGAGCTCGAGATCGAGGGCAGGCCGCTTCTCGCCGTACCGGTGACATGCGTGCTCCTCGCGCTGACGATTCTCGTCTACGACCACTTCCACCGCTACAACCTCCTCGCGATCGTCCTCGCGAGCGCGACGCTGCTCGCCGTCGTCATCCGGCTGGGCACGACGTTCCGCGAGAACCGGCGCCTGTACCAGCTGACGAAGTACGAGGCGGTCACGGACGCCCTCACGGGCCTGGGGAATCGCCGGAAGCTCGTCGGTGACCTCGAGCGCCGTCTGCGCGACGACGAGGTCGAGCCGACGCTGCTCATGATCTTCGACCTCGACGGCTTCAAGAGCTACAACGACACCTTCGGCCACCCTGCCGGCGACGCCTTGCTCGCCAGGCTCGGCGAGAAGCTCGCCGCCGTCCTCGGCCCCGCGGGGGCCGCATACCGCCTCGGAGGCGACGAGTTCTGCCTGATCGCGCCGCTCGACGAGCACGAAGCGGAGCGCCTGATCGACAGCGCGTGCGACGCGCTCTCCGAGCGAGGCGAGGGATTCGACGTCGGGAGCTCGTTCGGCGCCGTCCTCCTGCCCGACGAGGCGACCGACGCGAGCCAGGCGCTCCACGTCGCCGACGAGCGCCTCTACGCCCAGAAGCACTCCCGGCGTGGAGAGAGCGATCGCACGATGCAGGCGTTGCTCGAGGCGCTCTCCATCCGCGAGCCGCGCCTTCAGGAGCATCTCGAGGGCGTCGGCTCGCTCGCGGTCGAGACGGGACGCATGCTCGGGCTCCGGCGCGACGAGCTCGACGAGCTCGCCCGCGCCGCCCAGCTCCATGATCTCGGGAAGCTCGCCGTGCCCGACGAGATCCTGCACAAGCCAGGCCCTCTCGACGAGCGGGAGTGGGCCTTCGTGCGGCAGCACACGCTCGTCGGCGAGCGCATCCTTCGCGCGTCCCCCGCGCTCCGCAGCGTCGCCACGGTCGTCCGCTCGTCGCACGAGCGCTGGGACGGAGGCGGCTACCCGGACCGTCTCGCCGGTGGGGAGATCCCGCTGGGATCTCGCATCATCGGCGTCTGCGACGCCTACGACGCGATGACCTCCACACGACCGTACCGCACCGCACTCGAACCCGAGGAGGCGCTCGCGGAGCTCGAGAACGGCTCGGGGACGCAGTTCGACCCGACGATCGTCCGCGTGGTGACGGCGCTCGTCCGCGATCGGCTCGAGGCCGGGCGCGCCGCGTAGACCGGCCGGTCGCAGGCCCGCGGATCCGCGCGCTACCGTGCAGGCTCCGGCCCCGTAGCTCAGTGGATAGAGCGGCAGACTTCGAATCTGCGTGCGGAGGTTCGACTCCTCCCGGGGCCACTCAGACTGCGGGTGATGTTCGGAGCCCGCATGAACACTCGGATTGGGGTTGCGACGAACCCGGGACATGCGAGGCGGTGCGGGGCCATTCGTTTGG
>Ga0299907_10000447_pt1 | contig 19945 bp, 18 predicted proteins | sample RVTome_16_FD_198680 | JGI IMG/M metagenome (GOLD analysis project Ga0299907, IMG submission 198680) | Soil microbial communities from uranium-contaminated site in the Upper Colorado River Basin, Wyoming, United States - RVT152D67 (version 2) ...
TTATCAGTTGGATCCCGTGGCTCAGCTCCACTGCCACCGGAATCGCTCCCCAGCACCTGATCAACTCCTCGTGCACCACATTGGGCTGGAGTCGTACCGACATCCCCCTGCAGTCCTCCGGCATGTGAACCGGGCGGAGTCGGTTGGTCAGATGCCGGAAGCCGTTGTCCCAGAAACCGAGGGCTTCGAAACCGGTGGAGGCCCGCACCGCCACGGCCAGAGCCTCGCCCAGTGGCCCGTCCAACGCCCGATGAGCCATGGCCAAGTCGTCGAACAGGAACGGTGTCTCCAGCACATTCAGCTCGGGGACTCTCGATCCGAGATAGCTGGAGGAGAAATAGCAGAGAAACATGTGCCCCGACTCGACCAACTCGAAGAGATCGGTGTTCGGTCGACCGTCGTCCATGATGTTCCAGGTGACCTCCACCCCAACTTCGCCGTTGGTCTCACTCTCGACGACTCGACGAAACACTTCGAGCCCCTCTCCATGGGCACTTTCTCGGGGCCCGTAGCCACCAACCCAAAGTGTTTGGGTGCTCATCGCCACAAACTAGGTCGTCGAATGGGAAGAGCCATGATCGATCGTATATGATGCAGGATCGGTCTGTCGAACGGGGTTAGGAGTTTCGAGATGTCCCAGGAGCCTTGGAAAACTGACAACTGGTTCTCCAGCCCGTGGAACTACCTGCCCGAGGTGACCAAGGGATTCAACATCCCGGCACAGGTCCAGGTCCATGATGTGACCCTCCGCGACGGTGAGCAGCAGGCCGGCGTCGAGTTCAACGCCGACGACAAGGTGCGAATTGCAGTCGCCCTGGCCGAGGCCGGGATCCATCGTATCGAAGCGGGTCTTCCGGCGGTGTCGCCGGCCGACAAGCAGGCGATCGAGCGAATGGTGGCCGAAGGTCTGCCTTCCGAGATCTACGCCTTCAGCCGTTGCACCGTCCCCGACGTCGAACTTGCACTCGATTGTGGTGTGACCGGTGTGGTGATGGAGGTTCCCGCCAGCCATCACCTCATCGAGAAGGCCTATCGCTGGCCGGTGGAACGAGCTATCGATGCGTCAGTCGAGGCAACCAGATATGCCCACGAGAACGGCCTCAAGGTGACTTTCTTTCCCATCGACGCCACACGGGCCACGATGACCGAGCTGCTCGACGACCTCGAGGCGGTCGCCACCGATGGCCATGTTGACAACATCGCATTGGTCGACACGTTCGGTGTCACCTCACCCCATGCCATCCGTTATTACACGCAGCGGGTTCGAGAACGGATCGATGTCCCCCTGGAGACCCACTTCCACATGGACTTCGGCATGGGCGTCGCCAACACCGCCCTGGCGGTGGCAGAAGGAGCCTCGGTCATCCACACCACGGTGAGCGGGATCGGCGAACGCGCCGGGAACGCCCCGACCGAGGAGACCGTCCTCGCCTTGCTCACCATGTACGGCATCGACACCGGGATCAAGACCGAGAAGTTCACCGAGATCGCTCGTTTGGTGGCCGAGCTCTCCGGGGTCACCCAACCGGCGAATCGACCGGTCACCGGGGACATGCTCTACAACGTCGAATCCGGGATCATCGCCACATGGGTCAAGAACGTCGGCGACGAGTTGCTCGAGCCCTTCCCCTTCCGACCGGAGCTGGTGGGTCAAGCTCCTCCCAAGATCGTGCTTGGCAAGGGGTCGGGTCTGGACTCGATCGGGATCTGGCTCGGCAGACATGGGATCCACGACGCCGAGACCAAAGAGATCGAGGCGATCCTCGCCGAGGTCAAGGGCCGCTCGCTGGCCAAGAAGGGCCTCCTCGACGATGACGAGTTCCTCGACATCGTCCGGGAAGTGATCCCGGATAAGGTCACTGACATCAGCCCCAGGGAGGGAAGCAAGTAATGAGAGAAGCATTCTTCGGGTTGAGCACCGACTGGAAGGAGGGGATCAACTGGGCCAACGTGCGCGATTGGCGCCTGAAGCGGGCCCATGAAGAGATGGAGAAGGCCGGGCTTGGCGCACTGCTGCTCTTCTACGACGAGAACATGAGATATGTCTCCTCGACCCTCACTCCGGGCTGGAACCGGCTCAAGCCAGGATTGCGCTACGTGGTGCTCCCCGCGGGCAAACCACCCATTGTCTACGAGCAGGGTGACATCGGGTTCCACCTCGAAGTCCACAACCCGTGGATCCCCAAGGAGAACATCCGCCACTCCTACATTTGGATCAAGGGTGCCGTCGGCCCGGCTGCCGAGCAACAAGTCAACAAGTTCGTCAACTCTCTGCTCAACGATCTCGAGGACGCCGGAGTCAAAGACCAGCCACTGGGCGTCGACTTCATCGACATCAACCTGCTTCGTGAGTTCGAAAAGCGGGAGATCAACTGGACCGACGGCATGACCCCGATGATGAATGCCAGGGCGATCAAGAGCCCGGACGAGATCAAGGCCTTCTCCATCGTCGGCGCGATCTGCGACTACGTCCACTACGAGCTCACCAACTACATCACGCCCGGCATGACCGAGAACGAGGTCGCCGCATTCGGATTCGAGAAGCTCTATTCGATCCCCGGCATGGAGGACGTCGAGGATGTCATCGTGTCGTCGGGCCCCAATGCCTGGCCGAACTGGCGGAACTTCTCCGACCGGATGATTCGCCCTGGTGAGCTGGTAATAATCGACCTCGCCGCCCTCACCTGGAACGGGTTCAAGTCGTGTGTCTATCGGACATACTGCGTCGGTGGCAAACCGACCGACGAGCATCAGAAGACCTATGACGCCGCCCACAAGTGGTTGTGGGATTCCATCGCAATGGTCAAGCCCGGAGTCACCACCGCCGACGTGGCCGCCAAATGGCCCTCGGCGCAGGAAGCCTGGGGCTACGAGGAGGAAGACCAGGCAGCAGCCAACAACTGGGGCCATGGCCTGGGTCTGGCCCAATACGATCCGCCGGTGATCTCGCGCATCTGGTCGCTCGACCACCCGGTTGAGATCCAGACCGGGATGACATTCGCTCTCGAGACCCAGAACGGCAAGCTCCACGATCATGGCGTCCGTCTCGAGGAAATGCTCTACGTGACGGACACCGGCTACGAGATGGTCTCGACCTACAAGCAACACGAGATCATCTCGATCACCTGACCGTGTGACCCTCGACCTCGACTCCGAGGCAAGTCTCGACCCGGCGCGGGTCGGTTCCAAGGCGGCGTTTCTGGCCATTGGCCGGCGTGCCGGTCTCCCGGTGCTGCCCGGTCAGGTGGTCGAGGCTTCCGCCTCCCGCCATCACATGGGCGTGGGGGCGATCACCCTGGCCAGCAGCGGTTCTGGCGCCGCCAGGTTGGCGGTGATGTCCGAGCCCGTGGACGACGCCGACCGGCTGATCGAGTCGACGTCCGACCTCGGCGCGCGCCTCGTCGTCCGCTCCTCGACAATCCTCGAGGCGTCGGGCCAGTGGTCGGGCGCGTTTGCCTCGTATCTGGACATACGACCGAGCGAGCTGCCCAAGGCAGTTGTCGGTTGCTGGGCGTCGGCGTTCACCGTGTCGAGCCTGGAGCGGCAGCAGATGGCAGGCGTCGAGCCGGGATCACTCCCTATGGCCGTGCTCATCCAGAGAGAGTTGGACCCGGTGGCCGGCGGTATCGCCCAGATCGAAGAGGACGGGTCGGTCGTGGTCCACGGAATCAAAGGGTCGCCGGCGCCTTTGCTCCAGGGATGGGCAAACGGCAGCCGGGCGACTCGCGGTGAGGGCTGGCATGGCGATGAGCTGATCGAGTTGATCGGAAGTGACGCACTCGACGAGATCGGCATCCAGCTCGAGAGAGCGTGGGACTCGCTCGGGGTGAGCCGTTGTGAGTGGGTCATCGACGAGAGAGTTTGGCTGGTCCAGCTGGGGATGCGTGACCGGGCCCCGAGCCCGATAGCGGCCCCGATCGAGATGGGGGACCCCGGTGTGGTTCCCGTGGCCCGAGTGGCAGCCCGGGCGCCGGGACGGCTCGGAGAGGAGTTGATCCTGCCCTGGGCCATCGCCGGCGATCTTCCCTGGTCATCGTCGGCACGGGAAGGCCAATCACCGCTCTCCCCCCGGGAGGCGATCGAACTGCGTGATCGCCTCGTCTCCCAGGTGTGGGGTCTCCCGCCAGACCGGGCGATGGTCGCTTCGAGCCACTGCATCAGAGCCCTGCTCGGGCCGGATCCGGCCTCTGGTCTTCCGTTGCTCGCCGCCGTTGGCCGACCGGAGCCCGAATCTGCACTCCGGCTGCTCGCCCACGTCGAAAACTCGCTGCGCCCGAGCCACGCCACCCGTCTTGGCATCGGCCGTTGGGAGCCATTCGTGGCCTCGGTCGCCCTCGCCTTCGGGACCCGATACCCCGGTACCCCGGCATCACCCGGGATCGGCGCCGGGATGCGGGCGCACATCGACCATCCTGACGCCATCGACCGCTTCCGAGGCCGCAGCATGGTCACCGCGCCCCAACCGGTTCCCAATCTGGCGCCCCTGCTCTGGGACGCGGCCGGATTGGTCACCGAGACCGGCAGCCCGGCCGCCCATCTCTTTGAGTCGGCCCGGGCCTTGGGGATCCCGGCGGTGTGCGGCGTGGAGTTGACCGACGCAAACCAGATCGTGGCCGTCGACGGGAACACCGGCGTTGTCGCCACATTGAGCGCGAATGGGGCGGACGATGTCTGAGCAAATAGGGGTGATCGGTCTTGGTGTCATGGGATCGGCGATGACCCGCAATCTGCTGACAGCGGGGTTTCGGGTCGTCGGGTTCGACATCGACGCTCAGCAACGCTCCCGGTTCTTGGAGATGGGAGGCACGGAGGCGTCGAACGCCGGTGACGTAGCCACAGCAGCAGATTTGGTGGTCTTTTCCCTTCCCACCACCTCGGCACTGGCCGCCGTTGTCGCCGAGATCGGGGAGAGGGCGAGCCCAGGTCTCGTCTGCCTCGAGACGAGCACCTTCCCTCTCCAGGCGAAGCTCGATGCCCGCGAGACACTGTCCAAGGCGAATGTCGACCTCCTCGACACACCTCTCTCCGGCACCGGGCTCCAGGCGGCCGACGCCACCCTGGTCGTTTTCGCCTCGGGCAGCCGTCAGGGCTGTGAGCAGGCCCGTCCGGTCTTCGACGTGATCGGTCGCTCGACCCACTATCTGGGAGAGTTTGGCAACGGTTCGAAGATGAAGTACATCGCCAATCTGCTGGTGGCCGTCCACGGCCTGGCCGCGGCCGAGGCTCACGCGCTGGGCATCGCCGCGGGGCTCGATCCCTCCTCGGTGCAAGAGGTTATGGAAGACGGGGTCGGCTCATCGAAGATTCTCGAGATCCGAGGACCGATGATGGTCGCTGACGACTACCCGGCCGCGGCCCGTCTCGACATCCTCCTCAAGGACGCCGGGATCATCCAGGACTTCGCCAGGACTGTCGGCGCCCCCACCCCGCTGCTCGACGCGGCGCTGCCCGTGTACCGGGAGTCGAGCGAGGCTGGTCTCGGAGATCTCGATGCCGCGGCTCTCTGTCGCTACCTGGAAGCGCTGGCTGGGTTGAAGCGATGATCGGTCGGCCTCTTCGCCGTCTCGAGGATCCCCGTCTGGTGACCGGTCAGGGGCGATACGTCGACGACATTGCGGTCGAGGGGCTGCTCCATGCAGTTTTCGTGCGCAGCATCGAGGCCCACGCCACGATCGGGGCGATCTCGGTCGATTCTGCCTCTCTCGGTGACGCCCGGGTCTATACCGCCGCCGACCTGGGGCTGACAGCGCCGATGCCCAACCAGAACCCGTCGCCCATCATCACCCAGTCGATCCAGGCCCCACCCCTGGCTTTCGAAGAGGTCTGTTATGTCGGCCAGCCGATCGCGGTGGTGGTGGCCGACTCCGTGGCAGCTGCCATCGATGGCGCCGAGGCGGTCCAGGTCGACTATGACCCGCTTCCCGCGGTGGTGGACCACCACCTTGCACTGGCTCCGGACTCCCCACTCGTGCATGCCGGCTCGACCTCGAACCTGGTGGCCACTCTCACCGCCGGTTACGGAGAGCTCGACGCGGCATTCGCCTCGGCCGATCGCACCGTGATCGTCGACATCGACCAGCACCGTGGGGCCCTCGCATCGATGGAGGGACGGGCCGTGCTCGGCCGATGGGACGACGCCGACTCGAGGCTCAATCTATGGAGCTCGACCCAGTCTCCGCACGCGGTGAAGGCCAACCTCGCCCCCTATCTGGGGCTCTCCCCCGACGAGCTGCGGGTCATGGCACCCGATGTCGGTGGTGGGTTCGGGCCCAAAGCTGCCATCTACTCGGAGGAGTATGTGATTGCCGCCCTCGCCCGTCGTCTGGGGAGCCCGGTCAAGTGGTCCGAGTTGAGACGAGAGCACTTCACCTCCACCATGCAGCAGCGGGGCCAGAGCGGCCGGGTGGAAGCGGCACTGGATGACTCTGGCCGGATCCTGGGTCTCAGGTTCCGGCTGATCCACGACTGTGGTGCCTATGTGCCGTATGGGGTGGTAGTGCCGATGACCACACTCCGGCTTCTCTCCGGCCCCTACGTCGTCCCGGCGCTCGATGCCACCATCGAGGTCGTCTTCACCAACGCCACTCCCACCGGCGCCATTCGGGGAGCCGGGCGACCCAATGCGACTTTTGCCCTCGAGCGGCTGATGGATGCGATCGCCCGGGAGCTCGACCTAGATCGGGGGGAGGTGAGACTTCGCAACTTCATCCAACCCGACGCCTTCCCTCACCAGGTGAGTATCACCGGCTCCGACGGCAGACCGATCACCTACGACGGAGGCAACTATCCGGGCGCCCTGGAGACAGCCCTCGAGGCGGCGGGTCTCGAAGGGTTCGAAGAGCGCAAGGCAAGGTCGAGCCGGGATGGGCTGATGCGCGGCTATGGAATCGCCTCCTACGTGGAGGACACCGGGTTGGGACCCTACGAGGGGGTTCGCATGGAGGTGCTGACCAATGGCGACGTCTTGGTCGAGACCGGCGCTGCCTCCCAGGGTCAAGGCCATGCCACCGTCTTCGCCCAGATCTGTGCCGGTCATCTCGGAGTGAGCCCGGACCGCGTCAGAGTCCATGGCGGCGACACCGGGCGCTATGGGCATGGGATCGGGACCGTCGCCAGCCGCACAGGCCAGACGGCGGCCTCTGTCGTCCATCTCGCCGCCGAGGAGTTGGCGGCGACCATCAAGGAACTGGCCGCCAAGCGGCTCGAAGCTGCTGTCGAGGACATAGTCCTGGTCGATGGCACGGCAATGGTGGTAGGGGCACCGGGGTCAGGGGTTCCCTTGGGTGAACTGGCATCGGCCCTTCAGCCCAAGCTCGGTGGGGCACTTCCGGAGGGGCAGCAGAGACCCGGGCTCTCAGTGGAACGGGTGCTCCCATTCGCCGGATTGGCGTACACCTTCGGGACCCATGTCGCCGAGATCGAGCTCGACCCCGAGACCGGCCACGTGAAGGTGGTCAACTACGTCGTGGTCCACGATTGCGGCACCCTGATCAACCCCATGATCGTCGACGGTCAAATCGATGGAGGGGTGGCCCACGGGCTGGGCAACGCGCTCATGGAGCATGTTCAATTCAGCGAGAGCGGCCAACCACTGACCACCTCGCTCATGGACTACCGGCTGATGACCGCGGTGGACATGCCTCCTCTGGTCAAGATCCACACCGAGACACCATCGCCGACCAACCCGCTAGGCGCCAAAGGGGCCGGGGAAGGGGGAACCATTCCCGCCGCCGCCGCTGTTGTTTCCGCCATTGAGCACGCTCTGGCCGACCATGCCGTGGTCGTGAATCATCATCCGGTGAGCGCGGAGTGGGTATTTCGGGCGCTGGCGTCCTCCCCTGAGTGAGCCAGAAAGGCGCGGAGCCGTTCAAGGTCCGTTCACTCACCGCCTCGGTCTACGTTCCCAACCTCCTCTTCGCCATCGGCCAGGGAGCGGCGCTGCCCGTCATCGCCCTGCTCGCCCTCGACCTTGGCGCATCACCCGCCATGGCGGGGGCGATCGTCGCCCTGCGCGGGATCGGCACCCTGCTTTTCGACGTGCCCTCGGGCATCCTGGTCGCCCGTTTCGGCGATCGCCGGGCGATGACCTGGGCCACCGCAGCCCTCGGTGTCATCGCCGTAGCGGTCGGCATGCGGCCTTCACTTCCGGTGTACGCAGGGTTGATCCTGATCATGGGGTGTGTCTGGTCGGTGTGGGCCCTGGCTCGGCTCTCCTACGCCACCGAGTCGGCTCCGCTCCGGCACCGGGGCAGGGTGATGTCGATGATGGGGGGCACCATGCGGATCGGTCATTTCGTCGGGCCACTGATCGGAAGCCTGGCGGTCGTCCCCCTTGGGTTGGCCGGCCCGTTCTTCGTCCAGGCCCTTCTCGCGGTGGCCGCCGCACTCAGCCTGGTATTGGCGGCTGAGGGTTTGACGCCTCAACAGCCGCCGCGCTCTATGCCGGTTTCGATGAGACAGATGGCCCGCGAGCACCGACGCACCCTGGCGACGGCCGGCTTCGTCGCCGTCACCGTGCAAGTCCTGCGTAGCTCGCGCCAGGCGGTCGTCCCCCTGTGGGGCGACCAGATCGGGCTCAACGCCAGCCAGGTGTCCCTTATCTTCGGCGCCTCGTCGGCGATCGAGATGGTCCTGTTCTACCCGGTGGGGATGCTGATGGATCGGCGGGGTCGGAAGTGGGCTGTGATCCCCTGTCTCCTCCTGCTCTCGGCGGGGATGGGCCTGGTCCCACTGACCACAGAGTTCACCGGCCTCCTCCTCGTCGGTCTGTTCCTGGGTTTTGCCAACGGTCTCGGCTCCGGGATCAACATGACGCTCGGCTCCGACCTCTCCCCCGCCCTGGGGCGAAGCCAGTTCCTCGGCTTGTGGCGAATGGTGACCGACCTGGGATCGGCGGGAGGTCCCCTCCTGGTCGCCATTGTCACCTCCCTTGCCTCGCTGGGTGCGGCCCCGGTGGCGGTGGCCCTCATCGGCCTTGTCGGCACGGGGGTGATGTGGAAGGCGGTCCCCGAGACGCTGAGCCAGGACCTCGAATGACCCTCATATCCTCAGCGGCCGGGAAGGGATGAAAGATGGATTTCGGTATCAGTGGAAAGACCGCCTTGCTCACGGCATCCAGCCGAGGGTTGGGAAAGGCATGCGCCCTGGCACTGGCCGGAGAAGGGGTCAACGTCTTCATCAACGGGTTGAGCGAAGACAACCTGGCCCGGGCGGCGGAGGAGATACGAGCCCAGCACGGCGTCCAGGTGGTCACGGTGGTAGCCGACATAAACACCGCCGAGGGTCGCGACCTGCTCCTGGCGACCTGTCCGGACCCCGACATCCTGGTCAACAACAACTGGGGACCACCACCGGGCAAATGGGAGGACTTCGAATACGACGATTGGCTGCAGGCAGTCGAGTCCAACATGTTGGCTCCCCTGATGATGATCCGCGGTGTGGTTGGAGGAATGAAGGAGCGCCGCTTCGGGCGAATCGTCAACATCACCTCCCAGATGGTGAAGTCACCTTTTGCGGTGATGGGTCTATCGGCCGGCGCCAGGACTGGTCTCACCGCAGCCGCCAAAGCCTTGTCGCGCGAAGTGGCCGAGTTCAACGTGACCATCAACAATCTGCTCCCGGAGCGAATCGACACCGAGCGGCAGGTCTACATGGCCAGGCAACGGGCCGAGTCGGCCGGGATCACCTACGACCAGGCCCGTCAGGAGATAGTGGAGAGCATCGCAGCCAAGCGCATGGGCCGGCCCGAGGAATTCGGCGCCGCCTGCGCTTTCCTGTGCAGCACACAGGCGTCGTACATCTCAGGCCAGAACCTTCAGCTCGACGGTGGCTCGTACCGGGGGACGTTCTAGAGCATTTCAACCGCTTCGCGCCCGCAAGCCCCCTCCGGCCCTGGCGGGCCACCTCCCCCAACAGTCGCTTCGCTCCTGGGGGAGGAAACAGAACCCCTCCGGCCCTTCCCTTCAGTCCTCCACGATGGCGACGGCACGGGTGGGGCCACCGTGCGCTCCGACCACCTTCAAGGGGAATCCGACGAAGGTGAACCTCTTCCCGACCACTTCGGTCAGCACCAGGTTCTCGTAGTGCGTCTTGTGCACCCGGCGGCACATCATGTGAACCGGGTAGGTGGTCGAAGTCGGGTTGTCGGGGGTTGGTGAGTCCACGCCGAAGGTGGTGACTTCCCGGTCGATGATCCACTGACAGGCCGACTCCCCCAGCCCGGCGAAGTTGGTCAGGTACTCGTTGCTCCCGGCGTACTTGTCGAAGGTGCCGGTGTAGAAGAAACAGTGGTCACCTTGGTGCAACTCCAACCCGGAATCGGCGAGAACGCTGTCCAGGTGGTCGGCGGTGATGTCGGTCTTCTCCGGGAACATCGAGACATCGAGACAGATCGCCGGCCCGTAGAAGAGATCGAGGTCCATCTGGTCGATCGTCTCGGCGTTCGGGTCCGGGTCGAGATGGCTGAAGGAGTCGACATGGGTGGGGCCGTTGTCGTTGAGCATGAAACCCCAGGTCTGGAATGAGAACTCGCTGGTGAACCGGGGAGCGGTCTCCTCATGGGTGACGTGTTGGAAGGTCACGGTCTTCAGATGACCGGGGTAAACCTTCATGCCCTCGTAGATGGGCTGGGACAGATCGACCAGTCTCATTGGGTCTCCTCGTCGTGCCGGGATTCTGAGTCGACCGGCATGATCCCATAGAATGCACGACCGACAGGTCAGCTTCCCGCCGTGTCGGATCACCCGAACCGACTCGGGTGATTCCCGGATGGTCACGCGGGCGAGGCCGAGGGAAGGGTGATCAGTTGAAAGATCGTCTGCGACGTTGGCGGCGCAATGCGGTGGTCGACGTGACACCATTGCGCCAGGTGCCCGGCTATCGGTGGCTCTTCGCCGGTATGTTATTCGCGCAAGCCGGGCGCCAGCTGACGGTGGTCGCTGTTCCCTGGCAGGTTTTCGAGCTCACCGGGTCCACGCTGGCAGTAGGTCTGCTTGGTCTGGTTCAACTCGTGCCGCTGCTGGTTGTGTCATTGGTCGGCGGTGCACTTGCCGATGCAGTCAACCGACGTCGACTCCTCGTCGTTTCCCAGGTGGTGCTCGCCGGCACCGCCGCCGGGCTCCTCTGGAACTCCACCATGGAGACCCCGTTGATCTGGCCGCTTTTCGTCCTGACCGCGGTCAACGCGGGGATTTCGGCGATCGACTCACCGGCGCGTCAGGCCCTGGTCCCCGGTCTGGTCGGGCGTGCGCTGCTCCCCTCGGCCATGGCCCTGAACCAGACCCTGACCAATGTCGCCAAGGCGGCCCTGCCTGCCGTCGGGGGGATCCTCATCGCCAAAGCAGGCCTTTCCTTCAGCTATGGCCTCGAAGTGGTGCTGTTCCTGACCAGTGCCGCCCTCATCTACCGGGTCGCCGAGCCTCCGGTTGAAGGGACCGTTCGCAGCTTCGGGCTTTCCTCGATCCTCGAGGGGCTCAGGTATCTCAAAGGCCGGAAGCTGATTCAGGGCACACTCCTCATCGACCTCAACGCGATGGTGTTCGGGATGCCCACCGCGCTGTTCCCGGCCATCGGAACCGAGGTCCTGGGCGGTGACGCCTCGACTGTCGGCCTGCTCTATGCGGCTCCGGGAATCGGCGCACTGGTAGGCGCCGTGACCTCGGGATGGGTGGCCAGGGTTCGCCGTCAGGGCCGGGCGATCATGCTGGCAGTGGTCGGGTGGGGATTGGCAATGGCCGTGTTTGGGCTGACCAGCTCACTGACCCTTGCTCTGATCATGCTGGCCATAGCTGGCGCCGCCGACGTGGTCTCGGCCATCTTCCGTGGCACCGTGTTCCAGCTGGCCGCCCCCGACGCTCTCCGAGGACGTCTGTCGTCGATACACATGGCGGTGGTGGCGGGTGGCCCCAGGCTGGGCGATCTGGAAGCCGGTGTGGTCGCCGCCGTGACCTCGGTCAGGTTCTCCGTGGTCTCAGGGGGTCTGGCTTGTGTCCTGGGAGCAATGGCCATCGCCCGCTGGGCGCCCGAGTTTGCCGGCTACCGATACCAGCCCGATGGCGTCGACCCGACAGGGCCTGATCTGGCTAAACCGGCTGACACGTGAGACGACCCACCCGATACCGGTCATGCTCGACGTCATCGAGTTCAGTCGAGTCCGAAGACCCGGACCGCGTTGGCTCCGTGAATGGCAGCGCGTTCGGTGTCGGTTATGCCATCGGTGGCTGCGATCAGCCCGAGAGGATCGGTCTCGCTCATGTCGAACGGGTAGTCGGTTCCCAGCATCACCCGCTCGACACCCACGACCTCGATCAAATGACGAAGGTAGAGCGGTTGAAAAACCATGGTGTCGTAGTGAAACCGTTTCATATACGTGCTCGGAGGGTGCTCGGGGATCTTGACCCGAGTCTCGGGGCGAACCTGCCAGACGTGGTCCGCCCGGGAACTGTAGAACGGCAAATAGCCGCCGCCGTGGAGCAAGACCAGCTTGAGCGTTGGGTGCTCTTCGAAAAGACCGCTGAAGATCATCCTGGTGGCTGCGACCATCGTCTCCAGCGGGTTGCCGATGCAATTGGTCAGGAAATAGTCGCCGAAGCGGAGACCCTCGGGGTAACCGCTCGGATGCAAGATCACCGGTATGCCCTTCGCCTCGACCGCGGCCCAAAACGGCCGGAAGCGTTGCTCGTCGAGATTGTGCCCGTCGACCGTGCCGCCGACCTGGAGACCCTTGAAGCCGAGCTCGTCCACCGCCCGCTCCATCTCGGCGATGGCCAGGTCGGTGTCCTGCAGCGGGACCGTTGCCCCCATCGCCACGAATCTCTCGGGGTTGGCGGAGACAGCCGATGCGAGGTTGTCGTTTTGGATACGGGCCGACTCGGCCGCCGGCGAAGCCGGCGCCCAGTAGAAGTACTCCGAAACAAACGTGGCGAGACCCTGGACGTCGATCCCCATACGGTCCATGTGCTCGATCCGGGCCCCGGGGTTGGTGAGGGCCTCGTGGATGGAGGGATACATCACCTTGTTGTGATCCTTGGAATCCTGGCCCATGAAATAGTCGTAAGGCTCGTACTCGGGTCGTCGGTGTGGCTCGACGAGAGCACGACTGGCGGGCGTCGCCAAATGGCAGTGGATATCGATCTTCTTCATGGCGACCACACTTGCTGGATGACGGGTTGCGGCACCATAACGCCTCCGGGTGGGGACGGATGGCTCACATGACGGGCCCGGTCAGAGACCTCATCTGGGAGGATGACGACCTCGCCGAGGACGGGCGGAGACTCACCCGCCCCGCCATCTATCTCTTGTTGGCAACGGTCGTCCTGGTGCTTGGCCTGAACTGGCCGATCATGGCCACCGCACTCGAGTCGATCACACCGCTCTGGATGGGCGTGTTCAGGGTGGCGGGAGCGGCAGTCGTGGTGACCACTATCGGTGCGGTTCAGGGCAAGATGTCGGTTCCACCCCGGCGCGACCTCCCGATGATCGTCTCACTGGCGGTGTTCCGGCTGGCTGCGGTGTTCGTATTGGTCTTCACCGCACTCGAATTGGTGCCCCCCGGCCGGTCGTCAGTTGTGGTGTGGACGACGAGTCTATGGACCGTGCCGATCGCGGCCGTCTTCCTCGGAGAGCGGATGAGCGGCCGGCGTTGGGTGGGACTCGCCCTCGGCGTCGCCGGCGTGGTGGTGCTCTTCGAGCCATGGGCTTTCGATTGGGAGGAGCCCGGTGTCGCTCTGGGACATGCTCTCCTCATCCTCGCCGCCATCACCAACGCGGCCACTTCGGTTCACATCCGTGGTCATCGCTGGACCATCACGCCCCTCGAAGCGATCCCGTGGCAGCTGCTGGGCGCTGCGGTGCCGCTAGTCACTCTGGGTCTGATCGTCGACGGTCCGCCGGTGATCGACTGGACCCCGCAATTGGTTTGGATCGTCCTCTATCAGGGCATGCTGGCCACGGGAATCGCCTTCTGGGCCCAGATCGTGATCCTGCGCAACTTCTCGGCGGTGTCGACCAACTTGACACTCATGGCGGTCCCGGTGGTCGGAGTGGTCTCTTCGGCCGTGTTGCTGGGTGAGGATGTCACCACCGCGCTCGGCATCGGACTGGTCCTGGTGATCGCGGGTGTCGCCCTCAACCTGCTCTCGGACAGCGCTACACCCGAGGAGATCCAACCCTCAGAGGTTGTCTGAGCCTGACTCTGCCTGGTCGGGAAGCTCGAATGCGGCGATCGAGGTTCGCAGGTGCTCGTCGAGGGCTTTCACCGCTGCCTCCACGTCCCGTTTCTCGAGGGCGTCGAGTATGTCGGCGTGGCCGTGGTTCGCTTCGTCGCGAAGGCCAGGCTTGTGCTTGAGCGAGGCACCGATGTACATCACCGACGCGTCCTGGAGGTTCCGGATGATGGCGGCGAGACGAGCCGAGGCGGCCGTCTCGTATAGCGCGAGGTGAAACACCCGGTTGCGGTCGACCCAGTCCACAGAATATGGCTCATCGAGCATCCCCTGATGCAGCCGGCGGAGACGTTCGAGGAGGGCATCGGTCACCTTGGGGACCGCCTGTCTCATGGCAAGCGGCTCGAGGACCCGGCGAATCTCGTAGATGTCGTGCACGTCCTCGGCGCTCAACTCGGACACGATGGCGCCACGGTGAGGATCGAACTGGACCAGCCCTTCGGTCGCCAGGTCACGGAGAGCCTCCCGCACCGGGGTGGTGCTCACGTCGAGCATCGCGGCCAGCTCCGCTTGCACCAACCGGCTGCCACTGGTCAGCTCGCCGTTGAGGATCGCCCGGCGCAGCACGCCTCTGACGAACTCGTGGGCGGTCTGGCGTGTGGCCGAGAATCCCTCTTCTGGCGGTGAGATTCGCAGCTCGGGAGTCTGATCCATGACGAGAAGTCTACAAATTCCGATCGGACACAACCGGTCTCCGCCCGAATTGCGCAGCGAGAGCAGTCTTCCGGGGGTCCTCTACCATTGGCCCGCCGTTCGAGGAGACCAGTGAAGGCAGTTCGTGTGACAGCGCCGGGCAGCATCGAGGTCACCGATGTGCCCGAGCCAGGAGCGACAGACATGGTCGTGGTCCGTGCCCTACAGGTGGGGATCTGTGGCACAGACAGTAAGATCCTGGCCGGCAAGATCCCGGTCGACTACCCCAGGATCATGGGTCACGAGATGGTTGGTGAGGTGGTGTCGGCCTCACCCGACTCCCCGTACCCGGCAGGCACCAGGGTATTGGTCGATCCGGGGGTTGCCTGCGGCTGGTGCCATATGTGCCTCGCCGGGCGATTCAACATCTGTGTCAATGGCGGTCTGATGGGACGCGACGTCGATGGGGTATTCACCGAGTATTCGGTGGTCCCCTTCAACCGGCTGATCCCGGTGCCCTCGACGATCTCGTCTGCGGCCGCGGGTGTGCTTCAGGTCCTTGGAACCTGCATCCACGCGGTAAAGCGAGTTGACCCTTTCCCCGGCCAGGTGGCGGCGGTGGTGGGTCTTGGAGTCGCCGGGCAACTGGTAGCCCAACTGCTTCGTCTCCGCGGCATGACTGTGGTCGGCGTCACGAGATCCGAATGGAAGCGCAACTTGGCGATGGAGTTGGGGGCAAACTTCGTGTCCGCTCCGGACGGGGCCGGGACGTTGCTTGCCGAGATCACCGAGAACCGAGGCCCGGATCTGGTGGTGGAGGCCGTAGGCACCGAGGCCACCCTCGGTCAGGCCATCGAGTTGGCGGCCACCGGTGGTGAGGTGGTGGTCTTCGGCACCCTCACCGGGGGCAACGATGGCCTCCCCTACTACCAGCTCTATCACAAGGAGCTCACCCTGCACAACCCACGTGCGGCCCTCGTCGGTGACTACGCCGATGGGGTGGCACTCGCCGCCGACGGCTCGCTGATCCTCGAGCCCATCGTCACTCATGAGCTCGACCTCGAGGAGGCGGAAAAGGCGTTCGAGTTGGTCCACGACCCTGGGTCGCTCAAGGTGTTGATGAAGGTCGGCTAGACGTGAGATCAGCCGGCAGTGAGGAGAACGATGTTGCCGTCGGGATCCTCCACCATCGCTGCATAGGGCCCGACCGTCTGCTCAGGTGCCATCGGCGCCGGGTATCCGAACCCGACCAACTCTTCGAACTTGGCGTCGACCGCCGCCTCGTCCTCGAGGAAGAACTCGAGCATGACCCTGGAACCTCCCTCCGGCGGTTTCATGTCGGGATAGTGGCGCTTGGCGAAGAAGGTGTCCCAGAAGATGGTCACCCCGCTCTCCATCTGCAACTGGACGAAAGGCTTGTCCTCGGCTCCCGCGGGTATGTCGAGCCCGAGCCGCCGATAGAACTCCAAGGCTGCGCCCATGTCCTCGACAATGAGGCCGACCATGCTCAGCTGAAAGGACACTGCTTCTCCTCTTGGACCGTATTGGTTCTATCGATCGTATGACCCGGTCTAGCCGCCACTCGCAACCATGTCCGTTCGCGGGGATCGGGGTTGGCTGGTGTAGGTCTGCCCGAGCGGGCTGGTGAGTTGGTAGATGCCGGGTTGGGTCTGGATGATGGTCCAGCCGTGGTGTCGGATGACGTGGTGGTGTCGGCATAGGGGGCCGAGGTTGTCTTCTTCGGTTTGCCCGTGCTCGGCCCACGGTTGGTTGTGGTCGATGTCACATTCGAGGGCGGGGATGCGACAGCCGGGGAAGACACAGGTGGGAGCCCGTGATTGCACGGTTCGCCTCTGCCTGGTTGTGGGCCTTCTCCGTGTAGTCCCGTTGTCGACCAGATTCCCGTTCTCGTCGGTGACCGCGTAACGCCACTCGGAGTCTCGTTGTCCATCCACGGTCTGGCGGGCGATGTCGGATATGACCGGTCCCCACCCGGGGATCTCTCCCGGCTTGTCGTCCAGTTCGAGGAGAGTGGTCAGGTCGACCTGGATGTCGACCACAGCCCGATCCGATCCTGTCTGCTGGTCGTGCCCTCTGAGGAGGTCGAGGAAGACGTCGGCGCGGATCTGGTCGATGTTCCTCGAGTCGCCGGCCGACTTCAGCTGTTGGGCGATCCGGTTGATCTTTCGCATTGCCGCCTGAGTGTCGGTCGCCGAAAGTTGCAGACCGCTGAGATTGGCGGTGCCGTCATCGTTTGCTTCGCTCACCACCCGTCTTTCCTCCAAACCTTGCTGGTAGCGCTCTCTGGCGTTGTCGGGGTCGACCCAGATTGCCAGCCGTCTGATCCGAGCCGCCAACAGACCAGTCGTCTGGGAAGGAGCCCGCTCCAGGGCGACCTCCACGACTTTGTCTCTTGTCTCCGTGTCCAGGTGGCTGGTCTGATCCACGATCACCCCGGCCCGGGGCAGGTCGATCAGCCCCGCCTGCAATACCTTCCACACCTGCGGATAGTCGGAGACGAGAGTGGAGGCGAAGTCCAGCCGGCGTTCTGCGGCCCGACGGGTCAAGTGCAAAGCCGCCTGGATCTCGGCAGCAGCAGCTTCATGAACTTCTTGCACTGGCAAGTCAGACTCGAGCGCCATGGCCTCGGCGTCGAGCACAGCTACCATGTCCGCCATCAGCTCGGCGCCGACATGCGCTCGGAGTCTGGCCCGGGCCTTCAACAACTCGACGCGGTCATGATTCGATAGCGCATACCGGTCCAGTCCGTCCAACATCACCGCCAGCTCGGAGCCGGGCGACATCCCCGCCAACCCTTCGACAAAGCTCTCCACTACGAACATACGTTCGACCCTACTCACCGGGCAGGACAAATTACACCCATGTGATTTGATCAAATCCCGACGACTCAGCGATGAGTTTGCCGGGTCGTCCAGGTCGGTAAGGGGAAGGAAAGGGCATACCATGCAACCAACAGCTGAAAAGAACCTCGATGGATATGGAACGGCTCCGATCGACTGGAGTCGGGTCGATGCGGTGATCCGATCGGACATCACCCAGGCCCCGGATACAGGTGGGCCGAATCGCCACACCTCCTGGCTGGCGACGACAAATGCGGATGGAAGCCCGCACGTGATGCCTCTCGGCGCCCTCTGGGTGGAGGACGCCTACTACTTCACCTCAGGCCCCGGGACCCGCAAGTCACGAAATCTCGTCAGCGATCCTCGCTGTGCGATCACGATCGCCATGCACGAGTTCGACCTCGTCGTCGAGGGAGATGCCGTCAAGGTGACCGACCAGGACGAACTGGAGCGGGTCGCTCGCGCATTCGGCGAGGGGGACTGGCATCCGGAGGTCCGGGACGGCGCCTTCTTCGCCGAGTTCAGCGCACCGAGCGCCGGCCCACCCCCGTGGCACGTCTACCGGGTACGCCCGAAAACGATCTACGCCCTGGGCACCGCCGAGCCGTACGGCGCCACTCGCTGGGAGCTCTGAGGATCACGGCGCCGGCTTCGGGGAGGGCCCGAACCGCCATTGGATGACGGCGGCCGCGATCAACGGCAGGACCACTACGAGAGCGAGACCCCACGCGTTCTCCTGGACGCGGGCATAGCCCTCAGGCGAAGAGCCCTCCATCACCCCGACGATGACCTGGGATACCGCCGTTCCGAGGACCGCGACCCCGGCCGCTTGCCACAAGCGACCGGCCAATCTCGGCCAGATGAGCAAGCGATACACCGCGCCCAGGGCGAGGGCGGCGGTGAACCCACCGGCGTACGAGACGAAGGCAGGCTCCTGAAAGCTGAATGCGATCCGTCCATTGGCGGGGGTGCACCATGTGATGTGGTCGACGGGAACACCCAGGGCCCGACCGGTGATGAGATGCCCGAATTCGTGGATGTTGCACCCTCCCACACCGGCGATAGCCAGCGATACCACGAAGACGACGACTGCAGCCACCACTCCGCCCTTGGATGCCATGAGGACAACCTACGACCTCGAGAGCGGCGAGGAGGGCTCTAGTCAGGGAGACGGGGAGCCGGTGCACCCCTACCAGTCGTCCCCTGACCGACTCCGGCAAACGAGACGTGCTGCGAGATCGATCTCCTCACTCGGCCCGAAGCGAAGCACCATGATCCCGTTGTCGTCTTCTTCGGTGCGTAGCAACTCGTCTCCGTCCTGAACGAAAGTAGGACCCTGCCATCGCTCCCATCCGTGTCGCTCGTAGAAGCTATGGCGGCCGGTGCCGAGGGCGCCGAACTCGTAGTCGCGGCGCACGATCTCCGTGACCGTGGCCATGGCCTGTGATCCGAAACCCTGTCCCATCTTCGCCTTCGCGGTGGCGACACCCTCGACATAGCCGGTGCGAAGAGGCTGGGTGCCCGCGATTAGCACCCTGGTGACAACAGCCGCATGGGAGATCACGTCATCATCCTCGACCATCACCACATGCCATCCCCCGAGCGTGTGCTCCCAATCGTCGTCGGTGAAACCTCCATCGAACGCCACGTCCATGAGTCGGCGGATGTCGGCCAACCGAGAGGACGACGCCTCAGTCGTTGTGAACACACCGAGCTCCGCCATATCAGACGACGCCGGCGCTCTCGAGCGCCGCTACCTCTTCGTCGGAGTAGCCCAACTCGTGAAGGACATGTTCGGTGTCGGCGCCAAGCGCGGGTGGTTCCAATCGGATCGAAGCCGGGGTGGCCGAGAGACGGATCGGCAGACCGAGGATCCGGACCTTTCCGGCAACGGTGTGATCGAGGTCGACCACCATTTCCCGCGCCAGCGTCTGTGGGCCGGAGAGAGCCTCCGAGACATGATTGATCGCACCCGAAGGTATCCCGGCCCGATCCAGGACCTCGACCCAATCGGCGCGGGTCCTGGTTCTGATCACCTCGCCCACCATCAGGTCGACCTGTTCCCGGTTCCTCACCCGCTCCGGGTTGGTGGCAAAACGCGAATCACTCGACCACTCCGGATGACCCAACTCTGCGCCGAGCACGGCGAACTGGCGGTCGTTCCCCACCGCGACGGCAAGCTCTCCGTCGGCTGCCGCATATGTCCGGTAGGGGACGATGTTGGGATGA
>Ga0299907_10000448_pt1 | contig 19938 bp, 20 predicted proteins | sample RVTome_16_FD_198680 | JGI IMG/M metagenome (GOLD analysis project Ga0299907, IMG submission 198680) | Soil microbial communities from uranium-contaminated site in the Upper Colorado River Basin, Wyoming, United States - RVT152D67 (version 2) ...
TTCTCGCGGAGTTCCTCGATCACTGCGGCTCCGTGCTCCGGATGCACGACGGTGTCACCTTTGCGGAACACGAACGCCTCCTTCATTGACGAGGTCGACAGGAAGCCGGCGGGCCAGCTCGCTACAAAGGGTAACACGGCCCCGACCTCCGACGCAACCCAAAACCGCAGGTCAGAGGGCTAGTTTGGACCATGGATGGCTCGAAAGACCTAGGCCGAAAGGCCCCGGACACTCCTGTCAGACAGCGCCCAGGCAAGCGCATCCGTCACCCGACGAACCGGCACGACCCGGACGCCGGAGAACTCGAGCGGCTCCTGGACGACGGCGAAGACGGTCGTGTATCCGGCCGACCGCGCGGCGGCCAGGCGCCTCGGCAGCGACGAGGCCGACCGGACCACGCCGGTGAGAGCCATCTCGCCCACGAACGCCGAGCCCTCTGGGGTCAGGGTGCCTGTCGCCGCCGAGACGAGTGCGGCGGCCATCGCCAGGTCGCACGCAGGATCTTCCAGCCGGATGCCGCCCGATGCCGCACCGAACAGCTCTGCTCGCCCCAGTCGCAGCCCGCTCATGGCACGGTCGAGGACCGCTGCAACCAGCTGGAACCGCCGCGGGTCGAGGCCCGTCACGTGGCGCCGAGCCGGGCCGTCGGACGGCCCGATCAGCGCCTGCACCTCGACGGCGAGCGCCCGCCGACCCGAGCGAGGCAGCGCCGTGGCAGCCCCGGCGGCACGCTCGCCCGACAGGAGGAGATGGCTCGGATCGACCTCCTGGAGCCCCCGCGATCCCATCTCGAACCAGGCGGCCTCTCCTTCGGGACCGAACCTGTTCTTCCCGCCTGCGAGCACCCGCAGCCCCGACCGCGGGTCACCCTCGAACGTCAGCACCACGTCAACGCTGTGTTCCAGGGCGCGCGGGCCGGCCAGATCGCCGTCCTTCGTGACGTGTCCCGTCAGCAGCACGGCGATCCCTTCCGATTTCGCCAGTCCTACCAGCGCGTCCGTACAGGTTCGGACCTGGGAGACGCCGCCTGGCATCTGCGTGCCGGAGCCGTCACGAAGGGTCTGGATCGAATCGACCGCCAGCACGGCTGGGCGCAGGGCTCGGGCGGCGTCCAGAACCTCTGCCAGGTCTCTCCCCGGCCCGAACGCGATGGCATCGCCGGCGATATGCAGGCGTCGCGCCCGAGCCGCGACCTGCTCGTGGGACTCCTCGCCCGACACGAGCAGAGACGAGTGTCCCGTCGACGACAGGTGTGCCAGCACGTGAAGCAGCAGAGTGGACTTGCCGATGCCGGGCTCGCCCGCGAGCAGAGCTACCGAGCCGGGAACGAGACCACCCCCGAAGGCCCGGTCGAGGCCTTCGAACCCCATGCCGATCCGCTCCTGGTCCGCAGGGGCATCCCGGAGCGGAAGCGGGGCCACACCTCGAACCTGGTGGAGGGAGGAGAAACCCTTCTCGATGGTCCCCCAGCCCTCGCAGGCCGGACACCTGCCGACCCATTGCGCCACCTGGTGTCCACAGGCCGAACAGGAGTGGAGGACCCTGCTTCTCGCCACGCCGGAACGCTAACCGGGGCCTCCGACACGACTTTCGGCGGATGTGTCGGTGCCGATGGATAGGCTTCACTTGTCCCTGCGGGTGAGCCCGAAGGGCCCGATGTGGGCGTCCCCCCGTGAAATGCACAGGGTCGGGTATCCACCCCACTCCCGAGCCATCCGATACCTGGCCAAAAGGACGGGCCGGAAAGGAGCAGCGCCCATGCGGGTCGTGCGGGTTTCGAGCGGTGAGATCCTCGATGCCGCAGCGGCGCCGAGAGCGGACGGATCCGAGCTTCCGCTCCAGCCGGACCTCTTCCCGGAGGAGTACCCGCTCGTCCTCGTGACCTGGCACGACGCCTTCTTCGACTTCGACCAGACAGGGCCGGACGACTGCCGATCCGACTACCTGGTCCGCACGGTGGGCTTCCTCGTCCACGAGGGCGCGAGGTTCGTCTCGATCGCGCAAGAGGTGCTGCCGGACGGAGAGGGATTCCGGGCGGTGACGCACATCCCTCGATCGATCGTCGAGAGCCTCGTGTCGCTGCACGCCGAACCCACGGAGGTTGCCTCCGCGAGGCCGGCTGAACCGTATACTGCATCGGCCGGTGTAGCCACACCGCTCAGCCAGGAAGGAGGGATGCATCCATGACTGCGATCTCGGTCCTCGACATCGCGCAGCCGCGTCCCTCCACGTTCGCGTAGACCTGGCGTCTCGCACCTCGCTTCCGGACGCGGCATCCGTCGTTCACGCCATCCGGAAGGAGCACTACCTTGAATCAGGAAGCGTTCGAGCACTTCTTCGACGAAGGGCTCATCGAAAAGGTCTTGCGACCCATCAAGAGCGGCAAGGAGGCTGCGGTCCACCTGTGCCGCGCCGACCCGAGCACGACGGGCGAGGAGCTCGTTGCCCTGAAGGTCTTCCATCCACTCGGCCGACGGGACTTCCGCGACGAGTCGATCTATCGCGACGGCGAGTTCATCAAGGAACGCCGCGTGCGTACGGCGGTCATGCAACGGACGAAATTCGGCCGCGAGGTCCAGGGGGGCATCTGGGTCCACCGAGAGTGGGAAAGCCTGAAAGCGCTCTGGGCGGCGGGCGCGCCCGTACCGAGACCGATCGAGTCCACCGGTGACGCCATCATGATGACGTACATCGGCGACGACTCCTTCGCGGCGCCGCAGCTGCGCGACTACCGGCCCGACGATCGTGCGGAGGCCGAGGCCCTCTTCGATCAGCTCCTTCGCGCGATCGAGCTGATGCTGTACCACGACGTGATCCACGGCGACCTGTCCCCGTACAACGTCCTGGTCTGGGGCGGCGAGATCACAGTGATCGACTTCCCGCAGGCAGTCGACGCGAAGAAGAACCGGTTCGGGGCCTCGCTGCTGGAACGAGACGTTCGGAGGATCTGCGAGTACTTCGAGCGACACGGCGTCAGCCGCCCGGCGGACCGGATAGCGGCCGACCTGTGGACCGGCTGGGAGTTCGCCGATCTCGTGCCCGAGGAGCTCCGCCCCACGATCGCCTAACCGCGCAAGAGCCCTCTCGTCCCTTCTCTTCAGGCATCATCTGACCAGCTCCTAAGCGCTCAGGCCCATGACGGCATCGGAATGGGTGATGCAGGCAGAGGGTGAGGTCGTGCGCCTTCCGGAAGAGCTCGCGGCGCCGCGGGATTTCCGGACGCTCTTCGAGGACGAGCACCGGCGTCTGTTCAAGACGCTCTACTTCGTCACCGGGGACCGACACGAAGCGGCCGACCTCATGCAGGAAGCGTTCCTGAAGCTCTGGGAACGATGGGACTCGATCCATCGGATCGACGACGTCACGGCCTACCTCTTCAAGGTGGCCATGAACGGGAGCCGGATGCGGGCACGTGCCGCACGCCGGGCCGCGCGTCGCCGGATTCCGCTCGGGGTCGTGCACGACCCGTTCGACGAGGTGGAGATCCGCGAGGACGTCAGGCGGATGCTCCAGACCCTATCGCCCCGGCAGCGCGCGGCCCTCGTCCTGCTCGACCAGTACGGCTACGGCTCCGAGGAGGCCGCACGGATCATGGGCATCCGTCCGTCGACCGTCCGCGCGTTGGCAACGCAGGGCCGTGCCGTACTCCGCATGAGGGAGGCCCCGCATGGCTGAGCTGAAGGAGGTCTTCGAGATGGTCACGAACAAGACCGAACCCGACCTGGACTCGTGGAAGGACCAGGAGCAGCGGCAACGGCGAACAGTCCGCAACAAGAAGATCGGAGCGTTCGCGGTTGCGGCCGCGATCGGTGTGGCAGCGGTCGGATTGATACTCGGAACGCGTGGCGAAGAGAGCACCACCACACCTGGCGTCGAGCCACCGACGGTGAACCCGGCGGCGCCGGAAACAGGGACGGTCGGCACCGTGACGTTCGACGGGTCGACGTGTTCGATGGAGATCACGGTCGATCGGATCGAGCCGGGGGTCGTGGTCTTCGACGTCGTCAACGCCGCCGATCAGCGTGTGATGTTCGACTCGTGGCAAATCTTGGACGGATACACCTTCCGGGCCTTCGAGACGGCGATCGAGCGAGTTCGACGGCTCGCCGAGGCTGGCAAGCCATATCCGAGTCAGGAAGGACCCTTCCCCGACCAGGAGACTGAGGTGCGGTACCTGGGCAGCGAGGTCATCGCGGCCAACAGCTCGGGGATCATCGTCACGACGATGTCGTCGGGCCCGCACGGCATCGCCTGCCTCACGCGGTTCGAAGGCGCTCACCGGTCGCTTCGAGGGTTCCAGACGTTCGGGCTCGCCGGTTCGATCGTCGTTGGATAGCTCGGATCTCCGCCGCTTCGTCGAATGGCTGAAGTGCGACGGAGCGAATCGCGTCCTCGCTTGACCGATCCAGGATGCACGAGGGCCGGGGCAGCGGCCCCGGCCTTCGGCCTTGTCGCCCCCGAAGAGGTTGCGACGCGGGAGGCTCCACCTACTCGGTCGAGCCCGCCAGCTCCACGGGAGGCGCGTCGGGCGGCACCATCGTGCCCGCGTGCTCGAACGTGACCTCGCCGTCGAGGACGTCCACGATCACCGTCTCGCCAGCGCGGTACTCCTTCCACAGGAGCTTTTCGGCGAGCGGGTCTTCGACCATCCGCTGGATCGTCCGGCGCAGCGGCCGCGCGCCGAGCGCGAGGTCGTAGCCCTTCTCGGCGAGCAAGGTCTTCGCGGCGTCGGTCAGCTCGATCTCGACGTCCTTGGCCTTCAGCTGCTCGGTCACCCGCTTCATCAACAGGTCGACGATCTGCTTCACGTCCGCTTGCGTCAGGGAGCGGAAGACGATGACCTCGTCGATCCGGTTCAAGAACTCGGGTCGGAAGGAGCGCTTCAGCTCCTCGGTCACGTTGTCGCGCATCTTCTCGTACGTGAGCTGCTCGTTCGCCTGCGGAGCGAACCCGATGTTCACGCCCTTCTGGATGTCCCGGGTACCGAGATTCGAGGTCATGATGATGATCGTGTTCTTGAAGTCCACCTGGTGACCCTGGGAGTCCGTCAGGCGCCCGTCTTCGAGGATCTGCAGCAGCGTGTTGAACACGTCGGGGTGGGCCTTCTCGATCTCGTCGAACAAGACCACGCTGAAGGGCTTGCGTCGCACGGCCTCGGTCAGCTGGCCCCCTTCCTCGTAGCCGACGTAGCCGGGAGGCGAGCCGATCAAGCGGCTGACCGTGTGCTTCTCCATGTACTCGGACATGTCGAGCTGGATCAGCGCGTCTTCGTCACCGAACAGGAACTCCGCCAGCGCCTTCGACAGCTCGGTCTTTCCGACCCCGGAGGGTCCGAGGAAGATGAACGAGCCCGATGGGCGGCGCGGATCCTTCAGGCCCGACCGCGTGCGGCGCATGGCGCGCGACACGGCCGAGATGGCCTCGTTCTGGCTGATGATCCGCTTGTGGAGCTCGTCCTCCATCCGAAGGAGCTTCTCCGTCTCCTCCTCGGTGAGCTTGAACACCGGGATGCCCGTCCAGATCGAGAGCACCTCGGCGATCTGCTCCTCGTCGATCTCGGACAGGATGTCCATCTCGCCGGCCTTCCACTCCTGCTCGCGGCGCTGACGCTCTTCTTGGAGCTGACGCTCCTCGTCGCGCAGGGATGCGGCCTTCTCGAAATCCTGGCCGTCGATCGCCGATTCCTTGCGCAGTCGAACCTCGGCGATCCTCTCGTCGACCTCGCGAACGTCGGGAGGAGCGGTCATGCGCCGGATCCGCATCCGCGAACCGGCCTCGTCGATGAGGTCGATCGCCTTGTCGGGCAGGTGTCGGTCGGAGATGTACCGGTCGGCCAGGTTCGCGGCCGCCACGAGAGCGTCCTCAGTGAAGCTCACGCGGTGGTGCGCCTCGTAGCGGTCGCGTAGGCCCTTCAGGATCTCGATCGTGTGCGCGACGGTGGGCTCCTCGACCGTGATGGGCTGGAAGCGCCGCTCGAGCGCCGCGTCCTTCTCGAGGTACTTGCGGTACTCGTCGCGGGTGGTGGCACCGATCGTCTGCAGCTCGCCGCGAGCGAGCATCGGCTTGAGGATCGATGCGGCGTCGATCGCGCCCTCTGCCGCGCCGGCCCCGACCAGGGTGTGCAGCTCGTCGATGAACAGGACGATGTCCCCGCGGGTCTTGATCTCCTTCAGGACCTTCTTGAGGCGCTCCTCGAAGTCGCCGCGATAGCGCGAGCCGGCCACGAGGGCGCCGAGGTCGAGCGTGTAGATCTGCTTCCCCTTGAGTGTCTCGGGCACCTCGCCCCTGATGATGTCCTGGGACAGGCCCTCGACCACCGCGGTCTTGCCGACGCCGGGCTCACCGATCAGCACCGGGTTGTTCTTCGTCCGACGCGAGAGAACCTGCATCACGCGTTCGATCTCTTTCTCGCGCCCGATCACGGGGTCGAGCTTGCCGTCGCGTGCGAGCTGGGTGAGGTTCCGACCGAACTGGTCGAGGACCATCGAGCCCTGCCCGCCCTCGCCGGCCGGACCGCCCGCGGTCTGCTCCGGCTTGCCGCCGGTGTAGCCCTGGAGGAGCTGGATCACGGTCTGGCGCACGCGGCCGAGATCGGCGCCGAGCTTCTGCAGCACCTGCGCCGCGACGCCTTCTCCCTCGCGGATCAGACCGAGCAGGATGTGCTCGGTGCCGATGTAGTTGTGGCCGAGCTGCAAGGCCTCGCGCAGCGACAGCTCGAGCACCTTCTTGGCACGAGGCGTGAACGGGATGTGCCCCGTCGGCGCGGCCTGGCCCTGTCCGATGATCTCCTCGACCTGCGAGCGGACCGCCTCGAGGGAGATGTTGAGACTTTCGAGAGCCTTGGCGGCGACGCCTTCGCCCTCATGGATCAATCCGAGCAGGATGTGCTCGGTGCCGATGTAATTGTGGTTCAGCATCCTCGCCTCTTCCTGCGCGAGGACAACCACCCGTCTGGCCCGATCCGTGAAGCGCTCGAACATCGTCACCGTCCTCCGGGCCGGAGCCCGTCCGCCACGTCGCCACGGGGATCCGCGGACCCCGTCCTACCCCCGAGGTACGAGCGGCGCCGCGTCCGAAGATCGGCCACAGCGCCTCCGGACCCGAGTATACCCGTGACCCCTGCTAAGACGAGAAGCGATATCCGCGCGACTTGCGCCGAAGATCGGCCACCCGACATCAGTGCACATCCTTATCTTCGGAACGCTCGGACCCGAGGATGAGGGGCCCGGAGGACCTAGACCTCGCATCCCCCGTTCGGCCCAGGAGAAGTCCCCCATCCGGCAGATTGCCTCTGGATGGCAACGGGGGGGATGATCGGGGGACACCCTCCGAAGGGTCGCACGAGGCCTCGGGGGACAGATACGCCTTGGGAGGCAATGGGTGACGATTCGGGTCGTGGTGGTGGACGATCATCCTTCGTTCCGCAGGGCGTTGACGGCTGCGCTCGAACTGATCGACGGCGTCGACGTCGTCGGGGAAGCGAGCGACGGGCTGTACGCGAGCGACGAAGTCGCGCGCGCGCAGCCGGACGCGGTGCTGATGGATCTCTCGATGCCCGACGTCTCCGGTCTCGACGCGATGCGCAAGATCCACGAATCACAGCCGGCGCTCCCGGTCGTGATCCTCACGGCGCACGCCGACGCCGGTGTGGAGCGAGAGTGCTACGCGGCGGGAGCTCGAGGCTTCCTCGCGAAAGGCGCAACCCTGCAGGAGATCGTGGCCGCGCTCCGGAACGCAGCCGAAGACGACTTCGTCGGCGACGGCGCATCCCGGACGTAGCGGGCGGCCGCTCACACCACCGGACGGTGCTGCGGGAACATGATGAGGTCGCGCAGGCTCTGCGCGTCTGTGAGCAGCAGCAGCAGCCTGTCGATCCCCATGCCGAGACCGCCCATGGGTGGCATGCCGTGCTCCAAGGCACGCAAGAAATCCTCGTCGAGGGGGTGGGCCTCATCGCCCAGTACCTCCCTCATCTGCTGCTGCAGCTCGAACCTCGCTCGCTGGTCGTCGGGATCCGTGAGCTCGGAGAAGGCGGTCACCAGCTCGATGCCGGCGGCGACGAGGTCAAAGTGCTCGGTCAGGCCGGGATCGGAGCGGTGGACTCTCGCAAGCGGTGACACGTCTCGCGGAAAGTCGCACACGAACGTGGGGCGAACGAGCGTCGGCTCCACGAGCTTGTCGAAGAGCTCCCGCACGACCATGCCGGATCCCATCGCTTCCTCGACCGGCACATCGTTGCGCGCCGCGATCGCGTGCAGGTCGGACCGATCGAGCGTGATCTGCTCGCCCGTCGCCTTCGAGACCGCGTCGAGCATCGTGAGTCGTTCGAACGGAGGAGTCAGGTCGATCTGCTGCCCGGCGACGTCGACCGTGAGCGTCTCGCGCGGCCGCCCCATGATCGGGTTCACCGCGCGGGCGCACGCGGCCACGAGCGACTCGGAGAGCTCCATCATCGTCTCGTAGTCCCCGTAGGCTTGGTAAGCCTCGAGCATCGTGAACTCGGGGTTGTGGTCGCGGTCGATCCCCTCGTTGCGGAAGATGCGGCCGAGCTCGTAGATGCGCTCGATGCCACCCACCGCCATCCGCTTCAGGTACAGCTCGAGCGAGATCCGGAGCTTCATCGGTACGTCGAGCGCCAGGTGATGCGTCGTGAACGGCCGGGCGTTCGCACCCCCCGCGACGCTCTGCAAGGTCGGTCCTTCGAACTCCACGAAGCCACGATCGTCGAGGATCCCGCGCATCGTCTTCAAGACCGCGGCTCGCGCGAGCACGTACTTCCGTGGCAGCTCGTCCGCGATGAGATGCAGGTAGCGCTGCCGCTGCTGGAGATCGGGATCCTGCAGACCGTGCCATTTCTCCGGCAGCGGCCGGAGGGCCTTCGTGAGCATGGTGACCGACTCGACCTTGACCGACAGCTCGCCCCGCTTCGTCCTCGTGATCGTGCCGGCCGCTCCCACGATGTCCCCGAGGTCGATCTCCTCGAGCAGCGCGTAGGCGTCGCCGAGCGTGGCTTCCTCGCAGAAGAGCTGGATGTCGCCGGTGCGATCGCGCAGGACGAGGAAGGTGAGCTTGCCGTGACGGCGGGCGAGGACGACGCGACCGGCGACCTGCGCGCGGTGATCTGCGTCCTCGCCCGCCGCGAGGTCGGCGTGCGCGGCGTGCAGATCGACCGCGAGGTCCGTCTGGTCGAAGCCGAGCGCGAAGGGTTCGACGCCGGCCGCCCGGAGCCGCTCGAGACTGGCGCGCCGGGCGGCGAGGATCTCGGCCTCACGGCCGCGTTCCTCGGTCAAGGCTGACCGACCCGCTCGTGCACGAGGCGGAGGCCCTCGAGGGTCAGCCACGGCTCGTGGTGGTCGATCGTGCGACAGTGCGGGATCACGACGGGAGCCAGCCCGCCGGTGGCGATGACGGTCGCCTGCGGAGCCTCGAGCTCTTCGCGGATCCGGTCGACGATGCCGTCCACCTCGCCCGCGGTGCCGTAGATCAGTCCGGACTGGATCGCCTCCACCGTGCTCTTGCCGACCGGCGAACGCGGCGGCACGAGGTCGACGCGCGTGAGTCGCGCGGTCCGGGTGAACAGCGACGTCGCGCTGATCTGCATGCCGGGGGCGATCACCCCACCCAGAAACTCACCGCTTCCCGACACCACGTCGAAGTTGGTACTGGTGCCGAAGTCCACGACGACGTCGGGACCGCCGAAGCGCGAGAACGCGGCGAGGGCGTTGACCACCCGATCCGCTCCCACCTCCCTCGGGTTGTCGGTGAGCACCGGCACCCCCGTCTTCGTCCCTGGTCCCACGAACACGGGCTCGAAGGGCATGTCCCGCTCGGCGAGCTCACGCAGCGCCGCGGTCACATCCGGCACCACCGAGGCGACCACGAACCCGGTGAGATCCCCCGGGTAGGTCAGGTCACTCTGGCGAAGCAGACCGTCCAGTTGCAACGAGATCTCGTCGGAGGTTCGCTCCGCGCGCGTGGAGAGCCGCCAGGTGCGCCTGAGCTCGGAGCCATCGAAGACCCCCAGCATGATCTCGGTGTTGCCGACGTCGGCGGCAAGCAGCACGTGTCCTTCTCCTGACCCGGCCTTCAGAGCTGGGCCTCGTCCGGGCGAATCCTACGCGGGCTCCGGCAGGAGCAGGTTGTCGATCAGGCGCGCGCTCGGGAACCGGGCAGCGACGATAGCGCGAGCGGGAGCCTCGATCGTCTGGATCGTGACGAACGTCGCCTCGTCCACGATCGCGGCATAGTCGAGCGTGGCAAGCTCGGTGGCGCCGATCTCACGAGCCATCGAGGCGACCAGCACGCGAGCATCGCGCTCGCCGCCGCGAGCGAGCGCCGCTGCCTCCGTCAGGGCCAGGAACAGGCAGCCGGCCTGCTCGCGCTCCTCGGTCGACAGGTACCTGTTCCTCGTCGAGAGCGCCAGGCCGTCCGGTTCCCGCACGGTCGGGCAGGCCACGATCTCGATCGGCAGTTCGAGGTCGCTCACCATCCGACGGACCAGGAACAGCTGCTGCGCGTCCTTCTGCCCGAAGAACGCAGTGGAGGGACCGGTGACGCCGAACAGGCGATGCACGACCTTCAGCACGCCGGTGAAGTGGCCGGGTCTGGACGCGCCCTCGAAGGTCGCCCCGACCCGCCCCGGATCGGGAGCGGGCAGCTCCAGACCCGGCGGGAAGACCTCCTGCTCGGGCGGCATCCAGACCGCGTCGACCCCGAGCCGCTCACACATCGCGAGGTCCCCGCCTTCCGGCCTCGGGTATCGCGCGAAGTCCTCGTTCGGGCCGAACTGGAGCGGATTCACGAAGATGGAGACGGCGACGCGGGCGCATCGTTCGGTCGCCGCCCTGACCAGCGACCCGTGGCCCTCGTGCAGAGCCCCGAGGGTGGGAACGAGCCCGACGTCGTGCCCCTGATCCCGCCAGGCGTCGGCGGACTCTCGGAACGCGCCCGCCTCGCGGATCACGTCCAGCGCGCGAGCACCTCCTCCACCGCGGCGCCACGCTCCTCGGGGAGGCGCCCCGAACGTACCGCCAGATCCAACGCCGCCCGGCACATCACGACGTACGCCGCGATCGCCTCGGGCGCGTGTTCTCGGATCGCACCGAGGTTGCGCTCGACGGTGCCGGCGTCGCCGCGAAGCGCCGGGCCCGTGAGGGCGTGCGCCGGGCCGAGGCGCTCCACGTTCTCGAGGGTGCCGCGCTGCAGCGGCACCATCGCCTCGACGGGGCTCGGCACGCCGGCCGCGCCGAAGAGCGCGGCCGCCGTGCCAGAGACCGCGACTAGGTAGTTGGACGCGAACACGGCGGCGGCGTGGTAGACCGCGCGGCTTTCGTCGGCGAGCCGGAACGGTTCGCCGCCGAGGTCCCCGGCAAGGCGTTCCCCAAGCGCGAAGCCCTCCTCGTCGTCGGCGGTGATCGCGACCGTGGATCCCGGGATCCGCGCCAGGGCTGCGGGCACGTCCGGGACGCTCTGGAGCGGATGGATCGAGAGCCGTCGGCCGCCGGCTTCCCGAGCGGCGTCGAGCACGGCGAGCGGCGTGGCCCCGGACAGGTGCGCCACCCACTGCCCGGGCCAGAAGCCGCCGGACTCGGCGATGCGGCGGACGACGAACTCGATCAGATCGTCGGGGACGCCGATCAGCACGACCTGGCCGGCCGCGGCCGCGTCCTCGAGCTCCAGGAAGGGAACGTCGGGGAGGTGCAGCGCGGCGCGGGCACGAGTGGCCGCGCGCCCGCTCACCGCGGTCACCCGATGCCCTGCGCGACGGAGCAGCACACTGAGCGCGGTACCGACGCGCCCCGCCCCCACGACCGAGACATCCATCGGCGGGAGTATGCCGCCTCAGGACAGCCGCAGCGGAGGCGCGAACAGGCGAGCGCCCTCGATGTCCACTGCCGTATCCAGGACGCGCCGGCCGTCCGGCAGCACCGGGTCGGGGTCCAGCTCGAGGAGCAGCAGCAGCACGAACGCCCGTTCCAACATCCTCGGATGCGGCAGCGTCAGGGCCGGATCCTCCATCGTGACATCACCGAACAGGAGCACGTCGATATCGATCGTCCTCGGGCCCCACCGGACCTCGCGGACCCGGCCCAGGGCCCGTTCCACACGTTGGCACGCGGCCAGGAACTGCATCGGTTCCAGCTCCGTCTCCACACGCACCACGGCGTTCAGATAGTCGGGTTGATCGGGGCCGCCGACCGGTTCCGTCTCCCACACACGAGACGAGGCCACGACACGGACACCCTCGGCCTTCAGGAGGTCCACCGCCCGCTGCAAGCAGGCGAGCCGGTCGCCGAGGTTCCCGCCCAGGCCCAGGTACGCGACCGTCACCGGTCGCCGGCGGTCACCGCCGCCGCCACGCCGTCGATCTCCAGGCGCGTGGCCGCCCCCGGCTTGTGCACGACGGCCGTGACGCTGACGAGGTGATCGATCCGGAGTACCTCTCGCGCGATACGGTCCGCCAGCAGCTCGATCAGGTCGAAGGATTCGTCCTCGACGACGGCACGAACCCGTTCGACGATCGCCCGGTAGTCGGCGGTGGACTCGATCCGGTCTTCGGCCACGTCGACCGTCAGGTCCAGGTCGATCACGAAGGGCTGCGGCTCGTCCTTCTCCCCCGGCCGCGCTCCGTGGTGACCGCTCGTGCGGATCCCGGACAGGAACAACCGCGAGGCCGTCATGCGCCGGGCCCCACTTCCTGGTTCGCGGGGTCCGGCACCGCCGGCTCGCCGTCGTCCCCCACCTCGACCCAGGGCGGACGCCGCTCGAGCTGGAGCATCACGAGACCCGAGTGGTCTTCGTGACCGTGCGGCGCGTGCGCGTAGCGGGCACGGAGGTATTCAACGATCATCGGGAACAGCGTCTCGGGCGCCTCCCTCACCAGATCGTGCCCGCAGCCCGGCAACACACCGAGCGTCGAGCTCGGGATGCGGTCGGCGAGTGACTCGACGGACGCCACCGGGACGATCGGGTCGTCCTCTCCGGTGAAGATGAGCACGGGACACGTGAGCTCGGCCAGGTCCGCCTCCCGCCCGATCAGCGAAGCGTCGTCCGGCGGCGTCAGCAGCACGATCGCGTCGACGGGATCTCCGTCGAGCGCACGGTGCAGCGCCGCCACGGAGGCCTCGCCTTCGGCGACGACCGCGTACCGATCGAGCCCGAGCGCGCCGATCGCGCCCGGACGCTCGACCACGACCGCGCGGAACCGTGTCTCGAGCCCAGGGATCAACTCGCGCCAGCGGTCGACGACATCGGCCACCAGCACCACCGGTAGTCGTTCCGCCTTGTTCGTCATCGCTCCCGTGCGATCGCGTCGATCACTCGAACGACCTTGACAATCTCTGCGACGTCGTGCACGCGGACGACGTGGACGCCGTTCGCGGCGCACCACGCGACGGCCGCGGCGGTTCCCTCCAGCCGTTCGTGCGCTTGGTCCACACCTGTGAGCTCCCCGATGAAGCGCTTGCGCGAGACCCCCACGAGGACCGGCACCCGCAGGTCGCCGAACGCGGCGAGGTCCCGAAGGAGCGCGAGGTTGTGGGCGAGCGTCTTGCCGAAGCCGATGCCCGGGTCGGCACAGAGCTGGCCACGGGGGACACCGGCCGCGACCGCGGCGCCGATCCGGTCGGCGAGGAAGTCACGCACCTCGCGAACCACGTCGTCGTAGCGGGGATCGGCCTGCATCGACTTCGGCTCGCCCTGCATGTGCATCAGGACCAAGCCTGCACCGGAGTCTCTGACAAGCTCGAGCATCGCGGACTCGGCGCCCGCGGTGACGTCGTTCACGATGGCAGCGCCGACCTCGAATGCGGCGCGCGCGACCTCGGCCTTCCTGGTGTCGACGCTGATCGGCACGTCGGTCTGGGCGGCCAGAGCCTCGATCACAGGAACGACGCGATCGAGCTCCTCGTCGATCGAGACCGGGTCCGAGCCGGGTCTCGTCGATTCGCCGCCCACGTCGAGGATGTCGGCCCCGTCGTCGACCAGCTGCATGCCGTGCTTGACCGCTGCGTCGGCGTCGGCGAGCAACCCGCCGTCGCTGAACGAGTCCGGGGTCACGTTCACGATGCCCATCACGAGCGTGTGATCGCCGAGGGCGACCTCGCGCCCGCGGCAGCGCCACACGGAGGGACCCCTCATACCGCGATGGTAGCCGCGGGAGCGCGTTCAGGACCCAGATCGCCCTAGGCAGGCGGTCTCCACACCCAGAAGGCGTGCGGTGATCCGGGGCAGCCGTAGCACGGCGTTTCGTCCTCGCCCGCCACGGTGATCCCTTCCGCTGCGAAGACCAAGACCTCGCCGGCGGGCACGAGGTCGGCGAAGCGGAAGAGCCGGTACGTGCCCGCACCTGCGTCTATCGTCGCGTCGAGGAGGCCGCCGTGCACGCGGGCCCACTCGCCGTCCCGGAATGTCGCCGCCTGTCCGCAGAAGAACGCGAAGACCGAACCCTCCACCTCTACAGCATCCGGGTAGCACTCATCGAAGTCCATCGGCATCGGAGCGGAGGGCGTCCACGAGCCCGAATCCGGGTCGTAGGCCTGCCAATGGACGTCGTAGTCGTACGCGATGAGTCGTCCATCGGCCCACGCGGCCGCTGTCGCTTGCGGCGAAAGATCCGAGTCCGGCAACCTTCGCCACTCGTCGGCGACCGGATCGTAGGCGGCTCCGACCGCGGTCTCGGTCGCCGCGATGTTCCGACCGTTCAGCCACGAGCCCACGACCAGAACCTCACGCCCGGTCCAGATCCCGTCCGCATGGTTGAGACCGATCGGCGCCTCCGCGATGACGCGCCAGGAATCGGAGGCCGGATCGTACGCGGCGCCCGCGCGCCCACGGGGATCGTCACGCTCGCCGCCACCCCAGACGATGATCTCGGTCCCGGTCCAGACGGAGACCTCGCCGGCCGCCTCGGTGATCGGGCTCCTGGGCAGCGTCCGCCACGCGTCGGCTTCGGGGTCGAAGGCCACAACCTCGAGCGAGGCACCGTCATCGCCGACGCCGAGGAAGATCGCCTCCCGCCCCGTCCATATCGCTTCCACGTCTACCGCGGCGATCGGTGCGGCCGGCATCGACCCCCAGCTTCCGGTCACGGCGTCGTACGCGAAGCCATCGGTCGTCGGAACGCAGTCGGTGTCCGTTTGCAGGCACCCGCCCCACCCGAGGATCTCGGTGCCCGTCCAGACCCACGCGGCGCCTTCCCGGATCTCCGGCGGCGAGGGCAGCTCCGTCCAGCCAGCACCGACGTCGGCCCACGGAGCAGGCGACGGTTCCACCGGATCGGTGCTCGTCCTGAACGCCCGGATCCCGAACGTCACCCCAGCGACGGCCACCGCGAACGCGACCACTATCGTCCCCAGGCGACGCGCCGGCGATAGGCCCTTAGGCATCGGCCGAGGTTCTCGTCGCCAGGCGGCCGCATCGGGCACCTCGATCTCATCGAGGGAGCGGAAGCGCTCACGCAGGTCGTTCATCGTGGTCCTCCAAGATATTGCGCAGGCGCCGACGGGCCTGACTGAGATGCACACGGACCGTCCCCTGACGGATCCCGAGGATCCGCGCCACCTCGTTGGTTGGCAGATCCGCGTACAAGTGCAGGATCGCGCAAGCTCGCTGGTTCGGACTCAGCCGGGCGAGCGCCCGGATCAGGTCGATCGCAGGTTCGGGCATCTCGTAACTCGGCTCGAGCGCGGCTTTCGGCACGCGCCGGCCGCGTTCCTTGAGCTCGCCGGACGCGACCCAGAACGCGGCTCGCCAGACCCAACGATCATGGGCCTCGATCGCGGCGCCACGACCAAGGAGCTGCGCGAACGCCTCGGCCATGGCGTCGTTCGCGATCTCCGGGTCGCCGGTGAACGCCAGCAGGGACCGCCAGAGCCGAGGTGCCTGCTCTCGGAAGGCACGCTCCGCGGCCTGGCCCGGATCCTCCGTCACCCACACATCCTGTGACACCACACTCATATAGGGGACGAAACGAGGTGAAGCGCATAGGTCCCGAGTGGTTAGGAGCCGATGGACTGGTCCGACCGAATCCGGATAGGCGTCACCGAGTCCCGGTACTGGGCCGTCCAGAACGTCATGGTCTCGAGATCGAGCACTGCCGCGATTCCTCCGGCTTCGCGGGGGACCTCGATTGCCCCCGTGTGGTCAATCACACCCTCGGGAGTGACGTGCCACGCGCCAAGACGATCTTCTCCGACCCAACCGATCATCCAGACTCCGCCCTGCCCGTCGGCCGCGATGTGATCGCAGCAGGCATTCGACGGCATCTCAAGATCGGCCTCGATCCCGCGCCCGGCGGGATCCACGCGCGCCACACCGGTGCTCGTTCGCTGCCACATCGCGAGGGCATCGGCTGCCAGTGGAAAGTCCGTGGATGGGAGCCCGTAGGAGTCGATGAGCTCATTCGTTGTCGGATCGATCCGGTAGATCGTGTTCGGAACCACGTTGTCGCCTTGCGCATCCGGCGCGTTGCCGTGAACCCATATCGAGCCGTTCGATGCGACGATCTGATGGACCCAGCTCGCGGGGAGCGCGATCCGGGCGACGATCGCGTGGGTCGACGGATCGAGCCTGATGACCTCGTTCTGCTCGCGTCCGAAGGCGAGCACCCAGATGCCGGACTCGTCTACCCACACGTCCGCACCGGAGCCCGGACCCAGCGAGAGGGACTCAAGGACCTCGTTCGTCGACGGATCGATCCTGATCAGAGTCACATCACGGTGTTTGCCTGCCGCAACCCACACGCTTCCGCGACCGACTGCCAGTCCGCCGCCTCCAACCGCCCAACCTGGAAGAGCAGAAACAGGCAGTTGCACCACAACCTCGCTGGTACCAGGGTCAAGTCGGACGACCTCCAGATTCTCTTCGTCGAGTGAGTGAGCAGCGACCCAGACGCTACCTTCGCCGATGGCGATGGCGTTCGCGTAATCGCCGATCTCTATCGGTTGACCCAACTCGATGGTGAGCTTCGTCGGCTGGTGATCAGGGTCAGGCGATGAATCGTCATGGAGGTCGCCAGGCTCCCTGAGCCCCTGCCAGGCGAAGCAGCACGCGACCGCCGTGTCTGCCCCGATCAATAGATCGCCCGAAAAGGAGTGCGGGAGCACTCCAGGAGTCATGAAATAGAAACCGACAGGGTCGTCGTCTCCCACGAATCCATCGGCCCGGAACGCGAGCTCGGTGCCATCGGGAGACCAGGCGAGATCGCTGGAGGGGCAGGGCGTGTCAGGCGCGCGGTTGGTGCAGTCCATCAGCTCGCTGGTGGCCGAACCGGAGAGCCTCGCGTCGAAAAGGAGCGAGTCGTCGCCGTTACCACGCGTATCGTCAGGTGCTGCGAGGATCGTCAACGCCTGCCCGTCGGGACGCCAGACGATGTCGTAGGGGTAGCTGATCGCCTCTGGCGACGTCAGTGGACGCTGCTCCTCGCCATCGGCTCGCATCACGAAAATCTGCTCGGTACTCAGCCGACTCCCCTCGTGCGGGATCACCACTTCGCGTGTGAACGCGATGTGCGAACCGTCGGGAGACCACACCGGATCGCGATCCGGAGACGATGCTCCCGCGAGAAGGTCGTCGCGGCCCGTAAGTGGCCGGATCTCGAGACTCTCCCGGTCCACAACGAAGATCCCACCGAGCGCATCGTCAGGACCGTGGACACCCACGGCCAACGAGGCCCCGTCCGGCGACCACGAAAGACCCTGGACGCTTCCGTCGGTAGGGATGAAGGTCGGCTCACCGGTTTCGACGTCGATGAGGTTGATGCCGTCCTCGTAGTTGTCGGTGCCGACACGCCGGTACGCGGGCGCCGCGATCAGGCTTCCGTCGGGCGACCAATGCAAAGCGTTCGATGACGGCTGGACCTGATCAGGGGTGTTGCCGCAATCTGCGCACGACGCAACGAGGATCGAGGCGCTACACCCCTCGCACAGCACCCTTCGACCGGACCCGTCCGCCGCCATCACGGAGACGACCTCGAACGCTTCCAATCCTGGATCGACGGAGACGAATGCGAGCTCGGAACCGTCGGGCGACCACTCGAGGGATCCCTTGATCGTGGGATCCTCGGTCAGCTGCCTCGGCACCGATCCTTCGGGACCGACCGCGTACACCTGCGGCATCTCGGTCCCGTCCGGGATCGCCGTGAATGCGATCACGCCGTTGACGGTTCCCGGTCCGACCGAGGCCGTGTGGGTGCGGAACCCACGGATACCGAACGTGACCCCCGCGACGGCGACCGCGAACGCCACCGCCACCGTGCCCACCCGGCGGACGGGCGACGGGCCCTCTGGCGGGCGGCCCGGTTCGCGAGATCGGATGCCGTTCCACAGGTCGGGCGGGTCCGCCCTGCCGAGCGATTCGAAACCTTGATCCACCCGGCTCAAAGCTCCCCCTCCTCGCCGAAGAGCGCCCGGAGCCGCCGACGACCTCGCATCAGATGGACCTTCACTGCGGCGGGCGTCGACCCGAGGATCCGGGCGACGTCCGCCGCCGGGTAGCCGGCCGCGTGATGCAGGACGACCGCGGCGCGCTGGTTGCGGCTCAACTCTCCAAGCGCACGGATCAGGTCGATCGCGGGATCCTCCAACTCGTAGGCGCCCGTTTCTAGGAGCGGCTCGACTCGTCGGCGTCGTTGGACCTCCCCTGCCGCGATCCGGAACGCCGCCGCCCAAAGCCAGCGCTCGGGGTCGCGGACCGCCGCCCCGCGGCGCAGCAGCTGCGCGAATGCTTCGCTCATCGTGTCGCTCGCGATCTCGGGGTCGCCGGCGTACGCGAGCAACGAGCGCCAGAGCTTGGCGCCATGCACGCGGTACAAGCGCTCGACCTCGGATGTGTCCGCCCGGGTGTCCTCCACCAGTTCATCCTGCACCGTCGACCTATCAGGGGGCGGAACGGGACGAAAGGTGAACAGGCGTGTGCGAACTCAGCCCATCGAGATGTGGTCCATCGCCTCCTGGCGCGTTCGGGCGTCGGAGCGGAACAGGCCGCGTACGGCGGAGGTCACCGTTCGTGCACCCGGCTTCTTCACGCCGCGCATCGTCATGCACAGGTGCTCCGCCTCGATCACGACGAACACGCCGCGGGGGCTGAGCGCTTCGTCGATCGTGTCCGCGATCTCGGTGGTGAGGCGCTCCTGCACCTGCGGGCGCTTGGACAAGATGTCGACGACCCGTGCCACCTTCGAGAGGCCCGTCACCTGCTGCGACTTGTTGGGGATGTACGCCACGTGCGCCTTGCCGTTGAACGGCACGAGGTGATGTTCACAGAAACTCGTCAGGGGGATGTCGCGGACCATGATCATCTCGTCGAAGTCGGCGCCATCGACCACCGTCACGATCGGCACGGGATCCTGGCCGATACCGGCGAAGATCTCCTCGTACATCCGGGCCACACGGTTCGGGGTGTCCTTCAGGCCACCGCGATCCGGGTCCTCGCCGATCCCTTCCAGGATCAGGCGAACACCCTGCTCGATCTTCGGTCGGTCCATCGTCCGGGGATGCTAGCCGCTGGAGGTGGCAACCAGGCTGTCGAGCGTGTCGGGCAGTCCGGTGAGGTCGGGCAGCTCGCCGGCTCTCGGGAGGTCGGTGTTCTCGCCTCGGCGATTGATCCACACGCACGGCAAGCCGAGAGCCGCGCAGGGCGCCACGTCGTGGAAGAGCGAGGCGGCTATGTGCACGTGGCGGGCCCGATCCGCCGACGTGCGCGTGAAGAAGGTCTCCCAATGTCCGAACGCGGGCTTGTAGGAACCGATCTCGGAAGCGGTGACACGCTCGTCCACGTCCACGCCGATCGCGTCGAGCGACGCGTCGAGGAAGTCGGGATCGGTGTTCGAAAGGATCCCGATCCGCCAGCCGCGCTCCCGGAGCTCGAGCAGCGCGTCATGGGTCTCCGGGAACGGAGGCCACGAAGGCAGCGATTCCCCGAGCGCGTCCTCCCTGCCGG
>Ga0299907_10000450_pt1 | contig 19892 bp, 22 predicted proteins | sample RVTome_16_FD_198680 | JGI IMG/M metagenome (GOLD analysis project Ga0299907, IMG submission 198680) | Soil microbial communities from uranium-contaminated site in the Upper Colorado River Basin, Wyoming, United States - RVT152D67 (version 2) ...
CCTGTGACCCCCAACGGGCCGATTCAAGCGGCGGATCGACTGGACGCTATTCGCCACGGTCATGCAGATGGAACCCAGAGTGGCTCGTATCGGCTTGGCTGTTGGAGGCCGATTCCTCACCCCCGAAAATCGTGCGAGAGAGTTCGACGAGGTCGCCGACGTCATCAGGCTCCGCCGATTGACGGCATTCCTTTGCCCCGATCCTCGAGGGTCGGGATGGCACGATGAGTGCCCGCCTGTTCGATCAGGTGGAGCGGATGGACGGATCCGGCTCCGGACATGCGGAGTCGCGCTTTCCGTTCTGGAATTAACGTTTCAAGCAGTGGCCTGCCGAACAGAACGCTCAGCTCCGTGGGCGATTCACCTCAGACGACGAGAGGCAGATGCTGCGAGCGTTCGGGAGCTTTGCCTGCATGAGGCGCTTCGACGACCCATCACTCAGCCATGACCCGTCGGGATGGGCGGGAAGGGCACGACGATCCAGCCCCTCGCGATCCCTAATGGGATTCACCAACAGCGTTCAGGGGAGAACCGTGAAGGAGTCGATGGCGACCATCGTGCCCTCGGACCTTGGCCGGGAGGTGCCGAGCACCATGATGCGGAGTTCGTGCTGACCGAGGACCAGCCCCGTTAAGGACCTCGGCTGGACCGACGTCACGGCGGCGTAGTTGTCCACGGTCCCGGCAAGCACCCCGTCCACGAAGATGCTCGCGCGCCCCTGGTCTGGGCCGCGCACGGTCACCCACTCCACACCGGTGCCCCAGAACGCGAAGACCGCCGCCGACCGACCCAGGTCGGAGGTGGCGACGCTGCCGCGGGATGCCGCTTCCACCTTCGACGTTCCCCAGGACAATGTCAGCTCCGGGTTCGAGACGACCCTCGAGCCCACCGCAAACGCATCGACCACGACCTCCGTGTCGGTCCCCGTGGGAGATCCCCTCACACCGAGGACCCGGATCGTGATCGTGTGCTCGCCCGGCCCGAGGTGCCGGAACGTACGTGGCACCCGGACGTGCCAGGTGGAGTCGTACTGGTCGAACGTGCCCCGGAAACGCCGGTCGATCGACACCGAGGCCTTGCCCTGCGTCGGGCCCGTGGCCGTGTACCAGCTCACCGAGCGCCCGGTGAACGCGAACGTCGCGGTCGCCCCCGCCGAGCGCTCGATCAGGTACGAGCGACCGTACGCCCTCGGCGCCCGGACCTGCCGCCAGGTGTAGGCGATCGCCGCACTTCTCTGCTCGACCTCGGTGGGCGGAGCGAACACCTGCTCGACCGGCGCCGCGGGGTTGCCCGCCCGGTCCACGATCTGCGGAACGACCCCTGCCTGGTTTACGGCCGCCGAGTAGGTCTGTCCGGGGATCAGCGGGACGGTCGGGGTGAGGATGGCCGTGATCACGTTGCCGGTGGCGCAGTCGACCTGCCCGCCCCTCCTCGACCAACAGGTAAGCGTCGACGGCACGGTGCTCCCCGTGCCCTGGGCCGTCACGACGACGTTTGCCCTCGTCACGCCGTGGACGATCTCGCTGAACGAGACGGTGACCGGGCCCACGACGCCGGTGGGGGTCGCGAGGGTGGCAACCGGGGCGGCCGTGTCGGGTGAGGGGATCGTCACCGGCGCGAAGTCCGAGCTCTCGTACCAGTCGAGGTCGACGCAGCCCGAGATCCCGGGCACCGTGCCGCAGTTGCTGTACTGCCAGAACGCCCAGCCGTTGCCCTGCCAGCCGTTCGCCGGCACCGTTGGCTCCGAGACGAACCAGTGGGCGACCCACAGCAATGTGTATCCGGCGTCGGCAACCGCGGTCGTGTCCCCGGTCCGGTTGGCCCATCCGTTCGGGCTCGTGTAGACCATGGGGCGCACGCCGGTGCGGGCCGTGACCTCGCCGAGCCACGCCAGGATCCATGCCGTGAGCTGGGCCTGGGTGAGGTCCCCGGAACGCTCGATGTCGAGCACCGGCACGATGTTTCCTGGGCCGAGCTGGGCGGTGTCGACGAAGTGGTCGGCCTCGCCGATCGGGTTGTCGGGGTGGAGATCGGGCCGCGCGAAGTGGTAGGCGCCGAACACGAGCCCCGCCGCCATCGCGCCGGCGCGGTTCGTGGCGTACGTCGGGTCGACGGAGAGCAGGCCTTCGGTGGCCTTCGCGATGACGAACCGCTGCCCCGAGGCCGCCACCTGCGCCCAGTCGATCGTGCCCTGATGCCGCGATACGTCGATCCCGGGCAACGCCCCCGGCGGGGGCGCCGCGGCGACGAGCTGGCGAATCGGGGGGTGCATGAATGAGCTCGCGTACCGCGACGACGACGCCGCCGCGCGGGTCGACGGGAACGACACCCCGACCAGGACTAGTACCGCGGTCAGGCAGCCGATAGGCCAGATCGCTCGTCGTATCGCCATGCACCTCCGGGGATAGCGAGCGCGTGCCGACCTCGGTGAGCCACGCACCCCCTCGTCTTGGAACGTCCGATTGGCCGGGGGGTTGCTGTCCGCTTGGGGCGCAGTCATACGCCAGCACTCAACGTGCGGCCGCCTGGACCTACGTGCCGCCTAGCGACGAGCACCTTCAGGATCTGCTTGTCGACCTGTCGGTTGCCCGACGGCGATCCTTCGAGCGCGTTGAGCAGACCCCGCTGAGCTTGCCAGCGCATGAACGACAGCGCGGCCCGCCGGAACGGGAGGTGTAGGGTGCGCGGCCCGTCGGCCCGCGGTAGGTTCGAGCGAGCAGCGCGAGACGCGCCGCCGGATCGTCACGCGCTGCCGCGACCTGCGCTTCAGCCCGGGCGAGCGCGCCTTGCCGCTCGCCCATCACTGGCTCGAGAGCGGTGCCTCAGGCATGGCTGAATCATCCGTGCACACGGGATGTCGGTCGAGCTCGTTTGCGTATCCCTGCAGAGTGTCGAGGCGTTCTCCTCAAGCCGTCCGAGAGACGGTTCCCATCGTCTCCCATCGATCACGGGGATGACGGCGACATCTCGGCCAGGAGCTTGCGCAGCTTGGCGGCGAACGCATCGGGCTCGCCTGACCACCCATACTCGCCGCCGAGGAATCCGCCGTGGTGGCTTGGGAAGGTGACGGGTGTCGTCCCCAGCCGCTCTGCCACGGCGAAGGCGCCGCGGTTGGCCAACTCGCCGGCCGATTCGCTGCCGGCGGCCATGACGATGCGGGTCGACGCCGCGCGGAGGGCGTCGAAGTCGGGCTCGAATCCGGTCGTCGAGCCCATGGCCAGGCCGAGGAGCGGATCGTTCCGGGAGCCGTCATCCTCGGCCGGCAGCCCGAACATGGCCGGGTCCGGAGCGGGCCGGTCCAGCCAGTCGGCGGGGATCTCGCCCTTGTGGCTGGTGAGCGCGATGAACTTCGCCATCCCCGCGCCCAACCCGCTGCGCACGTAGGTTTCGTGGATGTCGCGGGTCGCGGCCAGCGCCCGATCACGATCGGGGAGCACCGCAATGAGTGGTGGTTCGTGCGCGATGAGCGTCCGCACCTGCTCCGGGTGCTCGGCCACCAGGGCCAGCGCGTTCACCGCGCCGCCGCTGCTGGCGAACAGGTCAACCGGCCCTGCATCGATCGAGGAGATGAGCCGATGCAGGTCGCCCGCGTGCTCCTCGACAGTGTTCTGCGTCGCGCCGTCGGTGCGCTTGCTCCGCTCCGACCCGCGCGGGTCGTACGTCACGACGGTACGGTCTGTGAAGTGCTGCGCAAGGCTGCCGAACCCGGCGGCGCCCATCGGTGATCCGATCAACAGCAGGACCGGGTCGGTGCTGGAATCATTGCGCCGGACGTCATACGTCAGGACGGCGCCGGGGACCTCCAAGGTGTGGCCTATGGGCTCAGTCATCGTCTCGGTCATGGTGCACCTCCCGTACGGTGGTTAACGTCTTGCAAGTTGGACCGACGCCGATGGCGAATCTCATCGGCCGTCGCGGCTCTCTCTTCAACGCCGCTTCGAAACGCAACGGCTCACCCTGAGCAGGGAGCGGAGGTGCGTCGCAGTCGACCCCGGAACGACCTCGATGACCTCGAGCTGCTCGCCAGTCCTCGGACATTCGCGTGCCGCCGCTCATCATCACGCGCACCAGGTGGATCGACAGCTCGTCGACGACGCCGCTGCGGATGAACCCCGTGGGCCGATGTCGCACCAGCCATCACGGACACGTCCTTGTCGCCTGCGTAGGACTTCGCCTCGCCCGGGGACAAAAGTGCTACGCCGCCCCTGGGGCATCGGCCGCGCGTCGTACGAGACGACCCGGGCGCGATCGAGGATGCATTCGCGATGATGGATAACATGGCGTACCAGCCCGGGCGGGGGAACTGGGTCATTCACGAAGATGGGGACGGCGCCGATCTCGACCCCCGCGGGCCAACCGACCTCCTCGACTGTCTGGCCGATGGCGCGGACGACGACGGTCAGACCGACGGATGCATCCGGGTCGGATCGTTGAACGACCCACGGCGGTGGACCGGCGGAATCTTTCGACGCGACTGGTACGCGCCTCCTCGTCAGCATCCAGCACAACATCACCGGCTTCGGGGTCGTACTGGAGATCAAGAACTGGAGGTAGGCAAGACTGGCGGCTCAAGTTCCGGCTTGGCCAGACTGGGAGCCAGTCGAGATTGGTTGCCGTCGATGCCGCCCGGGAGGCTTGACCGGTGACGTCTCCGGGAACGGCAAGGAGCGCCGTTGTGAGATTGCGCCCTCCGGTCGAGGAGCGCAGACTCTTTGGAGGCAGGACCGACTCTAGCCCAAGTGAAGGGAGGTTCGGATGCACCCGAACGAGAAGGTACTGCGGGATGCCGATGAGGCCCAGACGAAGGGCGACGTAGAAGCGTTCCTCAGCTACTACGCCGACGACATTGTCATCCACATGCCTGGGAGGAGCTCGCTTGCGGGGGACTACAAGGGCAAGGACCAGTTCATGGAGGTATTCCAACGCTTCATGGAGCGGACGCCCGAGTACACGTTCGAACCGCACGCGTATTTCGCGGACGATGAGCATGGCGTGATTCTGCAACGGTCGCACTACCGACGGGGTAGCGAGCAGGTCGACTCGAACGACACGTTCGTTGCGCACTTCCATGACGGGAAGATCTCGGAGGTCTGGATATCGAGTGACGACCCGTACGCAGTGGACGCGTTCCTCGGGTAGGAGTACATCGAGGCCTCCTAGTGGGGCCGGAGTGGGCGCGTTGGAAAGAATTGCCAATACGCTCTCGACGGCGCACTCGAGTGTGCTGGACGGCGACTCTGGGTCAGCGTATGCACGCGACCAGAACGCCCCTCGGAGGTTCTTCGGTGTCGCGGTTGTCCGCGGGATAATGCGGGACGAACACGGGATCTGTGCCGGAGTGTCCGGGCGCTGATGGCTGGTAACGAGCGCGCTACCGTTGTCTCTCGAGCGCCGCGAGGCGACTGCGGAACTCGTCCTCGTCGATCTCGCCGCGGGCGAAGCGTTCCTCCAGGATCCGCTTGGCATCCGACCCGGGGCGCCCTATTGACCCCGAGAAGTGTCGCACCGCCCAGAGCCCCAGCGCGAGGAGCCCGCCGATGAGGAGGAGGGACGGAATCCACATCGCCCACCACATCGGACCCATCATGTTGCCCATGTGCGCCGTCACAGCCGCTTGCACCACCGTGTCATTTCGTCCCTACCCATCGTCATCGCTTCCTCTTACCGGCGGCATCGTTAAGCCGCGTCCGTCTGGAGGGCCGCCTCGATCTCGCGCGTGAGCCACGCGTAGGTGACCGCTCCCACATGCTTGGCTGTCACCATGCCGTCGGGATCGATCACGAACGTCTCCGGGACACCGAACACGCCGTAGGCGATCGCCACGCGCGAGCTCGGATCGGAGACGAGCGGCCAGTCTCCGCCCATCTCTCGCGCGTAGGTGAGCGCCGCCTCCTTCGTGTCCTCGAAGTCGATCCCGACGAGCACGACGCCGCGTTCCCGGTACCGCCTCCATGCGGCGAGCAGATCGGGGTGCTCGTCGCGACAGGCCGCGCACCACGAGGCCCAGAAGTTCAGCACCACGACCTCGCCCTGGAGCAGGGCGAGCTCCAACCGCCCGCGCTCGTCGAGGCGCGGTAACGAGAACTCCGGCGCGCGCTTGCCGACGATCTCGCTCGGCAGCTCGCGCCGATCGCTCCCCAGCCCGGTAGCGAGCAGGAGCGCGAACCCCAGCACCGGCACCACGGCGACGGCCATGACCATGCCCCGGCGGCCTCGGCCCCTCGGCGGCGCAAGCCCGTCGGCCGTTGGCTCGTGGTGATCGTTGCTCTCGGGTGTCGTATCGTCGCGCTCCGACACCGGCGAGGAGACATCCCGGTCTAGCGGCTCCGTCATGCTGCGCTCCGCTTCCCGGCGACCGCCCGCTCGACGATGCCCCACCGCGACCGCCGAAGGTCTTCGACCACGAACCCTTCGGCCTCGAGGAGGCCCGCCGGCTCTCGGAGAAGGTGGTCTCCCTGAAACCGGACCGTGAGCGGATCGAGCAGCCGCTGGACACCGCGGACGACGGGGTTCGCGCTTCGGACGTGCTCGAGCAGGGCCACGCGCCCGCCCGGCCGAAGGACGCGCCTTGCCTCGGTGACCGCCCGGCGATCGTCGGGGATGGAGCACAACGCGAGGCCGAACAGGACCGTGTCGAACGAGCCATCCGGAAACTCCAGCGCCTGCGCGTCACCCAGGCGAAGGTCGACAGTCAGATCCAGCGCCGCCGCCCGGTGCTTGGCACGGTCGAGCATCCGAGGGCTGATGTCGATACCGGTCACCCGGATGTTTGGAGGGAAGAAGGGGAGATTGCGACCGGTTCCCACGCCGATCTCCAGGACCTCGCCCGATGCCTGCGCGGCGAGCCACTCTCGGCCGCCGCCGAACAGGATCCGGTCCCCCCAGTCCATGACCCGGTCGTAGCTGGGAGCGAACTGGTCGAAGATCGCCCGGACCCGATCGGTCTCGTCCTGAGTCTTGGTCATCGATCCGCGCCTGGATCCCGGGTGGTCACGATCCGTCGAGGGCTTCCCGTACTTGCGAAGCGATCTCGCTGGGCGGCCCGTACATGAGACCGCCGTGTTCCGGCGCCGCGTAGTCGCGGACCCACGCGATCGCCCCGTCGTTTCCGACGAGGAAAAAGGCGTGCCCGGGCTCGCTCCCCATCATCCATCCGGAGGTGCCGTACCCGTCCCAGGCCGCGTTCTCCGGATCGGAGAGCATGGGCACCGTGATGCCGTACGAGCGTCTTCCTCCTGCCACGCCTCGAGCGGATCGGGTGAGATCGCGAGCAGCTCGACGTCCAGGCCCCCGAACGTCTTGTCGCTTTGCAGGTCGACCACCTGCTGCATGCAGCCCCCTCACCCGGGCCCCATGCTGAAGTACAGGAGCACCGGCCTGCCCGCGTAGTCCGACAGCGAGACCGTGCCGCCGCTCGCCGACCCGAGCGAGAACGCCGGTGCCTGCTGGCCGACCTCGACGGGGCCTTGCTGCGTGGATTGCGGCCGCTCCTGCCGAGTGCACGCCGCTGTCACGATCGCGAGTGCGATCGCCGTCCCAACAAAGATCCGTGATCTCATCCGCTCACTCCTTCCGGTGGTCGGATCGTGATCGGTGCGTCGAAGCCGAAGTACCGATGGTCCATGAAGTGTCCCTGCGCGCGCATCTCCGCGCGATGAACAAGCCCGTCGTCGTCGATCCACAGTCGGAACCAGACCGGCGTTCCCTGCTCGGTTCCGCCGAAGAAGGAGACGACGGTCGTCTGGGTTCCCTCGACGCGTCGGCGGTCGATCACCCGAGCGTCGACGAACGGGCGGAAGTAGTCCCAGATGAAGGAGGGAACCGAAAGCCCCGGACCTCCCGTCTGCTTTTCCCACGACGCGTTCGGTGAGTCTCGCAGGTACCGCGTGGTGCCGATCACGATCGTCTGCGAGACGATGGTGCCGTGCTCGAGGACCTCGGTCCGGTAGCTGTCCGGGGCGAGGAACTCGTACCGGGACCGAAAGGTCGTCCCCGGCCCGGAGGTGAGGTCCTCCTCGAGGCGGTAGCTCTGCAGTGAGTGCATCCGCTGCATCATGTCGGCGACGATGCCATCGGCCTGCCGGGCCGGCAGATCGGGCAATCGGAACCCCGCCACTCCGCCGTTCTCGCCGCAGACGCCGACCTCGATCCGTTCGGCGCCGTCGAGCTCGGCCCCGGCCTCCCGGCAGGTCGCTCCGCAGAGCGTGACGTCGACCGCCCGTCCGTCGATCCTGAGGTCCACCGGCCGGGAGGCCGTCGTGGTCTCGTCACCCAGATCCCGGAGGTACAGGAGGATCCGGTCCGGGCCACTCCTCTCGGACCGCACGGTGAGTCCGATCAGCACCTCGCCGGCGTGCCCACCCAGCGTGAGATCGCCAGCCCGTGGGAGGGCGGTGGCCTCGGCTTCGTCGACCTTCTCGGCCTCCGACTCCTGGACCCGGGCCGGCGGGAGTGGGAACGCGGCGAGCAGCGCCGCGGCGGCGATCACGCCGACCGCGATCGACGCTTCGGCCCGGGGGGCGACCACGAGACGACGCCAGGCCAGGATCGAGAGCTGCGCCAAGAGGAGCACCAACAGCGTCTTCGCCGCCAGCACCAGGCCGTACCCCGATCCGAGCAGGGCGCCGATGCCTCCGAGCTCCTGGGCGGCTCGGGCGACGCCCGTCGCCGCGGTCACGCCGAACCCCACGAGCGCCACCGGCGTGAACCGCCTGAGCAGCACCGCCCCCCGTTCCCGGAACCATCCACCGGGCGGGCGCTGGAGGGCGAGGGCGAGGATGCCGCCCGCCCACGTCGCGGCGGCGAGCAGGTGCACGGCCTCGACGGCGATGCCCAGCCACCGTGGATCGGCGGCGGCGGCATGGCCGGCCGCGGCGAGCGCCACGAGCGCGCCGACCACCGGCACGGCCGCCATCGCCGGCCGGCGAAGAGCGACGAGCAGGGCCACCCCCTCGACGGCGACGCGCGCTGTTCGCGCGAGGCCGGGCAGCCCGGAGAACAGATACGCACCGATCGCCGAGAGCGACGGCGAGCCTGCGGCGGCGAACGCCTCGCCGACCACGACGGCGATCCCGGCGACGAACGCCGCGGCGACCACCGGCACCACCGGCATCCGCACCCAGTCGAGCTCGCGGCCAAGGGACCGAACGAGGACGAGCCCCACGACGGCAAGCAGCGCCCCGTCCTCGATCGCCCGGGCGATCGCGATGAGCGCGTCCACGATCCCGGGCGAGCTTGCCGTGCGGCCCTCCGTGGACGTGGGCCGCACGCCGACGCCGAACTCGAAGGAGCCCTCCAGCGTGTGGCCGTCGACCGTGCTCACCGTCTTCCACGTCACGCGGTAGATCCCCTGCGCGTTCGTGGTCAGGCGGACGACGATGTCGCCGCTCTCCTCGGGCGTGCCCTCGAACCGTCTGCCGTCGGGGGACAGGACCTCCGCGCGGGACAGTCGTTCGTTCAGCGGCTCGGAGAACCGGAGCGTCACGACGCCCGGGGCCGACCCCAGCTCGGCCCCCGGCTCCGGATTCGAGGAGACGAAGCCGGCGTGGGCCCAGGCCGCCGTGGGCGCGGCGAGGACCGCGAGGACGATCAGCGCGGCGGCAAGGAGCGCTCGCCTCACACCGGCGGCCACCCGCTTCGGGAGAACAGCCGCAGCAGCGGGGCGAACAGCTGGATCCACTGACCCGTGATCATCAGCACGCCCATGAGCACGAGAATCGAGCCGCCCGCCACCTCGATCGCGCGCCCGTGTCGACGGAGCCAGCCAAACAGCCGTCCGGTCCTCGCGACGCCGAGCGCGAGCAGGAGGAAGGGGACGCCCAGGCCGAGCGAGTACACGAACAGAAGGGCCGCGCCCCGCCACGCCCCCTCTACGGTCGCCGCGGCGGTGAGGATGCCCGCAAGCACCGGTCCGATGCATGGCGTCCATCCGATGGCGAAGGCCATGCCCAAGGGGAGCGCCCCCGCCGGACCCGGCCGGATCCGCGTCAGGTCGAACCGGCGCTCTCGGTACAGGAAGGGCACGCGCAGCAGTCCGATCGTCGCCATGCCCATCACGATCACGAACAGGCCGGCCACCCTGCCAAAGATGATGCGGTTTCGGAGGATCAGCGTCCCCAGCTCGGACGCCGCCGCGCCCATCAGCGTGAAGGTGGTGGCGAACCCGGTCACGAACAGGGCTGCTGCGAGCATCGTTCTGCTCCGAACCGCCACCGTTCCGGGGTGTTCGTCGGGCGTGCCGCTCGCGACGCCGCTCACGTACGACACGTAGCCGGGCATCAGCGGCAGGCAGCACGGCGACGAGAAAGAGATCATCCCGGCGACGAACGCGAGCGCGAAAGGGGCGAGCACTCTCACGACGTGGCCCTCGACAAGACGTCGCTGACCGCGTCCTCAAGGACGGCCTCGTCGAGGTATCCGACGAAGCGGTACCGCATGGTGCCGGCGGGATCGATGATGAACGTCGAAGGGAAGCCGACTAGCTCGTAGTCGTACGCGAGCGATCCCGAGGGATCGGAGACGGACGGGTACCCCAAGCGGAACTCGTCGACGAACGCATGCGCCGCCGCGGCGTCGTCGCGATAGTTCACGCCGAGGAACCGCACGCCACGATTGCGGTAGCGCTCCGAGACGCGGCGGAGACCCGGAGCCTCGAGACGGCACGGTGCACACCACGACGCCCAGAAGTTGAGGACGACGACGTGTCCGCGGAACGAGGAGAGGCGGATGGGTTCCCCATGTTCGAGCGAGGGAAGCTCGAAGTCGGGCGCCGGCGAGCTCTCGACCTCGGCCCGCGCCTGATAGTCCGCGACGGCGAAGCCGCCAACCGCCGACGTGCCCTGAGTTCGTAGTTGGAAGAGAGCGAGGGCGCCCGCCACCACGGCGAGCACGGCGATGCCGACCCACGCGCCGAGTGCGAAAGCCCTTCGCCCGTTCATCCCGCTGTGGGGGCCGGCGCCTTACCCGTTCCCGAGGACCCGTCAACGGACCGGCAGCTGATCGTCAAGGCCTGCAGCGTGGGGAGTGACGCCAGCGGCTCGAAGCCGATAATGCACACCACCAAGACTGAGATGACCTCCCGTGATTGCACAAACCTCAGACGCCCCGGCGCCAAGGCCGCGGTCACCCTCGGATCAGACCGTGCGCGGAGGTCGTTCCAGGCGGACGGAGAGAAGAAGGATGGGGACCGGTCGCGACGATGGCGAGATCCGGATCGTCAGGATCGACGATGCGACTAAGAGCGACACCAACAGCGCGACGCAGAGCGACAAGCCGTAGGACGTCGCCGGCGTACAGGTTGGGCAGGGGGCCATCGCCATCCCGATCCCGAGCGGGATGACCAGCAGCAGGATCAGCACGACCAACCCGACGATGGCGAGCTTCCTGCCCACGGGCGACACGCTAGCACGGGCGGTTTGACTGGGCGGCGCCAGCCCTCCGCGCCCCACGGTGCAACCGTGTCCCCTCTAGCTCCCGACGGCCCACACGCCGTGGGGCTCGGATCCCACCTCGATCGTTCGCAGCTGCCGACGCGTGTTGACGTCGCAGACGATAGGCCGGCCGTTCGCGTGGTGGGCGACGACGGCACGCCGACCGTTCGGAAGCACCGTGACGTGGTGCGGCCCGCCGGGGAAGTCGATGCGCTCGACGACGTTCACCGTCCGGACGCGAAGGACCAAGACGGCGCCGGCGCCCTGGTCGGTGATCCAGCGAACCGTCCTTCCGGCGTGAAGTCGAGGTGATGTGCCTCCTCCCCGAGCGGGATCGACTGGACGAGCCAGCCGCGCCGGCCGGTGAACACATGGAGCGCGCCGTTCAGTCCGTGACCCACAGCGTCCCGTCGGGCGCGAACACGATGTCGTGTTGGCTTCCGTCGGTATCCACGTAGCGCACGGGCTCGCGCCGATCGAGGAGGTCGACGACGGCGAGGTCGTCGCTTCCTTCGAGCGTCACCCATGCATGTCGCTCATTCGGGTCGATCGCCAGGTCGTGCGCGTCGGCCTTGAGGAGGATCCGTCTGAGGAAGGTCCCGTCGAGGTTGACGAGCTGTACGCGCTCCGTCGCCAGGGTTGGCGACGACGACGATGTTCCGAGCGATCTTGACGTCGTGCGGTGCGCCACCGAGCTCGACGAAGGTCCGTTCGCCGTCACGGAAGATGACGATGCGGTCGGATGCCCACAGGGCCGCGACGACCGTTCCGTCGGGCGCGACCGTGGTGTTGTGCGGTCCACCGCCGCGAGTGTCGACGCGCCGGAGCACTGCCTCGGCGACGTCGACCTTCGCGAGCTCGCCGTTCCCTCGAGCGAGACGCAGGCGATCCGGTCGGGGCATCCTGCGGTGGCCGCCGTGGTGGAGGCGATCACGACGGCGACGGCAAGCGAGATGGCGAGTAGCACGCGCAGCGGCACACGTCTTTCATACCGCAGAGGACCTGCCCGACGGCATGACGGGTTCCGGACAACGAGCGCAGAACGCTGTTACGAAAGAGCCGGTAGCTCCGGCGTGAAATCGAGTGCGACCGAGGGCTCGTTCCCGACAATCTCGTCGTCCGGCCAGGTGCCGATACCGACGTACCGACGGCCGTCGAGCACGAGCTCGACTTCATACGTGAACGTCTCGCCGCCGAGAGCGGCAGCGGCGAGGCCCTTGCTATCCGGCCCATCCCAGTAGACCGTGCCCTCTGGTAGACAACGATCGTCGCTGGGTGTGGCGTCGAACGTGATGGTCTCGCCGGCCGCCGAGCGAACCGTGATCGTGGCTACTGCGCGCTGCGGCGTGCGTGCGAGATTCGAGACGTGCAGCTCGACGCCGTAGCTGTCCAGTCGCCCATCGTGATCGGCAAGGAGGGCGAGGCGGGCTTCAGGCTGCGGAAGCGGACCGTCGGTCGGGGTCGTCCATCGGAACGCGACGGACAGATCGCCGGGGCCTTCGCCGAACAGCGTGACGTCGTACCTGCCGGCGCGACCCGCCGGGCCGAGTGCGAACGTGCCGTCGGTGCCGGCCGTGAGCGGCACATGGTTATTGCGTCCGCACTTCGCTCCCGTCGGGGTGAAGATCGCTGTGAAGGTCCAACCTTCGAGCGGAAACTCGATGACGAGATCGTCTGGGCTGCCGACGTCGGGGAGCGGCTCGGGTGGGAACCCGTCTGCGCACACGCTTCCGAAGCAGTAGGAGTAGGCCCCAAGCTCGATCGCCTCGTTGCCGAACCGGAGGGTGACAGGCGGCGGTCCCTCGAGGTCTGGATACGGATCAGGCATCGACGCTGTATCGGCGGGTACCACTGACGGATCGCGGTCCGACCCGACGTCTTGACCGGCTCCGGCGCAGGCCGCCGCCAGAAGCGTGACGATGAGGGCGGGCGTCGTCCATCTCGCTCTCATCCTCGGCAGGCCCACGGCCATTCGACGCAGCCCGACGTGGTCGCGTTCCTGTTTACGGCCATCCGTCAACGAACCAAGATGGTGCCAACCATGCCACCGTCGTAGTGGCCGGTCACGTGACATCCGTACAGGAGCTCACCAGGCTGCTCGAACGTGATCGTTGTTTCCTTCGTTTCTCCCGGAGCGAGGGAGAGTGAGGCCATCGCCTCGACGTGACCGTGCTCTCCCTGCATGGCCTGTTCCTCGGCCATCTCCTGCATCTCCTCGTCACCGACGACGAACTCATGCTCGGTCTCGCTGGCGTTTGACACGACGAACCGCACGGTGGCGCCAACCTCGACCTCGATCGACGAGGGGTCGAATGTGAGCTCGTCCAGTGCAGTGACCCGGATCGTGCGCATCTCTTCGTTCGTGCCGGCGCCTTCGTCCTCGCCGCACGAGGCGGCGATCAACAGGAGCGCGACTCCGAAGAGCAGTGTTCTCGGAAGCATCCCAACCGCCTCTCTCGTGAAGTTGCCCCCGCGTGCGAGATCAGCGCGACAGCATCCGGCCGACCGCGCCCATGAGCTCGTCGGCCTGCTCGCTCGGATCGTCCGGCCCGCCCTGGCCTTCGATGAGGCAGTGGCGCACGTGGCCGTCCAGCAGGCCGAGCGCGACCTTGTCCAGCGCCGCTCGGGCCGCGTTGATCTGAGTCACCACGTCGATGCAGTAGCGATCCTCCTCGACCATCTTGGCCACCCCGCGGACCTGGCCCTCGATCCTGGCCAGCCGGTCAATGAGCTGATCCTTCGATGCCGTATAGCCGCGTGTCTGCGTTGCCACCATGCCTCCTCAACAGCCGGGATGTACGGTTGACGAATATACCCCTCCCAGGTATAGGTAACAACGCGAGCGCGATCCGACAGACCGACTCGGCGAACCCGAGGAGAGGTAACGGGATGACAGGAACCGAGATCTTCCTAACGGCGGGCGGCGTAACCCTTATCGGCGCGCTCGCCTACTTCTTCTTCGGGCCCAAGCGCCCCGCCGCTCGGGCCGAGCTCCGAGGCGGCGTCCAGGAGGTCGAGATCACCGTCAAGGGCGGCTATTCGCCCAGCGTCATCAGGGTGCAGGAGGGTGTGCCGCTCCGGCTCGTCTTCGATCGCCAGGAGCGCGGCGAGTGCACGTCCGAGCGCGCTTGATCGCCGACACCCCAGGCAATCGGGATGCTCGACGTCGCTGTCATGACATCCCCTGCTGACAAGCCGATCAGGTTGTCGAGGTACGGCTGGAGGTCACGATACGTGACGACCAGATCCAGGGGGTTACAGGGAAGGACCTCCGGGACGTGCTCTCGGATTTCGTCGCTCCAGTTGTTGTTGAAGCAGTGCCCGTGGTCGAGCCCGAGGACCTCCACCCCACCGTTGTCCGCCTGGCGAACAGCCAGATGGTCACTCTTGAAGTCAGTGTTCCACGTCCAGGTGTAGAGGACGATCAACCCGGCAAGCGCCGACCTGTTCAGGGCCTCGCGACAGGTATCAGCACTCGGCGAGAAGGTGCCTTCAACCCAGGCCCGTCCAAATGCTGGCCCGGGTCTTGCCTGCGTAAGATTCGACACTTCGTGCCGCGCCTGGTCCACGTATGGCTCGTCAACCCACACGGCCCTCCCGTTGGGACAGGGGGCATCGAGTATGGCGGCAAGTCGGGCAACGACAAGCTCGTTGACCAACACGAACTGGACTGGCCCGTTCCCATCCTGTCCGTTCCCGAGCAACTTGGTGACGCGCTTGACTCCGTCCTCGAAACTGAGGAGCACCGCGCCCGAGCCGCCTCCCTCTGTCTTATCGACGAACGCGATCGCTCGCGGAAGGTGATTCAGCGAGCCGTTCGAAGAGTCCATCCCAGGCTGCCCGACCTCAGTCCGTGGCCGAACCCCGATCGGAACACCGAGACCCAGCCGCCCCTGTCGACCGAAGTCGCGTGGTCATGCCGAACTTCCTCACCATCGCTCGGCTCCGTCCAAGCACGCTTCTCCGCGAAGATGTCACGATCGCATGAGCGTACTGGCGGTCCCTACCGATGCGAAGCTTCCACGCCCAGCGCTGTGAGGGCTCGCGCCGCCGCTCAGGCTAAAGGCTGGCCTGTCGAGGGTGGGAACGCAACCTCGACGAGCTCCCCGAGCTCGTCCTGTGAGGGCTCGCGATCGACGAATCCCATCACCGCGACCGTGTGCTTGACGTACACGGTCCGGACCTTGGCTCCGATCTCCTTGCCCGCAAGGCGGATCAGCCGGCGCGCGGCCTTCACGCGGTCGGGATCCGACTCAAGCAGGGGGAACTCGGACAGGGCGACGCGTACGAGTTCCCTCGTCCTCAGTTCCAGCGTCAGGTCATCAAGGTCCATGAGCGACCTCTGTTTGCGTGGGAGGCCCCGGACGAGTCCACAGGTGGCTGTCATTTCTGGGATCAGCGTCGGAAGCCGTGCAGTGGGCACCTCCCGACAGAGACGGGAGGTAGACGGGAGGAGTCTCGTGCGACCGTTCCTCGTAGCTCACAGAACCGTCCACCTACCTGGGGTTTCGGTGGTGGGCCCCCGGGGACTCGAACCCCGAACCTGCGGATTAAGAGTCCGTTGCTCTGCCAAATTGAGCTAGAGGCCCCGACCGAGTTTAGCAATCGCGATAACGGCAGATTCAGTGGGGTGACCGAGGGGACTCGAACCCCCAGCCTCCAGGACCACAACCTGGCGCTCTAACCACTTGAGCTACGGCCACCACGTAGAACCGATTCTAGCAACGGCCCTGGGGGGCTCTTTCCGGCGGTTGACGCGCGGACCGGTGGGGGCGAGAATTGAATGGCCGTTCAAACTCGGAAACCGGAGCAGATCGTGGCCCTTCGAGAGACCGTGGACATCGACCTCGAGCTCGTCGCCCGCCTTATCGAACGGGAGGAGGCGGTCCTCGAGCCGAAGCATCGCGCGTCGCTCGAGTACCGTGCCGTCGCCGAGCGCACCGTCGCCGGCGGCGTCGCATCATCGTGGCAGGACGCTCCGCCCCACGCGGTGTTCATCGATCGCGGCCAGGGCAACCGCATCTGGGACATCGACGGCAACGAGTACATCGACTTCCACCTCGGGTACGGCGCGATGGTCGCCGGTCACGCCCATCCCAAGATCGTCGAAGCGATCCAACGGCAAGCGAGTCGCGGAACGCACTTCGCCCAGCCGACCAAGGACATCGACGTGGTGGGGGAGAACCTCGCCGACCGGTTCGGCCTTCCGCTATGGCGGTTCTGCAACTCCGGGACGGAGGCAACGCTGGAGGCGGCGCGGCTGATGCGCGCGGTGAGCGGGCGCGACATGCTCATCAAGATCGAAGGCTCGTATCACGGGCATCACGACGCGCTCATGTTCTCCGTGGTGCCGGACCCGGACCTCATCGGCGAACGTGACCATCCCGTCACCGTTCCGCAAGTGATGGGGATCCCCGACGCGTTCGCGGAGCTCGTCCGGGTCGTTCCGTTCAACGACCTCCAAGCGGTGGAACGCGCGCTCGACGAGCTCGATGGCCGTGTCGCCGGGATGATCGTCGAGCCGGCGATGATGAACTGCGGCGTCATCATGCCCGAGCCCGGGTACCTCCAGGGCTTGAGGGACCTGCTCCATGTGCGCGGCGCGTTCCTCGCGTACGACGAGGTGAAGACCGGCGCGGCGCTCGCCTACGGCGGCGCGGTGGAGGCGTTCGGCGTCACGCCAGACATCGTGTGCCTCGCCAAGGCGATCGGCGGGGGACTGCCGTGCGGCGCGATCGGAGCGACGCGCGAGCTGTTCGACCCGGTCGTCAAGGGCGAGTACGACATGGCGGGGACGTTCAACGGCAATCCACTGACGATGGCGGCCTCGCGCGCCTGCCTCACCGAGGTGTTGACCAAGGACTCGTACGACCGGCTGAACCGTATCCACCGGGCTCTCGCCGAGGGCTGCGGCGCCGCCATCGAGCGCACCCGGCTTCCGGCGTACGTGACCGGGATGGGCGCAAAGGGCTCGGTCATCTACAGCGCGACGCCGGTCCGCGAGTACCGCGACAGCATCGCGATCGACGAGCGCATCACGTACCTCGCGTGGCTGTTCCAGCAGAACCGCGGCGTGTTCAAGTCGCCGTGGTCGAAGCAGGAGACGTGGACGACGTCCGTGTTCCACACCGAGGACGACGCTCGCCGGTACGTCGAGAACTTCGAGGAGTTCGCCGCCGCGATCACGCGCTGAAGTTTGCTCGCTGAGTCCGCAGAAAGCCCGCGTGCACTGAATCTCTCACCGGCGATGGCTATGCTCCGCCGGTGTCTATGGGCGACGTCGATCCGGCGAAGGTCGAACACCTGATCGAGGAGGAGTCCGCCGCTCTCGCGCGGCGGCTCCCTCGTTCGATCGAGTTCTTCAAGAGGGCGAGCCAATCGCTGGCCGGAGGCGTCGCGTGCAGCTGGCACGCGCTCGATCCTCATCCCATCTACGGCGTTCGCGGAGACAGCTCCCACCTGTGGGACGTGGACGGGAACGAGTACGTCGACCTCCATTGCGGGTACGGGGTGATGGTCGTCGGCCACGCCCACCCCAGGGTCGTCGAGGCCGTTCGTGATCGCGTCGCGCTCGGCACACACTTCGCGATGCCCGTCGAGGACACCGTCGTGGTCGCCGAGCTCCTGGCTGAGCGGTTCGGCCTTCCCCTTTGGCGGTTCAAGACGACCGGGTCCGAAGCGACGATGGACGCGTGCCGGATCATGCGCGCCGCGACCGGCCGAGACCTGATCATCAAGGTCGAGGGTTCGTACCACGGCAGCTCCGACGGGCTCGCGTTCTCGTATTGGGTGGACGTCGAGGAGGCCGGTCCGCGCGATCGCCCTCGGACGCTTCCGAACACTGCCGGCATCGTCCCCGTGCACGGTGAGGCGCTTCGGATCGTGTCCTTCAATGACCTGTCGGCGGTCGAACGCGTCCTGGCAGACGAGGGCGACCGAGTGGCGGGCATGATCCTCGAGCCGATCCTGATGAACGCGGGCGTCATCCCGCCGGCGGACGGTTACCTCGCAGGGCTTCGCGAGCTCCTCCACCGCCACGGCGCGTTCCTTGCGTTCGACGAGGTGAAGACCGGCGCGACGATCGCGTTCGGTGGCGCCGCCGAGTGGTCGGGCGTCATGCCCGACGTCGTCGCGCTGGCCAAGGCGATCGGCGGCGGGCTCCCCGTGTCGGCGATCGGCGGGACCGAGGAGGTCATGCGCGTCGTCGCCGACGGGACCATGGAGCAGGAGGGGACGTTCAACGGCAATCCGCTCGGCATGGCCGCCGCGCGTGTCGTGCTCGGCGAGATCCTCACCCGCGACGTGTACGAGCGGTTCGACGCGCTCGAGAGCGTGCTTGCCGGAGGGATCCGCGACTCGATCGCGTCGCACGACCTGCCGGCGACGGTCGCATCGGTCCGCTCCCGCGGTTCGGTGCAGTTCCGCCGCGATCCGGTCCGAGACTTCCGCGACCACGCCGAGACGAACAATCGCCTCCAGCACCTGTCGTGGCTATACCAGTTGAACGGCGGCGTGTGGGTCCCGGCCGGCGACCCGTGGACGTTCTCGATCGCGCACACGGGGCAGGATCTCGAGCGCGCCGTCGAGAACTTCGAGCGCTTCGCGACCGCCGTGGCGGCCTAACCGCGCCTGACGGCGTGCGGTAGTGACGGCTGGGTCGACACGGGGCTCGACCGCTACGGTGGCGCCCGATCCGCCGTCTCCAGCACCGTTCCGTCCGATCGGTAGAACCGCGGCAGTCCGTCCACCAACTCCACCGAGAACCGTTTGTGATGGATCAGCCGGTGATGCCGCCGACACAGCAGCACGAGGTTCGAGAGTGCGGTCGGACCACCGTTGGTCCAGTGGACAACGTGGTGCGGATCGCACCACGACGGTGGTCTCCCGCAGTCGGGGAACGCACAGCTTTTGTCTCTTACGAGCAACGCCTTTCGGATCCACGGCGGAGTGATCCGGGTGGTCCGTCCCACATCGAGAGGCCTAGACGCCGCGTCGGTGATCACCCGGGTGACCTGGGCATCGCAGGACCACATCACCGCGTCCGCCGCGGAGATCGCTCCGACGTCAGGAAGCCGCGCCCCGGCAGAGCGAGCGGCGCCCGGGGGGCTCTCGCCCCGACCCAGGCTGTCGACGTCGATGGTGACGATGATGTGGGGACGCTCCCCGGCGACGGTCGGCCGGCCCGAGGAGTCGAGCCACTGCCGGCAGATCTCCCCCAGCGCGTTGGCTCGGCGGCGGGCAGGTGAGCGGGTGTCGGTCCGGTCGTTCGAGCGAATCTCCGCGTCCTGGACGGCCCGGAGCGCGGTGATCAGGACCTGGGTGGTCTCGGCGTTCAGATCGCCGGCGAGTCTGCCCCGGCCACCGAGCGTCGGCGTCACGAACAGCTCCTGGCGATCCTCGTCGGCGTCATCGGCGTGATCGTGGCGCCACCGCGTCACGACGTCTTTCAGGTGGTCGACGGAG
>Ga0299907_10000451_pt1 | contig 19879 bp, 17 predicted proteins | sample RVTome_16_FD_198680 | JGI IMG/M metagenome (GOLD analysis project Ga0299907, IMG submission 198680) | Soil microbial communities from uranium-contaminated site in the Upper Colorado River Basin, Wyoming, United States - RVT152D67 (version 2) ...
CCGGGCGTCGTTTCGGTCCAGGCAGGTCTCGAGGTCGGTCTCGAAAATCACCGCGAACACGGGCATCGAGGCGGATGAAGCGGACTCGATCCAGGAGAGGCGCCGCTCACGATCCAGCCCCGTGGTGTCGATGACCGTCGTGAGCCTGCGCCGTAGCCTCTCTTCCACAATTCTTTCGAGAAGCTCGAAGGCCCCCGTGCCCGCTTTCTGATCGGATTCGTCGATGCCCACCCTGGCCCTGAGCTCGTCGGACGACACAATCTCGGTTTGACCGAAGTTCTCTTCTGCCCATGTCGATTTACCCGAAGCGCTGGGACCGATGAGGACCACCAGGCAGGGCACGGGTAGAGAGGTTTCCACACCGCGTTTCTAGTCGGGCTGGAGGACAAGATGTCGTGACATTCATAGTTCTTCGGGCACCTTGGGTAGTGTGAAGTCGTGACTTCTGCACCTTCAGCCCCATTCGGGCATGTGGCCACGGCCATGGTCACTCCATTCACCCCAGACGGCGAAGTCGACCATGGCAAAGCGTGGGACCTTGCCCGACACCTGGTGGCCAATGGAAGCGACACCCTGGTCGTAGCCGGAACCACCGGAGAATCGCCGACACTCACCGAGCAGGAGAAACTCGCCCTGTTCAAGACCGTCGTCGACGCAGTGGCCGAGAAGCAGGCGAAGGTAATCGCCGGCACCGGGTCGTATGACACCCACCACTCGGTCGAGATGACACGGAAAGCAGGCGAGTTGGGGGTCGACGGGGTGCTTGCGGTCACTCCGTACTACAGCAAACCAGAACAGGAAGGCCTCCTCGCCCACTTCACCGCCATCGCCGATGTCGGCGTCCCGGTGATGCTGTACAACATCCCCGGAAGGACCGGGCGCCTCATCGAACTGGGGACGATTGCCCGACTCGCCGATCACAACAGCATCGTTGCCATCAAAGACGCCGTGGAGAGCCTCGACTTCACCTCACGGACGATCAACGAGATACCCGGGCTTCCGGTCTACTCGGGTCAGGACTCCCTCACCCTCCCGATGATGGCGGTTGGTGCGGTGGGGGTGGTCTCCGTGGTCGCCCATCTCGCCGGACCTCAAATCAAGGCGATGGTCAAGGCCGCCCTCGCCGGGGAAATCGACGAGGCTCGCCGGCTTCACCACGAGTTGCTGCCGCTGTGTCTCGCGTGTTTCCTCGAAACCAACCCGACTCCGGTGAAGTCTGCCCTGTCCTACGTATGGGAGTCGGTGGGGTCGGTCCGGTTGCCTCTGACCGAAGCATCCGCGGAAACCCTCCTGGCAGTCGAGAAGGCACTCGCCGCAATCGGCACCCGATGAGCGTATCTGTCACATTCCTTGGCGGCCTCGGCGAGATCGGCCGCAACTGCGCTGCTCTGGAGATAGACGGCAAGATCGCCCTCATCGACTGCGGCCTCATGTTCCCCGAGGAGGACATGCTCGGTGTCGACCTCGTTTTCCCCGACTGGTCATGGTTGGTGAAGCGGAAGAAGGATGTCGCCTGTGTCGTCCTCACTCACGGACATGAAGACCACATGGGCGCCCTCGGCTACTTCCTCCGCGACATCAACGTCCCCGTCTACGGGACTCAGCTCTCCAACGAAATGGCAAGTGGGCGGATCGATGAGCTCGGGGTCGAAGGCGACCTGCGGACCATCGGTTTCAAGAAGTGGACGACCCATGGCCCGTTCAAGTTCATGATCATCCCGGTGAGCCACTCGGTTCCCGAAGCCGGGGGCATCGCTTTCGACACTCCGGAAGGGGTCATCGTCCACTCCGGAGACTTCAAATTGGACCCAACACCTATCGACGGCAGGCCCACCGACCTGCCGGCATTCGCCGCACTCGGGGAGCGTGGCGTCCGTCTCCTCCTCTCCGACTCGACCAATGCCGAGAAGGAAGGGTTTGAGCCATCGGAGAGCTCGGTTGGCCCGGCGATCCGCGACCTGATCCGCGATTCCAAAGGACGTGTCATCGCAGCCTGTTTTTCGTCCCATATGCACCGGGTGCAGCAGATCGCCGACGCCGGAGTCGCCGCAGGACGGATGATCTCGTTCTTCGGGCGCTCGATGCATCGCTATGCCGGACTTGCTGGGGATCTCGGCATTCTCGACGTTCCCGCCAAATCAGTGGTCGACATCAAGAAGCTGAACGACTACCCGCCTGAGCGGCAGCTGATGATCACCACCGGGAGCCAGGGCGAGCCGTTCGCTGCGTTATCGCTGATGGCCCAGGGTCGGCACCGGTTTGTCGAGCTGGGGGAGGGCGACACGGTGCTGATCTCCGCCAAGCCGATCCCGGGAAATGAGACCGCTGTCTCCAAGGTGATCTCGAACCTCATCCGCAGGGGCGCACGTGTCGTCCACGGCCGTAACAGCCACGTTCACGTTTCGGGTCATGCCGCCCGCGAGGAGCTGCTGACGTTCCTCAACGTTGTCCGGCCCCAGGCTTTCGTCCCCGTGCACGGTGAGTACCGGCATCTCCACGCCCATACCGAGCTGGCGCGGACGATGAATGTGCCCTGGGCAGAGGTGCTCGAAGACGGGGACAGGGTGGTGATCGACGGCAAGAAGACAACGGTTGAGAGGCGAGCGGTTCCTGCAGGTTACGTGTACCTCGACGGCTCTTCGATCGGTGATGTCAAGAATGCAGTGCTCCGCGACCGGTCCCACCTCGCCGACGAAGGCGTGGTGGTTGTCACGGTCGGCATCGACCACAACACCGGGAAGGTTGTGTACGGGCCGGACTTCGACAGTCACGGTGTCATGGACGATCCCGGGCCAGTACTCAAGAAGGCAGCCGCAGCGGTCAAGAAATCTCTCCAGGAGCACGCCGGCGGCCGGTCCGACATCAACGAATTGCAGAAGACAGTCCGTCAGGCCGTCGGCAAGGTGCTCCGGGAAGAGACGGCTCGCAAACCGGTGATCGTCCCCGTCGTCATGGAGCTCTGAACGCCGTTCTGTGAGTGTTTAGCCACACTGGGCGTAGGTAAACACTCACAGAAGAGTCAGGGGACCAAGGTCACCGGGTATTCCCGGACCGAGATCTGCGATCCGTCCTTCGCTGAGTTGACCCAAACGATCAATGCCCCGGTCTGCTTGCTGTCCACTTTGTATTGAATCGTGAAGTCGAACCCGCCCCACCCGGTGCCGTTGGTGGTCAGGGCGTGGCCTTCGGCGATGATTAGCCCGTTGGCATTGGTCAATGCGTAGCTGAACGATGCTTCGAAAGCCGCCCCGAAGCCGGTGACATGGAGCGGGGAGCCGCCGGTGCCGCCATAAACGGGCTTCTCCACGGTGAGTGCGGCGGCGAAATCGAGGTAATCGGCCTTCATCACCGGGCGGGTGACCAACTGCCCGTCTCCAGTCTGCGCGGAGATCGCCTTGCCCTCCTGGCGGAAGACGACCTCGGTGACATGTGGGATCGTGGTCAGTGTGAACACAACCTGGGCCATCCGCTGCGCCACGACTGCCGAGTCGTCGGTGCCTTCGAACTCATCGGAGAGGTCGACTGTGGCGAGCCCTTCCTTGATTGTCAGGCCGAGAACCTCCACACCCGACGGGATCGTCGAGCTGATCGCGGGGACGCTCTCCCGCTCCCCGGTGGTCGGCCCGGCGAAAAGCTGTTCCAGAGACGCCCGCCCGACCGCCTTGGTGTAGGCAACTTCTCGGTGGATTGGGGCGAGAAACGGGCCGGTCCGCCCCGGCTGGCCGCCTTCGTCGATGAAGAACCATGGCGCTACCGAAAGTTTGGTCGCAGCCACCACCGGCTTGGTGGTCGGAGTGGCCGTCGGGCTCGTAGTCGTCGTCGACGAGGGAGCTGTTGTCGTGGTTGTCGCCAACGTCGTGGTGGTGGTGGCAGGAGCAACCGTGCTCGACGTTTGGGTCGTCGTTGTGGTGTCTGGAGCCGCCGGACTTGTTGTGGTCGTGTCCGCTCCAGGCGGCGCGACGGTGTTTGTGCCGCAGGCGGCGGCGAGCAGGGTCAGACTGAGGATTACCGCTCCGGAACGTTTCATTGCAAGTCCTTTCAGGAAATGTCAGCAATGCTTTCGCCATTGAGACGGCGCGGAGGGCTTCGACGGGTGACAGCCGTTTCAGGCGTGTCTTGTATCGACCTCGACCATCACTTCCGACAGATCCTTGCGACGGAGATCGGGGACAGTGCAGTCGTCAGCGGGGTAGCCGATCGGGAACATGCAGAACGGCCGCTCGTTCTCCGGCCGGCCCAGCAAGTTGGTGAGGAACTTCATCGGGCTCGGAGTGTGGGTCAATGTGGCAAGGCCCATGTGGTGGAGGGCGGCAATGAAGATGCCCGCTGCGATCCCGCACGACTCCTTCACGTAGAAATGATGCTGTTTCTCCCCGTTGTCGCCGACCCCGAAGCGCTGTTCGAACATCACGACAATCCAAGGCACGGTCTCGAGGAACTCCTTGTGCCAGTCTGTCCCCAGCGGTTCCAGCGCCTCACGCCAGTGCTCGGGCAGTCGCCCGCCCTCGTAGTTGATCCGCTCTTCCTCTTCGGCGGCTTCCTTGATCTGCCGCTTCAGGTCGGGATCTCCGATCAGCACGAAGGTCCACGGCTGGCGGTGGGCGCCCGACGGGGCGGTGGACGCGGTGCGGATCGCCTGCTCGACGAGATGACGGGACACGGGCTCATCGGAGAAGAAGCGAACACTGCGGCGACGATTCATCTCCTCATAGAAGGAGTCGGCCCGGTCGTGTTGCTCGACAGAACTCAGCCGGTCGAACCGGTGAGGGATCATCGGTGCAGGCATAAGCGCAACCGTACCAATCGAACACATGAGCCCACCGGCTCAATCCGAAAGCCATACGCAAAGCGGACCTTGGTGTATTGTCTGGTTTTACATGGCCAAGAAGACATCCACCCGAAAGGGTTCCTCCGGGCGGAGGCGGGTGTCAACAAAGGCAAAAGCGAAAAAAGCGCAGAAGACGACGACGGGCTCAAAGCTGGTGGCCTTCCGGAGTTCGGTGCGCCAGGCTCTGGGTCGTCAGACTGACGACGTCTGGGGTCTCATTCTTGTTGTGATGGCGATCATCGTCATCCTCTCCTTCTTCGACAAGGCCGGGCCGGTCGGCACCGGGATCGCCGATGGGTCGAAGTTCCTCTTCGGTGTGTGGCGTTTCGCACTACCGGTATCACTTGGCGGCGTCGGGATCGCATTGATCGTCGGCAAGCCCCGAGAGGGAGCGGGAAAACTCGTCCTCGGTGGACTCGCCACCTTCATCTCATCCCTGTCTCTGTTCCACCTCCTGACCGGTGCGGTGGCGCTGGTACCCAACATCGAACTGGTCAAGGAACGCGGCGGTGCCGTCGGTGCACTGATTGCCTTTCCCATGCAACGGGTGCTCGGGCATTGGGGTGCATTTGTCATCCTCACTGCTGCCCTCGGGATGGGTGTCCTGGTTATGACCAGGACGAGCGTCCGCGAGCTCTTCCTCGGGATCGCCGAAATGTGGTCTTCGCTGCGCAGGTTCGCCCGCCAGATGGTGGTAATCGAGAGCGGGCCCGAACGCGGAGTACATGTGGTGACCGCGCCAGTTCTGCCAAGGGGAAAACACGAGAAACCCAAGAAGACCAAGGTGTCTGCGTCTCGCCCCGAAGCCACTAAGAAGCCGCTGGCGCCCGAGCCGCCGCCCAAGCCCGTAAAAACCATCGACCTCTCGGACGGAAGCTATCAACTGCCTCCTCTCACCCTTCTCAACGCAGGTGGTGGGGGAGAGGTAAACAAACGATCCCTCGAGGATATGGCACGCCAGCTCGAAGAGACACTCATCCAGCACGGCGTCGATGCCACCCTGACCAAGATTGTCCCCGGCCCCACGGTGACCAGATACGAGATCGAGCTCGCGCCGGGTGTCAAAGTGAACCGGGTCTCCAACCTCTCCCACGACATTGCCTACGCTCTTGCCACGCCTGATGTACGCCTCCTGGTGCCGATCCCTGGCAAGTCAGCGATTGGTGTCGAAGTCCCCAACCGGAACCGCCGTCTGGTGTCGCTTGGCGACATCCTCAGCGCCGCCCCGCCCGCCGACAAGACGCACCCTCTGACCGTCGGTCTCGGGATGGATATCTCCGGAGACTCCAAGCTGCTCAACCTCTCCGAGCTGCCTCATGTCCTCATCGCCGGTGCCACTGGAGCCGGAAAGTCGTCATGCATCAACTCGATCGTTACCTCTTTGCTGATGCGAACCCACCCGGATGACGTCAGGCTGATCATGGTCGATCCGAAGCGGGTCGAGCTCGGCCAGTACAACGGGGTTCCGCACCTGCTCACCAGGGTCATCACCAACCCGAAGAAGGCGAACGACGCCTTGAAATGGGCGGTAGCGGAGATGGACCGCCGCTACGACCTCCTCGCTGATGCCAAGGTCCGCGACATCGAGGGCTACCGCGAAAAGCTCGAAGCCGGTGGCCTCGACCCGGACGGATTCGACCGTTTCCCCTATATCGTGATCATCATCGACGAGTTGAACGACCTGATGATGGTTTCCGGCCGGGAAGTGGAGGAGTCCATTGTCAGGATCGCCCAGATGGCGCGTGCCGTCGGCATCCACCTCGTCATCGCCACCCAGCGCCCGTCGGTGAACGTGATCACCGGAGTCATCAAAGCCAACGTCCCCAGCCGCCTCGCCTTCAGCGTTGCTTCCCAGACCGACAGCCGGGTGATCCTCGACGGCAGCGGCGCCGAGAAGCTGGTGGGGATGGGTGACATGCTCGTGGTGACCGCCAAGGAACCCCGCCCGCAGCGTATCCAGGGCTCGTGGGTGCGGGAGACCGAGATCCACGCAGTTGTCGACTGGGTGAAGGACCAGCGCGAGGCGCAGTACCGCGACAAAGAGGTCCTGGAGGCTGTAGCGGCCGCCGCGGCAGTCCGTGCTGAGGAAGAGGACGACGAAGATGCCGTCCTTGTGCGCCAGGCAATCGACCTCGTAGTGCGTTCCCAGTTGGGGTCGACATCGATGCTGCAGCGCAAGCTCCGCATCGGGTTCGCTCGTGCCGGCCGGGTGATGGATATCCTCGAAACTCGCGGCATCGTTGGCCCGTCGGAAGGGAGCAAGGCACGCGAGGTGCTGATGACTCTCGACGAGCTCGAGGCGACGTTCGACGACGAAACGGTCGGAGTCTGAGCCACGTCCCGGGTTGCCCGGACCGTTTGCGTCGATAAGCTCAACCTTGCATGTACAGCCTTATTTCTCCTGATGGCTCGGTTGGGGACAGGCTCCCCCTGACTCTGGAACAGATGAAAGGCCTGTACGCCGACATGATCGAGGCGCGGGCTTATGACCGGAAATCGATCGCGATGCAAAGGCAGGGTCGTCTCGCCACGTATGCCTCCTTCGAAGGCCAGGAAGCTGCCCAAATCGGCGCCGCTGCGGCACTGGAGTCTGACGACTGGGTGGCTGGCACGTATCGGGATGCCGCGCTGATGTGGAGGGCGGGGTACCCGTGGAAGTTGTTGGTCGCGGGGAGAACCGGCGATGAGCGAGGTGGCCAGCCTCCCGAAACAGTCAACGTCCTCCCACCTTCGATCACCGTCGGTGGTCACATGATCCATGCCGTCGGTCTGGCCTGGGCTGAGAAGTTGAAGGGCTCGACCCGGGTTGCTCTCACGTCGTTCGGCGATGGCGCGACCTCCGAGGGCGACTTTCACGAAGCGATGAACTTCGCCGCTGTCTATCAGACACCAACCATTTTCCTGTGCCAGAACAACGGGTTCGCTATCTCCCTCCCGCGGCACGAACAGACCAGATCCGAGTCGATTGCATTGAAGGCCGACGCCTACGGAATGCCGGGTGAGCAGGTCGACGGCAACGACATAGCGGCCGTGGTGGCTGCGATTTCAGTCGCCGTCGAACGAGCCCGGAAAGGCGACGGTCCGTCCCTGATAGAGGCAGTCACCTACCGCATGGGCGCCCACACCACCAGCGACGACCCCGCCCGCTATCGCGACGAGCTGGATGCAGAGAGGTGGCGGGAACGCGATCCGCTTCTCCGTGTGAGAAAGCTGTTCCAGAACGCTGGCGAATGGTCGGAGAAGTGGGAGGCAGACCTCGAAACCCGGGCGACGGAGCGTATCGAGCAAGCAGTCGCTGAGGCGGAGAGTCTCCCGGTGCCCCGTCGCGAGGAGATGTTCGAGCGAATGTATGCAGAGATGACCGGTCCGCTTCGCCGCCAGCTCGACGGTGGTGACTCGTGACAGAGCTCAACGTCGCCCAGGCTCTCAATCAGGCACTGGACACGGCCCTGGAATCGGACGAGCGCGTCCTTCTCCTCGGCGAGGATATCGGGCGCACTGGCGGCGTCTTCCGCATTACAGATGGCCTCTTGGAAAAGCACGGGCCCGACCGGGTATACGACACCCCGGTGGCCGAGTCCGGGATTGTCGGTGCCGCGTTTGGTCTCGCTATCGCCGGGATGCGGCCGGTCGCCGAGCTCCAGTTCATGGGCTTCTCATATCCAGCCTACGACCAGATAATCAGCCACGTCGCAAGGATCAGAAACCGTTCGAACCACAGATTCACCGCCCCGCTGGTGATCCGCATCCCGTTCGGCGGGGGCATCGGAGCGGCCGAGCACCATTCTGAGTCGGCCGAGGCAATCTACGCCCACGTACCGGGGTTGAAGGTCGTAGTCCCTTCGACACCACACGATGCCAAGGGACTCCTGCTTGCGGCGATCGAGGATCCCGACCCGGTTGTCTTTCTCGAACCGATCCGGATGTACCGGGCGGTGAAAGAGGATGTGCCGGATATCTACTACACGACCGCGTTGGGAAAGGTCCGCGTCGAAAGGGAAGGCGACGACATCACGCTGATCAGCTGGGGGGCGATGATGAAGGAGACCAGGGCTGCAGCAACAATGATCGAAGATGAAGGCGGTTCCGTGGAGGTTCTCGACCTCCACACCCTTTCCCCTCTGGATGCCGACGGGATTGTCGACTCTGTCAACAAGACGGGCCGGGCAGTTGTCGTCCATGAGGCTCCCCGCACTGGCGGATTTGGTGGCGAGGTTGCGGCCATCGTCCAGGAACGCTGCCTGTATTCCCTCCTGGCGCCTGTCATGCGGGTCACCGGGCCTGACACAATCTTTCCGTTGAAGCGGTCGGAAGGTCACTACCTTCCCTCTGCAGAAGAGATCGTCAAAGTCGCAATGAGAGCCTTGGAGGAGTAGTGGCGCAGGAGTTCAGGCTGCCGGACATCGGCGAAGGATTGACCGAAGCGGAAATTGTCCGCTGGTTGGTCGAGGAGGGTGAAAGGGTCGAGGCGGACCAACCCGTCGTCGAAGTGGAGACGGACAAGGCAGTCGTGGAGATCCCGTCACCGTACGCGGGCATCGTCCTCAAGCACGGTGGCGCTCCCGGTGACGTCATCGAAGTGGGGAGTGTCCTCCTTGTTGTCGGTGAGGCCGACGAGACCGTTGATCAAGTTCCTCCCGATGCAGAGGGATCAGATGACGACAGTGCGCCCGTGCATGTGGAGGCGGAAGACGAAGAGGCTGGTTCGCCCATGTTCCGCTCCGGGGACGCCGCTCCGATTGTGGGCACGATCAGCGAAGAAGCCGAGGTTCTCACCCCGCGTACGGAGCGGGCACTTTCATCAGCGGACCATGTGAGGGCGCTGCCCATCGTGCGCAAACTGGCCCGCGACCACGACGTCGATCTGTCGCTCGTCGAGGGCAGTGGGCCGGGCGGCCGAATTACTAGAGATGACGTCCAGGCCGCGATCGATTCTGGCACCCAACCTGCTCGCGTTGAGGCACCTGAACCTGCTCCGCGGGTATCCGTCCCCACACCAGAATCCTCGCCAGTGCCGACGACGGCGACGGCGGCGGCGACCGAGGATCAACGGGAGAAGATGTCGCGCCTGCGCCGGACCATCGCCGCGAACATGTCGAAGAGCTGGGCCGAGATCCCCCACGTGACCACCTTTGAGGATATCGATGCCACCCGTCTCCTCGAGACCAGGGGTGCCCTCGCTCAACGCTACAACCGGAAGGTCCCTCTCGAAGCCCTCGTGGTCCGGGCCGTGCTTCCTGCTCTCGATGCCTTCCCGGAGTTCAACGCGACCCTCGATGGCGACGAGTTGGTGATGCACGCGTCGCGCGACATCGGAATAGCTGTGGACACTCCGGATGGTCTCCTGGTCGCGGTCGTTCGGGACGCCGAAAGCAAAGGGGTCCTTCAACTCGCAGACGAGATCGTGAGCCTCGGCGAGGGGGCCCGAGGACGCTCCCTCTCAGTGGACCAGCTCACCGGTCAGACCTTCACGGTTTCAAATATCGGTGCCGTGGGTGGTGGGCACGGAACCCCCATCGTCCCCTACGGCACAACCGCGATCCTCTCGGTCGGCCGGGCAGTGGAAAAACCCGTCGCCTACAACGGCGACCTTGGTATCGCCCCGATCATGCCCCTCTCACTTTCCTACGACCATCGCGTCGTCGACGGGGCCCAAGGCAGGAGATTCATCGCGCTCCTGATCGAGAACCTCGAAGAGCCCGCCTTGTTCCTCGCCACCTGATGGCCCATGTTCATGTCCTCGGCTACGAGGAGAGCAGTGGCCTGGTCCGGGAGGAATACGACAAAGCCTTGAGGCGGGCCGGGCGAATCTGGAACATCGTTTCGATCCAGAGCCAGCTGCCCGAGGTGATGCGTGACTCGATGCTCCTCTATGGATCGATCATGTTCGGACCGTCGCCGTTGAGCCGGTCCCAGCGCGAGCTTCTCGCTGCGGTTACGTCGCAGATCAACGACTGCTACTACTGAACGTCGGCTCATCTCCACGACCTCCGGGCTGAGGTCGCCGACAACGAATTGGTGGATCGGATCGCGATCGACTGGGAAACAAGCGGTCTCGACGAAGCGACGCTGGCGCTTGTTCGGTTTGCGGCCAAGCTCACGCGGCACCCTGCTCAAGTCAGCGACAAGGACGTTCAGGCGCTTCGGGATCAAGGTTTTGACGATGCCGGTATTTCTAGTTGCGTCCAGGTGGTCTCCTATTTCAACTACATAAACCGGGTAGCCGAAGGCCTCGGTATCGATCATGAGAACTGGATCGACGGGGTGGGCCGGATCAGGAATCGACCTGAAGACGGTTAGTGGCCCACTAGCCTCGCCGATATGAGTGACGAAAAGAAGTCTGCAGGCGAGGAGTCCACGGACAAAGAGAAGGAGAAAGACCTTCCTGAGATCGAGGAACAGCTCGTCTCCAAGTCTTACACCGGGAAATTCGGGAAGGCGAAGATCTCCTACACGGCGACGGCGGCCACGCAAGTCATCGAAAGAGAGGACGACAGGAAGGCCGCGTTTTTCTATGTCGCCTACACCATGGACGATGTCGACCCTGCCGATCGCCCAATCGTCTTCGCATTCAACGGGGGACCCGGCTCGTCGACCGTCTGGCTCCACCTTGGCCTCTTCGGGCCGAAGCGTGTCGAATTCGACGACGAGGGCCAACCGATCGGAATCCCCGGCCGGCTGATCGACAACGAGCACTCGGTCCTCGACGTGGCGGACGTGGTGCACGTCGACGCCATCGGCACCGGATTATCCCGTGCCCACCCCAAGGACAAGGAGAAGGAATATCACCACTTCTCCCGCGACATCAATGCCTTCTCCGACTTCATCATCTCCTATCTGAGCCGTAACGGACGCTGGGCCTCTCCGGTGTTCCTGGCCGGGGAGAGCTACGGGACAACAAGGGGCGCCGCCATCGCGGCGAATCTCTTCGAGAAGCACGGACTGCAGCTGAACGGGATCCTGCTCATCTCGGTGGCGATGAGCTTTCAGACCATCGCTATGGACGTTGAGGGCGGGTACCTCTTCCATCGAGGCAACGACCTGCCATACCTCACCCACCTCCCTGCATATGCGGCCACGGCGTGGTACCACGGAGTTCTCTCGAAGAAACACCAGTCGAAGAGCCTTCGTGACTTCCTCGACGAGGTCGAGGAATTTGCCCTCGGTGCGTACTGGTCCGCCTTGGCTCTTGGCGACCAGATTGCCGAACCTGAGCGAAAGAAGATAGTCACGAAGGTCGCCGAGTACACCGGGCTCGCCGAGGAGTACGTCGATAGCTACGACATGCGAATCCACATCATGAGATTCTGCAAAGAGTTGCTGCGCTTACAACGTAAGACCGTTGGACGCCTCGACTCGCGCTATACGGGATACGACCGGGTGACGGATGGGGACAACATCGAGAGTGACCCTGCCTCGAATCTCACGATGGGACCGATGTCTTCCGCCCTCAATGCCTACCTCCGCACCGAGCTTGGCTTCAAGACCGACGATTTCTACGAGATTCTCTCGATGGAGGTCCACGAACGGTGGGATTACGAAGAGTTCAAGAACAAGTACGTGGACACATCGGAGAAGCTCCGGGAAGTCATGTCCCGGTCACAGCGGATGAAGGTCTTCGTGGCCAACGGGTACTACGACCTGGCAACCCCTCCCCTCGCGTGTGAGTACACCTTCAGCCACATGGGCCTCGATCCCGAGATCCGCGAGAACGTGTCGATGAAGTACTACGAAGCCGGGCACATGATGTACCTCCATAAGCCGTCATTGGTCCAGTTGGCCACGGACATGAGAAAGTTCATCGGGGACAGTCTTTGAAGACGATCGGTTTGATCGGTGGGTTGAGCTGGCAATCGACCCTTTCCTACTACCGGTTGCTCAACCAAGGTGTCTCTGAACGGATCGGCGGTCACCATTCGGCCGATCTCAGGATCTGGTCGGTCGATTTCGACCCGATCCACCAGGCGCAAATCCGCGACGACCACGAGTGGATCGCCGGAGAACTCGCCGCCGCCGGTCGCGGATTGGCGGAGAGCGGGGCGGACTTTTTAGTGATCGCCTCCAACACCTGTCACCAATATGCCGACCGGATATCGGAGGCGGCAGCGAAGCCCGTTGTCCACATTGTCGACGCCACCGCAGATCGAATCACTACAACCGGGATGGAGACGGTGCTGCTTCTCGGCACCGACTACACCATGTCCGGCGGTTTCTACGTAGACCTGATGGCGGCCCGGGGAATCGGATGCATCGTGCCCGGCCCGGAGGATCGTGCCGAGGTGCATCGGATCATCTTCGAGGAACTGGTCCACGGCGAAATCAAAGAGGAATCGAAGGGCGCACTGTTGACGATCATTGAGCAATCCGCCGAGCGGGGCGCTCAGGGCGTGATACTCGGCTGCACCGAGCTTGGCCTGATTCTCGACGAGGGCGACGCGGTCGTGCCCGGGTTTGACACCACCCGAATTCACTGCAACTACGTGGTCGACGCAGCGCTCGCCTAGTTGGCCACTTAGGAGCCCGTTGAACAATGCATGTCACCCATCTTGACGACCATGCATCACCACTCGCTGCGTTCTCGGCCCGGCCATTCCGACCCGAGGAGTGACGAAGCCTCGGCCTTGCGATTCGCGCGCCTGGCCGCCAATCTGGTCTACGGCATCATCCAACGGACTCCAGTCGGCCACTAAGGGTGTTTCGGATCTACTATTCGCGGCGGTGATGTCAGACGGGGCCTTCGCCATCGGTAACCGAATCGAGGACACGTGCCCCAACCCATACCCAACCTCTTCATCATCGGCACCCCCCGATCAGGGACTACATCTGTGGCCAAGTGGCTGTCACGCCACTCCGACGTGGTCGGAGGGCGCCGCAAGGAGCCCGCGTTCCACGCCTCCGATCTGCCCTCACCGAGACACGTAACGGATCTCGATGAGTATCTGCAGAATTGGGTAGGGGCGGAATCGGTTCCGATGCGACTCGACGCGAGTACCTGGTACCTGTTTTCGAAAGAGGCCGCGACATCGATTGCGAGGATGAGCCCCGACGGCCGGTTCATTGTCCACCTCCGCGATCCAGTGGATCTAATCGCCTCGCTTCACACTCACCATGTCTTCATTGGAGTAGAGGAAGTGCGCGACTTCGAGACGGCCGTGTTCGGGGAACGGCCGCCGCACGGCGAGGAATTTCGAAGATCGGTCGACTACCTCGATGTGGTGCGGCTGCCCGGCCAACTCCGTCGCTTCTACGAGCACTTTCCCGAACAGCGATTCGCTTTCGTCGACTTCGACCAGCTGGCACAGAATCCCGAGGCTACACATCTGAAGCTTCTCGAGGACCTGGGCCTCAGTAGGGTTCCACTTTCGGAGTACCCCCATCTCAATCGAGGGCGTCGCGAAAGGGTGTCTGGCATCAACCGGCGATTGGGCAGAGCCCGCAGGACACCTGCGCCGGGCAAGCTGAGCGTGGGACGCCTGATGTCAAGGCTGAACACAATTGTGGGCCGCTCTTCGGTGGATCCGGAAATGCGTCGTCGGATCCTCGAAGCCATCAATCCAGAAATCGACGAGCTGGCAGAGCTCCTCGATCGAGACCTTTCCGCTTGGAAGAGGGTTAGGAACGACGACTAGCCCGAATGGCCGTCCACCACCGACAGCACTTCGGTCATGTCGAGCTCTGGGTAGGGGTCGGGGGCGAGAAGGCCGAGAATGCGCTCCTGGGACCTTGCTGAAACCACGACCTTGTCGTCCCAGCGTTGCAAAAGACCTTCGGGTGGGGTACGGCAGCAATCCGGATCGGGACACGTCGAGGTCTCCCGGCTCTCTGTGTCCCTGCCCCGGAACCAGCGGGCATCCTTGAATTTCACTCCGAGCGTGATTGCATAAGCAGGCTCCCGGCCGGTCTCGACATGGGTTGTCGAGAAGTAGGTGCCGTCCGGTGTGTCGGTGTACTGGTGGTGGGTGTCGAACCGGTCGGGTGATCTGAACGTGACCCGCGAGCCCCAGCGATGGCAAAGCTTCTGGGTCTCCATCCCGCCCTGGATGTCGCGGGGAACGGGCACCCCGTCGTTTGAGTATCCCTTCACGATGCTTCCCTGTTCGTCACTGACGATGAGATGGCACGCGATGTCGAAGTGGTGGGTGAGCAGGTTCGCTGTCCGCCAAGCTGCCATCTCATATGAGACATAGAACAACTCCTTCACGTCCTCGACGTTGAGGTCGTGGTCGCCTTTTGCCTTCTCCAGACGGGGCAGTACAGCCGATTCGGGGACCAGGACTGCCGCGGCGAAGTAGGCGGTTTCGATCCGCTGGCGGAGGAAGGTCTCCAGATCGGGCACACTCTCGTGCTCGAGGAGGAATCCGGCGAGGGTCTGCAGGACCGCCTTGCGGGCCTGGCGGGTCTTGAGCTCGTTTCTCTGGGCAATGTAGATCCGCTGGTTCTCGAGATCGATGATCGAGCGGGCGAAGGACGGCATGTCGTCGATGGGGTGGATCTCGAAGCCGGCACGCGACGTCAGATCGATCAGGTTACGCGAGTTGAAAGGACCCTCTCCGACGTAGCCGCTTGTCGCCAGAGCTTTGGCCGCCTCTTCCTCGATGGACTCCAGGTAGCCGTTGTGTGAAGTGATCCATCTGGTGACTTCGCCGTTGGCCCGGCGAATCTCTTCTCCACTGGCGTCGCCCAGTCCCGACTTCTCCTGGAGGGCCAGGTGCAAGCCGACGATATGGGCGAGGATCTCGTTGTCGAGTTTGGCCGAGGGCTTGATCGCGGGGAGGTCGAGGGACTCGAAGAGGGAGGTGTCCTGGGATCTGAGCAAAGAGATCTCGAGACGGTCACGGTGGCTCGGGGGAGTGGGATCGATCAGATCGTCGATCGCGATGCCAAGCGCCGTCGCCAGGTCGAGGATCAGCTGGAGCCTGGGCTCCTTTTTGCCATTCTCGAGTAGCGAGAGGTAGGGCCCGGGCTTGGACACCTTTTCACCGAGGTCGTCGAGAGTGAGATCCGCCCGTTTCCGGTAGTGACGGAGCCGCCGGCCCAGGATCAGCGAATCGTGATGCGGAGAATCGACCATATAGCGCTCCAAACCAAAGATTGATCAATCTTAGCTCAAAACGCACCTGACATGTCACCATCGAGGCAAGAATATAGACTTCTTATGAATCAATTTCGTGAAACGGAAGTGGAGAGGAGGATTCTCAATCCTGATGCGGTGGCTTTCCTCAACGACCTGGAGCGCGAGTTTGGATGGCAGCGGGGCCAACTTCTCGCCCAGCGCCAGCAACGACGACTCGACGTGGTCGCCGGGGAACGGCCCGACTTCCTCCCCGAAACGACGGAGGTAAGGGAGGGCGACTGGACCATTGACCCGGTGCCTGCCGACCTCCAGGACCGCCGGGTTGAGATCACCGGTCCTGTTGATCGCAAGATGATGATCAACGCTCTCAACTCCGGGGCGAAGGTGTTCATGGCCGATTTCGAGGATGCCACCTCGCCGACGTGGGAGAACCTCCTCAACGGCCAGGCAAACCTCGTCGAGGCGTACCAGCGCGAGCTAAGCCTTGCGACGGAGACCAAGACCTATGAGCTTGGTGACGACCTGGCCACCCTGGTGGTCAGGCCGCGGGGTTGGCATCTCGAGGAGAAGCACTTCCTCGTCGACGGCCAGCCCATGTCGGCCTCCCTCTTCGACTTCGGGCTCTACCTCTTCCACGGAGGCCGGGCTGCGATCGACACCGGTACCGGCCCATACCTCTACCTCCCGAAGCTGGAGTCACACCTCGAGGCTCGCCTCTGGAACGACGTGTTTGTCTGGGCACAGCATCGACTCGACATCCCGGCAGGGACGATCAAGGCAACCGTGCTCATCGAGCACATCCGCGCCGCCTTCGAGATGGATGAGATCCTCTACGAGCTACGTGACCACGCTGCCGGCCTCAATGCTGGCCGCTGGGACTACATCTTCTCGGTGATCAAGGAGTTCAGGGGCGATCCCGACTTCGTTCTGCCCGACCGTTCCCAGGTAACGATGACGGTTCCGTTCATGAAGGCATATACCGAACTGATGGTCAAGACATGTCATCGGCGCGGCGCCCACGCCATCGGCGGGATGGCCGCATTCATCCCCGACCGGGGCGATCCCGACGTCACTGAGACCGCCATCGCTGCGGTAAAGGCCGACAAGGCGCGTGAAGCCGGTGCCGGCTGCGACGGGACCTGGGTGGCCCACCCAGACCTCGTCGAAGTGGCCCGCGAGGAGTTCGACCGGGTTCTCGTCGACCGGCCCAACCAAGTAGAGCGGCAGCGAGACGACGTTGCTGTCACTGCCGTCGACCTCCTCGACCTCGACTTCCCAGGGACCGTCACCCTGGATGGGGTCCGGGCCAACGTAGAGGTCGGGATCCTCTACGTCGCTTCATGGCTCTCCGGGACGGGCGCCGCGGCGATCAACAACCTCATGGAGGACGTTGCGACCGCCGAGATCTCCAGATCTCAGATCTGGCAATGGGTGCGACACCGGGTTTCCACGGACGACGGAACGGAACTGACCGAATCACTGATCCGCAACCTCGCCCGGGAGGTGGTCGACAGTCTCGAAAACGGGGATCACCCCGATGTCGCGAAGATCGACACCGCCCGCAAGATCTTCGAAGACGTTGCGCTCAGCTCCGAGTTCGTCGAATTTCTCACCCTGCCCGCCTACGAACTGATCAACTAATGGAGAAGACAATGCCCCGCATCGCCGAAGAAGCATCCCGCCTGGAACAGGACTGGGTGTCGAACCCTCGTTGGGAAGGCATCACCCGGGACTACACCGGTCGTGAGGTCGTTGAGTTGAGAGGGAGTATCCGTGAGGAGCACACGCTGGCCCGTCTCATGTCGGACAAGCTGTGGAAACTGATCATCAGCGAGGATTATGTCAACGCCCTCGGAGCACTAAGCGGCGGGCAGGCGACCCAGATGGTGAAAGCCGGCCTCCGGGCGATCTACCTGTCAGGTTGGCAGGTCGCCGGTGACGCCAACCTCGCCGGCGAGGTCTACCCCGACCAGTCGCTGTACCCGGCCGACTCGGCACCGGCTCTGGTGAAGAGGATCAACAACGCCCTCCGTCGGGCAGATCAGATCCACTGGTCCGAAGGTGACGATTCCGTGGACTGGTTTGCGCCCATCGTGGCTGATGGGGAAGCCGGCTTCGGAGGGGCTCTCAACGTCTTTGAGCTGACCAAAGCGTTCATCAATGCCGGAGCGGCGGGTGTCCACTTCGAGGACCAACTTGCCGCCGAGAAGAAGTGCGGCCACATGGGAGGAAAGGTGTTGGTACCGACCAGCCAGCACATCCGCACGCTCTCCGCCGCTCGCCTCGCCGCCGACGTGATGGACGTCCCGACGATTGTGGTGGCCCGGACCGATGCCAACGCAGCCACGCTGCTCACCTCCGACGTCGATCCCCGCGACCGCGAGTTCGCAACCGGGGGACGTACCGCGGAAGGCTTCTACAACGTCCGCAATGGTTTGGAGGCGGCCATCGCACGCGGCCTCGCTTACGCCCCCTTTGCCGACCTGATTTGGTGCGAGACCGCCAAACCCGACCTCGACGAGGCACGCCGGTTCGCCGACGCGATCCATGCCGAGTTCCCGGGGAAGATGCTCGCCTACAACTGCTCACCGTCGTTCAACTGGTCGGCCCATTTGGACGAGGGGACCATCGCCCGCTTCCAGAAGGAATTGGGCACGATGGGGTACAGGTTCCAGTTCATCACCCTCGCCGGCTTCCATGCCCTCAACGCCTCGATGTTCGAGTTGGCCAGGGGTTACTCCGAGGACGGGATGCCCGCCTACGTGGAGCTGCAGAACCGGGAGTTCGACATGGAGTCCGATGGGTACACGGCCACCAAACATCAGCGCGAGGTGGGTGCGGGCTACTTCGACAAGGTCAGCCAGGCAGTCTCCGGTGGCAACGCCTCAACCCTCGCCCTGGCTGGCTCCACCGAAGAAGAGCAGTTCTAAGATTCCTAACAGTCTGCAAGAGCCTCGAGTGCTCGGCAGATCTCATGCCGGGCGTCGGGGATGGTGCCAACTCTGCGTTTGAGCATGTATTTGGGGATGGGAAATAGGTTGTCCATACACGCCACACAGGCAATTCGTAGGCCGACCGAATCCGGCACGTCGATCTCCTGGGGAATCCCGCGAATCGAGGTTGTGATCGGGGCAACGGTCAACCTGTTGAGGACGGGAATAGCAGTCGACCGGCTGACCAGCAGGACCGGCCGCCGCTTGTCCGCCGCCTCCGCCCAAAAGACATCACCCTGCTGCATCGTCAATCGGGGCATCATCCCACGGCTCGGCGGTGATCATCAGGGCCGCCACCGCTTCGGCAAGACGTAACTCCTCGTCGGTCTCCGGGACCCGACGGTATCCCTCGTTGGTCTCCCGCCCGAGTTTGATCCGGCGATGGGCGTCAAGTGTGGCAATAAGAGACGTGCGGACTGCTTCGGAACGTGACTCGAACACGCCCTCTTCGACGAGCTGGTCGATTGCCCGGGCGAGGTCGTCATCGATCCGCGTCACGAACTGTCCCATGGTTGTCATCGTATCTCCTGTAGTGCGTTTTGCAATGCGCCACCCGGCCTGTGTGGATGATTGGCATCGGGCACTGCCTGTTTCAAGGGTTTTGCGCCCTACGATGTCCTGCAGGATGTCCCGCTACTCCCGTCCAATCCTCCTCGGTTTGCTGGCCATTGGTATCGTCGCATGTGGCCCGTCGGAGACAGCGGACACGGTGGCGGGCGGTGAGCCCCGTTTCCCGATCATCGGGAATGATCCAGATGGGTTGGTCGAGACGATGGAGTGGGGGGAGTCACCCGCAATCGACCTCTCGCCCTCGGGAGAGTCGTTACTCGCCGAAGTCATGGACAGCTCGACGCCTGACGTGGTGCGGATCGCAGTCGAGGGGAACCAGTGCCCTCCCAGTGCCCAGGTTCTGGTCACCGGGTCACCGGCCGCGGTAACCATCGAGATGGTTCTGGGCGGGTCACTTCCGCCTGCCGGGCTCGT
>Ga0299907_10000452_pt1 | contig 19856 bp, 18 predicted proteins | sample RVTome_16_FD_198680 | JGI IMG/M metagenome (GOLD analysis project Ga0299907, IMG submission 198680) | Soil microbial communities from uranium-contaminated site in the Upper Colorado River Basin, Wyoming, United States - RVT152D67 (version 2) ...
CGGAGAGCCCGGCGGCCGGCCGGCCGACAAGGCGGTGCAGCCGGAGGCACGGAAGAAGCCTGCTGCCGAGCGCAAGGCAGGCAACGGCGCCGCCGAGCGTGGCGATCGGATCTTCGCGAGCCCGCTCGCCAAGCGCATGGCCGAGCAGGCCGGCATCGATCTCGCGAGGCTCCAGGGCAGCGGGCCGCACGGCCGGATCATCAAGGTCGACATCGAGCGTGCGATCAGGGAAGGCGCACCGGAGAAGGCGAGGCCTGTGGCGCCAGAGGCGGCCGAAGCGCCGCGGCCCGCCGAAGCGCCCGCAGCGCCCGTCCCGCCGGCCCCCATGGCGCCGCCGGCCGAGCCGTTCGAGGAGATCAAGCTCTCGAGCATGCGCAAGGTGATCGCGCGCCGGCTCACCGAAGCGAAGCAGCAGATCCCCCACTACTATCTGACCATCGACTGCGAGATCGATGCCGGCCTGCTCGGCCTGAGGAAGGAGCTGAACGCGCGCGAGGGCGCCGACTACAAGCTTTCGGTCAACGACTTCCTCATCAAGGCGCTCGCTCTGGCGCTGAGCAAGGTGCCGGCCGCCAACCGCTCCTGGGGCGGCGACAAGCTGTACCAGTACAAGGACGTCGACATTTCGGTCGCGGTCGCGATCCCGGACGGCCTGATCACGCCGATCATCCGGAGGGCCGATCAGAAAGGGCTCTCGACCATTTCCAAGGAGATGCGGGAGCTCGGTATCCGCGCGCGCGAGGGCAAGCTCAAGCCGGAGGAGTATCAGGGCGGCAGCTTCTCGATCTCGAACCTCGGCATGTACGGCATCCGGGAGTTCGCCGCCGTGATCAATCCGCCCCAAGCCGGCATCCTCGCGATCGGGGCGGGCGAGCAGCGGGCCGTGGTCAAGGACGGCGCGCTCGCCACGGCGACCATGATGTCCGTGACGCTCGCCGCCGATCACCGGGTGATCGACGGCGCCATCGGCGCCGAGCTGCTCGCCGCCTTCAAGGGCTACGTCCAGGATCCGCTCTCGATGCTGCTGTAGGCTAGGGCCATCGGGACCTGTAGGGTGGGTGGAGCGGAGCGGAGTCCGACGAGCCGGCCACGCGCTCGTACGCCAACGGTCGAGAACATGTCCAGCAAGGTTGCGATTCTCTACGACGAGGACTTCCACGCCTGGACGCAGGAGCAGGCGAAGGCCCTGCGCACGCACTTTCGCGGCGACAACCGGATTGACGTCGAGCATCTCGCAGAGGAGATCGAGGACCTGGGCAAATCCGAGCTGCACGCGGTCGAGAGCTATATCGAGAACGTAATCGAATACCTCCTGAAGCTCGATTACTCCGGGTGGGCCGAGGCGAGGAACCACTGGCGAGCCGAGATCGATGCGTTTCGGGGCAGCATCGAGCGCAAGATCACGCCGCAAATCCGCCAGCAGGTCGAACGGAGCTCGAAGCGCTCTATCGCCGCGCTCGGCGCGCGGCAGCCGGCTCGCTGCACCAGCGCGAGCCGGACTTCGTCCGGCGGCTTCCCAAGACCTGTCCCTATAACTGGCCGACGATCTGGCACCGGGACGTGATGGCCGAGGCGGGCGTCGAGCTATCCGACTGAGCTCGGGCGCTGGCTCAACGAGACAAGGAGCGGCCTGATGGCGAAGCACGAGTTCGACGTGGTGGTGGTCGGCGGCGGCCCGGGCGGCTACGTGGCGGCGATCCGCTCGGCGCAGCTCGGCATGAGGACCGCGGTGGTCGAACGCGAGCATCTGGGCGGCATCTGCCTGAACTGGGGCTGTATCCCGACCAAAGCGCTGCTGCGCTCGGCCGAGATCTTCGAGCTGATGCACCACATCGGCGATTTCGGCTTCACCGCCAAAGACATAGGCTACGATTTCGAGAAAGTGATTGAGCGGTCGCGCAAGGTCGCCGGGCAGCTCAACCGCGGCGTCGCCCATCTCCTGAAGAAGAACAAGGTGCAGGTGTTCGACGGCCATGGGCGGCTCGACGGCAAGAAGACCGTCGCGGTCGCCAGGGACGGCAAGGACACCCTGAGCGTCGAGGCCGAGCACATCATCCTTGCGACCGGCGCCAGAGCACGCACGCTTCCCGGCCTCGAGCCCGACGGCGAGCATATATGGACCTACAAGGAAGCGATGGTGCCCAAGGCGATGCCCAAATCGGTCCTGGTCATCGGCTCGGGGGCGATCGGCATCGAATTCGCGAGCTTCTATGACCACCTGGGCGCCGACGTGACCGTGGTCGAGATCCTCGATCGCGTCCTGCCGGTCGAGGACGAGGAGATCTCCGCGTTCGCCCGCAAGGAGTTGGAGAAGCGCGGCCTGAAGATCCACACCAGCGCCAAGGTATCCGGACTCAGGGCTGCCAACGGCTCGGTCGCCGCCAGGCTCGAGCCGGATGGCAGCAAGCCGCAGGAGCTCGAGGTCGATCGGGTGGTCCTCGCGATCGGCATCACCGGCAACGTCGAAGACCTGGGGCTCGAGGCCACCAAGGTCAAAGTGGAAAAGGGCCATGTCGTGGTCGACGAGTGGCTGCGCACCGGCGAGCCCGGGGTCTACGCCATCGGCGATGTGGTCGGCGCGCCCTGGCTCGCCCACAAGGCAAGCCACGAGGGCGTGGTTTGCGTCGAGCGGATCAAGGGCCTGAACGAGGTCCACCCGCTCGACGTCACCAAGATCCCGGGCTGCACCTACTGTACGCCCCAGGTGGCGAGCGTCGGGCTGACCGAGAGGGCGGCCAGGGAGAATGGGCACGAGGTCAAGGTCGGCCGGTTTCCTTACATCGCCAACGGCAAGGCGATCGCGCTCGGCGAGACCGAAGGCATGGTCAAGACCGTATTCGACGCCACGACTGGCGAGCTCTTGGGCGCGCACATGGTCGGCGCCGAGGTGACGGAGCTGATCCAGGGCTACGTCATCGCGCGCCAGGTGGAGGCGACCGAGCTCGATCTCATGCATACGGTATTTCCACACCCCACCCTGTCGGAAATGATGCACGAGTCGGTGCTTGACGCCTACGGCCGCGCCATCCACTTCTGAGCGAGCGAGCGCGAGACGGCGGAGATCATGGCCGAGGTTCTGAACCAGACGAACGGCAGCGCTATACGCCGGAAGCCCCCGTGGATCCGGGTGAAGGCACCTGTCTCCGAGGGCTACCACGCCACGCGGGCGTTGATGCGGGCCAAGTCCCTGCACACGGTGTGCGAAGAGGCGGCCTGTCCCAACATCGGCGAGTGCTGGACCCAGGGCCACGCCACGGTGATGATCCTCGGCGACACCTGCACCCGGGCGTGCACCTTCTGCAACGTCAAGACCGGGCTGCCGCGCGCCGTCGATCCGCACGAGCCCGATCATCTCGCCGAGGCGCTGCGCGAACTCGGCCTCCGCCATATCGTGATCACCTCGGTCGACCGGGACGATCTGCCCGACGGCGGCGCCTTCCAGTTCGTGCGCTGCATCGAGCGGATACGGGAAACCTCGCCGGTCACGACGATAGAGATCCTGACGCCGGATTTTCTCCGCAAGCCGGGCGCGCTGGAGAAAGTCGTGGACGCCGGCCCCGACGTCTACAACCACAACCTCGAGACCGTGCCGCGGCTTTACCGCTCGGTGCGCCCGGGCGCGCGCTACTTCCACAGCCTGCGTCTGCTCGACCGGGTCAAGGAGCGCGATCCCTCGATGTTCACCAAGTCCGGCATCATGGTCGGCCTCGGCGAGGAGAAGCGCGAGATCTACCAGGTGATGGACGACATGCGCTCGGCCGGGATCGACTTCCTGACCATTGGTCAGTACCTCCAGCCGACACCCCGCCACCATCCGGTCGAGCGCTACGTGCCGCCCGATGAGTTCGAGGAGTACGCGCGGAGGGCGCGCGCCAAGGGCTTTCTAATGGTCTCCGCTTCGCCGCTCACCCGCAGCTCGTACCATGCCGGCGACGACTTCGAGCGCCTGCGCGCCGCCCGCCAGGCTGCGCTGGCGACCGCGGCCGAATAGTGCAGCGCCCATGCCGACCCACGCCGAGCAGCGCCATCTGCCCTACAGCCAGCGCCAACTGTTCGACCTCGTGGCCGGGGTCGAGAAGTATCCGGAGTTCCTGCCGTGGTGCACGGCGGCGCGCATCACCAAGCGCGAGGGCGACAGCTTTCTCGCCGATCTGATCGTCCGCTTCAAGGTGTTCCAGGAGCGCTTCACCTCGAGAGTGACGCTGCATCCGCACGCCCAGATCGACGTCGAGTACATCACCGGGCCGTTCCGCTACCTCAACAACCACTGGCACTTCATCGAGGCGGATGACGGCGGCTGCATCATCGACTTCTATGTCGACTTCGAGTTCAAGTCCAAAGTGCTGCAGAAGCTGATCGGCCTCCTGTTCGAGCAGGCGGTACACCGCATGGTCTCGGCCTTCGAGGCGCGCGCCAGGGGACTGTACGGCGAGCAGCGCGCCGCAGCGCGCGCGGCGGTCTCCGACCAACCTGCGACCAGCCGGGCTTAGATGGCGTCGCGACCTGGCGAAATTGCTCTGAAGGGTCCCCCAGAACACTGAATCGACGGAGAAGAGCTGGCATGGCGCAGTTCACCCTGCCCAAGAACTCGAGGATGAAGGAGGGCAAGACCCATGTCGCGCCGGCCGGCGCGCAGAAGGTCAAAACCTTCAAGATCTACCGCTGGGACCCCGACTTCGGCGGCAACCCGCGCATGGACAGCTTCGAGGTCGACCTCGCCGCCTGCGGCCCGATGGTCCTGGACGCCCTGATCAAGATCAAGACCGAGATGGACAGCGGCATCACCTTCCGGCGCTCCTGTCGCGAGGGGATCTGCGGCTCGTGCTCGATGAGCATCAACGGTCGCAACACGCTGGCTTGCACCAAGGCGATTGCCGACATCGAGGGCGACGTCAAGGTCTACCCCCTCCCTCACCAGGCGGTGATCAAGGATCTGGTGACCGATTTCTCGGAGTTCTGGGCACAGTACGAGGTGATCCAGCCCTGGTTGCAGACGGAGTCGCCGCCGCCCGAGCGCGAGCGGCCTCAAGCGCCGGAGGACCGCGCCCGGCTGGATGGACTGTACGAGTGCATCCTGTGCGCCTGCTGCTCGACCGCCTGCCCCAGCTACTGGTGGAACAGCGATCGGTTCCTCGGCCCGGCGGCGCTCATCCAGGCCTATCGCTGGCTCGCCGACTCGCGCGACGAGCACGCGGGCGAGCGCCTCGATCTGCTCGAGGACCCCTTTCGCCTGTACCGCTGCCACACCATCATGAATTGCGCCAACACCTGCCCTAAGGGTCTCAACCCGGCCAAGGCGATCGCCGAGATCAAAAAATTGATGGTTGAACGAAAGCTTTGATTTTCAACTAAATTCCGGGTTGCGCCAGCTGTGGAAAACCGCTACTTCTCATGACCTATACAAGACGCCGGAAAACCGGCACGCTCTTTGAGCATCACTCAGTCAAGGGAGGCCATCGGCCTCCTTTTTCTTGTCCCCATCTTGCGGCGCTCAGAAAACCTGGAACCGCTCGCCGTCGTCGCGGCGGGCTTGTCGTCGCTCGCCGCACGCGCATACTGGGGCTGCGCTTGCTAAACAGGAGGTGTGGCCATGAGGCTCAGGGATGCGGAGATGGCGCGGTTCGACGAGCAGGGCTATCTCTTTCTGCCGGCCGTCTTCTCGAGGCCCGAGGTCGACGTCCTGATGCGCGAGGTGCCCGGCATCCTCGGCCAGGACCGGCCCGAGGTGGTGCGCGAGAAGGACGGCACGACGCCGCGCACCGCGTTCGCCGCGCACACCTACAACGAGGCGTTCGGCCGGCTGGCGCGCCATCCGCGGCTGGTCGAGCCGGTGCGGCAGCTGCTCGACGGCCCCTGCTACGTCCACCAGTTCAAGATCAACGCCAAAGCCGCCTTCGACGGTGACGTCTGGCAGTGGCACCAGGACTATGGCACCTGGGCGCGCGACGACGAGATGCCCGAGCCGCGCGCCATGAACATCGCCGTCTTCCTGGACGACGTGACCGAGTTCAACGGGCCGTTGATGTTCGTGCCGAAGAGCCACAAGCGCGGCACCCTCGAGGCCGGCCACGACGTGGTCACGACCTCGTATCCGCTCTGGACTCTCGATCACGCGACCGTGGCCCGGCTGGTCGACGAGGGCGGCCTGGTCGCGCCCAAGGGGCCCGCGGGCTCCGTGTTGCTGTTCCACGGCTGCCTGGTGCACGGCTCGCCGTCCAACCTGTCGCCCTGGAACCGCACGATCGTCTATCTGACGCTCTGCCACGTGGACAACCACATCCGCCGCTTCAAGCGGCCGGAGTGGATCGCGCACCGCGACTTCACGCCGATAGAGAGCCTTGCCGACGACTGCCTGCTCGACGTCGCGCGCGAACCCGCCGCGTAACCTTGCTCAGTTAAGCGAGCGCGATCGCCGAGAGGAGAAGGCCGAAGCGATCGCCGCCGCTCAGGTGGGTACGCCTAGCGCTGAAGAAGCGCTCCTCGTCGGCGAAGGTGTCGTCGGCGAGCGCGATGCAATCCTCGATGCCCGATCGGGCGAGGCGCAACAGCGCATAGCCCTTGAGGTCGAGCAGCAGGCGATCGGACCCGGCGACCTGCTCGAACAGCGAAGCGCTCGCTGGGTCTTCCGCGACGAACTGCGTGCGGAGCTCCGGCCCGACCTGGTAGGAAGGCTGGGCGATGGAGGGGCCGACCGCGGCGCTCATCCGCTCCGGCCGGGCGCCCAGCTCCACCATGGCGCGCACCGCCGCCTCGATCACCCCGGAGAGCGCCCCGCGCCAGCCGGCATGGGCGGCGCCGATCACGCGGGCGGCCGGGTCGGCCAGCAGGACCGGGGCGCAGTCCGCCGACAGCACGCCGAGCGTCAGCAGGGGGCGGTCGGTGACCAGGGCATCGGCGGCCACGGCCGGCCGTCCCGGCTCGGATCGGCGCGCCACGAGCACCCCGATACGGTGCACCTGGCGAGCGGTGCACAAGCTCTCCGGCGCGAGATCCAGGCGACGCAGTGCCCGCGCGCGGTTCTCCGCCACGAGCCGCGGATTGTCGCCGCTCGAATAGCCGCAGTTCAGCGACGCGAAAACGCCTTCGCTGGCGCCGCCCGAGCGGTCGAAAAAGGCGTGCTTCAGGCTGGCCAGGGCCGCGAGATTGCCGGCGTGGATCATGGCGCGAGCGTCGGTGCGGAAAAGCCCGGAGGATGCGGATCGCCCGGCCGGCTCAGGACGAGGACCTTGAACAGCTCGCCCATGGCGCCCGGGTCGGTCAAGCGATGGAGGGCGGCGCGCAGCTCGCGCCGTTGGCCCGGCGCGGCGCGTTCCAGCAGCATCGCGGTCCGAACCTCGATGCCGAACGCGCGAAGAAACGTGCCCTGGGGCACCGGGCCGTAGACAGTGGCGCCGCCGGCGCAGGCTGCCTCGGCCAGCGCCCGCAAGTCCACATGGCTGGACAGATCGGCCTCGCCGGGGGCGCTCAGGGGGTGGTCCGCCCCGTGCCGCCGCACCGCCTGCAAGGAGTCGCCGGTCGGCCCCTCGAGCCAGGCGCCGTAATCGATCAGAAGCGCGATACCGCCATGGGCAGCGATGCGCACGCCGATCGCCCTCGCGAGCGCCGCGCGTGCCGGGCTGACCTCGGCGATCGTTCCGGGCGGAGTGCTCTCCGCCGCGCGAAGCTCGCGGGCAAGGGGCGATGGCTCATCGGACAGGTAGAACGCCAGGCGGCCCGTGTCGTCCAGGCCGACCACGCGTTCCCGCCAGCCATCCTCGGCGAGGACCAGCTGATGCACCGGCAGCGCGTCGAGAAACTCGTTGGCGATCACCAAGGATGGCCCTGGGGGCACCTCGGCGAGCTCGTCGTGCCATGCGATCTCGTGCCCGGCCAGGCACTCGCGCTGCCGGGCGCGCAGCGGACCGCTCGCCTCGACCAGATGGACCCGCAGCGCAACCAGGAAACCCGGGACTTTTGCCGCGATGCGCAACAGGTCGGCCATGAGCGTGCCGCGGCCGGGCCCCAGCTCCACCAGGCGCACCGGCGCCGGCCGGCCGACGCCTGCCCAGGCCTCGGCCAGCCAGCCCCCTAGAATCTCGCCGAACGCCTGGCCGATCTCGGGGGCGGTGGTGAAATCGCCGTCGGCGCCGATCGGCTCGCGGCGGCGATAATAGCCCAGGCTCGGATGGTTCAGGGCGAGGTCCATGTAGCGCGCGACCGGGATCGGCCCGCTGGCTCGTATCTCGGCCGCCAGCACAGGCTCAAGGCCGCCCGAGGGAGGAGTGCCGGAGGCCGGCATGGCTGCGCACCACCAGGAAGATGCCCAAGAGCGCGAGGGGCACGGACAGGAGCTGACCCATGGTCAGCCCGCCGAGCAGGAATCCGAGATGTGCATCCGGCTCGCGGAACAGCTCGGCGAAGCTGCGCGCGAGAGCGTAGCCGATGAAGAAGATGCCGGTCAGCCGGCCGGCGGTGCGCGGGTCGCGCGGCTGCCAAGCAAACCAGGCCATGATCGCGAACAGCACGAGACCCTCCAGCCCCGCCTCGTACAGTTGGCTCGGGTGGCGCGGCTCGGGTCCGCCGCGCGGGAACACCATCGCCCACGGCACGTCGCTCACCCGCCCGAACAGCTCGCCGTTGATGAAGTTCGCGAGCCGCCCGAGGAACAGGCCAATCGGCCCGGCGCAGCAGACCGCGTCGCCAATCTCCAGGACCGACCGATCGCGCCGGTATGCGAAGAGCGCGATCGCCAGGGCCACGCCGACCAGGCCGCCGTGGAACGACATGCCGCCCTCCCACACGGCGAGCGCCTCGAGCGGGTTGGCGAAATAGAAACCGGGCCGGTAGAACAGGACATAGCCGATGCGCCCGCCCAGCACGATGCCGAGCGTCACGTACAGCAGCAGATCGTCGAGCTCGTCGGCGGTGATCCGCCAGCCGGGCCGCTGCACCAGGCGGCGCAGATAGCGCCAGCCGATCACGATGCCGAAGATGTAGGCGAGCGCATACCAGCGGATCGCGAACGGCCCGATCTCGATCAGCACCGGGTCGATCTGCGGGAAAGGCAGGGCGAGGGTCAGCACGGAAAGGGTTATAAAGTCAGCTCCGGACCGCCTGCAAGGCGCTCGTCCGATCGCGTTCACGCGAGGGTTCTGCGCGTCCTGAAACAAAGGATACAATCCGATGCGGCAATCGACATCGTCCTGAAACGCGCCATCGCTAGACGACCCGTGCGCGGGGCTCCGAGCGATCTCGATCGAGCCCATGGATGGAGCCGAGACATGGCTGTAGTGGCACTGATGGCGAGCCGGCACGAGCCTAACCGGGCTGCCGCGGCCAGCCGGGCGATATGGCTACGCCCGGCGCGAGGGACCGACTGCCGGCGGATCGCCCAGCTGTTCCGGATCTCCTCGGAAGGCGTGGCGGACTACGTGTGGAGCCAGCTGCAGGACGAGTTTCCGGGACTTTCACTCCTGGAGATCGGCGAGCGCCGCTATCGGCGCGAAGGCACGGCCTTCTCCTACCGGAACTGCCTGGTCGCCGAACGCGCCGGCGACGTGGTCGGCATGATGCATGCATTCGCGATCGAGCCGCCCGGCCCCGAGCAGACGCAAGATGAGGAGCCGCCCGACCCGGTGCTTCAACCGTACGCCGAGCTGGAGGCGCTCGGCAGCCTGTACATCGCCAGCCTCGCGCTGTTCCCTGAGCATCGCGCCCAGGGGATCGGAACGATGCTGCTCGCGGCCGCCCGGCAGAAAGCGCGCCGCAAGGGCACAGGCGAGCTCAGCCTCCTGTGCTTGGAGAGCAATACCGGCGCCCGCCGGCTCTACGAGCGCGAGGGTTTCCGGGTCGTCGACCGCCGGCTGGTCGTGCCACACCCGATGATCCACGCCGCCGGCGACGTCCTCCTGATGGCGGCGCCGGTTTGAGAGCTGGTCGCAACAGCACCGGAATCGAGGAGCAAGAGTCATGTTTCAGCGTCAATTTCAGCTAGCCCTTCTGTTGAGCAGCGCGCTCGTGGCGAGCGGCATGCTCGTCGGCCGCTCTGGAGCCGTCACCGAGGAAGCGGACGTCACGCAGCTGCTCGACCCGGCTTACATAGCGGCCGGCGTCTGCGGCATGGGCAGCAAGAGGGCGAGCGGGCTGAAGCCCGTGCAGCTTGCCATGGCGGGGGCGCTCGCCGCGACCGCGGCCGACCAGGCGCCGCCGCTCTGGGACAATCTGGGCGATCTCAGCTATCCGATCTCGACCCGGGACGAGATGGCCCAGCGCTATTTCGATCAGGGCCTGAGGCTCACTTACGCGTTCAACCACGCCGAGGCGGCGCGCGCCTTCAAGGAGGCGCAACGGCGGGATCCGGACTGCGCCATGTGCTACTGGGGCGAGGCGTTCGTGCTCGGGCCGAACATCAACGCGCCGATGGACGAGCAGGCGGAGAGCCCGGCCGAGGTGGCGATCTCCAAGGCGATCGCGCGCGCGGGCCAGGCGAACCCGAAGGAGCAGGCGCTGATCCAGGCGCTCGCCAAGCGTTACGCGAAGGGGACCGAGCGGACCGATCTGAACGCCGCCTATGCCGACGCCATGACCGCGGTGCACGCCGACTTCCCGGACGATCAAGACGTCGCGGTGCTGTTCGCCGATGCCGTGATGAACACCTCGCCCTGGGACTACTGGGAGCTCGATGGCCGAACGCCCAAGGGCCGGGCCGGCGAGGCGATCGCCGCCGTCGAGGGCGTGCTCGACGCGAACCCGGACCATCCAGGCGCGATCCATCTCTACATCCATCTCACCGAGGCTTCGTCGACCCCCGGGAAGGCCGAGCCCCATGCCGACCGGCTGGCCGCGCTGATGCCGGGCGCCGGGCACATCGTGCACATGCCGGCGCACGTCTACCTGCGGGTCGGCCGCTACCTGGATTCGCTCCACGTCAACATCAAAGCGGTCCAGGCCGACGAGGCGTTCCTCGCCCAGGGCGCGGTCGAGGGGATCTATCCGTACAGCTACTATCCCCACAACATCCACTTCGTGCTGGTCTCGGCGCAGATGGCGGGCGATGCCGAGCACATGCTCTGGGCGGCCGACCGTTTGGAGGGCAAGATCCCCGACGAGATCGCGGGCCAGATCGGCTGGATACAGGCGATTCTGCCGGCGCCCTACTTCGCGCACGCCCAGTACAGCGCACCCGACGTCGTGCTCGGCCTCGAGGATCCCGGCGACAAGTTCCCGTTCGTGAAGGCGATGTGGCACTACGCGCGCGGCGTCGCCTACGCGCGGAAGGGCGATCTCGAGGCGGCGCGTGCCGAGGCCGCGCGCATCTCGGACATCAACCAGAGCACCGATTTCGAGATGCTGCTCGCCTGGGCGGTCCCGGCACCCGACCTGCTGCGGATCGCCCGGCATGTGCTGGAGGGACGGATCGGTCAGGTCGAGGGCGATCTCGACAAGGCGGTCTCGGAGTTCGAGGTGGCGGTCCAGATCCAGGATTCCCTGCCGTACATGGAGCCGGCATACTGGTACTACCCGGTCCGCCAGTCGCTCGGCGCGACGCTCCTCATGGCCGGCAGAGCCAAGGAGGCCATCGAGGTGTTCCGCGCCGGGCTGATCGAGATGCCGAGCAACGGCTGGGCGCTGTACGGACTCATGGAGGCTCAGAAGGCAGAGGGCGATGCGGCCGGCGCCGCCGCGACCGGGAAGCTGCTCGAGAAGGCCTGGGCGGGCGATCGCGACGCTCTCGACCTTGCCCGCCTCTGAGCGGGCTGGCCCGCTCGATCCAGGAGCATCTTGACCGCATAGATGCGAAAGCCGCTTTCGGGCGAATGCGGCGCAAGGAGTCTTTCTACCAACAGTATTGACTTTCGCGCGCGGCCGGTTCACGCTACGCAGACTGGTGCAACCGAAGAAAGACCCGGCACGCATCGCAGCGTGCCGGGCCGAGTTTCTCATTGACGCTCTCTAAGGACGGTCGGAGGCACCCCGAATGCCTTCCGACCGTTTCTCTTAACGCTCTTCGGTAGAAAAATCAAGTAAATGTTCTAGTTATATAAAATTATAGCTAATTGTGAGTGACATCAGGAGAGAGAAAAGCGGCATGTTCTGAACGGCGCCCCCCGGTCTTATTTCTCCTGGCATCGCTGTAGGTCGGCCGATTGCATGGTGAAACGCATATGCAACAGGTTGGGGCGGATCGACAGACGGAGGCTCTGACCCTGATCGCTCATGACCCACGGGCCGGCGCAGGCGACCTTACTGGCTCTCCTCCCGCAGTTCGGGGTGGAGCATCGCCGATGTCCTTCAACGGTAGAGCGAGGAGACGATCGAACGTTGACCTTCCCCTAAGCCCCGGCCTCCGGCTGGAAGCGCCTGCGCTTGCGCTCGCCGCGCGCGCCGAGGGCCTTCAGGATGTCCTCGATCGCGTGGTCGTGCCGCAGGCGAAGCCGGCCGTCGTCGAGGATCTGAACCGGCAGGCGGCGATTGCCGAGATGCCAGGCGAGGCGGGCGAGACGCGTCGGATCGGTGGTCTGGATTTCAAGAACCTCCTCCTCGGCCGCGCGTACCCGAACCCAGCCGGCGTCGCCTTCCAGGCCGAGACCATCGCCGTCGGCCAGCGATACCGGCGGTGCGAGATCCAAAAGCACCGGCTCCCCCTGGTCGGTGATCAGCCGGAGGCGGGCCCGGCAGCGATCGTCGAAGCGGAGCGTGACTCTGCCGACCGCCTCCCGCGCCGGCCACTCGCCCGCCCTGGCCGCCCTAATCAGCCGCCGCATGGCATCAGGTCGCAAGACAGCGCTGCGCCATGGGCAGCACCGCGGCTGGCCCGATCCGCAGCAGCTCGCACTTCATCTCCCTCAGGAGTCGGAATCAGATCCAAGGCGGGTGTCCCTGCCGACTCTCGGTCGGTGAAGTATCGCTTCACGAGACCCCAGTCCACTTCGGATCTCGGCCGGGCGACCGGCCAGATTTCCTGCTGCACGCACGGATTTCCAGCAGCGTGCAACGCCCCTGTGGTGGACGAAACCAGCACGGAGTGAACTGGGCCGTCCTGAGCCCGACCTGATTCCGATCGCCGGGTCTGAGGCCGATGCGTACCATTCGGCCCGGAGAGGGATGGGTGTGGAGCTGGTCCGGTGCGCCTTGAGGCTAGGTGAGCAAGTCCTTCTCGCAGGGAGCACGGAAGGGCTCAGGCGCCCTTCAGTGCGCCATGATCACCGGCAGCTCGGCGTGCGCCAGGATGTGGCTGGTCGCGCCGCCGAAGATCATTTGCCGCAGGCGGCTGTGGGTATAGGCGCCCTTCACCAGCAGGTCGGCCCCGGCAGCGGCGGCCTCGTCGAGCATCGCCCGGCCGGGCGGCCGCCCGCTCGCCTGGATGTGCTTCTTCTTGGCCGCCACGCCGTTGCGGATCAGGTTCTGCACCACCTCCACCCCGCTCGGCCCCGGTACCATGCCCTCCTCGACGCTCAGCACCAGGACCTGCTGGGCCTTGACCAGGAACGGCATGGCCATGGCGATCGTGCGCGCGGTCTCGGTGCTCCCGTTCCAGGCGATGACCACGTTGTCGCCGAGGCTCGTCGGCGCGCGCGGCGGCGCGATCAGGATCGGCCGGCCGCTCTCGAACAGGGCCGCCTCCAGGGCGGCCATCGACGGCGCGCTCGTGCCCTCGCCGGGGCGACCGACCACGATCAGATCGTACACCCGCCCGGCGCTGCCGAGCGCCTCGCCGCCCGCCGAGACCTTCTCCTGCCAGTCGGCGGACATGTGGTCGCCAGCCAGGACGCTCCGGCTCTGCGGGATCTCGTTGTCGCGCATGAATCCTTCGAAGTGCTGCCGCAGCCGACGGGCGCGCTCGCGGTCGGCGCGCTCCAGGTCCTGGACCAGCTCGCTCGCCGGGATGAAGGCGCCCTCGGGCGCGACCGGCACCATGCGCGGCACACCGGGCCGGATGTGCAGCCCGTCAATATGCGCATCGAAGCGCCGGGCCGCGAGCAGCGTGCAGGCCAGCACCGATTCCAGAGCATCGTGCTCGTCGACGTGAACCAGGATCGTTTTCATGGTCGTGACCCCGAGCCTCCTTCGGGCCACCCCGCCCCTCGGTCCCGCCCCGCGGACGTTCCTCGGCACCGCATGGTGCCGCTCGCCGCGTTCGCGCCGACGGTAACCAGCTACAGCCGTCGCGACAAGCCTGCCGTGCGCAGGTCCCGCCCCGAGGTCAGACCAGCCCCAGGAAACGGGGAAAGAAGGTGCGGACGCTCCGGCCGTCGGGACTGCGGTGCAGGTCGACCAGATAGCGGCCGCGGTTGATCGTCGCTTCGACGTGCCCGCGGGCGAAGAACCGGACCAGGCCGAGCGCCATCAGCCCCTCGACGCTGCAGCCGACCCAGAAGCCGCCGATCGGCTTGTAGAGGGGCCGTCGGACGCCGTCGTCCTCGGCATGCCAGTGAAAGGCGAGCGTGACGACCTCCGGCACCTCGGTTCCGAACGCCGTCAGTCGGCCGGGCCGCCGATTCGGTCCATCGTAGCGCAGCCCGTCGAAGTCGATCGAGTCGGGCCGGCCCAGAAGGCCCCAGTCGTCGAGATAGTACTTGTACCAGAAATGATAGCCGTTGACGGCGCTCTGCCGCTGCTCGCCGACCATGACGTGCTCGAAGCCGGACAGATCGCGGCTGCGGCCTTCGTCGAACGGCCGGAACCAGAGATCGAACAGCAGCGCCTGAATGCCGTCGCGCGACTCGTCGACGCCGTACGCCTCGTGGAGATGGGCGCGCGCCGCTGCTATGGGGGCGCTGTCGGTGACCGCGTCGAGCAGCGCCAGGATCTCGCGCGCTTCCTCGGCGGTAGTATCCTCGGGCTTTGTCTGGTCGAGGCGGTAGTTGTCGAGCAGCCGCTGGCACAGATCGTAGGTGAGCCGCTTGTCCTCCGGGATGACGACCTCGACGAACAGGCGATGCTCGGGATCATCGCCGGCGCGCTCATCGATTCGGACGTAGCCGCGCCGCAAATCGCCCCGGCTGGCGGCCGCGAGCGCGGGGATTCCGCGCTGCTCCTGGTCGGCATCCCAGAGGCGCTGATAGATCGAGTCCGCGGCGGCGCCCGGCCGGGCTGCAGGGCCGACCCTGAAGCCGGCGAGCGCGGCGCCGCCGGTCAGATGGCCGAGAAAGCGGCGGCGGGTCGAGCCGAGCGCCATGCGGATGGGCTTTTCGCGATGTGGCCCTGCTCGCTCGGCTTTAGCCGCATCCATGGGCGCTGCGCAAGACCGCCGGCGGGCCGCATCGCGGGGCTACCGGTCGCGGCACCACGCCATCGCTGCGGGCGTGCTGCTCCGGGCCACTCCAGCGCTGCCCTCGGGCGTCGTCCTCTCGGACCCATCTGCCTACCGATCCTCGCCGAGCCTCGCGCAGGAGCAGATCGGCCCGAGCGCAGCGAGGCTCGACATCCCCACTGTCACATCGGGGATCGGTTTAGAACGGCCAGCGCCAGCGCAGAGCGCTCACGATGTCGGCGAAGTCGTCGCGCCAGGGACGCGCGTCGGGGCCCGCCTCGAGCCGGCGCCAGCGCGAATCCGCAGCGAGGTCGCCGAGATCCTCCGGGCGCCGCGCGATCGCCACCCAGGTGGCGGTGTTGCGATAGGCCCGCTGCGACTCGGCCGGCGGGCTATGGGTCTGCACCAGGGCGACCACGCCGGCATCTGCCGCCAGGTCGGCGACGATCGGCGCGAGGTCGAGATTGCGGTTCGAGACGTGCAAGGCGATCACCCCGCGCTCGCTCAGCCGGTCGAGATAGAGCCGCAGGGCCTCGCGGGTCAGAAGGTGGATCGGGATGGCATCCGAGCTGAACGCGTCGAGGATCAAAAGGTCGAACCGGGCGGCCGGCATTCCCTGGAGGCCGATGCGAGCATCGCCCAGGACCACCTCGGCGTCGGGCGCGCAGTCGGCGAGATAATGAAACAGGCGAGTGTCTCGGGCGATCCGCTCGACCAGCGGGTCGATTTCGAAGAAGATCCAGCGCTGGCCGGGCCGCCGGTAGCAGGCGACGGTGCCGGCACCGAGGCCGACCGCGCCAACGGTGCGGATCCGCCCCTCGTCGAGGGCCGCGAGCATCTGGCCGAGCGGCCCGGCCCGGTGAAAGTAGGTCAGCGGGGCGCGGCGATTGTGGCGCTCGACCGCCTGGGCGCCGTGCACCGTGGTACCGTGTACCAGGACGTGGTAGCCGGCCGGATCGTGCTTGACCGTATAGATGCCGAAGAAGCTGCGATCCCGGCTCAGCACCTCGTGCTGGCCGGCGCTCAGCAGGACCGCGGCGAGCGCGCCAGCGATCCCGAGGCCGAAGCGCAGCGGTCGCGACGCAGTCGCGTACAACAGGAGTGCCGCAGGGACCATCACTAGCAGCATGGCTGCGCCGCCGATCTCCGGCAGGCCGAGCGCACGCCGATAACCCCAGAGTAGGATCAGGAGCATCACCGCGATCGGCAGGACCGGATCGAGCAACCGCCGGGACCGGCCCTCCGCCGCCGGGCGCAGCAGGCAGGCGGCGGCAATCGCGAGCGGGTACTCCAGCACCGAATCGAACAGGAGCGGCGCCAGCACCGCCGCCAGCAGCCCGCCCAGCATGCCTCCGAGCGCCATCCAGAGATAGAACTCGGTCAGGCGCTCAGGCACCGGCCGCAGCCGCGCCAGCTCGCCATGGCAGACCATGGCGCTCACGAAGAATGTTGCGAGATGCAGAGGCACGCTGATCCAAAAGACGCTGTTCCAGGTGAACAGCAGCGCGAGCGGGATGATCAGGAATGGCTGCGCCCGCACCATCCAGGCGTGGCGCAGTGCCGGGCGCCGGGCGAACACGATGACGAAGGTGAGCAGATAGAGGTTGAGCGGGACCACCCAGAGCAGCGGCACCGCGGCGAGATCGGTCGAGATGTGGGCCGTGACGGCGAGCAGCAGGGCGGACGGCACCAGCGCGAGGACCAGCCAGCGCAGCCGGCATCGCCAGCCGAGGCCGACGCTTCCCTCGGAGGCCGCGGTGGCGTCGGGGGCCGTCGCCCGCCGGGCGGTCAGACCGCAGGCGACGACCAGGAGCGCTAGCGCGCCGAAGCCGAGCGCCCACAGCCGGCTCTGCTCGTCCAGGGTGCGCGCGGGCTCGAGCAGGAACGGGTAGCCGAGCAGCGCGAGGATGCTGCCGGTATTGCTGGCGCCATAGAGAAAGTAGGGGTCGCCGCCGGCCGGATGACCGCTCGTCGCGAACCACCTCTGCAGCAGGGGCGCGGTCGCCGAGACGGCGATGAACGGTACGCCGACGGACCAGCCGAGGAGCGCGATCAGCCACAGCACGGGCCAGCCCTCGGTCGGCGGCACCCAGCCCTCGCCGACGGCGATCGGCAAGGTCAGCGAGGCGGCCGCCAGGAGCGCCAGATGCACGAGCATCTGCCGGCGCGGCTCGAGCCAGCGGCCGATCGCATGGGCGTAGGCGTAGCCAGCCAGGAGCGCGCCCTGGAAGAACACCATGGCGGTGTTCCACACCGCCGGCGAGCCGCCGAGCATCGGCAGTACCATCCGGGTGAACAGCGGTTGCACCCAGAACAACAGGAAGGCGCCGAGCAGCAGCGTCGCGCCGAACAGCGCCAGCGTGGCGCCCTGATGCGCCGCCGCGAAGGGCGCCTCCAGAACACGCTCGCCCGATCCGGGATCGCCGCCCGCCATGCTCCCGCCAGCTCCAAGCCGCATCCTGTTGAGCTAACTATGCCCAGGATGGTTAACAAAGGGATAAGACTTGCGCCAAGCTCGGCGACCGGCTGCTATCTGCCGTGGATCCGCGATCTCGGGAGCAAACCGCCGTGACCTACCAGACCGGAACGAGAGTGCTCGGCCTCGCCGGCAGCCTGCGTCAAGGCTCGTACAATCGGGCGGCGCTCAGGGCGGCGGTCGAGCTGGCGCCTGCCGGCCTGACTATCGAGACCTTCGATCTCGCGCCGATCCAACCGTACAACGAGGACGTCAAAGAAAGGGGATTCCCGCCCCCCGAGCAGGAGCTTCGGGAGAAAATCCGGGCCGCGGGCGCGCTGTTGATCGTCACGCCGGAGTACAACCGGTCGATCCCGGGGGTGCTCAAGAACGCCATCGACTGGGCCTCGCGCCCGCCCGACCAGCCCTTCGACGGCAAGCCAACCGCCATTTTCGGGGTCAGCCCGGGCATGATCGGCACGGCGGTCGCCCAGTATGACCTGCGCCGCTGCCTGTCGGTTCTGAACGCACTGGTGATGAACCGGCCGAGCGTGATGATCGGCCAGGCAGGACAGAAGTTTGACGAGCAGGGGCGGCTGACCGACGAGAAGACGCGTGAGATGATCGGCAAGCTTCTCACCTCGCTCGCCGAGTGGACCCGGCGTCACGGGCCGAGCGCCGGCTGAGCCCGACGCAAGGATCGAGAGGACCCGTCATGAGCGAAGCCGGACAGGGCGGGGCGCTGCTCACAATCTTCCTCAAGCACCGACAGAGCATGAATCTCGCCGAGATCAACGAGAAGCTGGACCAGACGGGCGTCTGGCGCGATTTCCCGCCCGAGGGCGTCGAGGTCGTCTCGTGGTACGTGATGATGGGCACCGGCCGAGTGGTGACCGACAAGCTGCGCGAGGTCAACCTCGCGATCGAGCGATGCGCCTGGGCGCGTTCGAGACCCGGTTTCACCCCACCTACGACTTCCGCCCGGTCCGGCAGAGCATGAGAAAGTGGCGCCGCAGCGGAAGCCTAGTGCTGTCGCGCGGGCGCGAACCTGCACGAAGGAGCCCACCATGCCTCAAGGTACCATGACGAACGTCGTCCCATGCCTGCGCTACCGCGACGCTCCGGCCGCCATCGAATGGCTCGGAAGGGCGTTCGGCTTCGAGACGCATCTCGTTGTGCCCGGGCCGGATGGCGGCATCGCCCATGCCGAGCTGAGGCTGGGCAGAGGAGTCATCATGCTCGGCTCGGTCCGGGACGACGGCTTCAACTGGCAGCCGCCGCAAAAGGGCGGGCCGGTGACCCAGAGCGTCTACGCCGTCGTCGAGGATGCCGACGCGCATCACCGGCGCGCCAAGGCGGCCGGAGCCGAGATCGTGCGCGACCTTCAGGACACCGACTACGGCTCGCGCGAATATTCGGCCCGCGATCCCGAGGGCCATCTCTGGCATTTCGGCACCTACCGGCCGGGCGAGGCCGGCTGAGGTCTTCCGAGGGTCCTTGGCCTTGTACACAATCGCGTGAGCTTTACGCCCGGGCGGTTTGGATCGGCCGCGCCATGGCGTCTAAGTTGGTGGAAGGCAATGAACCCGGCTCGACCTAGGGAGACTTCAGGCATGGCGATCAATACGACGATGGGCCGTCGCACCGCGCTGGCTGCGGTCGGCGGCGCCGCCCTCGCCCCGCTGGCGCTCGCCGCCGGCATCGGCCCCGCCCGCGCCGCTGCGCCCATGATGGGCCCGGCCGGCCCGACCTTCTACCGCTTTAAGCTCGGCGGCTTCGAGGTCACGACCCTGCTCGACGGCACCATCCAGGCCGAGGGGCCGCATCCGATCTTCGGCCAGGATCAGACGGCCGAAGCCGCGGCCGAGCTTCTGCAAGCCAATCACCTGCCGACCGCGCAGTTCGTGAACGGCTTCACGCCCGTGCTGGTCAATACCGGCTCGGAGTTGGTCCTGTTCGATGCCGGCAACCCGCCCGCGCGCCGCGAGGCTGGCGCCGCCCGGCTGGTGGAGGCGCTGCAGGCGGCCGGCTACACGCCCGATCAGATCGACGTGGTGGTGATCACCCACATGCACGGCGACCACATCGGCGGGCTCGCGACCGACGGCGCGGCCACCTACCCGAACGCCCGCTACGCCACCGGCGAGATCGAGTACGACTTCTGGTCCA